>Ga0209346_1000990_pt1 | contig 18616 bp, 10 predicted proteins | sample AutmiccommunBRH9_FD_187381 | JGI IMG/M metagenome (GOLD analysis project Ga0209346, IMG submission 187381) | Deep subsurface microbial communities from Mt. Terri, Switzerland - Autotrophic microbial communities BRH/9 (SPAdes) (version 2) | ecosystem: Environmental > Aquatic > Deep subsurface >...
TATTTCGACAACCAGATAAAAGCGGTCGCCCACATTCCTTACCGGCAGAACAGGAAAGAAGATGCGGTTCTCGCCCTTCGCGATGATCGACCCGAAGGCCTGGTCCCCGGCTGCGGGGTGGTTTCGGCTTTGGTTGCCGGAGTGGATACCCAGGACAATTCCTTCTTCTTGACCGTGCGGGCCTTCGGCTGGGGGTTGAAGCAGGAGAGCTGGCTCATTTACCACGACGAAGCGGACAGCTTCGCGGCACTTGAAAAGATCCTGTTTGAAAGTTCTTTCCGCGATGCGAGCGGCCTCTATTATCCCATTCATTTGGCAGTGATCGACAGCGGCGGGCACCGGACCAGTGAAGTCTACGATTTCTGCCGGGCGCATCCCAATAGAGTAATCGCCTACAAAGGAGCTTCCGGCAGAAGGGCGAGCCCTTACTCCAAAACGATTATCGACCGTTATCCCGGCACCAGGATTCCAATCCCCGGCGGGATGGAACTCTATATTTGCGATACCCATCATTACAAGGATCAGCTGGCCACCAAGCTCCGCCTGAAGCCGGACAATCCTGGAGCCTATCATCTCCACATGGACACCACCGAGGAATTCGCCCGGCAGATGTGCGCGGAGTATGTCGACGACCGGCGGCTCTGGCGGTGTCCGAACAACAAGGCCAACCACTATTGGGACTGCAGTGTGATGGAGCTGGTTGCCGCCGATCTCTTGCAGCTGAAATTTTACGAACCGGGGGAGGAGTAATGACAAAACGGAGTTTAGCGTTGATCGCCGAGGCCAAAGCACGGGCTTCGGCCGGAGTCGACTATTCGCCCCGCTACGGAGCTGTTTGCCCCTGGTGCGGCGAACGAGCAAAGATAACCAAGACCACGCCATGGGAAGACAATATCAGATTGCGTTATCACCGCTGCCTGAATGAGCGGTGCGTCTTGAAGAGTCTGAATATTTACATCAAGTCCGTTGAAGTTGACACCATCGGCAAAACGGAGACGGTGAAGTGACGTCAAAAAACAACAAAGTTCCCCAATGCCCGGTAACCGGCGGCGTGCCCCTGAAATGCACCGAACGGGGCTTTACCGAAGCCTGCCGGAAGTATCGCGAAAACCTTCGGCTGAAGAAAGGCACCCGGAGCGAGTTCTGCGACACCTGCCGGGGCAAGGTGCCGGGGGAGGTAATATTTGTACGGATCAAGGATTATAGACCGGGAGTACTGAAAGCCATGAGCGAGGCGGAGAAAAAGATTTGTTATCTGTGCGGTGAGGAAAAAACCCTGAAAAGCCAGTATGGGAGTGAGGTTTGTTCCTACTGCCAGATTGTCCGGGTCCAGGCTAAGAACAGGCCGGATGTTCTCATCAAGGCCCTGCAGGAGGTTGGGCAGTTGCCGGAGGATTCCGGCGCATCGGGATTGCAGGATGAAATCGACCGGCTGCGAACCGAACTATCGGTGGCTAAAAGCGCCTTGCTGAGCGGAGCCGGGCAGGAGACTGTCCCTTCGCTGAAAGCGGAGCTGCTGGCCGCCAAAAGGAACCTGGACGCGGCCACTATGCGGATCGAGCAGTTGGAGAACCTGGCGGGGAGAAGTCTGGACCATATTCGGCTGCAGGAGCTGGCCTGGAAGTTCGCCGAAGGGGTGATGACTGGTGAGGTTATTGGGGTCGATGTGGAGGATATTCGACTTTTGCGCGGGCTGCAATGAACGTGCTGAGAATTCGTTCTCAGCAACGTTTCCCGCAATGCGGCATTGCCTATTCACTTTTTCCCGAGATCGAATACAAGGAAAATGTGGGTACGGATCCACGCGACCAAATTGCTGTTTTTGTACCCAAAGGAGAACCCAAATGGATGTTGACGCCAAGCTGAAGATCATCGGCAACTATCACGGCAAGCTCCTGGAGCGATACCACGCTCTGGGAACAACCATCGCCCAACTGACCGCCAAGGGCTGCGTCGATGCCAAGGAGCATTGGAAGGACGGCAAATATCTCTACCTGCTGTACAAGATGAAGGACGGAGTGCGGAGAAAGAAGTATGTCGGCAATCATCCCCTGCGGGTGGCCGAAGCGAGGGAAAAGCTGCAGAACTACCAGGACCGGCTGGCATGCATCCTGACCCAGGATAAGGTTAAGGCCGATCTGGATCAGATTGAAGATCTCGTTCGCCAGCTCTTAGCCATCTGTTCCAGGTTTGACCTTGCCGCTCGGTTTGCCTTGCAGGAAGAAGAAAATGGGGACAACGATTTTTCCTCGTTGCGTGGATCCGCCGAAGTTGTGTGCCCAAATGAGCTGATGAGATAGACACAGGTAGGCCTGATAAAAATCCTCTAATTGTAACTTCCGCAAATCAACAAGGGTTCGAAGAGTGAGCTTCAGGATAAAATCTGCCTGAGACAGCTGACCTGTTTGAGTCCATCGTGGTATCGCCTTGGTTTGGGATTTGTGTCGTAGTCGATCCAAACTCCTTAATAGCGGTGAAGTTCGCAAGATCGTAATACCAGGGGAGGGCCGAGTGCCACGGTGTCGCCTAAAAGGCTTCCCTTTATGGCCCCTGATGCACGGTTTTGTATTTTCGTATCTGTTATATCCCCCTCCCCAATTCAATTAAACCAAGATTGGGTCCTATATCTGTCAGAATAAAACATCCCAAAGAATATGTAATATTCTCCCCAAAGGTCATGTGGTAGACGAAGCACTTACTTTCGACCGTTTTTCTGACATTGAAAAAGAGTAGAGGCTTAAAATCTATCTGTGCCAGCACCTACTCCCTTATCTCAATTGACCTCTTCCACGATAAAATTGGAAAAGGTGTCGTATTTGCAGCTCCTCCAGCTGACACAGCTTTAAGACCGTTTATTGTCAAGAAATTCTAATATTTATTTTGTTTGACCGTCACGAATATTTGTGCTTTATCGCAGTGAAGGTGCGAAGGAATATGTCTAGCCAAAGTTTCACCGGTTACTTTTAATGTGGTGAAATTGGCAGTAACAACACAAAAATAAATTGGGAGCTGCCATGGTTGAATTAATTCAACAGTCGAGAGTAGAGACCCTTTTGTCAGTGGATGCTGAGTACGCGCCTTTCGTTAATTTCGCGATGCAACAAAACGCAGTTCCACTGCTCAGGGCGCTCTCCCTAACGAACTTCTCAGACAAGCAGGCCAATAATGTTACTGTCCGTGTATGGAGCGACCCACCGGTTATAGCAGAGAAGACCTTGAGGGTGGATTTTGTTGGCCCCGGCACCAGTTATAGTTTCAAGGACCTCTCCCTCATGCTCCTACGCAAGCCCCTCCGTGGGCAGTCAGAACGAGAGGAGGGCCACCTATGCATCGAAATTGCGGCTGATGGACTACCTCCCAGTCAGCAGCTGTTCCCACTCTCGGTGCTGGCTTACAACGAGTGGTTTGGCATTTCCTCTCTTCCAGAGATCATCGCTGCGCACGTGCTGCCCAACGATCCGGCCGTAGAACGTGTATTGGCTGAAGCGTCGAAGTTGCTTTTAGAGAAGACGCAGGATGGCTCCTTGTCGGGATACCAGAGCGGCAATCCACGCCGAGCTTTTATTGAGATTGCTGCTATATATTTCGCGGCAGTGCGACAGAAGATACACTATATAAACCCTCCGGCGAGTTTCGAGGAGACGGGGCAGAAGATCAGGACACCGGAACACCTGCTGGATAGGAAACTCGGCACCTGTTTAGACACCACAGTATTCCTAGCCGCATGTTTAGAACAGGCAGGGCTGCGACCAGTGGTTGTAGTGGTGGAAGGACATGCCTTTCCCGGCGTATGGCTTGTGGACAAATCCTTCGACGACACCGTGACCAGCCACGCCTCAATCCTTCTGAATCGGATCGGTTTAGGCGAGTTCCTCTGTTTTGAGTCCACAGGGATAACAAAAACGCCTCCCCTTAATTTCAAGATCGCGCTGGAGCAAACAAAGAGTCACATCCAGTCCCAGGCGCGTTTCCGTTTCGCGGTTGATATAAAGGCAGCACGCAAGGTCGGCATTCGCCCGTTATCTTTGGTGGAGGAAGTGAGTAGATCGGAGGAAGAGTACATCTCTCCTGATGAAGATGCGGTGACCTTTAGTGAAGACTTGGCCATACCGGAGTCGATTGCTGAGTTTGGAGTTGGCAGATCGATGCACCCTCCACGCGGTCAGGAGAGCCCAGCCGACCGCCTTGCGCGGTGGAAAACCAGCCTGCTTGATCTCAGCCTTCGGAACCGACTGCTCAACTTCAAGGACTCCAAAAAATCGATCCCGTTGATTTGCCCCAATATTGCGGGGCTGGAAGACGCCCTTGCGGCAAACGATGCTTTTCGCGTTCGTCCGAAACCGGATGCGTGGGGGGCGGGCGATCCCCGCGATGCCAGACTACACCAAGAGCAAACGGGCGAAAATGCCCTGGCCGATCACCTACGCGAAGAGATGTCTCAGCGGCGGCTGCATGCTGCCATTACAGAGCGTGAACTTGCCGGTCGTCTCACTGAAATAGAGCGCGCCGCCCGCTTGGGACTTGAGGAAGCAGGGGCGAATACGCTCTTCCTGGCGCTCGGTTTTCTGGTTTGGACGGAGGCGTCCATAAGTGAAATCGAGCGCCGAGCGCCGATACTCCTGATCCCCATGAGAATCGAACGCAAATCCGTCCGTGAAGGGTTCTGCATCCAGCGAATTGACGAGGAGTCGCGGATCAACGTCACCCTGCTCCAAAAACTTAGGACGGACTTCGGCATCGCCATCGACGACCTTGATCCCCTACCCGAAGACGAGTCCGGTCTGGATGTACCGAAAATTCTGCGGATCATCCGCGACGCGATTAAGCGCGAGCCGCGATGGAAGGTAGAGGAAGATGCCAGCCTCACCATCTTGACTTTCTCCCGTTTCCTCATGTGGTTGGATCTTGAGGCGAACGCAGAGGAACTCAAAAAGAACGCAATAGTTCGCCACCTGATCGAGACGTCGAACGAACTATTTGAACCAGGCGCTTCCTTTCCCAATCTTGAGACTCTCGACGAACGTTATCTGCCGTCAGAGACATTTTGTCCACTTCACGCGGATTCTTCCCAGCTTCGCGCCGTCTATGCGGCATCGGAAGGCCGAACCTTCGTTTTACAAGGCCCACCGGGTACCGGCAAGTCCCAGACGATCACAAACCTGATTGCCCATTGTTTGACTGTTGGTAAGCGAGTGTTGTTCGTGGCTCAGAAGCGGGCTGCGCTGGAAGTAGTGCACAAACGCCTGACGGGTGTCGGACTTGGCCCCTTCTGTCTGGAGCTGCACTCGAACAAGACGACCAAGGAGTCCTTCCGTTCACAAGTGCAGGAGTCGCTCGCTGTTGCCGGTACCGGAACCAACGAATGCTGGGAGGTGGAGACGCACCGCCTCGCCGAACAACGGAGGGCGTTGAATGAGTATGCACATGACCTGCACAAGCCCCTTGCGTTCGGCAAGAGTCCTTACTGGGCCATCTCTCAACTTATTGGTCGTCAGGGAGAGAAAAAAGTCCCTTTGGACGTTGGACGTATCGCGGATCGGACACCAGAAGTGTATCTCCAGATGTGCATGGCGGTTAAAGAATTAAGGGATGCCACGAGAATCACAGGGGAGCCATGCCACCACCCCTTAAAGAATGTTGGGTTGTCGGAGTGGACTTATGGTGTTGAAGAGGATGCCCTTCAGTTTATCCATGTTACTGAAGAATCGGTTAAAAATCTCAGGAAGGCAGTTGCCAAAGTAATGCCCGCGCTGGGAAAATCGGAGGATGATCTTTCCCTATCTGAATTGGACAATGCCCAGGTGCGCTGTACAGCGTTAGTAGCCGATGCCAACCGGCTAATGAGCCAAGTCGATGCGCTCCTAAGATTTCTACCTGAGGTTGATTTTGGAATCATACCAGGAGACCCTTCCTCCTTCGCGGCTGATGCGAATGATCAATGGGAGGAATTTAAGAGATTAATCGATCATTGGTTGGATCAGGCCCGACAACGCCAGGTGAAAATAACCTCCCTTGTGCAATCCTTCCAGCGTATTCGGGAAAACTTGGATCTCAGCAAATATTCCGCATTCCAAGACGTTCGTTGGGAATTCTATGGATGGGATGTTCAATCCATCAACGCCCTTAGTAGCCTGATAGGCCAGTTGTTGAATTTGCTCAAGCGTGGAACGGCTGATCTTCAACAGCAAATGGAGAGCTACCAGAATTTACAGAGGTTTATCTCCAAGGCGAGCTTCTTCCCAAACGGGATCTTTATGACCACCGATTTGCGGGATCGCCTGTTGGAAGCGATCCGGAGAGGGAAAGCTCGGGACGAGAAACGACAGGGGCTACTGGCCCGGTATTCCCCGCAACTATTGGAATTGGACGTAGGTCATTTACTGGAATCTTGGCGCAGCAAAAGGCAGCAAAGTTTTTTCAAACGATGGTGGATAGGTCGCTCGATCCGTAAAGAGATCCATCGGGTCCGCCTCGGCAAGCAAGAGAAGGCAGACGATGTTAAGTTGGCTAACGATCTTGAATGCGCCCTTACAATCCTTTCGGAAAACAATTGGCTGGCGTCTCAAAATCAAGAGGCCGTTCTTTTCTTCCATTCAAAGTGGGCGGCTGGGGAAGCGGAGTGGGCACGCCTTGAGGAACTCGTAGCCTGGGCCGATCAATTCCGTCGGATCTGCTCCGAGATACCGGTGGGGGACCGCTCCTGGCAAGAAACGGCTGTGGAAGTTGCCAACCAGATCGATGAAATCTGTAAACGTGTCGTGAATAAAAAAAGCACGATGGGTTGTGAAATATTCGAATTCATGGAGGCCTTGAAAGTCTTCCGTGAAACCCGGCATCGACTTGAGGGAGCACTTCAGCTTACCTCTGCATGGGGCGACGAAAGCGCGAAGGGATCGCTAGATGCTATCGAAGGCACCCTCAAAAACCTGACGCTGAACATGTCTCGTCTTCGAGAATGGTCTCATTACCAAAATGCTCGCGTCGCTGCTTTGCGGTTTCATCTATCTGGTTTATTGGAAGCCCTTGAACAGGGAGAGGTGTGCACATCCGAGTTGGAAAAAGTGTTCCAGCATTCATTCGCCGATTGGTGGGCGCGGGCTGTCTTAAAGTCGGTACCTTCCCTCGCAGGATTTATTGGGGAACGGCACGACCTGAAAATTCAGGAATTCAAGAAGCATGACGCCAAGATCGCTGAACTAACCAGGAAGGAAACTTTCGCACGGATCGCCAGCGGGATGCCGCGAGCGGTGACAGCCGGGCAACGCACACCCGCCAGCTCCGAGGCTGGGCTGCTCCAGCGGTTTGCGCAAGGTGGGCGAAAGACGATCCGGCGCATCTTTAAGGAGTGTCCCAATGCGCTCGCAAAGTATAAGCCCTGCGTCCTTATGAGTCCGCTGTCGGTAGCCCAGTTCATCGGAGCAGACTTTCCGAAGTTCGACCTGGTGGTGTTCGACGAGGCGTCGCAGATGCCGACCTATGACGCTATCGGCGCTATTGCACGTGGAAACCAGCTCATCGTGGTTGGTGACTCCCGCCAACTCCCGCCTACAAGTTTCTTCGAGCGGCAGAAGGGCGACGAGGAGTTTAACGAGGACGATCTGCCTGAAGAGTTGGAGAGCATTCTCGAAGAGGCGGAGGCGGCGGGAATAAAAAACTTACGCCTCGACTGGCACTACCGCAGCCGCCACGAGAGCCTGATCGCCTTTAGCAACCGGCAATACTACGAGAACCGGCTCCACACCTTTCCGGCAGCACTCGCGGAGCACCCTCGGCTTGGGGTGCGATGGTGTGAGGTTCCGGATGGAGTATATGATCACGGGAAGTCTCGCACAAACCGTAAGGAGGCGGAAGCGGTGGTTGCAAAGATCGTCCAGAGGTTGCGCGATCCTCAAGAACAAAACAACTCTTTGGGCGTGGTCACCTTCAGTCAGGCGCAGCAGGGCCTTGTCGAGGACCTTCTGGACGCGGCACGGGGAGAGTATCCGGAAATTGAACCATATTTCACAACAGTTAGTGAGCCCGTCTTTGTGAAGAACCTGGAAACGGTTCAGGGGGACGAGCGGGATGTCATCTTGTTTTCGATCTGCTATGGGCCTGACGCGGCAGGAGTCATTCGCATGAACTTTGGGCCGTTAAACAACAAGGGCGGAGAAAGAAGACTTAATGTCGCAATCACCAGGGCACGCAAACAGCTTTTGGTCTTCTCTCGGTTGCGGCCGGAGCAGATCGATCTCTCCCGGACTAGGGCAACTGGTGTGCACCACCTTCGTACATTTCTTGATTTTGCCAAACGCGGTCAGGTGGCACTTGCGGGAGAGATCTCCCCGGCGACCGGTGAGGTGGAGTCCTTCTTTGAGCAATCAGTGCTTGATGAACTTACCACGCGGGGCTGGCGTGTGGATTCACAGGTTGGTTGCTCAGGGTACCGGATAGACCTCGCCATTCATGCCCCCGACGCGCCTGGGCGGTACATCCTTGGCGTGGAGTGTGACGGTGCGAACTACCACAGCGCTAAGTCTGCTCGGGACCGTGACCGACTCCGCCAAGCTGTGCTGGAAGGCCTCGGGTGGCGGCTGCACCGCGTCTGGTCGACCGACTGGTGGTATCAGCGTCCCAAGGAGATTGCCAAGCTCGAAGAGGCACTGGAACTGGCAAAGCAGAGAGCCGTGGCGGCCTATGATATGGACCTGAGCCCTCCGGCAAACGTTCCTTCAGCGGTAGTGTCAACCGAATGCCCAGATGATCAGAATATGAGCCTGCGACTCGCGAGGTCATCGGTCTCTTTCGAAAAAAAACCAATGCAACAAGAGATTCCTGTCTTAGCCAAGTTTCCAGGTCAGTCGATCTACAAATGGTACATGTCGGACACACAGATCTTTTCGGGCGAGTTTCATGATCCGGCCAACACAAGCAAAGTGCGCGGGTTGGTTATGTCAATAGTCGTTATCGAGGCTCCACTGCTGTTCGATACTCTCTGCTCCCAATTGGCGTCCGCCTGGGGGCTACAGAGGGCGGGAAGTCGCATCAGAAAGGTGGTAATGGATGCGGTGACGCAAAATGGTTTTACAATTCGCCGCTCGGGAAAGCGCGAGTTTGTTTGGACCAAGGATTTGACAGAGAAGCCCTACAAGAGCTTTCGTATTCCTGAAGAGATGGATCCGAAGGCGCGTACGGCGGAGGAGATTTGCCCTGAGGAGATTGCCAATGCGGCGGCTCAAATCCTCATCCTGAACATCAGTATGGGGCAGGATGACCTCACGCGAGAGACCGCCAAAATGTTTGGCATCACTCGTCTTGGTAACAAAGTGCGATCCTCTTTCGAAGAAGGTATCGAACTTTTGAAGAAGAACGGCGGGTGTAGAGTTGAGGGGGAGAACCTCGTCGCATCTTAAGCGAAGAAATCGGGGAGCCGACTACCGGATTCAATCGCAGAATTGTTCCTACGCCCATCAGGGTAAGTAAAGCTGTTGTGTTGTCAATCTATACGTTACGATATTTTGGTGGTCATAACCACAAACAGAACTAACATAAAAGCCCTCTTGATTTTTAAATTTATTCGCATCGTATAAAAATAACGTCAAGTTAGGCATGTTTTTTTGCTATTAAGTAAACACCACAAGTATGCGTATTAGCTGGACTAATAACTTGTTGGCATTCCGAGAGAGATAGGACTGATACGATCAGGACCGGAGAGTGAAGCATGAGTATAGAGAGTCTTCCTGAAACCGTTAGACAGAGCGCGGTAGCAGTCGCACTTGACCACAAAATCTGTGGCCCACAGCCGGTTTCGTTTGATTTCTGGGGTGAGTTTAAGAGGTTAAGGGACACTGTATCAGCTCAGCTGGGTGAAATGAGGGTTTTGTTCCCCCAGTTCACTCCCCATGACGAAGCCCATCATATCTCACGCTTGTTCGGAATAGCAGATAAGCTTCTCGGGCCAAAGCGCTACGAGAGAATGAACGCGGCTGAGCTATTTCTCCTTGCTGCTGGACTCTACGCGCACGATTGGGGAATGACTGTTGGTAAAGAAGAGTTAGAGTTCCTGCGATCCGGAGCCACAGGACAAGTCGCTTCCGAAGTTTTCACTCCGCTCGACGACGAAGCCACGCGGCTTCGCCAATTCGTGAAAGATCAAGGCATCCGCGCCACCGAGGCAGCGTCGTTCCCGTCACTATCAGACGAGCAGCTTCGCCTATACATACGCTTGACACATGCGTGGCGGAGCGGGGTTCGTTCTCGGGCGTTCTTCAAAGCCGTCGGGGCTTCAGTGCCTCAGTCTCTCGAAAAGGTGTGCCAAGGGCATTGGCTTGCCTTTTCGGAATTGGAAGATGAGCAGCGCTTCTCCTCCCACGCCGGCGTTCTAGGGCACACTGTAGACTTGAGAGCTATCGCCCTATACGTGCGTCTTGTCGATCTGTTCGACATCGCCGACGACCGTACTCCTTACGCTGTTTGGCGCTTCGTTGCCCCGCTTGACGGCGTGGCACAGATGGAGTGGTCCAAACATCGTGCCCTGAGTCCGGTAACGTTTCCTGAATACGGTGACGGGCGTTGTGTTCGCTTCGATGGGGCAACCTCCGACCCAGAGGTTTGGGCGGAGTTGGAAGATCTTCGGCTTTACTGCGAGGAACAGCTCGCGGGAGTTATCGATCTGATGGCGCGCAATCACAATGAGCGTCACCAGTTGGATCTTCGGAAACTTGAGTGGGCAGTGAGTGCGGAGCGCTTCAACCCCGTGAACCTTCGCTTTGAATTCCATCGCCAACGTATGTTTGAGATACTGGCTGACGAGATATATCGGGGTGATAGCTACGTCTTCCTTCGTGAATTGCTCCAAAACAGTATTGACGCAATACATATTCGCCGAGAATTGGTTCAACGGCGGTCGAGGACCCCAGGCAGACGGAACGTCGTGGGGCTGGGCTTTGACGATGCAATCTATTTTGACGTTCAGCACAGCGAGGACGGCAACGTCGTCGTTTGTTGCCGAGACTATGGTATTGGGATGGACGAGTATATCGCTCGTAACTATTTGTCTGTTGCGGGTGTAAGCTACTACCAGAGCGACGAGTTTAAACATCTTGGTCTCAAGATGGATCCCATCTCGCGTTTTGGCATAGGTATCCTCAGTTGTTTCATGGTGGCTCGACGAATTACCATTGAAACTCGCAGAGAGCCACAAATGTCGTGTGACTCTAAACCATTGCTCATTGATATTCCAGCGGTGGATCGACAGTTTCGGATATTTGAGGCTGTAAGTGATACACCTGTTGGAACTGCTGTAACCGTCCATGTCGTCGGAGCCAAACTAAAAGGTGATGTACGCGAAAAAAAGCATGCGGGTCAGGTAGCTGAAGATGTGAGACTGCAGGTGGCAGAATATCTGTCTCAGGTGGCAGGTTTTGTCGAGTTCCCAATAATCGTTAACGAAAACGGCAAGCGAACGGTTATCCTCCATCCGGCCCGTCCAGTGACGGATGCCGACGAGTTTCGTGTTGAGGGATTGTCACACGAGGTCCGCCAGCTCTCTAATAAATATCCTTGGGAGAAGGCCTTTGTGCCTCAAGATGCGGAGTTGGCGCGAGCGAATCTACGGCAGCAATCGTTTGATCTTCAGCGTGACCTCGGCCTGGAGGATTACGAAGGAACTGTAAGCTACATCAAGCCGGTCTCAGAGGAGGCGGAACTTCGGCCTGCCCGCTCTTTAGGTATCGACGACGGTATTGAGATCTCCACGGAGGAGCGCGGTTCAGTGACTCTTCGTTTGGAGAGATCGTACGGGCTCCCCTTAGACTGGGTGAAGAAGGAGGGGCTCTCCCCTAGCAGTCAGGCAAATCATGCGCTCGCCATCTACCGGGATGGCATTTTGGTTGCTGACGCAGCGCCCGACCGTGATGCAAGGCTTTATAGAATAACTCAATTTAAATGGCCTATTCCGACGTTGCGGGTAAACCTCCCAAAGAAACTCGGCGGGAATGTGGACGTCACCCGCCGGGCTCTTACTGGCACAGACCCTACATGGGACTCTCCTATTTGGCAGGGCGTTGTGGACTATCTTAAAACACACGACATTTCTGAGGCCTTTGAACACGAACCTTTATCGCGTGTCGAGTTGTTAGGGAAAGCGGTGCATATGTTCCACCTTCAGGAGACAGAAGTAATGGAACTAGTGCCAAAAATCAGATGGCCGTTCCCTATGCTGGTACCTAATGAGGGGGTGGTGATGCTCGACAATCAGCTCATCTTAGGGCAGATAACCACGACAGTACCCGAATTAATGATAAACGATATCAGAAACGCACTCGGTTGGAATTATAGCATGAGAAGTTCGGAGGATAGGAGGAAATTCTTAAAATTATGGCGGGGCGACGCGAGTATCGCCTTATTAAGCTCTGCGAGCATGTCTGCACCTTATCCCGAATTGTGGTGTACGTTAACCAAATGGCACCTGGAAGAAACCTTGGTCCCCACAGGGGTACGCTTTCTCAGACCACCGTATCCTGGTCTTCCGTGTCTGGCGCAGAATGAATTCGAATGCATCGAACCTATAGAAATTCGAGAGTCGGATCTTGTTGAGCAGACTATGTGTGATCCATTATCTCTTGATCTTGGCGGCTTTTGCGCCTTGCGGCGCATATGGATATCTCATAACATACGCCCTATCTTGGCCGCAGCACCGTTCAACTCGCCTTTTGAGGACTTCTTCATCGGGGACGGCAGCGTTCCAAACCGACGCCATCCAACAACCCTGGTCCTTCTCCGTTGCCTTGCAGCTGCTAGGTGGCACCAACTAAAGAAGAGCAGACGGCCAGCTGAAATCGGTAAGGCTTTTGATCAACTTGAGCGTGTCGGTTCAAACTTGCACAGCCCGAGAGTTCAAGCCATGCTCAACGAACTATGGGCTCTTGCAAAGGAATTCGACTTCCTCGAATTTGAGCAACCTCCGCCTCTGACCGAACGCGACTTCATACCCGTTTCTGAGAGCGCAAATTACATGAAACGGGCTTTGTCGCCACGGGATAACGAGAGGCAGGAGTTGGCCCAGTTAGTAGAACCTCACCTGCGTCCTTTTGGACAGGCCATCGAAGGAGTCGAACCAGAAAATGCCCCATCTGACGTGATTGAGGCGCTGGCTGGCAGACTATAGGCCTCGGAAATAGGAAAATAAAGGGAGCACCTTACCAATATCCAACAACAAAATACACCAGGTAAGCTGTTGATTTTACCGTTTTCTTTCAAACGAGGCATCTGAGTGAATCAGGAAGAGTTACACGAACTAGTTATCTATCAGAAAAGCTATTTTGAAATATTGACTGAGTTTTTTATGGCGGTAACTGGCTGCCTACCGCAAGATTTTTCCACACTAGATACATTTTCGGAATCGGTGCGCCAGCTTCCCGAGAGGCTAAGGGCAAACCCTAAAGGAGAAGCCGAGTTTATAAATGCCTTTTCCACCTTAGAGAATAAGCTCAGATCCTTATATTCTTCAGAATCTGTAAATATATTCCGGTCTGCTAAAAATTTAGATGCCAATAAGTTAAATCTAGGTGGCGGTAGTCGATTTCTAAAAACTCACCTTAATGCCACCCGAAGATCATTATTGTTCTCAGATACAGTGCTAATACCTGATCCGATAATGCCATGGCTTGAGAAAAAACGAGATGAGGAAAAGTTCCAACATGTAATTCCGCTACAAATGGCTTTTTTCATACTACATTTGTCAGACCTTTTAGGGGAGGATTTCGATATACCTCCATTCTTCGTGTTTCCTAGCTTCGAAAAAACACTAGAAGAACATGATGCTCAAACTCAAGAGAATAGTATTCAACTTATTACGGATGTTTTCTCTTGGTATGTTGATGAAGGCATCAGAGCACCAGAGGATATACTTGAATTTGCAAAGACAAATACAGAGAAATTTTTTGAAAGAATTGAAAGATCTAGATTATTTGTTTCACCGGGCGGAGACCCTGGTGAATCGCTTCGATCAGCCCTTGAAAACTATAAGGCTGAAATGAGGCAGTGGCGGTCAGACCAATGGTGCAAAGAATTATTTTCGAAAGGTGATATTGCCATTGTCACAAATGCCGTTTTTGAAAGAATAATCCCCAACTACCACCTGCTTGAAAATTCCGATGAGCTAAGAAGTCATCCCTTTCTGTGCGTTGAAGCACAGGCGCATTATTATCAGCTTGTTGCAAGTATGAAAAATAATAAGACCTCTGGCTTGACTTTATCTGATCCGTCAACCACTGCAATTCTTAGATCACTGACATCTACTAGGTTAGACTTTCTGGCGAACATAAGTGATGCACAAATTGTTGCGCTAAGAAAGACTAATGAAAATGTCGTATTTCGGAGAGAATTGAGAGATCTAGTTAACAGTCTACCTCAGGCCACCATAGAAGACTTAGGCTTTGTCGCAGCTGAAGTTTGCTCGCATGTTGAATCAGCAATTTCACGGCATAAAAAACAGGTTGAGAGCTTTAATGAAAAATATAAAGCAAAGCATAAATATACTGCCATGCTAGGCATGGGAACCTTAGGAGTCACTATGTTTCCAGTTTTAGCTCCATTTCTTGGGGCAATTCTACCGCTGGGTTTGGCCTCAACTGTAGGAAAGTATGTTTCAGACAAGCTAGATGAAAGGGCCGAAAAAAAACAGTATTCTCATTCGATGATGGGGGTTATGTCTTTAGCAAAGGACATAAAAAGATAACAAAGCGCTGTTGCAGGACAAATTTTCCGCTGCGCTTTTGCCACAAAACGCTGCGTTGTGCTCACAAAGGATGAAGTGAACTGTACAAAACTCGACAGTACAATCATTGAGGATATTAAGGGTGAGGAGAGAGCAAGAAATCTTTGATGATCTAACGTCTCTTTGCATACAGCCAGGCTACGCCCATGCCATTTGCTGGTTTTGCTTCCGGGACAACCTCGTAAAGGTCGATGAGAAATTAGAAGCGAAGAACCTCGAAAACCTATACGGCTTTGATAGGTTGGTCCGCACTGAAATATCCACTTTAATCGGTCTAGCTCTAAAAGGTCCGTTGCACCTCTCACTACCTGCACCCGATATCTTGCAGGGGTACATCGATAAAACTGAAACTCTCTTGCGTGAGATTCATGAAGCGATATGCGCACCTTGGATCGCACATTTGACACCAGAAAAGATCAAAGGAGGCTTTGATCCATTCACCAGGGGAGATTCACTCCGGGAACCGATCTTCTACGGTGGCGAGTCGGCTTATGGATTTCAATATCGTGACTTCTCTATTAGAAAGTACCAAAAAGATGATGAATGGATCAAAAATATAAAAGGTTTCTCAATTCATACCGCAAGAGAAGTGGTTAAAGCGATATGCGATCTACAAACGATCAAAATACCTCGAGTACATGCATCTCTTGTGGATATACTGCCCGAAGATAGGACATTGCTCGGGGGCTTTGAATTTTCTGTAGAGGAACTAGCTGCTCACGCAGGTATTGCCGATGATACTGTAGACGCGGTTGTCAATGCTTTCGCTGTTCCGCAAGGCGAAACAAACACTGGATTTAAATCGCTTAGTGATTTCAATATTGTTAACGCATTTCCACTGATCCCGACCAGCACTGGTTCATTCCTGCTATTTCAGCAATATAATATCTTCGAAGCCCTCTATGAGGCACCGTACTATTGGATGACCTCCGACAAAGCGTATTGGGCCACAGCAACTAAAAATCGAGGACTATTTACCGAGGAGTTCTGTAAACAACGCCTATTGCAAGTATTCAGCGACAAATACGTTTTTGCGAATGTCGAAATCTATGAATCCAAAGGAAAACGTATCGGCGAGATTGATGTCCTCGTCGTCTTTGGCAACCGGGCAATTTTGTTGCAAGCAAAATCCAAAAGACTGACCCTTGAAGCCCGAAAAGGAAATGATCTGCAGATTAAGGACGACTTCAAGAAGAGCGTTCAGGATTCCTACGACCAAGGTCTTATCTGTGCGAAAGTGCTTTGCAAACCCCAATATAAATTTGTTCCCAAAGATGCAAGCCCGATTAATCTATCCGCATTTGAAGAGATTTACATCGTTTGCGTTGTGTCGGATCACTATCCTGCTCTTGCGTTCCAGGCAAGGCAGTTCCTAAAGTTTGAAACAACTGACCAGATAGCGCCGCCTTTTGTGATGGATATATTCACGCTCGATGCGCTGACTGAAATGCTTCCTACTCCTTTACGATTGCTAAGCTATGTGAACCGTCGCACGCGATATACAGAGCGCCTTATGGCTGCAAACGAGCTCACAATCCTCTCATACCACCTCAAATATAATCTTTGGTTACAGGACCGATATGATATGGTCATGCTCGAGGATAACTTTTCAATAGACCTCGATGCGGCAATGATGGTTCGACGAGAGGGTCTTTCTGGAATAGCAACTCCTGACGGCGTCCTGACCCGGCTCTCAAAGCTCTCACTGGGCGGATTAATAACAGCTATTGAGCGAGAGCCTCATCCCGCCACTATTGCGTTGGGGTTCATGTTGCTGACTATCAGCGAAGATTCGGTTGGCAATATTAGTGCTGGCATAGACAAAATCGTTGGAGAAGCACAAAAGGATGGCGAACATCATGACTTCACTGTCGCAGTGGGTGGGTCCGATACTGGTCTCACGGTTCACTGCAATGACTATCCAAATGAAATTTCTATGGCCCGTCTCCAAGAATATTGTCGGAGGCGTAAGTACAAGCAGAAGGCAGGCACTTGGTTCGGCGTCTGCCTGTCACCCTATGATGGAGAGCTGAGGTTCGTTGTCAACCTGCAAAACAAGTGGCAGTACGATAAGGCTATGGAGGCCGCAACCCGAAGAATGGCTGCGCCGACCGAAATGGTAGATTTCCTCAATAATTCACGAAAGAAACGGAAGCTTGGGAGAAACGACCCTTGCTCCTGCGGAAGTGGAAAAAAGTACAAGAAATGCTGTTTGCCCTAGGCCACGTAACACCGGAAAAAAGACCAGGTGTAAGGTCAAAACACAAGAGAAAGAAGGGCCGGTTAATTTCCATGAATAAGTATTTAATACAAATATTTCCAACAATAAAATGCACCGGATATACCGGTGATTTTCGTGTTCTCATAGTCCACATATCTTAGTAAGAGATGATTGCTTCAACATCTTTATAAGATGTTTTCCAGGCCGGAATAATGTAACTTAGCCATTTCGCGGATAAGGTCAGAATCTTCAAGGTGGATGTAGGTGAACTTAAAAGACTTGTCTTGATGTCCAATTATTGTCTCGGCGATCTCGGTGGGGATACCGCAGTTGGCCATTCGTGATCGGACGGTGTGGCGGAATGAGTAAAAATCTATGTCACCACGCAATGGATTTCCGTCTTCCAATATTGCCTTATGCAAAGTCGTCTGCATTGATCGCCGATAGTACCGATATGCTCTGTCGCGGCCAATGAATCGGTCGTCGAGGAAGACAAGCATTTTCCCTTCCGTTCGAGATATTTTTTGGAGAAGGTCGACCACAATGGGATGTGCCGGAACAAAACGGGATTCCGTTTTGGTTCCTACTTTGGAGAATCCGCCTCTTTGTAGATCGACATAGCCGACAGGCTGTATTTTCTTGATCGCCTCCTTCTCTTCCTTAACGGGGAGACGTTGCCAGTACAGATGGGCAGCTTCGCTTGGTCGCATGCCGGTAAACAGTAAAAAAAGCAAAAAGTGGTAGAGATTGCTCTGCCGGTTTTTTGCCTCTCTAAAAATCGCCTGCAGCTCTTCAGGCTTCAGCACTCGATCAAGCTTTTCCTCCCGGCTCTTCATGCGCTGTCTGGGCCGGACGATCTCCAGCTCGGGCGACTGAATACGGATTCCCCATTCTTTGGCCTTGGTGTAAACAAGGCGAATGAGCGAACATTCTTTTCTGACAATTGAGGGGCCGACACCATCTTCGTTCATGCGTTTTAAGATGTGGGCGGATACATCCTGGGGTTTAATTGTTGAAAGCTTTGCCTTCTCGCCGAAAGATCTCACAAGCTGCATCTGAGCCTGTTCGTAATTTTTGATTTGTCCGGCGCTTATCTTCCTCCTCGCTTCAATGATGAATCTGTCTGAGGCGTCCCTGAAGAGCATGTCGCCATGTCCGACAGTATCTTCCGGAACTTCTCCAGTGGTGAGTTCCTTTTCCTTTGCATCGTACCAGACGGCGGCGTCGAGCTGATCATCGAAAACCTTGGAGGCCCGGACGGCCTTCACCATAATTTCAGCTCGATATTTTATTTTTCCACTCTTCGTCTTGTACCTTCTGATACCCATCGGATCACCTAATAGGATCGTGTGCGTAAAAAAAGTGTGCGTAATAATGTGCGTAAATCGATGAACTCTAACCTATCATATCGGCAAAACCAAGTCAATGTTGTCTAAGAAAGTCCATATGAGACCGGGCGAAAAGGCAATAAAAAAGGGCTATAAGGAGTTGATTTTCCTTAAAGCCCTTGAATTTTCAAATGGTCGGGATGAGAGGATTTGAACCTCCGACCCCTAGTCCCCCAGACTAGTGCGCTAACCAGGCTGCGCTACATCCCGACATGTGTTGCTCTATCTACCATTTGTTGGTTTTGCTGT
>Ga0209346_1000994_pt1 | contig 18591 bp, 17 predicted proteins | sample AutmiccommunBRH9_FD_187381 | JGI IMG/M metagenome (GOLD analysis project Ga0209346, IMG submission 187381) | Deep subsurface microbial communities from Mt. Terri, Switzerland - Autotrophic microbial communities BRH/9 (SPAdes) (version 2) | ecosystem: Environmental > Aquatic > Deep subsurface >...
AATGGCCCGGAAATTTACCGCTGATGCGATTACGCCGTTCGCCGCCGAATGGGATGAACAGCATATCTTCCCGCGCGACACGATCAAGCAGGCAGCAGCGCTCGGCTTCGGGGGTATTTATGTGTCCGAGGAATCCGGTGGCATTGGCCTGGGACGGCTTGAGTCGGCGATCATCATGGAAGCCATGGCTTATGGCTGTCCATCGACCAGCGCCTTCATCTCGATCCACAATATGGCCTCATGGATGATCGATACGTTCGGTTCGCAGGCAGTGAAGGACAAATTTCTCCCTGCACTGGTGCCAATGGATAAAATCTCCAGCTATTGCCTGACCGAAGCCGGCGCGGGATCGGATGCCGCCTCGCTGAAGACAAAGGCGGTGCGGGATGGCGATCATTATATCGTCAACGGATCCAAGCAGTTCATTTCCGGCGGCGGCGAAAACGAGATTTATGTGACCATGACACGCACCTCCGATGACGGGGCCAAGGGTGTCACCTGTCTGGTTATCGAGAAGGACATGGAAGGCGTCAGCTTTGGTGCAAACGAGAAGAAGCTCGGCTGGCATTCGCAACCGACCGCCCAGGTGAATTTCGACAATGTCCGGGTACCGACAGAAAACCGGGTCGGCGACGAAGGCGAGGGCTTTCGCATCGCCATGGCAGGGCTTGATGGCGGCCGGCTGAATATCGGCGCCTGCTCGCTCGGCGGCGCGCAGCGCTGTCTCGACGAAGCGGTCAGTTACACGAAAGAACGCAAGCAGTTCGGCAAGGCGATCAGCGATTTCCAGAACACCCAGTTCATGCTCGCCGACATGGCGACCGATCTCGAAGCCTCGCGGGCCTTGCTCTATCTCGCCGCCGCCAAGGTCACCGAAGGCGCGCCGGACAAAACCAAATTCGCCGCCATGGCAAAGCGCCTGGCCACCGACAATGGCAGCAAGATCGTCAACGATGCGCTGCAACTGTTCGGCGGATACGGCTATTTGCAGGACTATCCGATCGAACGCTTCTGGCGCGATCTCAGGGTACACAGCATATTGGAGGGAACCAATCAGGTCATGAGAATGATCGTATCGCGGGAACTGCTCCGCCAATAGGGAAAATATGACAGAAGATCTCATCATCAGAAAAACCGGGCGGGTCGGCCATATCAGCCTGAACCGCCCCAAGGTCATCCATTCGCTCAACCTCGACATGTGTCTCGGGATGATCGAGGCATTGCTCGCCTGGCGCGACGATGACGAAGTCGAGGCAGTGATCATCGACCACAGCGAGGGCCGCGGCTTTTGCGCTGGCGGCGACATTGCGATGCTGCGCGAATCCGGCATGACCGACGGCAGGGAGGGGCGCGAGTTTTTCTACAAGGAATATCAGCTCAACCATCTGTTGTTCGAATATCCCAAACCCGTGGTCGCCTTCATGAACGGCATCACCATGGGCGGCGTCGGCATTTCGCAGCCCGCGAAATATCGTGTCGCAACCGAATATACGCGTTTTGCGATGCCGGAAACCGGCATTGGCCTGTTTCCGGATGTCGGCGGCGGCTGGTATCTGTCGCGACTCGAAGGACGGCTGGGACAGTTTCTCGCGCTCACCGGTGCGCGGCTCGACGGCGCCGAGTGCAAGGACGTCGGTATCGCGACCCATTATCTGCAATCGGAAGTGCTGGAAGAGGCCAAGCAGCGAATCTCCGAGAAACCTGACCGGATCGAAGGCATATTGGGGCAGCTTTCGGGCAATATTCCCGAAGCGCGGATCGCCAGGAATCTCGACAAGATAGACAAGTTTTTCGCCTCCGATCGCTTCGAAGACCTATTGGCGGCGCTCGAAGCCGATGACAGCGAATGGGCTGCGAAAGAGCGGGATACGCTTGGCACCAAGAGCCCGCAGACCTGCAAGGTTGCCTTGCGCGAACTCAAGGAAGGCGCAGCCATGGAAAGTTTCGCCGACGAAATGCGCAACGAATACCGGATCGGCTATCATGTGCTGGTGATGCACGATTTTCTCGAGGGCGTCCGCGCGCTGATCGTCGACAAGGACAATGATCCGAAATGGAATCCGCCGACGCCGGAGGCAGTGACCACCGAATGGATCGACAATATTTTCGCGCCGTTGCCGGCAGAAGAAGAATGGAAACCGCTATGACTTATGAAACCATCTTGACCGAGAAAAAGGGTGCAGTCACCCTGATCACGCTCAACCGGCCACAGGCGCTGAACGCGCTGAACAGCCAGGTGCTTGATGAACTGATCGACGCGTTCGCCGCGTTCCAGGCGGATGACACGCAAAATTGTGCCGTGCTGACCGGATCGGGCGACAAGGCCTTTGCCGCCGGCGCCGATATCAAGGAAATGTACGAAAAATCCGCTGCCGATTTCTATCTCGAGGATTTCTTCGCCAAATGGACCAGCCATATCGTCAAGGCGACCCGCAAACCCTGGATCGCGGCGGTCAACGGCTTCTCGCTCGGCGGTGGCTGCGAACTCGCGATGATGGCGGATTATATCATCGCCAGCGACAAGGCAAAATTCGGCCAGCCGGAAATCAAGCTGGGCGTGGCGCCCGGCATGGGCGGGTCGCAGCGGCTCACCCGTGCGATCGGCAAGGCAAAATCGATGGAAATGTGCCTGACCGGACGGATGATGGATGCCGAGGAAGCCGAACGCTCCGGTCTGGTGGCCCGCGTGGTACCGCATGACGATCTGCTCGACGAGGCGATGAAATCCGCCGCGCTCGTCGCCTCGATGCCGCCGATGGCTGCGCAGGTAAACAAGGAAATGGTCAATGCGGCGTTCGAGAATAATCTGGATCAGGGCCTGGTGCACGAACGCCGCCTGTTCCAGATCCTGACCGCCACCGAGGACAAGAAGGAAGGCATGGCTGCCTTTATCGAGAAACGCGAAGGCCAATGGAAGGGTCGCTAGCAATAGCTGCTATCCTCTTGCAAAGCGCCATTGCTTTGTTTCGCTAACAATCACTGGAGACTGGAATGAAGATCGGATTTATCGGCCTTGGCAATATGGGCGGCGGCATGGCCGCCAATCTCGCGAAAGCGGGGCATGAGGTTCATGCCTTTGACCTCTCCGGCGAAGCGCTGGCGCGGGCGGGCGAAGCGGGCTGCCATCCGGTCAGCGACGCCGCCCAGGCGGTGCAGAATATGGAAGCTGTGGTGACCATGCTTCCCGCGGGAACCCATGTCCGCAAGGTCTATGAATATGAAATCATCATCAATGCCAATCCCGGGACCCTGGTGATAGATTGCTCGACCATCGATGTCGACAGTGCGCGCGATGTCGCGACCATGGCGGAAGCCAAGGGGCTGGTTCCCGTCGATGCGCCGGTATCCGGCGGCATTGCTGCGGCCAATGCCGGAACCCTGACCTTCATGGTCGGCGGCAGCAACGAAGGCTTCCGGCGCGCAGAACCTATCCTGTCCGACATGGGCAAGGCGGTGATCCACGCCGGCGGCAATGGCGCAGGGCAGGCGGCAAAGATCTGCAACAACATGCTGCTCGGAGCATCGATGATCGCGACCTGCGAGACCTTCAAGATGGCCGAGAAGCTGGGCCTCGACCTGCAGACATTCTACGATATCTCCTCCAAGGCATCCGGCCAGAGCTGGTCGATGACCAGCTATTGCCCGGTGCCCGGCGTCGGTCCGCAAAGCCCGGCCGACAATGGCTATGAAGGCGGATTCGCTGCGGCGCTGATGCTCAAGGACCTGCGTCTGGCGATGGAAGCAGCTCAAAGCGCCGGAGCGGACGTGCCGATGGGCGCGGAGGCCGCAAAGCTCTACGAACAATATGCCGAGGCACAGGGGCAGGGCGGCAAGGATTTTTCCGGCATCATCGCCATGCTGGACAAGGGCTGATCCCCCATTCCGCCGCTATGGGTAGTGATTTGCGGCCTGTCCGGAACAATCGTCGTTGCATTGATGGAATTGCATAAGGGGCACGGTCCGGCGAGCTTCAAAATCTATCAGATGATTGCAGGAATTTCCCTGTTTCTGGCCATCGTCGGCGGGTTGACCGTAGGTCTGCTGGCGCGGCCCTATCGGCGCAAAACCATGGTGTCTTTGCTGCTGGGAACGGCAGCTCTTCCTGCTGCTGGGATTTGGGCTATGATGTCGGGTGAGTTTTTACTCCCAAAACAGAGAGCTGCGACGATGGTGGGCAAAGCAGGCAAACATGATCTGACACTCTAGCGACATGAAATGGGAAAGCTGTACAAACTGGAGATCCGCAAGCGCTACTGGTTATAATCGTAGCATCGAACCGATTTAACCTAACAGAAAATCATTTACTATCTATTATGGTGCGCCCGCCTGGATTTGAACCTGCGACCTCCAGATTAAAAGTTAGTAACTGGACTCGTTTAGGCATAGATATTGCTCTCATTGAGCAATTTCCAAATCTCATCGGAAGTGCGAGTGACCGCCAATTTCAACGCTTCGTCGATATGGACATAGCCTTGAGTCACGCCGCGCGCTGCGTGTCCGAGCAATGCGCGAATGGTCAGTTCAGAAAAGCCGAGATCGCCCGCGACGCTGCCGAACGTATGACGAAGCGTATGTGGTGTCACGCCTTCGATTCCCGCAAAATGACACAGCCGGGCAAGACAAGCTTTTCCCGCCGTAAAATGCCCGTTCGTAATGCCTGATGGGAAAACATATGGACTAGAATTCAACACAGGTTGCTCTTCGACGAGTTTGATCGCTGCAGGGCCAATCGCCCGAATTTGACCGTCGGTTTTGGTGTCCGGAAATTGTACATACCCACCTTCGCTATGCAGCCAGTCGCGTTGCAACCCTTGAACTTCAGATATGCGATAGCCTGTCAGCAGCATGAGCTCGACAATTGCCAGCGCGGTAGAATGTTCACCGTGCTGCTTTCCATATTGAATGGCTTGGCCGAGTTTTTTGATTTCCGTCACACTTAGCCGACGCTCCTTTTTGTTGCTCGCAATTTTTCGTGCGCCCGCGCCTTGATTGCTGGCAATTATGTCCAGGCGCACGGCGTGATTCAAAATGCTTTGCAATGTAGCAACTGATCGCGAGGCCACGCCGGCACCACCTTTTGTAACCCCTCCACGTCCAGGGGTGCGAGGCTTGGCGGTCTTTCCGATGGCAATATCGCTTTGCATGGCTTCAATATCCGCTATTTTGAGCGTTTCAGCGATACGCTTGCCGAGCAAGGGCTTGATATGCTGTTCGATACGGCTGCTGTCCATTGCAAGAGTGGAAGACTTGATCGGTCGATTCCGGCGTCCCAATATTCGGCCCGCCGTTGCTTCGGACAAATACCAGTCGCAAACTTCCTCGACCTTTATCGCTTGCTTGCGACCATTTTTCTCAGCTGCTGGATCTTTACCGTCCGCGATAGAGCCTAGCTGGATTTTTGCCTTTTCGCGCGCCTGTTCAACCGTCAAAATACCATAGCGGCCAATCACAATCCGTCTGCTGCGGCCTTCGGAATTGCGATATTGGAGAATGAAGCTCTTAAGGCCGGATGCCGTGACCCGCACGCCAAACCCGCGCAATTCGCCATCCCATTTGAATGCTTGGCCTTTCCGGGGGGCTGCGAGAGCGTCAACGCTACGCTTGGTCAGCTTGGACATTGTGTGTCAATCCTGTCGCAAATTTTGCTTACATTAGCACGTCAACTTCGAAATGTAAGCAATATGTAAGCACTTTGAATCAAAAAACAGGTTGCTTTCAGATATGGTAGCGTAGAAATCTTCTCCAAATACAATGATATATCTATATATTATAGTATGTTAGAGAAGTATGGCGGATCGTAGCGAAATTGGATCTGGATATTGCCAAGGTTGGGGTCGAGAGTTCGAATCTCTTCGCCCGCTCCAGTTTTTCGGAAAAAAGCAGACATGCGGCGCATGTCTGCCCGAAAAACTCCCGACCGCAAGGGAGGGTGGCTTGCCCGATATTGTCCCATCACCATTGCCCGACCAGTCTCCTGATCACGGGAGCAAGATTCAACCGTGCGGCATTACCGATTGGGAATTTCACTCGGGCGACATTGTCAAAGGCGTTCTGTCAGAATGGCATAGCCTTATCTGCACGGCATCAAAACCAGCAGATTGTGCTGCCAATATCCCTATGCTAGCTTGCCGACATGGCAACAATCGGATGGTATATTATCGCCGCGCTGGGCGAGATCGCGGGCTGTTTCGCGTTCTGGACGTGGCTCAGGCTCGACAAGTCGCCCTGGTGGCTGGTGCCAGGCATGGTGAGTCTTGCCATCTTCGCTTTCGCGCTGACCCGCGTCGATAGCGAATATGCCGGACGGGCTTATGCTGCCTATGGCGGCGTCTATATCATGGCGTCGATCCTGTGGCTCTGGACCGTCGAGCGGCATGCACCGGACCGCTGGGATCTTATTGGCACGGCCATAGCGCTGGGCGGTGCCGCGATTGTCCTGTGGGGACCTCGTCCGGCATGAGCCAAGGCGCCGCTAGGCTGGCAGTGACCACGACCAGCTATTTTTCGTCCGCCCGTCGCTCCAATATGCTCGTCACCAGTTCCAGATCCGCCGGCTTGTCGACATCAATCGCCGCCTCCGCGAACGGCAGCACCAGCGGTGCGGCCGTCAGCGACAGGCGCGCGCCCGCCCTGGCCATCGCGTCCTCGAACCGGATCGTCCGGCTCAGCGCCCGCAGCAGCAGCCAGGGGCCGAAACGGGCAAATATTTTCCAGCCCTTCTTGCGGTCCTTCTCGACCGTCGACCACAAGGCGAGGGCAGGCCCGGCCGCCGCATTGTGCAGCGCGAACAGATTGGCCCCGCTATAGGCCCCGCCGCGGAACTTCAGCCAGGTGCGGCGGGCCTCGGGATAGGCGGCCAGCATTGTGCTGCGCTCGACCACGCCGACCGCGACATCCTGCCCGGCATGGTGCAGGAAGAAATAGTCCAGGATTTCCGTAGTCAGCAGCGCATTGTCGGCGGTGGTCGCCAGCACCGGCCAGGGCGCGATATCGGTCCCGGCGAGCCTGTGGATGCTGCTGGCGATGCCATCGCCCGATTCGACGAACCGGATGGTCGCATTTTCGGCCATATCCTTGCCCAGACCAGCCTTCAGCGCCTCGGGCGCCTGTGCCATGACCACGATCCTGCCGATATGCGGCGACGCCAGCAGCGCGTGCGCGACCCGCTCGAGCATCGTCTGTCCGGCGATCGGAATCAGCGCCTTGTAGGCAACATTGCAATAAGCGGCCATCGGATCGCCCTCCGGTCGCTGCCCCGCCAATATGATTGCGGTCCACAGAGGCGCAGCCGGCTTCCGCTTCGCCTGCCAGGCCTCGGTCATTGCGCTCGGTTCATCAGCAGGGTTCACGGCTTCCATCACAATTTTCCAGTGCGGCCGGTGAAACCAGGGCGCGCTCCAGGCGCTTTAGCCCGAGCGCAGGCTTTTGCAAAGCGGGCCCGAAGATTATCCGGTCCCGGTATCGCTGCAAGCGCTGCGGGGCGGCGACCGCGTAGACTTCCGCGAATAATTTGTCCAAGGACGGAACAGGGCGGAGCGGTTCCGTCCTTGACAGCGAACAGACGGGGTCGGACATCCGATGGAAGCAGAATGAAGCCTGGCACATCCAGCGAAAGCCCACGGATCGGTTTCCTGTTCAATCATGACGAGCTGCACCAGGTCGCCCATATCGCGCCGATCATATCCGCGCTGCAGCGGCGGGCACCGACCGCCCGTATCGAAGTCATCACCTCCAGCGACCGGCAGGCCGGGGCGGTGCGCGAATTTCTCGACCCTGCCTGTCCGATGCCTGCCTTCTGGTCTATCCGGCCCAATATCGGGAGCCGGCTGGTCGAGGCGCTGCTCGGCAACATGGTGCCGCTCAACCGTATCAGCAGCCTGAAGCGCAATGCCGCGCTGCTCCGCCAGTTCGACGCGTTGGTGGTGCCGGAGACCACGACGACCTTTCTGAAGAAGAAGGGGCAGACGGATCGGCCGCGGCTGATCTTCTTTCCGCACGGCGCGGGGGATCGATCAATCGGCTTCTCGCAGGAAATAGGCCGGTTCGACTATGTTCTGCTGCCCGGCGCCAAAACCCGCGACCGGATGCTGGCGGCCGGCGTGATCCGCCCCGACAATCACCGCATCGTCGGCTATCCCAAATTCGAGGCTTATGCGGACCGGCCGCCGGTCCGGCTGTTCGACAATGACCGGCCGGTGGTGCTGTACAATCCGCATTTCGATCCCTTGCTCTCCTCCTGGTTCCGCTTCGGCGAGCAGGTCCTCGACTATTTCGCGCAGCAAACCGCCTATAATCTGATTTTCGCACCGCATGTCATGCTGTTCCAGCGCAAGCTGCTCGCCTCGGTCGAGCATCGCCTGCTGCGCTTGCGCCAGCGCATCGACCCCCGCTATGCCGCGCTCGACCATATCCATATCGACACCGGCAGCAGCCGCAGCATCGACATGACCTATACCAATGCCACCGACATCTATCTCGGCGACGTCAGCAGCCAGATCTACGAATATATCCGGACCCCGCGACCCGCCATCTTCCTGAATTCCCACGAGGCCGCATGGCGCGGCAATCCCAATTATGACCATTGGACCTTCGGACCGGTGCTCGACGATGCCGCCGCTCTCGGCACGGCCCTGGCCGAAGTCCGCCCGCTACCCGACGGATATCGGCGGGCGCAGACGCGGGCCTTTGCCTATTCCTTTGATATGGACAATCCGCACCCGCCGTCGCAGCGCGCGGCTGCCGCAATCGCCGACTATCTCGCTATAGCCTGAAGAGCAGCGGCTCAGAAATCGACCGCGATGCCCTTGTGCTCCCAGTCGCCATAGCGCGTGGGGCCCTTTTTGTCGGCAATATCCGCTGCCTTGTCGAGCGGATCGGGCTCCGGCACCGGCTTGTTTTTGGAAAGATGCGCCGGTGCCTTCACATGCGCCGGCCGCTCGCCCGCTTTTCTGTTGCTATCGGTCATGATTTTGCCTGTCCGCCAAATTGAATCGTCCCGCCTCAATTCCTATATCGAGGCGGTAACGGGTTTAATCAAGCGAGTTGAGACGATGAACTTCATGAAGACCACCATGCTGCTGGCAGCCCTGACGGCCCTGTTCATGGTATTGGGCTATTCGCTGGGTGGCAGCGGCGGTGCCATCATCGCGCTGCTGGTCGCCGCTGGCATGAACCTGTTCACCTACTGGAACGCCGACAAGATCGTGCTGAAAATGCACCATGCGGTCGAGGTCGACGCCTCCAGCCATCCCGAATTCTACAATATGGTCAAAAATCTGGCGCAGCGCGCGCAGCTGCCGATGCCGAAAGTCTATATTGTCGACCAGCCCCAGCCGAACGCCTTTGCCACCGGCCGCAATCCCGAAAATTCGGCTGTCGCCGCCACCACCGGCCTGCTCAAGATGCTCAGCCATGACGAGATCGAGGGCGTGATGGCGCATGAACTGGGCCATGTGAAAAACCGCGACACATTGATCATGACGATGGTCGCGACGATTGCCGGCGCGGTGTCGATGCTGGCCAATTTCGGCCTGTTCTTCCGCGATCGCAGCGCCGGTATCGCCGGGCTGATGGCGGTGCTGATCGCGCCTTTCGCGGCGATGATCGTGCAGATGGCAATCAGCCGCACCCGCGAATTTGGCGCCGATGCGGCCGCCGCACAGATCAGCGGCAAGCCCCTGTCACTGGCCGCCGCACTCGGCAAGATTTCCGGCGTCGCTGCTCGCACGCCCAACCCGGTGGCCCAGCGCAATCCGGCCGCATCGCAGCTCTATATCGTGCCCGGCGGGGTGCGGCAGATGTTTTCCACCCATCCCGCGACCGAAGACCGGATCGCGGCCCTGCAGGCGATGGCGCAGGGCGGCGGCTTCGATGGCGGGTCCGGCCAGCCCGACGAGCTCGGCGACATGGCCCGCCGGCGCAAGCCGAGCGCACTCGACCCGACGCGATAGGCTTGCCTCCGGCTTCGCTCGCTGATCCGTCGTGCTGGCGTTTAGCCCTTGGGGCGTATCGGCGGGTCCTCTTTTGCCAGGCGCCTGGCGGTCTTTGCCGTCTGCACCACGAACAGGGTGATCAGCAGGATGCCGACGCTGCCGACAAACAGGTCGAAGCCGTTGAGCTGGAAGAATATCGGATGCTCCCGCCCGGCGATCAGCATGGCCAGCGTCAGCCCGATCAGCACCAGCCGCAATTCGGTGGGACCGGCATTCATGTAGGAAAGCCTGAGCTCGCCCAGCACGCGGACCGACAGAAAGGCATGGATCGACATCAGCAGATATCCGACCAGCGCAATCAGCGCGACCTCCATCTGCACATAGGGACTGATGCCGATGCCGACCACGAGCAGCACCGTGGCAAAGCCGTCGCAGCTGTGATCGAGAAAATAGCCGTAGCGCGGCCGTTCGATCTTGCGGAACCGTGCCAGGCTGCCATCCAGCGAATCGCCGAACCAGTGCACGACATATCCGGCTATCGACAACAGCAGCCAGCCCGGATGCAGATTGCTGGCAACATATCCGCCAAAGACGAACAAGGCACCGATCATGCCCACCAGCGTCAGCATGTCCGGCGTCGCCCAGGCCGGCATCCCGGCACAAAGCCGGTTGAGCGCGCGGCGTTCCACGCGGGCGATCATATTCTCCTGAATGCGCTCGATCGGCGCGTCGCTTCTGTTTTTGGCAAGGTCGGTTTTCATTGGATTTTCTCTGACAAGCGCCATGTCCTGCAAGCATGGGTTCATGCTCGGATATCAGACGGAATTTGCGATCGGCAGGGCAATTTTGACTAGCAGAATATCAAGCACCCAGTTCGCAATATATGGTATAAACGTCCGATATTCTTGTTGATATAAGTGAGGGGTCTCTCCTCAATCAGGCAACTATAGCCTGAAACCGCATTTTATCAATCAAAAGGGACCAGTCCCGCTGACCTGCGGTCAGTCCGCTGTGACGCTGGCCCTTGTTTTCATCCTGCGATTGCGCTGAATTATATTGAGCATTTCCACTGCGAGCGAGAAACCCATGGCTGCATAAATATAGCCCTTCGGGACGTGGAAGCCGAGGCTGTCCGCAATCAGGACCAGTCCGATCATAACCAGAAAGGCCAGCGCAAGCATCACCAGGGTCGGATTTTTTTCGATGAATTGGGCCAGCGGATCCGCTGCCAGCATCATCACGCCGACGGTGATGACCACGGCCGCCACCATGATCGGGATATCGTCCGTCATGCCGACCGCGGTCAGGATGGAATCGATCGAAAAGACAACATCGATGGCAATGATTTGCACCAGCACGGTACCAAAGCTGGCCACCGCGGCCGTCGCGACTCCCGGCGTCTTGTCGAGCAATTCGCCGGAATTGTCCTCGGGCTCCATCGTGTGGTGAATTTCGTTGGTCGCCTTCCACAGCAGGAACAGCCCGCCCGCCAGCAGAATGATATCGCGGCCGGAAAAAGCCGTTTCGAAGGTCGCTTCGCCATATTCGTTGGGAGCGCCTTGCAGGCCAAGATCGAACAGCGGGGTCTGCAACGTCACGATCCAGCCGATCAGCATGAGCAGCCCGATCCGCATCACCAGGGCCAGCGAAAGTCCGATCCGCCTCGCCTTGGCCTGCTGATGCACGGGCAGCTTGTTCGAGAGAATCGCGATGAAGATCAGATTGTCGACGCCGAGCACGATCTCCAGGGCGATAAGCGTCAGCAGGGCGAGCCATGCGGCCGGATCAGACAATAATGCTAAAATTTCCATCATGCGCCTCTTGCCCATCAGCGAATAAAAAACAAGCGGCTACATTTCAATGTGACTTTTGGCGGTCAGCACCGCTGCTCCGGTTCATTGGGCGCAAACGAGATCGATGCAATTCCAGCGAACCATCCAAAAGCTTGATCGAAACGCGGGAGGGCCTATGCGGGGCATCAGAGCGAACCAACAGGGTTCTCCTTGCCAAGCCATTGCGGAATTGAACATGAACCAGCCCAACAACACGATCCCCGGCCTCGCGGCACGCCAGTCCGCCATTCGCCTGCTCGACGCCGTCTGCCGGCGCGGCGAGACGCTGGATCAGGCGATGCCGATTGCCACCGGCAAGCTCTCCAATCCGTCGGACAAGGCGCTGGCCCACAATATCGCCGCCAATGTGCTGCGCTGGATGACCGCGCTCGATGCGATGATCGACAGCGCCACCCGCAACCGGCTGGCCGATGATGCCAAGCCGCGGATGGCGCTGCGCATCGCGCTGGCGCAGGTGCTGATCCTCGACACCCCGCAGCATGCCGCAATTTCCACCGCTCTGCCATTGGTCCATGGCGGACCCCGGCGACTGGTGCACGGCGTATTCTCGACCGTCATGCGCGGCGTCGAATCGGGCGCATTGCAATTGCCCGAATATCCCGAAATCCCGGGCGAGACGCTGGACCGCTGGACCCATTATTGGGGCGAGGATGTCGCTCATGCCGCCAGCCGCGCCTGGGCAACGCCCGCGCCGCTCGACCTCAGCTTCCGGTCTGACGAAATCGGCGCGCTGGAGGGCGTGAAGCTGGCCCCGAAACATCTCAGGATGCTTCCAGCTCTTCCAGTCACCGGCCTCGCCGGCTTCGACGAAGGCCAGTTCTGGGTCCAGGATCTGGCCGCCTCCATCCCCGCCCGGCTGTTTGGCGAAGGCCAGGGTCGGACGATCCTGGATCTCTGCGCCGCCCCCGGCGGCAAGACCATGCAGCTGGCCAGCAATGGCTGGAAGGTGGTCTCGGTCGACAATAATGCCAAAAGAATGGAGCGCTTCCAGGACAATCTGAAACGCACCAATCTGCAGGCCGAGGAAGTGATCGCCGACCTGATGCAATGGGAACCCGCGGAACCCGCCGATGCCATCCTGCTCGACGCCCCGTGCAGCGCCACCGGCATTTACCGCCGCCACCCCGATGTCCTGCATTGTATCGGCTCGCGGCAGATTGCCGACCGGGCCGAAGGCCAGCGCGCGCTGCTCGACCGGATTGCGCCTTGGGTGAAGACCGGCGGTACCTTGGTCTATGCGGTCTGTTCGCTCGAGCCCGAGGAAGGCGAGGAGCAGATCGAGGCTTTCCTCGAGCGCCACGACCAGTTCGCCATCGACCCGGTGACCGCTGCCGAGCTGCCGGAGGGCCTATTGCCGACCGACAATGGCTGCATCCGCACGCTGCCCACGACGCTGGCGGAGCAGGGCCATGTCGACGGATTTTTCATCGTCCGTTTGGTCCGCAAAAGCTGATTGTCTAGATATTGTGAACCTGTCCCCAAACTGTCCACAAGGGACTGTGGCGTCACCGGAATAGCGCCTTGCCTGAAAGGGCCAAAAATTCTAGGGCCGGAACAAGTTTAAGGAAGCGCCATGTCCGACAGTATTCGTATCGCCCCATCCATCCTTTCCGCCGATTTTGCCCGCCTGGGCGAAGAGGTCCAGGCCATCGACAAGGCCGGCTGCGACTGGATCCATGTCGACGTGATGGACGGCCATTTCGTTCCCAATATCACCATCGGGCCGGCAGTGGTCAAGGCGCTGCGCCCGCACAGCGCCAAGCCGTTCGACGTCCATCTGATGATCTCCCCGGTCGACCAGTATCTGGAGGCGTTCGCCGACGCCGGTGCCGACATCATCTCCTTCCATCCCGAAGCCGGCGCGCATCCGCACCGCACGGTGCAGACCATCCACGCGCTCGGCAAGCAGGCTGGCCTGGTGCTCAACCCGGCCACGCCGCTCGACATACTCGACTATCTGATCGAGGACCTTGATCTGATCCTGGTGATGAGCGTCAACCCCGGTTTCGGCGGACAGAGCTTTATCGACAGCCAGCTGCGCAAGATCGAGGCGATCCGCTCGCGGATCACCGCCACCGGCAAGGACATAAGACTGGAAGTCGACGGCGGCATCGATCTCAACACCGCACCGAGGGCGATTGCCGCCGGTGCCGACACGCTGGTCGCAGGGACGGCAACCTTCCGCGGCGGTCCCGATCATTATGCCGCCAATATCGCCGGCCTGAGGGGTGAATGACCACGGGGAGCGCTGACCGGCTGGATCTGGGCGACAGCGACCCCGACGATCCGGCCACCCATGACGAGAATGACAGCGCGCCGGAGGGACGGAGCCTGACCCTGCGCCACGACCGCAATCGCGGCCAGTCGCTCGCCGAACAGGCGGCGATGCTCTATTACCGGATGACCTGGCGGATGCCGATGCACCGGCTGCGCCTGTCGGGCAAATTGCCGCTGCGACTGCTCGCTGTGCCGGTCGATCCGGTCGAGGGCAACCGGGTCCAGGGCATGGCGGTGCGCGCCGGCCATTTCCTGTTCCGCGGCCTCAAGAAAAAGCACGAGAATATCGACTTCGCCAATCTCCGGCTGCCCCCGCAGTTCGAGGATTATGTCCACCGCTTCCAGTGGCTGCGCGATCTTGATACCGCCGCGTCCCGCGACCAGGCCGTGCCGGTGGCGGAAAAGCTGGTCAGCCAGTGGCTCGACGCCAATGGCGGAGTCATTCGCCAGCCCGCCTGGCGGCCCGACAATTGCGGCTGGCGGCTGCTGATCTGGGCCAGCCACGCGCCGCTGATCCTGTCCTCCCGCGACCTGATCTACCGCTCCAAGCTGCTCAACCATATCGCCCGCACCGCGCGCCATCTCGACCGCACCGCCGACAAGGCGGAATCCAGCCTCGGCCGGCTGGTGGCGTGGAGCGGGGTGGTCGCTGCCTCGCTGCTGCTGCCCGAGGGCCGCGTGCGCCAGATCGTCGGCGAGGCGGGCCTGGAAAAGGCGATGGGCGAATTTTTCTTCGCCGACGGCGGATCGGTCTCGCGCTCGCCGCTCAACCAGATGGACGCGGTGATCCTGCTGTCGATGCTGAAACAGGTCTATCTCGCCCGCAACGAGGACCCGCCGGCCTTTCTGGAGGAAGCGCTCAACCAGGCGGTGCCGCCGCTGACCGCGCTGACCCATTTCGACGGAACCATGGGCAACTGGCAGGGCAGCGGTGCCACGTCCGCCGAACAGGTGGCGCAGGTGATCGAGGCCAGCGGCGTGCGCGCCCGGCCGCTGCGACAGGCGCGCGAATGGGGCTATCAGCGCGTTTCGTCCGGGCGTTCGGTGCTGATCCTCGATGCCGCCCCGCCACCGATCGCGCGCATGGCAGTGGCCGGCTGCGCCTCGACCCTGGCCTTTGAATTTTCCCACGGCGATTTCCGGATCATCAGCAATTGCGGCGGCGCCGGGCTGGTCGGCGCGACGATACCGGCGGCGCTGGCCCGCGGGCTGCGCACCACCGCCGCGCACAGCACCCTGTGCATCGCCGACAGCAACAGCACCTCGATCCTGGCCGACGGCAAGCTCGGCCGCGGAGTCAGCGAGGTCGAGCTGTTCCGCCGCGATGTCGAGAATGCGACCCGGCTGGAGGCCAGCCACGACGGCTATGCCCGGCGCTTCGGCCTGGTCCACAAACGGCTGTTGCTATTGCGCTCGGATGGCCTGGAGCTGCGCGGCGAGGATATGCTGATCCCCGATGGCAAGAAACGCCGGAGCCGCAAGGATGATATCGAATATGCCGTGCGCTTTCATCTCGGGCCGGATATAGAAAGCGATCTGATCTCGGAGGGCAAGGGTGTGATCCTGCGCCTGAAAGACGGAAATATCTGGCAATTCCGCACGACGGGCGGGAAAATTCAACTGGACGAAAGCGTCTGGGTCGACGGCATGGGCATAATCCATGAAGTCCGGCAGATGGTGATCGGCGGAACAGTGGGCAAAGGCGGCGGTGCCACCGGCTGGCTGCTCAAACATATGGGGTAGAAATGACGGAAAATATCAAAATCAAACGCGCTCTCCTGTCGGTTTCGGACAAGAGCGGGCTGGCCGAACTCGGCCAGCAGCTGGTGGCGATGGGCGTGACGCTGATCTCGACCGGCGGCACCGCCGGGGCCTTGCGCGAAGCCGGACTTGAGGTCGCCGATATCAGCGACGTCACCGGTTTCCCCGAAATGATGGATGGCCGCGTCAAGACCCTCCATCCGAAGGTCCACGGCGGCCTGCTCGCCCGGCGCGATGATGCCGGCCATGTCGCGTCCATGGAAGAGCATGATATTGCCGGGATCGATCTGGTGATCGTCAATCTCTATCCCTTCGCCCAGACTGTCGCCAAGGGCGCGGAACGCGACGAGATTATCGAGAATATCGATATCGGCGGACCGTCGATGGTTCGCAGCGCCGCCAAGAATCACGATTTTGTCACTATCGTCACCGATCCGGCGGATTATCAAACATTGCTGACCGAACTGCAGCAAAATGACGGCGGCACATCGCTGGCCTTCCGTAAAAACATGGCCGCCAAGGCCTTTGCCGCCACCGCCAGCTATGACAGCATGATCGCCCAGTGGTTCGGCTTCGCCGATCAGGGCAAGATGTTCCCCGATACTCTGCCGCTCACCATGAGCCGCCCGGTCGAGCTGCGCTACGGCGAAAACCCGCACCAGAGCGCCGCGCTCTATCTGCCCGATGGCCCGTCCACGCGCGGTATCGCGCAGGCCGAGCAATTGCAGGGCAAGGCGCTCAGCTATAATAATTACAACGACGCCGATGCCGCGCTGGAACTGGTCAGCGAATTTCGCGATGGCCCGCCGACCGTGGTGATTGTCAAACATGCCAACCCCTGCGGCGTCGCCAGTGCAGATACGATCGTTGAGGCCTATGAAGCCGCTTTGGCCTGCGACAGCGTATCGGCCTTCGGCGGTATCATCGCGGTCAACCGGCCGCTCGATGGCGCGGCGGCGGAAGCGATGACCGGTATCTTTACCGAGGTCGTCTGCGCGCCTGATGCGGATGATGATGCCAAAGCCATTTTCGCCAAAAAGAAAAACCTGCGCCTACTGTTGACCGGCGAACTGCCCGATGCGACGCGGACGGGCATGAACCTGAAAAGCATCGCCGGCGGCTATCTGCTGCAGAGCCGTGATAATGGCCAGATCGCACGGGAAGAGCTGAAATGCGTCACCAAACGCCAGCCGAGCGAACAGGAAATGGCCGACTGCCTGTTCGCCTGGACGGTCGCCAAACATGTCAAATCCAACGCGATAGTCTATGCCAAGGGTGGCGCCACCGCAGGCGTCGGTGCCGGCCAGATGAACCGCCTCGAATCCGCCCGCATCGCCGCCTGGAAAGCCCGCGACGCCGCGGAAAAAGCCGGCTGGGACGAAGCCCGTACCATCGGTTCGTCCGTGGCCTCCGACGCCTTCTTCCCCTTCGCCGACGGCCTGCTGGCCGCGGTCGAGGCGGGCGCGACGGCAGTGATCCAGCCCGGCGGCTCGATCCGCGACGACGAGGTAATCGCCGCGGCGGACGAAGCCGGCCTCGCCATGCTGTTCACCGGCATGCGGCACTTCCGGCATTAGGATACATTTCCCTTCTCCCTTTAGGGAGAAGGGTACGAAGCCTTATGAGCAGAGCGAATTAGGCGCAGTTGGATGAGGGTGCACTGCGCTTCCGATCAACGAACGCCCTCATCCAACTCCGGCTAATCGCTAAAGCGATAAGCCTCCGTATCCTTCTCCCTCACGGGAGAAGGGCGCACATCAGTCAGACAGGACAATGGCCAGGAAAAACCAGTTCCCCCTTCGCGAAGAAATACTGGCACTCGCCAACGACGGGTCGCTGACCGTCAAAGTCACCCCCAACGCGGGAGAAAACAGCATCGGCATGCCGGACGAGGGCGGACCTGCCGGCATATTGCTGGTCCGCGTCACCGCCACGCTGGAGAATGGAAAAGCCAATGCGGCGGTTTTGAAGCTGCTCGCCAAGGCGCTAGGGCTGCCCAAAACATCGCTGGCCATTGTCCGCGGCGGCAATGCGCGAACCAAGATAATTGCCATACCAGATTGAGAGTAGTGCCCCTGCGCAGGCAGGGGCCCATCTCCTGCAATCAAGTTCATGCGATATGGTTGAAATGTTCAGGCGCTGGATCCGGCAGCGCGCTATGCAATAACGCAGAGGCACAGACTATAATTCAGGAGATGGCCCCCTGCCTGCGCAGGGGCACTGCTCCATTTCGGGCGCAAAGAGCCTCCACCCACTGTGCTCCGCACTTGATGCGGAGCTCCGGAGTCATAGCACGTTTTTCATAGCAGCGCTCCGCATCAAGTGCGGAGCACCAATATCACTCCGGTACCGCCGCCTGGGCGTTCTGGCCGTCGCCTTCCGGCGCGGCGATGATGTCGCGGGTCACGCTGCCCTTGTCGACCGTGTCGGTTTGCGGATCACCGACCGAGGAACGAATGCCGCCGTCGGCCGCACCGGCCTGGTCGACAATCGCCGATTCGGTGACGCTGCGTTCCTGAGGGCCGCCGAACAGGGCTTCCAGCGTCTGCTGCTGCAATCCGCCGGTCTGCGGACGCGCCTGGCCGGGCTGCGGCGGCACCAGCGTGAAATCGGGCGGGATTACCAGCGGTGGCTGGCGGGATACGGCGAACTCATCGGGCCGGTCGCGGTCGAACAGGCCGGTGGAACCACAGGCGGTCAGGCTGGCCAGCGACACAAGGCTGATGGCGACGGTGGATTTACGCATGATATTGTCCCTCAAAAATCTC
>Ga0209346_1000997_pt1 | contig 18532 bp, 19 predicted proteins | sample AutmiccommunBRH9_FD_187381 | JGI IMG/M metagenome (GOLD analysis project Ga0209346, IMG submission 187381) | Deep subsurface microbial communities from Mt. Terri, Switzerland - Autotrophic microbial communities BRH/9 (SPAdes) (version 2) | ecosystem: Environmental > Aquatic > Deep subsurface >...
AGAAACTGTTCCAAGCTTTTAAGGATCTGACTGCGAAGAAAAAAGAGGTAACAGAAGATGATATTTATGCTCTGATGATGGATTCCTCTGTCAAAGGATTAGCACCACTATACCGGATGGAGTTATTGCAAATTTCTTACGGGTCGAACATTATTCCGACGACCGCGATTGGAATCCGAACACTAGACGGCACTCTTCTGCAGGAATCGGCAACAGGTAAGGGCAGTGTAGACTCTGTATATAATACTATTTCTCGGATCTTAAAAAAGGAAATCTCCCTGCTAGACTATCGTATTCAATCGACAACTTACGGTAGTGATGCTTTAGCAGAAGTCTATGTAAAGATTAAATGCGACGGTGAGGTTAGCAGCGGTCGAGGGATTGAACACGACGTCTTAGAAGCCTCAGCCAAAGCCTACTTAGATGCAGTAAATAGGATAGCGATCAGAGAGAGATTTGTCAAGCAGACTAAAGGGGTGGAAGTAAGTTGAAAGCACAAATCGCGGTATTACCCGGAGATGGAATCGGACCAGAGATAATCGAAGAAGCAACCCTTTTATTGGAAGAGGTTGCCAAGACGTTTAATCATAGTTTTGAGTTTCGTTACGGCTTGATTGGTGGGATTGCCGTGGATAGAGTGGGTATCCCCTTGCCGGAGGAAACGATTCGTATTTGCCAGGAAAGTGCCGGCGTATTGCTCGGAGCTGTTGGCGGACCAAAATGGGATTTTGAAGTTCCCGAACGCAAGCCGGAAACGGGTTTGTTGAGAATTCGTAAGGAGCTGGGTTTGTATGCCAATCTCCGACCAATCACCTTTTTCCCTAACTTGGTTAATAGCTCACCGCTTAAACCTGAGGTAATTGAAAACACTGATATCTTAATCGTTCGCGAATTGACAGGCGGGCTGTATTTCGGCAAACCTCGGGGACGGAGAGAAACTGCTAATGGGCTGGAGGTTATCGATACTCTAGTCTATTCCGAAGAAGAAATTGAGCGAATTATCCGCAGGGGTTTTGAGCTGGCGAGAGGTAGAAGAAAAAAGCTAACCTCGGTAGATAAAGCCAATGTGCTGGAAAGCAGTAGATTGTGGCGGGAGATAGCTGAGCGAGTTGCCAAGGATTTTCCTGACGTAGAATTAAATCATTTGTTAGTAGATAATGCGGCAATGCAGCTAATTGTTAATCCACGACAGTTCGATGTTATCGTTACAGAGAATATGTTCGGCGACATATTAAGTGATGAGGCATCGGTGATCACCGGCTCACTAGGTATGCTCCCTTCGGCAAGCATCGGTGGTTCAGGTCCGGGTCTCTATGAACCGATTCATGGCTCTGCTCCGGATATTGCCGGAAAAAACATCGCTAATCCTTTAGCGACTTTGCAATCTGTGGCCTTGCTGCTCCGGCACTCTTTAAGGTTAGAAAAAGAGGCCAAGGCAGTTGAACAAGCTGTGGAGCAGGCTCTTGCACTTGGCTATCGCACCAGAGATATTGCCGGAAAAAACACTGAATATTTAACAACAGAAGAAATGGGAAGAGTTGTCCGTGATCTGCTCAAAGAACCAAAAACCTTGTTCGCAAAAATCTGGGAACAGCATGAAGTAGTCCAAGATGAAGGTAAGCCGAGCTTACTGTATATCGACCAGCATCTTGTTCATGAGGTTACCTCACCTCAAGCCTTTGCGGGACTTCGCCTTGCCGGTAGAAGTGTCCGGCGGCCGGAATTAACCTTTGCGACGATGGATCACAATGTACCTACTGTTAATCCTTTGCAAATCACTGATCAGATTGCAGCTCAACAAATGAGTACGCTAGCGGCAAACTGTGAAGAATACGGGATTAAACTTGCCGATTTACACAGTGAAGAGCAAGGGATTATTCACGTTATTGGTCCTGAGTTAGGTTTAACCCTGCCGGGAAAAACGATTGTCTGCGGCGACAGTCACACTTCGACACACGGGGCGTTTGGCGCTTTAGCTTTTGGTATTGGAACAAGTGAAGTGGAGCATGTTTTGGCGACTCAGTGTTTGTGGCAAGCCAAGCCAAAAACCTTAAAGGTAAATTTTACCGGCAAACGCCCACATTATCTGTCTGCTAAAGATATTATATTAGCATTAATTGCTGAATACGGTACGGATTTTGGTAGCGGCTATGTTTTAGAATTTACCGGTTCGGTTATTAAGGAAATGTCGATGGAAGAACGAATGACTATCTGCAATATGGCTATCGAAGCTGGAGCTAAAGCCGGTCTAATCGCCCCGGATGAAACGACTTTTAATTATCTTAAAGGTAGAAAATATGCTCCGCAAGGTGAAGATTGGGTTCAGGCAGTTGCCCGCTGGTCTTTATTAAAAACTGATGAAGGCGCTGAGTTTGATCGTGAAATCGATTTTGCTGTCGCTGATCTTCAACCGCAAGTAACTTGGGGCACTAACCCGGGAATGGGAGCCGGTATCAATGATACTGTTCCGGATCCCAAACAGGCAAAGAATAAAACGGAAAGCTCAGCAATTTCCCAAGCTATTAACTACATGGGACTGCAGCCGGGAATGAAAATTACAGATATTCAACTGGACTATGTATTTATCGGTTCATGTACCAATTCACGGATTGAGGATTTACGGGCAGCTGCTAAGGTGGCTAAAGGGCAAAAAGTTGCAGCGCAAATTACTGCTCTTGTCGTACCGGGATCTAAGCTGGTAAAACAACAAGCAGAAGCCGAGGGTCTGGATCAAGTCTTTATTGAGGCGGGATTTGAGTGGCGGGAAACCGGCTGCAGTATGTGCTTAAGCATGAATCCCGATGTTGTCCCTGCCGGTAAACGCTGTGCTTCCACTTCTAATCGGAATTTTGAAGGCAGACAGGGTCGCGGTGCCCGTACGCATTTAGTAAGTCCAGCGATGGCTGCAGCCGCGGCAATTCACGGACACTTTATTAACGTTAGTGAATTGTTATCCAGTAAAGGAGAGGTTGAGTAATGGAACCAATTACCATACATCGCGGACATGTTCTCCCGTTAGATCAAGCAAATGTGGATACCGACCAAATTATTCCTAAACAGTTTTTAAAACGGATTGAACGAACAGGATTTGGACAGTTTTTATTCTATGATTGGCGCTTTAATCCAGATGGAAGTGTTAGAGAAGATTTTGTCTTAAATCAATCTAAATATGCCGGTGCCAGCATCTTGCTTACCAAACAAAACTTCGGCAGCGGTTCTTCAAGAGAACACGCCCCCTGGGCACTGCTTGATTATGGCTTTAAGGTGATTATCGCCCCCTCCTACGCAGATATTTTCTACAGCAATTGCTTTAAGAATGGTATTCTGCCAGTTATTCTGACTGAAACCGAGGTGGCTGAGCTTTTTATCAAGGCGGAGCAGGGTAGTTATGAACTAACCATTGATTTGGCTGCTGAAAAAGTAACCGGAAGTGATGGTGCAGTCTACTCCTTTAAGACCGATTCCTACCGCAAAAATCTGCTACTACAAGGCTTAGACGATATCGGCTTAACCGAGCAATATCTCGAACAAATTAAGCAATATGAAGAAAGAACCAAATCATCTTAGCAGATGATTTGGTTCTTTTTTGTTATTGTCATTTCTTCCACTCTTTCTTTCAGATGGTTTTTTAAAAACTGACTTACTTTTTTTATTATCCTATTCAGTTTTGATTTAACCGTTCCCAGTGGTATATCAAGAGCTGATGCAATTTCTTCATTTTTTAATTTATCGAAGTATTATAATATCAGGATTTGCTGATCATCTTGAGATAATTTTAAGATTATTCCACGAATTATATTATCCATCATTTTGTTTTCTATCTGGTCTTCAACTGTAGAACTGTTTATGAAACCTTCTTGTCTTATTGTATCTAAATATTCTTCATTAGTTATAAAAGACTCCCATTTCCTTTTCTTCCTAAAATAATCGATTGCTGTTCGATAGTCAATTGTTTTTATCCAAGATTCTTTTTTTTCTATTTCTGTTAAATGATCTAGCTGCTGAAAGATTTTTAGAAAAGTTTCCTGCACAATATCTTGTGCTAGATGTGGATCATGAATAACCGCATACGCAGTATTATACACTTTTTGATAATACATCTCAAAAAGTCTCTGTTCGTATTCCACATATCTACATTCTTTCTAAAATAATTAATTTCCATCACCCCCAAAAAATGTAAATCACAATTACATATATTTTACTAGATAAATTTGGTAACGAAAATGAGCTAATAGTCCTATAAACAAAGAATAATTATTATAAAAAAAGTACTATTTTTTAATTATTTATATTTATTTCCGAAATATAGGGGACGATTTCGCACCCTCATACGTCTTTATATATGAGAGGGAAATTTTTCATCAGGATTTAGCTGGTTTAGCGCATACATCAGAAATTGGTCAAGATTCAATCATGGTCTCAGATTTATCTGGCGGATACGATGTTACTAATTATGATGTAAATGAATTAAATAGTCATTATCAATAAGAGAGGGTGAATGAAAAATGAAAATAAAAATATTTACATCTGTTTTAATATTTAGTTTCGTAATGGGTGGACTTGTTGGATATTCAAGTAGCAATATAAATAACATTGATTTCGGCACCGAAAAAATATCCAATTCTTTAGAAGAAAAAATGTGGAATGTAGAAGTTATTATTAAAGGGACTGTCATTGACCAAGGGCCAACTTACAAGAGGGATGCTGGATTGGAGTATGATAATTTTGATTATGATGTAACCCCTTCTACAATAAAAATTGAAAAGGTTCTTTTTGGAGAAGTGCCTAATGAAGAAATTGTACTTTTACAGCATGGTTCCTTAGAAAATTCATCATGCGCAGAAAACTTCGTCAAAAAAGGTAGTAAGGTAATACTTCTACTTACTAAGACAACTGATGATAAATACTGGTCTTATCAATTTGCTGATGGTATCTGGGAGATTAACAATGGAAAAGTTTTTTCAAAAACTGATACTAAACAATTAATTGGTCTAATTAATATGAACGAAAACGCTTTTGAAAATTTAATTTCTAACGCAGCTAAAAATAAAAAGAAAGATCCATCGTATTATTAGATTATTATATGAAGAAAGAACCAAATCATCTTAACAGATGGTTTGGTTCTATTAAAGACTCAGGGACAGGTGTCTTGTCTGTTCTCATATGAGACTAACCTAATAAATAACTTAATAAAAATAGCACTATACCAGTGGCGAACATTAACATAGGAAAGTTTAAAAAACTACTTGTTTGCGACGTAGATGATTTCTCCGGGCTACTTTGGACACTGGTACGCATGAAAATTAGTTATTGGGGAAATCCTTGTTTTGTAGGTGAAAATGCAGAAAACGGAATACCGCTTTGGCTTTACAATTATCCAACTGAAGAAGGATATTTTTATACATATCTCTTACATTCTCTCAAAGCCAGTTCCAATAAATCGTTAAATAGAATTTCTGTATCATCTGTTAATTACAACGAAACTAATGATACTTTTAATGTAATAGTTGAAGTTCATGAAAAACCACAACTTACTGTATTATTCCATGGTATGGTTTTTAAAAAAATTAATAATGAATGGATTTTAGTTAGTTTTTCTCAAGATGCTTAATGCCAACTTTTGGATTGTTTCAATTTAAACAACATAAAAATCTACCGTTGGAATTGACTTAAGCCTTCATATCATCGGCTATTCCATTTCCGTCAATTTATCACGCAAAGCTTTTTGCAGTATATGAGAGAAGTTTATACCAACTTCCTCAGCAGCAATGTTAAGATCATGTGGAATGGTTAGCGTCTTTTTATCGTATTTGATTTTTTTGTCCAACGAACAAGATACTAAAATCGTACGCTGTCCGTTTTGAATTGATATTTCATTAAGCGGTGTTGGGTCAGGGATTAGCTCCCCATCGTTCATACGGCTCTCCAGAGTTAGCCGTAATACATCGGAGGCTCGCTGCATAGCTTGTTCTGTGGTATCCGCCTGAGAAAGTGCTTCTTCAAGATCAGGGAAGATAATAGCAATATGTTTCTCTGTAAAGTCCAAGATTGCCGGAAATAGATATTCCCTTTTCATATTAATCCATCCTTTCATATTTGTGATAGTAGAGGTAGAATCTATAATTTCAGCCCCGATTTCTTCTCAACATCTTTTAGGATATGTATAGCAACATCCTTTACTGGATGGGTGATAGTCACCTTCCCTTTTAAAGTCGGATGTTTATATTGGAAGTGATCACCTACTGAGTGAACCAAATACCACCCGTTGTGTTTCAGTAATATTATAACTTCTCTCGAAGAATAACTCCTCAATTATCCCACCTCTTCATTTTATTATAACACGTATTGATACGTATTATAAGCAAAAATCAAAAAAATTATTTACTCAACATCCATCCAATTCCCGAAGAGAATTAGAGATAATTGCTAGACCATTAGCTCTTTATTCTTGTTCTTATTCTTTTGCGGCATTGATTTTTCTCCTCATTCTCTCAATAACTTGATCATGATCAATCAATTGTTCGCCTTCAGCAATCTGTTTTTCCGCAAGCAGTAACTTGGACTGTAATTTCGTGCGTGCCTCCATTCGTCGAAAAGCTTCATGGCTCATAACAACTAGGTCTGCCTCCCCTTTACGCGTAAGAATTACAGGCTCGTCAAGCTCATGGCAGTATTTTGAAAAACCATTATAGTCCTGTCTGATTGTTGTAGATGGCTTAATATTCATTTTAACTATCCCCTTTCAGATATCATTTTCACAACTAAGCGCTAAGTGTTCCACTATTGAGATTCTCCATTTCTGAACATTTTTTTTGGTATCGTAACTTGAATACTAGCGATATTACTCCATAATTTACAGCCAGACTCAAAGCACTGAAAAATAGAAACAGGTAGACGGAATTTTTAATGAAATATGCCAATAGCAATAATACTCCCATTGTAAAAATATTAATTGCGGCGCTCGAATACAAAACAAATTTACTCTGCCCTACCGCTTGCAGTGAATACGAATAAATTGTTGAAGGTATTTTTACCACGCTGGAAATTAAAAATACTAGAAACAGGGAAGCAGTTAATGAAACTACGCTTTCATTTGGGTTAATCAAATAAAAAATATCCATTCTAAAGATAAATATCACTAACGATGCGAATAAAAATACAATCAAAGTACTAATAATCGCATACTTAGGTATCCTATTTATGCTATATTCATTGGACTCAGTATTTTCACTGACCAAGGTTAAAGTAGCAGCCCCATACATATACTTAGGCATCAGCAAAATGTTTATTACTTGAATGAGGAGTAAATATGCAGCGAGGGCGACCTCACCTTTCCTAGAAACAATCGCCGTAATAACCATCATAAAAACGTTGTTTTCCATAATTTCTTGCCCCATAATTGGTAAGCTCAATTGAAGATTAGCCCATGCTCTTCGGAAGTATATCCTTGCTTTTTTCGTATAAATACGAATATCTTTATAGCATATAACCAGATAGATTATTAGATTTGCGAATAAGGAAATTACCGTTGCATATCCTGCTCCGTTAACTCCCATTGGCGAAAAACCGATTTTTCCAAATATCAGTATATAATCCAGCAGAAGGTTAAGAAGTGAAGAGAATAATGAAACCGCTAAAATATACTTTGTTTCTTTATTGATTTTAAAATAGGTGTTTGCTGAGAAGATTAGCATTTGAATCAATATATTCCATTTAACAATTCCAATATAATCCAAAGCATCTTTAAGTAATGACCCCGAAAATCCAAAAACGGTAACCAAAATAAACTTTTTAAAAAATGTAATAACTAATAATAAGATTACGCCTAATGTAAAACTTAACATAATGGAAGAAGTAAATTCTTCATAAAACTCGTCTCTAGCGCTCTTACCAAGCGCTCTACTACCATTAATATTAAAGATGATCACCGTACAACCCATAATTCCAACTAAAATTGAAATAAGCTGATAGACCGATCCAACAGCCCCAAAAGCTGATACCGATATTCTTCCAATCATCGCTTGATCAGTGATACCAATTACCAAATTACTAATTGCCTGAATTATTAAAGGGACTGCAATAATGTTCAGTGACTGAACAATCTTATTCTTTATTAGCATAAAGCCTCCATAAGAAATGATTATTGTAGGCCGATATTAATTTTCAGACCTCCCGCATATTATTCCATTCTTTCAGAAGTTTATCTTCTTTCTCTCGTGTCATCCCAGCATTGCGTTTTTGAATTGCATTCCGGGTAGAATCCCACGAGATAGTCTCTTTAATTGTCTCACTTAATGGTCTGAAATGTAGTCCCGCAGCTTTTGCCTTATCTATATTAACTGCAAGCAAATTTGCATTCGTTGCATTTTCGCCTTGGGTTGAGACCCATAGTGGCATTTCGATCCATGGTTGTACTTCGTGATTAATTAGAAAATCTTCACTTACCCAAGTAATTTTGGCATTACTCTTTGATACTTCTTTACAATGCTCAAGAAATTCTTTCATCGTTAATAAATAATCAGGACCTGTTGCATTATAAGTTCCTGTTTGTTTAGTTTCTACCATTTTTATAATCCAATCTGCTAAATCTCTTACATCAATAAATTGTACTTGATTTTCCGGATTTCCCGGTGCAAGTACTTCAGCTCCTTGATTAATACGAACCGGCCAGTGTGTAAATCGATCTGTCGGATCTAGCGGACCAACAATCAATCCCGGTCGGACATGAAGAACTTTCCCCGGCATAGTTGATTCAATTGTCTGCTCGCACAAAGCTTTTAATTCTCCATAATATTTACGAAGATCTTCAGATGATTGATCATCCATTAATTCTTTAATTGGTGATTCTTCATTGACTCCCGGTCTGCTAAAATCTTTGTAAACAGATATGCTTGAGACAAATGTGTAATGATCGACCAGATCGGCTAAAATCTTGGCAGACTCTCCCACGACTCTGGGTAGATAACCAGACGTGTCTATTACAGCATCCCATTGCCCGCCTTTCAAAGCTTCCAAATTCCCGTCCCTGTCACCATATAGCTTTTTAACATTTGGGAACAGCGAGGGATTACTTTTCCCTCGGGTAAAAATCGTCACATCATGACCATATTCTAATGCTGAATTAACAAGATGATAACCTAAGAATACTGTACCGCCAAGAACTAAGATTCTCATTTTATGTCCTCCCATTTAAATCATTCAAATCAATTGTTTTTCTCAAATTATTATCCCGGTTATGCCGCTCAATTGCTAACTCAATAAGTCTGTTAATCAGTTCAGTATATGAAATACCGCTTGCTTCCCATAGTTTTGGATACATACTGATTCTGGTAAATCCAGGGATTGTATTAACCTCATTAATAATCAGCTCGTTATTTTCTTTGAGGAAAAAATCAACCCGTGCCATTCCTTCAAGATTAAGTGTTTTGAAAGTCTCAACAGCCAACATTTTAACTATGTCAATAACCTCCCGCGGCAATTTTGCGGGGATGGCTAATACAGCACCGTTTTCATCGATATATTTTGCCTCATATGAATAGAATTCGTGTTTGGGCAGTATTTCCCCGGGAATCGAGGCAATCGGGCTTTCATTGCCTAAAACGGAACATTCTATTTCCCGTCCTTTAATATATTCCTCAACTATTACTTTATTATCATATTGGAGCGCTTCAGTTACCGCTAATTTTAATTCCTGTTCATTATTTACCTTATTAATACCCACAGAAGAACCAAGTCCGGCTGGCTTTACAAAACAGGGCATTCCCAAATAATTATTTATTTTTGTAAAATCAATATCATTTACGGAACTCCTGTTAAAGGTAAGAAACTTGGCTATCGGTAACTTTGCGTCCCTTAATAATCTTTTTGCTGTATCTTTATCCATACCAACGGCTGAGCCAAGCACATCAGCACCAACAAAGGGTACATTAGCTAATTTTAATAAGCCCTGAATCGTGCCATCTTCTCCCAATGGTCCGTGTAAGACAGGGAATACGACATCAAAGGAACCAATAAGTTGGTGATTCTTAAAACTATATAATTGAGGGTCTCTATCACTTGGTACAACCATAACACTTTCATTGGATTGATTTAACATTATTAATTTGGGATTATCACTGTTTAAGAGAAAAGTGGATTTTTCATTTAGATACCATTTTCCTTGTTTGTCTATTCCAATTAAAACTACATCGTATCTATCTTTGTCTATAGCCTCAATAATACTTTTTGCCGATTGCAGGGAAACCTCATGTTCAACTGATTTACCACCAAAGATAATGGCAACTTTCTTACGATTCATCACGTCATCACTCTCCTTCAGTTTACTAAATAATATGTATTAATTATACCAATTTTTTCTCTATGAGAATTTATTAATTCAAAGATTCATATTAAATATTGTGACGGAATATTATTTACATAGCGTGAATTTATAAAAGAGATTGCTTTCTTATTATTCTAGCATTAACGGGGGAGAAAAATGAAAATAATTCTTATTCTGATATTTTTACTTGTTTCTATGAACAACAGAATCTATTCTGAAGATCTAATAGTAAATCCAAAACAAATATATACATATGATGTTCTTAAAAATGATATCAATCTATTAGCTGGAAAATATCCAGAGATTTTAGAAGTTATATCTTTAGGTAAAACAACATACGGAAGGGATATTTATGCTTTAAAATTAGGCAAAGGAAAAGCAAATATTCTGATTATGGGAGCCTTCCATGCGAGAGAATGGATAACAACAAATCTTTTAATGAACAAAGTCGAGTTTTACGCAGATGCCTATGCTAATAATATTATATTAGATGATAAATATAATAGTAATCAGATACTTAATGAAGTCTCTATCTATTTTATCCCGATGGTTAACCCTGATGGGGTGACATTGCAGCAAATAGGGTTGTCAGCCTTTCCCGAAGAACTTCATGACACTCTTATCAAAATGAACGAGGGAAGTACTGATTTTAAAAGATGGAAAGCAAATGCTGAAGGTTTTGATTTAAATCGTCAATTTCCGGCTGAATGGGACCATGTACCAGATGCCTTAACTTATCCCTACTTTAAATACTATAAAGGAGATTATCCGCTTCAAGCGGTGGAAGCAAAAACAATAGCTGAATTTACCAAAGAAATAGATCCTGAAATTGCCGTTTCTTATCATTCCAGCGGAAGGGTACTCTATTGGTTTTTTAATAATAAGGTAGAAAATATCGAAAGGGATAGAAATTTAGCAGAAATGATTTGCGATTATACTAATTATGAGCTAGTTGAACCAGAAATTAATCAAAGCAGCGGCGGATTTACCGATTGGTTTATTCAAGAGTTTAACCGACCGGGTTTTACCCCGGAGGTAAGTTATCCAATTTATGAAAATGAAGTGCCGCTTTCAGCTTATGACGCAATATGGGAGAGAAACAAGTATGTCGGGATATTACTGGCTGATGAAGGATATACGTTGTATAAACGCCGAATCAAAATAAATTATAATGGTAAAAACATCTATTCAGATTTTGATCCAGTGATCATAGATGGAAGAACATTTGTCCCGATTCAACTAATCATTGAACATTTTGGTTTAACCCTCAATTATAACAGCGATAATGAAATGGTTGAAATTATGAAGGTTACAGGTAAAAATATTGAATCAACAATTGAAGTGAAGCCAATAATTAGGGATAATCGAATCCTCGTCCCAATCCGTTATATTGCTGAAAGCTTAGGGATAGATGTAGATTGGGATAAAGAAAGCAATAGCATAATATTAATCAGCGGAGTTCCCCCTGTTCATGAGAACATTTAAACTTTTTTGCCAGCTGATCTCTTAATTTTTCAGATAAAAGTCTTCTGCTGTTCTTACTGCTTTACCGGTATTAATATCAGCATTTAGTTCAGTTAATATTGTTTCTAATGCTGATAAAAATTGCATAACGTTTATACGCTGGGATGAATAACCCATTAAGCCGACACGCCATATTTTACCCTTGAGAGGTCCTAATCCTCCTCCTATTTCAATACCGTAGCGTTGTAATAACATTTTGCGTACATTGGCATCTTCAACGTTATCAGGTATTTTAACAGAAGTTAACATTGGCAATCTATAGCCTTCTTGCGCAGCTAATTCCAATCCCATAGCTTCAAGTCCAGCCTGTAATGCCCTTCCGTTTTGCTCATGCCGTTCAAATACTGTTCCCAAACCTTCTTCTTTAATTAATCTTAAGGCTTCATGCAAAGAATAAATCATAGAAATTGGTGCTGTATGATGGTAAAAACGCTCCTTGCCCCAATATGCCTGAATCATCGAAAGATCAAGGTACCAACTTTGGACCTTTGTTTTTCGGGCATTTAAAGCTTCGACTGCTTTATTACTGAAACTTACCGGTGATAATCCCGGCGGGGCACTTATACATTTTTGCGTTCCGCTGTATACGGCATCTATTTCATTTTCATCTACACCAACACTAATTCCCCCTAAAGATGTAACAGCGTCAACGAAGAACAAGGCATCATACTCTTTAGCAAGCCTAGATATTTCTTTTAAAGGCTGCTGTGCACCTGTCGAGGTTTCAGCATGTACAATGGCAATTGCTTTCACAGGTCCATTATTCTTTAATGCTGCTTCAATCATCTTCGGGTCAATAATGGTGCCCCATTCGGCTTCAACCTGTACTACCTCTGCTCCGGCTCTCCCTGCAACGTCAACCATTCTTTGACCGAATAAACCGTTAACACCAATAATAACCTTATCACCGGGTTCAACTAAATTAACAAAAACCGTTTCCATACCTGAACTTCCTGTTCCGGACATTGCAACAGTAAGTTTATTATCAGTTTCAAAAACATAACGAATCAAATCCATTGTTTCATTCATAATGTTAAGAAACTCGGGATCTAAATGCCCCAACAAAGGTGTAGCCATAGATTTTAAAACATTTGGATGAACGTCACTTGGTCCCGGACCCATTAATAATCTTTTTGGCAATATCAATTCCTTAGACATATTTAGTGCCTCCTTATTATTTCTACTAAAGCTAAAACCAAATTTAGCAAACACAATTGCCGTGAAAATAAGGACTCTTCACCGTGTACTATTACAGTTGAAATAATTAATATTTAGTATATAACAGAACTTATAAAAAGTGAAATGTTTTTTTGATGGAAAAAAATTCTTTTTACAATCAAACATCTTGGTCTCCTGTGAATGGAATGGCAAAAAAACAGAATCAGAGGAATAACGCAAAAACACCGCCCATATGATTAAAGGCGGTTGCAGTAATACTTGAAATATATATTAAATGATGTTGTGTAACTACTAGCATTATTTCATTAACTGTTTCTTTTACATCCATATTGCTTGTATCAATTTTTGATTGTGTTTAAGCAATCATACACCCTTAATCTTTCAATGCTTCTTCCAACTATGCATTCATTACACATCTGTTTGTATTACTTCAGTAAAAAACTAAATGTTTCGTATCTCATACTCAAAGGGTTCTTCACACGAGTAAATCTCATGGAAAAATCCCATATACGGGATATCGTCTTCCATGCATTTTATACAATACGACAGCTGTTACCAGCTTCGATGCAGCACTCGGTATGGGTGCTTGGCGCACTGACGTTCCGAGGGTTTGCCACGTCGGGTTACTACATTCTATCAGTTAATACCCAAAAAAGTTAATGTCGCCAATCCCTTTATGCTAAGAGTTTGGCATAAAGAACATTCGCTTCCAAGTCTCCCGATTCCGCCAAACATTCCCCATGAGGGCTAAAAAGATATCCGCCCCATGGACTGAGCTTTATATGGTTTTCATCCGCGACTACCTTATTTCCGCAAAATCTTCTCCATCGCTTTCCCCTTTGCTAACTCATCGATCAGCTTATCCAAATAGCGAATTTCCTGCATAGTTGGTTCTTCGATGTCTTCGACTCGGACACCGCAGATCACACCTTTAATCAAAGTCCGTGAAAGATTCAGTTGGGGAGCTTCCGCAAAGAAGGTCTCAAAATCTGTCTGCTTTTCCAGTTGCGATTCTAACTCTTCCTGGCTATACCCTGTCAACCAACGGATGATTTCATCGACTTCTTTTTTCGTACGTCCTTTTTTCTCCGCCTTCGTAACATAATGGGGATAGACACTTGCGACACTCATTTTATAGATCTTATGTTTAGTCATGACACATCCTCGCTTTCATGTACTTTTGATTAATTGTTTTCCAATTATAACAATAGCTCCGGTTTGTTAAAAAATAATTATTTGTAAACCTTCTCTACTATTTCTTCACCATTAGACTCAACAATGAATTTAATTGAACTAATACCTTTTGGTGCTACTTTAAATATTTCTTCTGACAAACTTCCTATATCTAAATCCTCCATACTTTTGTTTTCTTTTAAAGTAAATCCAATATCAAGGGTTTCGGTCTCATCATCAATAATTACCTGATGTACCTTTGCTACATTTTCATTATCTGAAACTACCCCCCAACTTTTAAAAACAGGTTGATAAATTGAAAACCATAAATAAATTAAAATAATTAAGAAAGCAACAGCAATAAAAATAATAAGTGGTTTCTTTCTAATCCTTTTGTTTAATACTGCCAATTAAAATCTCCCCCCAAGATTTATTATATAATAAACACTAACCTTATACATAATTTACCACAGAAGAACCCGATATCTTTTTTAAACTAAACTGTTCTTAAGTGCATTAATCAGCACTCTTTTGCTCTGAAGTTAGCTGGCTTATTTGGACGTAAGAATTATAATAATGTACTATTTTGAACGTATTTACCCTTATGAATTTAGTACACCAAGAGAACTGCGTGTTGGAATCCGTGAGTATGTCCAAGAATACAACACTGAACGGCCTCACCAAACATATGTATATTTGACTCCATACGAGTATTTCTGGGAAGAATGGCGGCCTAAAAAGCACTTTGTGGCCAGCCCCAAACCCCGTCCTAGCCGGAGGGCAGGTGGTCTGGATTCAGACCACCAATGAATAGGATATGAGTTAGTGAGGGAGTCAAGCGTCAAGATGAACTCGCTCTGCTCGCCCTCAACTCCCGCCAAACTGTATCCGCTAAATCATAATAACAGGAAATATCTGGTTCATACGGGCTGTGGCTTCCCAGAATAGCCTCCACAGTATAGAAATTAATAAAAAATAAAAACCCTGACACTTTAATACGCCAAGGTATAGTTGTAACTAAGTTATTTTCTGTAAATATCTCCACGGGATCCAATTTTGACAATAAATATTAATATATTATCATCATATATCTCATAAATTATCCTAAAGTCTCCAACTCTTAAACGATATATATTCCCCTCATAACCCTTCATGCTTTTTGAATGAGGATGATTATAAGGAGACTCAGTTAGAGATTCAATTGAACTAATAATACGATTTATTGTGTTCTTATCATATTTTTTCAATTGCTTCTTTGAATTACCTGAGAATTCGACTCTATATTTCAAATTCACGTTTTAAATCCTCCAAAGAAGTGGATTTACCATTTTCTAGTTCTCGTCTGGCTATCTGAATTTCTGTAATATCATCAAATGATAGGACATCATCTTCATTATCTAACTGCTTTTCCAATAACCAAGTGAGAAAACTCTTAGCTACAACTTTATTTTTTTCATTTAAATTTTTTACCAATTTATCCAATTCATCATTTGGAATACTCATTATAAATCCTACCTCCAATTTTATTTAATATTATTATATACTATATATTTACATATAACCACCTGTAATATATGTATAATTTTATATCATCACTAAGTATTGTTGTTCTAAAATTATGAAGAGGTTTCTAAGGTCAAGCTTTCTGCTTTCCCATAGGTTAGTGGTTCGACCCGCGGCTTCGTTCAACAAGGATTTGCGCAATTGCAGTCTTGATTTATGGCTATAGTATTTTGGTATTTATTTTAGCTTCATGGATAATTTCATGAAGTTTTTTCTTGGCAACTGCGCAACCATTCCAATGTGTTATAGGATATCAGCGCCTTCTTCGAGTTAGTTGAAAGACCACTCTCTGTCAAATGTTGCTCTGCCTTTTCAATTTGTTTTTTTGATATATCCATCCCCCATAGTTCAGATGCGTTGCGTTCGCGGTGATATATCAAGGATTGACCATTTCCACAGCCTATCTCCTCCCCGAGATATCACCAAAAAGTTTGCACTTTTCTTCTGAAACAAACGCACCATAAAAAGAAAGCACAATAGCGCCTAGAACGTCATTCCCATTTGTATCCCAATAAAAACTGTTCGTTTTTATAAACATTATTTTGGTTCATTCTGGTTTCTCCTACTTCGCATTTTCCTAATGAATTTGTCTTAACAATAAGGGTGTCCCAATCTTTTTACGATATAGTAAATCTGATATCATTTGATCCTCCAATTTCTATTCCTCAGAGCCCTACCTTAAATAATCCGAGCACAGACGCACGGCCTTTTGCATCATCTTTCGCAGTCACGGTAGTAAGCGTCAGTTACCCAACACCCACGCACAGATCCCACTGGGCTCTGCAGATATATTCACTTCCGTAGTCAAGCAAAACATTATTTGAATTTGAATTCTAGCTGATTGTCAGCAACTTCGGTTATCTTGGGTCTCATCAAGCCATACCATTTCATTTTTGTATAGAACTCTTTCCACTTGAAGCTTTTCCTTTGGCTTCTGCGGTTTAGCCATTTGTATAGTATTTTAATGGCTAGTCTATAGAATTCTTGTATTCTATTGCTATTTCCTATGAATCTATAGTAGTTAAAGTATCTTCTGAGCTTGACATTAAGCATATCTACTATTTTCTTTAATCTATTATTACGGTTTTCTATGCACCATTCGGTAAAATTTTGTATTGATTTGGTTAGCTTTTTTCGGGTGGTTTGTCTCGTTATGATGTCTTTTCCTTTTCGTGAGACTTTCCATCGATAACCTTATGAAGTATTATGTCTTTTCAATGTCATCGCATGAGAATACAAAATTAACTTTCCCTTCGCTTGACTTCCCCCATTTGTTTTCATCCCAAATAACTATAACTGGAGCATCTTTGATAAATCCTAAAGAAACACCGTCATAATTATCATCAGGCTCTAATACAGGTATACCTAATTTTTCATTATAAAACTCAACCAACGCTTATGGTTTAACGGAGGAAATATTAACACAAGATATAAAATCGTAATAAGTAGGATTGTCAAGCGGCCAGCCGCCATCACTTTCAAATCCCAGTATTTCTTCATACCATTTTAATGCCTTATTAATATCCGAGACGTTTACTCTTACATGATTAAGCCGTGTTTTCATATATATCATCCTATCTATTATCAATTTAACATATTTAGCGTATAAAACTAACCTTATTCTCAACACTCCAAAGACTTTCCCTAGCAAATCCCGCCACGGGTGGCGGGCATCCACTGCATGGCGCACAACGTTCCGCGTATTCCTGAAGTCTGGTTACTACTTTCATCTCCTCTCAGATTTTGGGAATAAGCTGTTGAACTAAACCGCTAAATCATAAAACATTAATAAAGACTGTGACCTAGTTTTCTACAGATTATGACCATAATGATGGATTATATAAGCATTTTTATATTTCTTAGATTGATTTCTCGGATATCAATAAAAAATATGTTATTACTATCAACATTCACAAGGTAATCAGCCGCTACCGACACATATCCAATCTGTAGACAAATTTTATAAAACTCAAGCTTTTGCATATTGATGTTATTTGGCATAGGTATCTTGCCGCCATACATCAAGTCTATAACTGCCCAGTCGTATTCAAGATCAAAATATTTTACACCCTCAATATCAATCAACCCAATTTTTCCGTCATCAAGAATAAAAATGTGCGGCGGCGTTAACTCACCATGAACTAAGCTATATTCTTGCTTTTCTTTTTCATCGATTTCACTAAATTTCTTTTTCATTAAGACAAGTATATTTTCTTTCAGATCATTAATTTCATTGTCGAATTTAGAAGCTATGTTTAATTCTTCTGCATAAAAGTTATATATTAATTGTGCTGCCGAAATGTAATTTGGCTTTGTTTCAATTGGCGAACCGTAATAATTGCGCTTATGAATTGACATTTTGCTCATGATGTCAACAATCTTATCCGCAAATATAGAAACATCACCGCCGCCTTGCATATATTCGTTAAAACTGATTCCTTTAAAGCACTCAACGATGGCATAATTAAAGTCACCGTCATTATAATGACCTGATACAATAATTTTAGGTACTCGTAGGCCGATACTGCTAAGCAATTCAGTATTGTATATAAAATATTGAAATCCATCTGGGAAGAGATATTCTACACCATCTATTGGATTTTCAGATAAAGTGCCACCATAAGGACGCAGCCAAACATATAGCATATAACACTTTGGATTGGTTGCGCAGTTGCCAAGAAAGAACTTCATGATGTTAACCATGAAGTTAAAATAAATACTCGGACAAGAAAGTCAAAAACAAGACCGCAATTGCGCAAATCCTTGTTGAAC
>Ga0209346_1001003_pt1 | contig 18358 bp, 26 predicted proteins | sample AutmiccommunBRH9_FD_187381 | JGI IMG/M metagenome (GOLD analysis project Ga0209346, IMG submission 187381) | Deep subsurface microbial communities from Mt. Terri, Switzerland - Autotrophic microbial communities BRH/9 (SPAdes) (version 2) | ecosystem: Environmental > Aquatic > Deep subsurface >...
CCCTGTAGGTAACTTCTTGTATTGCTTCAAGCGAGTCAACTTCATTTTTTAGATAAGAGTAGGCAATCCGGTATAGCTTCTCTTTATTTTGATCAATCAGCAAATAAAAAGCAGATGAGTCTCCTTTTTGCGCTCTTATAATCAACTCCACTGTCTCCAATTATATCAGCCCTTTACAACCTATTTACTTGCTCTTTCAATCATTAGACTATTTAGTAAGTAAAATGGTTTTACTTTTTTTAACGTTTTTTATTGTAAGGAAGAAAGAGTCAGGCTAAAAATATTGAAATATTGGTTAAAATATAAAGTTTAAACGAAGGTGGATGAAGTATGTCGCACATAGTGAAAAATTACTCAATTTATGTTTAAATAGAAGTACAATTATACGAGAATTGAAATAACTTCCGAAGACGTTAGTGGAAGTCATGTTAAAACCGAAAAAAATATTCCTCTAAAGGTGGTGAATATTTTGCTGAATGGCGAAATATTATCTGTTGCAATAAAAAAATTTCCTTATTTTAAAAACTTATTTGAGGATAAAGAAAAAAGTCAGGACATTAATTACCATAAAATAAAAAGCGGGACTTATGCTTTTTTCGAAGGAGAGTATTATTCCTTTATTTCTTTAGTATTATCAGGAACAATACGGGTTTCCAAAATAAGTGAAAATGGTAGGGAACTAGTTTTGTACAGGGTAAAACAAGGAGAAAGCTGTATATTGCATATTAGTAGTGCCCTATCAAAACAGCCATATTCTGCCACGGCATTTGTTGAGGAAGATATAGAGGTTATCAATATACCTGTAGCTGCTTATCAAGAAGAAATGGCGAATGTTGATATGGCGAGAGTATTTACTTATCAGCTATATAATAAAAGAATTTCTAATATGATGGTTTTACTTGAAGAGATAGTCTTTAATAAAATGGACAAACGCATTGCCGAATTTTTATTACAAAAAAGCACGGAAGAGAATCACATAATCGAGATTACACACGAAGAAATAGCAATTGAGCTTGGAAGTGCGAGAGAGGTAGTAAGTCGAATATTAAAAGAGTTTGAAAAAATTAATTTAATAAAACTATCCAGAAGGAAAATTACTATATTGAACCACGTTAAATTAGCTACATATTATGAGTCTTTGTGATTTAGTCACTGAATAAAATATACTGCTTAGGTATATTTACTATAGAACGTATATTTGAAAGGGGTTATTTTAATGAAAAAAAATGTAGGAAGTATTGACCGCTGGCTCAGAATAGTACTTGGAATTGGATTGTTGCTTTTACTTTTTACTGACTTATCTTACAAATATATTGGTTTACTAGGGATTGTTCTGATATTTACAGCACTAATCAACATCTGTCCACTATATTCCATCTTCGGAATAAGCTCTTGCCCACTGAAAGAAAAAAAATAAGAATAAAAAGCAACCTGCATTTAATCAATGCAGGTTGCTTTTTTATGCGATAAGCTGAAAAGAGAGTGTTCTCGCTACAGTGGGAGGGGACAGGTTCCTTGTCTGGTTAAGGAGAGTGTTCTTGCTATGGCGCGAACTTATGTGCTACAATGAAAAAGAGTTATTGATATAATTAAAGGCGTTAAAAAACTGGGCGATTATGTTCATAGAGAGAAGTATGAGAGATATGCTGAAAAAGTTTTTGAAACAGAGGTATGCCTTAATTATCCTTGTTTTTTATTTCTTATTATTAAGCTATTGGATGCTATTTGCTTTTGGAAGACATGGCTATAGTGATTACATGTATAACCTGGACCCCTTCAGCACGATAACGTTATACCTGCAATTTGAGTATTTTAATTTTAAAACATGGGTAATAAATTTACTGGGTAATATCGGAGTTTTTATTCCTTTTGGCATATTGTTACCCGTAGCGTTTAAAAGTAAATTTTTAAAAACAATGTTGATTTTTGAATTAGGACTATTAACATTAGAATTACTACAACTAGTTACTAAGAGAGGCAGCTTTGACGTAGATGATCTTATTCTTAACACCTTTGGTTTTTTGATTGGATATGGGATATATTTAAAACTGGTAAAGTAACGAGAGAAAATTCAGAAACTTGGGAGAAAAAGGAGGGCAATTGGCATGACTCAAATTGGTTTTATACGGCATGGAATTACAGATTGGAATATTGAAATGAAGGCACAAGGACATACAGATATACCTTTGAATGAAACTGGCAGAAGACAGGCTTACGCTTTAGCCGAACGACTAAAGGAAGAAGATTGGGATCTAATATATTCAAGTGATCTTTCACGTGCAAAAGAAACAGCTGATATAGTTTCTCAGGCATTAGGTTTAAGTGTTAAAACTGATAAAAGATTAAGAGAAATGAATTGCGGTGAAATTGAAGGTACAACTCTGGAAGAAAGAATAACTCGGTGGGGAAATAACTGGAGAACATTATCACTTGGTATAGAAAGTGAAGAATCTATAGTCAATCGAGGACTTTCCTTCGTAACATATATTCATGAGAAATACAATAATAAGAGAGTTCTTGTTGTTAGTCATGGAGGGCTAGTAGGAACTACTTTGAAACATTTGATTCCCCATGTAGATACTAAAGAGCATCTATTTAATACTTCAATCACAAAACTTATCCACTTGAATGGTAAGTGGGACTGTGAGTTATTTAACTGCGCAAAGCATATACATGATAGATAATTCTACACTTCTTCAAGAAATTATTATTAACCATTATAAACAGTAATTCAAAGAAGGCTGGTAGATTAAATGGATAAAAAGTTTACCTTTAACGAATCTCCTGAGCTATATGAAAAACTAAGACCTAAATATCCAGAAAAACTTATTGAAGAATTAATTCAATATTCAGCATTAACGCTTGCTTCGGAATTACTAGAAATTGGTCCTGGAACTGGGCAAATTTCTTTTCCTTTTGCTAAAAAAGGATATCATATAACTGGTATAGAAATAGGTGAGAATCTATTTCGTTATCTGCAAAATAAACTTATCAATTACCCAAATGTGAATATAATTAATTCTTCCTTTGAAGAATGGGATAATAAAGGGAAAAAATTCGATATTATTATCTCTGCTCAAGCTTTTCATTGGATTGATCCGAAAATTGGATATGCAAAAGCTGCAGAATTACTAAAAGATAACGGTAATTTAGCTTTAATATGGATTTATCATCCAAGAATTGACGTTATGAATGAATTAGATAAGGTATACGCTATGGATTTTCCTGATTATAAGAAACAAGATGATGCAGAGTTAAAAATTAGTAAGCAAATAGAAGAAATCAAAGCAGTTAAGCAGTTTGAAAATTTAAGAGTATATAAATATCCTTTCGAGATTGAATATACTTCTAGCCAATATATTGATTTACTTAATACTTATTCTGACCACAGAAATATAGATAATAAAATTAAATTACAGCTATATAATGAATTTAAAAAAGTGATAGATAAATTTGGCGGCAAGATAAACAAGCCTTATATAGCAACCTTATTTTTATTAGACAAAAAAATTTAGTGGTAACATATAATAAGGAAATAGAATCAAAATTATCTAAGAATAGGTTAGGAGAAACAGAGATGATCAATGGAGTAAATCATGTCACCTTTGCCGTTAGAGATTTAAAAGAGTCTATTAAATTTTATAAAGATTTATTAGAATTAAGGTTAGTAGCTCATTGGGACAAAGGAGCATATTTATTAGCAGGTAATATGTGGATTGCTTTAAATGTAGATAAAACAACTAGAACTGAACCTTCTTCAGATTATTCGCATATTGCATTTAATGTGCTTTCTATTGATTATCCAAAACTGAAAGAGCGCCTTATAAAAGCGGGTGTTGAGACTTTCAAGGAGAATTCCTCGGAGGGTGATTCTTTTTATTTTCTTGATCCTAACGGTCATAAATTAGAGTTACATTATAATACTCTTGAAGACCGTTTAGAGTGGGCGAAGAAAAACGACTGGCAGACTTTTTCGATTAATGAATAACGCTGTAAGGTTTTGGAAAAATGCGGATTTAAGATTATAGGTGAGGATAAGGGTTTCGCTAACGCTCGTGGCAATGAAGTGGAAAAAGATATTTTCACACTATTGTATACAAGAATAAGTATGAAGCTAATATGAAAAGAAATTGTAAAAAGCAATATGAGGAAATTTTAGATGTCAATTTTAAAGGATGATAAAATATAAAATTAAAATTAATTGAATTCGCTGATATCTAACTTAGAATGTGGAGATGTCGAAAATACATACGTTGAAATATACGAGGAGATTAAATATGCTTAAATATAATTTATGCTTAATCAGACAGGGAACAAAAATATTATTGTTAAATCGGGAGTTTCCTACCTGGATGGGTTGCTGGAATGGAGTTGGAGGAAAGTTAGAAAAAAATGAGCGACCAAGACCTTCGATGCTGCGGGAAATTTATGAAGAAACCCAAATCAATACTCCAGAATTAGCTTTTAAAGGTCTTATAACATGGACGTCTTCACAAGGAACTGTTGGTGGAATGTATCTATATTTAGCGGATTTACCAGAAGATTTTATATATCAGACGCCAATAAAAACTGCTGAAGGAATACTCGACTGGAAAGAAATTGCTTGGATTTTGCATCCTGAAAACCTCGGTGTTGCTTCTAATATTCCTACCTGTCTAGAAAAAGTGCTGTATGATAAACAATGTTTTGATCATCATAGTATATTTGCTGGTGATAAGCTAATTGAGCAGATTTCTACGGTAGTAGATCCAAATATCGAAGATGATGAATTACTAAGACAAGAATACTTGCGAAAATATCTCGAAAAAGGTAGTGCTCATTTTGTCAAAAATCGCTGATTGCAAAAAGAAAGTGGTAAAAATAATAAATAGAACTATCTTTTAGGAATTCACATCCTTAGCTGTTGGTGGAATTAGCTAAAAGAGGAGAAACAGAGATGATCAATGGAGTAAATCACATCACCTTTGCCGTTAAGGATTTAAAGGAGTCTATCAAATTTTATAAAGATTTATTAGGATTGAAGCTAGTAGCTCATTGGGACAAAGGAGCATATTTATTAGCAGGCAATATGTGGATTGCCTAAAATGTAGGCGAAATAGCTGGAACTGAGCTTAATTCAGATTATTCCCATATTGCATTTAATGTACTTTCTACTGATTATCCAAAACTGAAAGATTGGAAAAAGCTCTATTTGATTATTACTTTAATGAGGCAAGTGGTAGACATTAAAAAGGTTACATGATTTCTCACGCTTGGAAAAATAGTAGTAAATTTTTAATAAAGGGGGGCTATAAAATGCCAAGAAAAGCTTATAACGCTGAAGGAGCAGTAGCAGTTGGTCCTTATTCACATGCAGTTGAATCAGGTGACTTTATTTACCTTTCAGGACAAACTCCGATAGATTCCAAAACAGGAAAGCTAGTTACAGGAGATATTATTGCTCAAACTGAGCAATGCTTTAAAAATTTATTTAACGTATTATCTGCAACAGGCTTAACTTCAGATGATTTTATTAAGGTTAAGGTTTTTTTAACTGATATGGCAAATTTTCAGGCTATGAATGAGGTATATGTAAAACAATTCTCTTCGCCCTTTCCAGCTAGAACAACGATTGGAGTTGCATCATTACCGCTTGGGGCGCAAGTAGAAATTGAGATGATAGCACGAAGAGGATAATAGAGAGAGAATGATAGTGATGATTACAACCGACAAACTAGGGGAAAGAACAAAGGTGAATTATGCAAGAATAATGCTTTTAGAGGAAAATATTCTTAGGGGGCAATCTGGTGAAAATTATAAAAGAAATTATTAGTTGGATGACATATATATTAACAGCTTTTGTAATCGCAATGCTAATAAATGTTTTTGTCTTCCAACGGTCATTTGTAGAGGGACATTCAATGGAGCCTACGTTACATGATAATGATAAAGTATATGTTAGTAAATTAATTAATATTTTCCATCATGAGCTAGAGTACGGGGATATAGTTATTATTGATAGTCAAATAGAGCTTCCACGTACAATTATAGATGATGTAAAAGAAAGTGTGGAAAACAATCTAATTACTAATATTTTATTTGGAACTGAGAAGGAAGAGAAATTTTGGATAAAGCGCGTAATTGGAAAAGCTGGCGACATTATAGAATTTAGGGATGACAAGGTTATTAGAAATGGCGAGATTTTATCAGAGCCTTACATTAAAGAACAAGCCAATTATATGAGTGTAAAGAAATTTGTAGTCCCTGAGAACCATGTCTTTGTTATGGGAGACAATAGGAATAATAGTAGGGATAGTAGAAGTATCGGAAGTGTGCCATTAAATCATATTATAGGAAAGTATAAATTCAGATATTAAAATAAAGAGAGTCTTAAATCAAAAGAAGTGAGAAAAGGTGAGATAATTTGGCAGAGTATAAACAAATAAAGATTGATAAAGAAGCGCTTGAACATTTAAGAACTGCTGACAATAAGATGAGGATGTTAATAGATTTAGTCGGAAATGTTGACAGAGATTATCTACCCAATCCATTTATCGCATTAATAAATAGTATAATTTATCAACAAGTAGCTTACAAGGCTGCTATCACTATCTGGAAAAGATTTGAGGACATGTTTGAAGAGATAACACCAGAAAATATCTTACACACTAGTCATGATTCTTTAAGAAAATGTGGACTTTCTGGAACAAAGATAAATTATCTTCAAAACATTTCCCGGGCTGTTCTAAACAGAGATATTGACTTGGAGAACATTAATAAATTGAGTAATGAAGAGATAATACAAAGTCTAATTAAGATTAAGGGCATTGGTGAATGGACTGCTGAAATGTTCTTGATTTTTTCATTAAATAGAGAAGATATATTGAGTTATAAAGACTTAGGAATTCGGAAAGGTATTCAATGGCTGTATAATATGAACAACGAGCCAACTAAAGACGAGTTTGCCAGATTAAAAGAACGATACTCACCTTTTAATACAGCAGCAGCTTTTTATTTATGGGAGATAACTATTAGAAATTATTTTAAGTATGAGAATATTGATGAAGTAGCAAACGTGGCAACAAAAGGCTAAAATAGAGCAACCAAATACTATCTAAATTAATAAGGAGAATATTGATGATTAAGGTTACTTTTTATGAGAATGAAAAAATTTCAAAGGATAAGATTGATTTTGTCGTAATCATGGCTAAATACAATAATAAGTGGATAGTAGTAAGACACCAAGAGCGAGCTACTTGGGAAATACCAGGAGGTCATGTTGAAATAAATGAAGATATTGAAGAGGCAGCCCTTCGAGAATTATACGAGGAAACAGGTGCAAAGCAAGTAAATAAAATTGTGCCGATAGCTATCTACTCCGTCATAAAAGAGGAGAAAGAAACATTTGGACAACTATATTATGCTGATGTAAAAGAACTTGGTAATCTACCGCAATCAGAAATTGCAGAAATTAAACTAGTTGATAAACTGCCAAAAGCATTAACCTATCCGTTAATTCAACCGTATCTATATGAAAAGGTAATGAACTTTCTTATGCTGAAAAGCATATAAATTATAGAAGAATTGTCTTATAACAAAATTAGATTAAGGAGATTATAAAAATGGCTTTACTGGGAAATTTATTGTGGTTTTTTCTTGGCGGTGGGTTAGTTTCATTTTTCTTATGGATTTTCTTTGGAATCATTATGGCTATAACAGTAGTGGGCTTCCCTTTTGCAATAGCTGCGTTTAGAATCGCAGGTTTTGCTGCTTTTCCATTTGGTAAAGAACTCGTCGATGCTAGACTTGTTGGTGAAAGTCGAATACTCGGGACCAGCTTAGCCAATTTTCTTTGGATTGTATTCGCTGGATTATGGTTAGCAATTTCGCATACAATAGCAGCTTTGATGTATTTCATATCGATAATAGGTATTCCATTTGGTCTGGCGCATTTGAAATTAGCACGTGTAACATTTGCTCCACTAGGCAAAAAAACAATATCGAGATAATCGCTGTTTAACAATGGAGCACCCTACGGGCAAAACGAATTTTTTCTAGCTTTGATGTTGTGCGGCGTAGTAAGAATAATTTAATAAGGTGGGATTTTTCTAATGGAACTAGGATTAAAAGAACAGTTAATGAAGATTATATATAACGATTATGAGCTGCCAAAGGGTTATAATCTTTCTGAAATTAGTGAAAATATGCTAAGCAACATTGGAGCTTTAGATCCTGAATTAAGGGATAAATTAATTTATTCAACTTTTCACTATTGGATTATTGAAAAGAATTTTTTTACTAAAGAACAGCTGCGAGAAATATTAATAACTAGCTTAGATGATAATCACCTTTTTTTAAAAATAGGCAATAAAGGAGACGACTCCGTACTTACTAGAGCATTTTCTGTATTACTAATTCCATTATTATTGATCCGTCATAAACATGACCCTTTTCTAAATGAAGAAGATAAGAAAATGGTAATAGACAAAGTATTAGCATATTTTGAGCAGGAAAAAGATTATCGGGGGTTTATTGAAAATAAAGGGTGGGCACATGCCGTTGCGCACGGAGCTGATGCTTTAGATGAAATAGCAAAATCTGAATTTGTAAGTTACAACGAGTTGTCCGAGATGTTAGGGCTAATCAAAAATAAGGTTAGTATTGAAGATTACGTATATGTAAATGAAGAAGATGAAAGATTGGTAACAGCAATAATCAGCATAGTAAGAAAGGGTATAGTACCAGATTTTTTATTAGTAGAATGGATAAATAGCTTTGGAGATTTCACATTTCCCAAAACTGATCTAAAATATGTTAATCTTCTTGTTAACATTAAAAGTTTCTTAAGAAGTCTCTATTTTAGGATGATAAAAGAAGAAGGTTTAAAACATTTTTTGATAGAGATTGAGAAAATTTTGGATAAATTTAGTAGATACGAATGATATGCTAATATTCCATTAAAGAAACTTAAGAGGTGTTAGATGAAATTAACTAAAAAACAAGCCCGTCAATTTATTCTTACATATCAAAATTTAATAAATCCACGAACATTACAAGGGAAAAAGGGGGTACTTGATTACATAAAACAAGTGGGCTGTATTCAATATGACCCTCTTAATATGGTAGGGTATAACTCCAATCTTGTACTCCAGTCACGAATTGAAAATTATAGACCTGAATATTTGGAAGAACTTTCATACACCGATAGAAAATTATTGGACGGCTGGGATAAGAATATGTCAATCTATTCGCTTGATGATTGGCCTTATTTTCAAAGATATCGAGAAGAAGCCTATCAACGATATGGACATAATTCTGATTTAATTACGGAAATATTAGCGGAGGTACGGGAAACACTTAAAAAAAACGGTCCCAAGTCATCCCTTGAATTAAAATTTGATAATGTTGTAGACTGGGCTTGGGCACCTACAAGGGCGGCTAGAGCAGCCTTAGAAAGTATGTTTTTTTGGGGTGAGTTAATTGTTCATCATAAAGTAGGCACTAGGAAGTACTATGACTTTACAGAAAAAAATCTCCCAGCTGCAATAATCTCTTCACCAGATCCTAATAAAACGCTTGAAGACTATCTTGATTGGCATGTTAAAAGAAGAATCGGAGCTATTGGACTTTTATGGGGACGACCTAGTGATGCTTGGCTTGGGATCCATTGGATGAAGAGTAAAGAGCGGATTGCAGCTTTTTCTCGCCTCGAAAAAAAAGGGGAGATATTGCCAATTGAAGTTGAGGATATAGAGTACCCTTTCTTTATTCGTAAAGAGGAAGTGGTATTATTAGATCAAACTATTAATGAGATTAATCCACAAGTATCTTTTATTGCTCCTTTAGATAATTTATTATGGGATCGTAAGTTAATAAAAGAAATTTTTGGATTTGAGTATACTTGGGAAGTTTACAAACCCGTTTCTGAGCGTAAATATGGTTATTATGTCTTACCAGTTCTATACGGAGATAAATTCATTGCCCGTTTTGAACCTAAATTTAATAGGAAGACCAAGATTTTAGAAATTATCAACTGGTGGTGGGAACCTGACACAGTTATTTCTGAAGATTTGCAAAAGGCTATAATTATTTGCTTTGATCATTTTTCGAACTATTTAGGTGCAACGGGCATTAAGATTAATAGTCAGAGTAACACAGCGACAAATATCAGCTGGATAAAGGATGCTGGTAAAAAAAGAGCTGTGGAAATTGTTACGGAAGTTTTGTAACTTTAGAAGTTTCAAGTAATTCTTGATTAAGCAGTTCAGCTGAAAAAACAGCTGCTTGGTCTCGTAAAATTTCATTCGCTTCTTTTGCATTCCCTAAGATGTATCCGGCAAAAGTTATAGAAAGATAATCAAAAATATACTTGAATTGTTGCACAAGAGGTAATCCTGTCATTTTAGCTCCACCGCCGACGATAATTACGTAAACTTTTTTTTGACTCATTTTTTCTTTAAAGTCGTAGTGTTGTTCTCGCATAATTTGGTACCAGCGATCAATAAAATTTTTCATCGTACCTGACATTCCATACCAATATAATGGAGTAACAAACAATACTGTTTGATGATTTAACATAATGTCGGTGACCTCTTTAAAATCATCACTTACCATTGAAGAACCATTTCTAATGTCCTGTTTATCCGTAATCGGTTCAATATGTTTATCGCGCAAATAAATTCTAGTACATTTTACATTTTCAAGCGCTATTTCTGCCAATATTTCCGAGTTCCCTTTACGCATACTTCCGTAAACCACACAAATACTCATATCATCTTCTCCTCTTTTTTACTTATCTCCTCTTTTTTTGAAGACAGCAATGAAATAATATTATTATAAAAAATATGTGAACCAGCCCACTCTTTATATAGATCAGGGATTTGAAGTTGCTTTAATTCTTCTGTATTTTGATCGGTTGTCAAAGCCGCATTTACTATTGCTTCGATATCCGTTATATATTGTTGCATTGATGCAATATTATGCATTGTACCAGGAATTCCGTGACCGGGCACAATAATATCGGCTTTCAAACTGCTAATTTGATTTAGAATTATTTTCCATTGTTGGGGATGTCCGTGCCCAATCCAGGGGTGAGTATTATTTAAAACTAAATCTCCTGCAAAAACCGTTTTTTCTTCGGGAAGATAAAGAAACACATCACTATTAGTATGGCCTCGTCCATAACACAACAACTCTACACTTCTTTTTGAACCAGATATTTCCAAACTTTTTTCAAAAGTCAAGGTTGGTAAAATCGGCTGGATATCACCAATTGTATTATATAGCATTTGAACTTCTGCCATTTGATTTGACAAAGACTCTATCATTAACGTTGTATTCTGCTTATCAATTTCAGCTTGCAGTTCAGTTAAGCTCTGTTGTATTTCTGTACGGATCTGCTCTAGATCAGAAAAATCCATCTCTTTCTGTATAAGGCGTCTAGTTTCTTGAGTTGAGATAATTGGTACATCACTAAATATTTGATTTCCTAAAACATGATCAAAATGATAGTGACTATTCACTACATAGGATACTTTATGATTAGTATAGAGTTCGGCAGCCTTTCGTAAATCCCTAGCCGCTTGGGGGGTTAGAAAGGTGTCAAAGACTATTGTGGAATCCCCTAAATCGACGAAACCCGCATTTCCTAATGCACCTTTCCCTTTTTTTGCAACAGCGACATAGATACCATCTTTAATTTCAAACAGATGAAAGTAAGGTGAAACATCATTATATTCTTTCATTTCTTTCGCGCCTCCTTGCTTAATTTTAATTTCTCTATTATCATATTTTTATATGAAACGACTGTAAAGTACGCACTTAATTGTGCGTTAGTTTCAATTTCGAAACTAGGGGGGAGCAAGATGAATTTTTGCCCATTGGAAAAAGTAGTAGAAATAATTGATGGTAAATGGACCGTTTTAATTTTGTGGCATTTAAGGGAACAATCACTTAGATTTTCAGAACTCCAGGGTAAAATGCCGCAAGTGACTCAAAAAATGTTAACTCAACAACTCCGACATTTAGAAAAACATCACTTGGTTCATCGTGAAGTTTATCCCGAAATTCCTCCTCGCGTTGAATACTCATTAACTGACAACGGAAAGTCACTAAAACCAATTCTTTTGGAGTTAAATGAATGGGGAACGAATTACTATATGAAAAACGGAAAGGGGATTAGCGATGTCAATAAAATCTGATTTGGCGATTCAATGTTTTAATGGCGGGTTTAACTGCGCACAGGCGGTATTAACAGCATATTCTGAAGATTTTGGATTGGATACAAAAACCGCTTTAAAGGTTTCCGGGGCATTTGGCGGTGGAATGGGGCATACAGGTCAAACCTGTGGAGCTGTTTCCGGCGCACTTATGGTAATTGGATTAAAGTATGGCAAGTTTACCGCTGACGATAATAAAGCAAAAGAAATGACATACGGACTTGCTAAAGAATTTGCAAAGCACTTTAAAGCAGAGTTTGGATCAGTTAGCTGCAAAGGGCTACTTAAATATGATATTAGTCATGGCGATGAACTTCAGTCTGCAAAAGCTGCAGGTGTTTTTGACTCGATTTGCCCGCAGTTGGTAAAGAGAGCTGTAGAGATTGTTGAAGAAATTATAGGAAAATAGTTAGATATATTTTAAGATAAAAATAGAGGGGGGAAGTCAAATGAATTCAGTTGAACTAGTGGGAAATTGTGGGCTATATTGTGGAGCTTGTACAATATATAGGGCTGAAAGGGATGATCAAGGTTGGAGAGGTAAATTGGCAGAAAAGTTTAATTGTACAATTGAACAGGTTAGTTGTAATGGTTGTGGAGCCCTTACAGCTAATTGTTGGGGAAACGGATGTAAAATTGTGAAGTGCGCTAGAGCAAAGGGCTATAATTATTGTTACGAGTGCGAGGAATATAAAGACAATAGCTGTGAAAAGTTTGCTAATCTATATAATCGTTACCTTGAAAACAGCCGGATAGATTTAAGAAATAATTTAGCAATGATTCAGGAATGTAAAATTGATGAATTGCTAGCAAGATCCAGTGAACGTTTCAAGTGCAAATATTGCCTAAAACCTACTGTTGCAGGAGCTAAAACTTGCCATCACTGCAATAGAGAGCTGTAACTGAGCAAACATTTAGGGCAAGTGCTAAAAAGCCCAGCTTGGGTGACAGTATCAAGCTTCGTCTACTGTACATAGTTTGAGAAGAGACTCAAAGTCCACTCGATTCCATTATGAAGAAAATTGATTCACACCTGACATAGTACATTTTCCCGAGCAATTCGCAACGTCCTGTTGCTAGAAGCTATATGTTAATTTCGTGGCGTTTTTTTAACACCCATGTGATAAACTTAAGTATGAAATATTCCGATATTCGTTTATAATTATAATGAATGAAAGGAGATTGGATCATGTCTAAAAAAGAAGAAATTATAGAAATGATTAGAAAAATGCCTGAGAACACGAACACAGATGACATCATGGAAAAGTTGTATGAAAGAGTTAAGATTGAATCAGCATTACAACAAATTGATGAAGGAAAAGGAATCTCTCATGAAGAGGTTAAGGAGAAATTTAAAAAGTGGCTAAGTTAATTTGGTCGCCAGATGCACTTAAAGATTTAGAAAACTTAACTGAGTATATTTCTTTAGATTCAGAAGAATATGCAGCAATCGTAGTAAGGCGAATATTCGCCACTGCTGAGACCGTTTCAGTGTTCCCTTTTTCTGGACGAATTGTGCCGGAATTTGAAAAGGAAAAAGTCAGGGAAAAATTATATAAGAGCTATCGCATTATATATAGAACTAATGATTCTGGACAAATAGACATAATAAGAATATTTCAACAGGCACAAGAATTAAATATGGACATAAATTGAGACACCATGGTTTTGACATATACTAGGGTGTTTTTGTTTGGTTATTACATAAATACGTAAGAATTGGATGGACAAAGGACATCTTGCAGACCAGTAGCAAGTGAATGCTACAAGTAAAGGCATAGTTGTTGCCGAAAAGAATGGTTCCGAAGAAAAAAACAATTAGGTGGGGGCAATAACTAATCAAAAATTGATTAATTTATTGTAAAGATAAACATCCTGAGGGTCGACGTCCTGACTTTATTCGAAGAAGAGAGGCAGTTCCATCAGATAACACAATATCCCACGCTGTGGCGTAGCGGAGAAGCTAATTCATAGAACCGCCTTGGTAGCCAGAAGTAGAAAAGCCAGAGAAGCATATTCAGGCGACGCACCCCTTTCGCTACGTTTCACGTTTGACGGAAAGCCACAAAGCATGAAGCGTTAAAGGTAAGTTTCAGGTTTCCCTCCTGGGGTCATAGAACGGGGCATGCTGACCAAAGGTGACATAAGATTTATATTTTAGTTATGGGAATAGGTGGGTTCAATGGAAGTGAAGAAAAATATCAAAATTGGATTAGTACAAATGAACTGTGAAAAAGCAGCAATTGAACGAAATCTACTTATGATGGATGAATATCTTTCTAAATGCAAAACCAATAAAGTAGATATAGTATGTTTTCCCGAAATGAATATTACCGGATACATCGATCCCAATCAGCATTCGAGTGCCGTTTTGTCTCTTGATCACAATGCGATTAAACAGGTAATTCAATATAGTGATCTTTATTCATTATGTATTATCGCTGGTTTTGTGGAATATAACCCAGAGGGTAAGCCATATATCAATCAATTCGTTTCGCATAACGGGAAATTACTTGGCTATTACCGGAAGAAAACGATTAAAGATGAAGAAGCGGACTGGTTCTCACCCGGTGATCAACAACCAACATTTTCAGTATTAGGACTGACATTCGGATTATCGATATGTGCTGACATTGATGATCCAAATATTTTCGGTGAATATGCTCAAAAAGGTGTTAAAATCGTCTTTGAAAGTGCCGCTCCAGGCTTATATGGAGAACAGGAAAACCGTAATTGGTTATCAGGATATAACTGGTGGCGAAATAATTGTTTTGAGAAACTGGGAAAGTACGCTTCCGAAGAATCGATATTTATAGGAGTTGCGACACAATCTGGGCGTACAGTTGATGAAGATTTTCCGGGAGGAGGATATCTTTTTAACCCTCATGGGGAATGTTTGGCGGAATCGGGAGACATGGATGCGGATGTTCTTTATGTACAAATCTAGAAATAAAGTGAGTTAGATGAAAATAGCACACTATTGTTTGTAGAGTGAAATGAAAAGGTTGGAAGCGACTAAGGCTGTTATTAACTAAAAAATGAGCTTAGTTTTTACTTAAATTAGTTACATTCTATATATTTATGTACAAGCAGTTTTGAAAGTACATTTGAGGGCTCGCCGTCCATGGTGCGGAAAACTAATCCGGAGTAATCTTTCGCGTTAGTTTTAAAGTGCGAACTAGAGATTATTTATATAATGGGCTGTTAATAGGGAGGATATTTATTTATGGAAAAACATCTTTACTCATTGCTTGCAGTATTTCCTACGCCGAATATCGAAGAAACTGCTAAGTATTATAACGAAATTATGGGGTTTAGAATTGTAAAGTATTTGGACGTAAAAGAACCCCATATATGCCTTTACCGTGACAGTACAGAAATAGTACTGACTCAGGCAAATAATAAAAAGGTCTTCCCGAATAGAGAGCTTTATGGTTATGGGGAAGACGCTTATTTTATCACGGATAATCAAGAAGCGTTACAAAATGAGTTTATAAGTAAAGGTGCTAAAATTGTTCGGCCACTCCATAAAACAGATTATAATAATTTGGAATTTGTGTTAGAAGATATAGACGGACGATGGATTGCGTTTGGAATGAAGCAAAAATAACAATTCAGGGTTGATGAAATGTAATAAATTTTAAAATGATAAAGTCCTTTTTAGAGATAGTTTGGTTGGAAGGGGTTGGTTTTTTGCCTAAACATCTTAATAGGTTATTAATCCTTAATTTCGGCTTTGCTTCAGTTCATCTGCTTCTTCTACCACTTTGGTTTGTTCCTAATGATTTATTTGTATCTGATTTGGCATTAGTTGAGTTGTTATTTCAAATTGTCTTTCCTATAATATTGGTGGCACTAAATTTTAAGCATTCAGTAGATAATAAACGTTTTGACTTTTCTCTTAACTTTATCCTAGTAGTACTTGCTACTTTGCTAGGTAGTTTTCTAAGTTACGCTAATTGGGGTATTTCAACTAAAGACTTTTTTACTCCTGATAGTGAGACAATGTATATTATTTACAGCATCATTACGTTAGACATTGTTTTAATTATAATTTCTTGTATTATTGCAGAGTTATTACTATCAAGAATAAAAACGAATACCAATCTGTAATACTAGCATCGTTACATCACCTAACAGGCGCATGATCACGGCTTTGCTGTGCTCCGGACTAACTTTCGGCTGTCAGCCTTTTGCGTGTGGGGGTTGGGGCAGAGAGACAAAAACCACGCAAGCTATAAATTCAAAGAAGACCAATCCATCATATAACACTTTGGATTGGTCGCAAAGGGCGCGCCGTCCTGGCGCAGAATGTGGAAGTTGGGCTTTGGGTTTTAAAAGTATTATTTGCTGCTAATTATTTCTGTTAGGGGTGGAGTATAATGGAATATATTAATGAAATAGCTATAGCAGTTATTAGAGGCACTAGATTTTAGGTATATTTATAATGGTATTTTACAACATTCAGATCATAGATACAGCAAACGTTTACTAGATGAGTATCATTCTGGTGAAATAGATTATATTTTTCTAAAACATGCACAATTATTAGGTCCAATAAAAGAGAATTTAAAATGGCATTATAAAATTATTAATTTTCTCACATTCCCTAAACTAGGCTCAATGTAAATCTTGAGTAAGATGAAGATACATCGAAGTCGTTTGAATATTCTCATGACCTAAAAGCTCCTTCAATTGAAGGAGAGTAGCCTTTTTGATTCAAAAGATGAGTAGCAAAAGGTTTTACAAAATAGAAAAAGTGTTTTAAAGTCAGCATGTAGCGGTTTAGTTCAACAATGCATCTACGTTGTCAGGGGCAAGCCCACACCTCTCTGCTAACCAAGTCAGATAGCTGGAAGCTAAGATAAGCTATCTGACATTCTATCTATCTTGTAAAGCTACGGGGGCGTCGTAGATGCGGACCGTTCTACAACATATAGTGCAAAAGGCCGTGCTAACCTTGGCGAGGTGAAGGATTTTATAGTATCATTTCGCAAGAAGTAAAGATTGTTTTTAAAATCTTCAGTTGGAGGAAGCGATAATATGAAGTGCCCATTGCCAAATGAACTAATCGAACAATCACTTAGAATATCTGATTATTACATTGACGAAATTCGTGGCGGAATTTCAAAGCAAGTCTATAGAGTCACTACGCAAAAAAAGAGTTGAACTAAACCGCTACGCGCTGGCTTTAAAACACTTTTTCTTTTTTGTAAAACCTTACCTACATTCTTATTCTACAAAATTATCTCACCTTCCTTTATTCTCAAAGAGAAAAATATTTTTAATAAAAATTAGGAAGGTGTGATTTTTTTTGCAAGATTTTATTCAATCTATGAAAATGGCTATGGAGCTAAAAGGGTTTGCTAAAAGTACTCAAAGAACTTATTTAGCTCATCTCACTCGTTATGCTGAGTTTTGTGGTAAACATCCTGCTTCTACAGGGTATGATGAGGTTCGTTCTTTTCTTCATCATTCTATTACGGTTAAAAAGCTCAGCTCTTCTTACGTGAATTCTGCTTATGGGTCTATCAAATTCTTTTTCCAATCTGTTTTATATCGAGAATGGAACATGCTTCATGTACCTAGGATTAAAAAGAGATCTTCTCTCCCTATTGTTTTAACTCCCAATGAGGTGTTTCGGATTCTTGATGCTACTACTTTTCTAAAACACAAGGCTATTCTTTCGACGATTTATTCTGCCGGGCTTCGTGTCAGTGAAGCTACTCATTTGGATATCTCAGATATTGATAGTAACAATATGCGGATTTTTATTAGACAAGCTAAGGGCAACAAAGATCGATATAGCATTTTATCTTCTAAAAATCTACTTTTGCTTCGTAAGTATTGGAAGGTCTTTCGCCCTACTTCTTGGCTCTTTCCCGGCATTTCTAATGATAAGCCGATTTCTATTCGCACGATTCAAGATGTTTTTAAAAAGTCGTTAAGATCTACCGGTATTGCAAAGGATGCTTCGCTTCATACTTTACGCCACTGCTTTGCTACTCATCTTTTGAATCAAGGGGCTACTCTCCTTCAATTGAAGGAACTTTTAGGACATGAGAATATTCAAACGACTTCGATGTATCTTCATCTTACCCATGCTGAGGTTCTTGGATTAAAAAGTCCCTTTGATCGTGGGGGTGATGATCTTGATTGAG
>Ga0209346_1001004_pt1 | contig 18354 bp, 10 predicted proteins | sample AutmiccommunBRH9_FD_187381 | JGI IMG/M metagenome (GOLD analysis project Ga0209346, IMG submission 187381) | Deep subsurface microbial communities from Mt. Terri, Switzerland - Autotrophic microbial communities BRH/9 (SPAdes) (version 2) | ecosystem: Environmental > Aquatic > Deep subsurface >...
CAAAAAAAATAGATATAACACAAATAGATGAATTCCAAAAGTATAAAGATCGTTTAACTGAACAAGCAAAAGAATTGTTTGAATCCGACATAGATAAATTTTATAAAGAATATTATCTATCATTATTAAGACAATTAAAATTAGAAAACAGGATTGAAAAACTTCAAAGGAAAGGGAGGTAGCATTAATGCTAAATAATAAAGAGGATAAAATACTGGAAAGGATATATATTAAAGCAACTTATCAACTTACTTCTCCCTGCATCATTGGTTCTGGTGAAGATAATATTACTGATATAGACATAACTCGTGATGCTGCAAATAATCCGTTTATTCCGGGAACCTCATTAACAGGAGTTCTACGGAACTATCTAAAAAAAGTGATAAAAAATGATAATAATCTCTCAAATTTATTTGGATTTAGTAATAAACATGAAAGATTGCAAAGCAAACTATTTATATCCGATGTCAGAATAGAAAAAAGTGAACACCTAACCAATAGTATAATAATACGCGATGGTGTTAAGCTTAATGAAAATACAAAAACTGCTATGGATAAAAGTAAATATGATTTCGAATTGATTGAGGCAGGTACTACGTTTACTATGAAGTTCGAAGTTGTTTTACGTAAGAAAGATAATAGGGAAGCACTAAAACATTGTTTATATATTCTTATGATGGGATTAATAAATGAAAAAATTCGAATTGGAGCGAAGACTAATCGGGGGTATGGAAGAGGGAAAGTTTTAGAAGATTCTGTAAAAATATTAGAATTAGATTTTACAAGAAGTGATAAAGTTGATGAGTATTTTTCACTTTGGCTTAATTTCGATTGGAGTAATATTACTGGTAATTATCCACTTGAAAGTTTAAAATCTAAAAATATGGTAGTAGAAACAAATTTTTCTACAAATACTAAGCTAACAGTTTCGCTTAATCTTCCATACTCCTTAATTATTAGAACCTATAATAAGAATCCTGGTGGCACAGATTATTCACATATAAAAACTGGGAAGAAAAACGTTATTCCCGGTACATCTTGGGCAGGAGGGATTAGACACCATTCAAAAAAAATATTAGATATACTATTGCCAGATACCAAAGATACAACAAATTCAGAAGTAATCAAAGATCTATTTGGCTATTTAGAAAAAGAAACAAAAGAGACTAAATCATCCAGAATTATTATTGAAGAATCAACAGTTGAAGATACTTCTGAACTTGATAATACCCGGGTGAAAATTGATCGTTTTACCGGTGGTGCTGTGAATTCGGCATTATTTTCAGCAACCCCAATTTATAATGGAACTACTCAATTGAAAATCGAAATTGAGGAAGCCAAGGAATATGAAATAGGTCTATTATTACTGGTGATAAAAGATCTGCAACAGGGTTTTCTTCCAATTGGCGGGGAAACAAGTATTGGAAGAGGTATATTTGAGGGTGAAAAAATCCAACTTGAATATAATAACAAGAACATTACGGTAACAGTTGAAATGGAAAATAAATATTTAAAAGCTCTCTTTGATGAATTAATTAAACAAAAGGAGGGAAACAAATGAGTATTATTGAAGCATCCCTTATCCCATTAGAAGGTATCGAAGTTAATATGATTGAACAAAAGATTAAAGATTTTTGTCTAAACACAAAATGCTATATTTTAGCATATAAAACATATGAGGTAATTGTAGGGAAGATAGAAAATAATGAGATCATGTTTTACGAATCTAATCTAGATCCTGAACAGCTTTTAGAATTAAGAGTATTTAATGATTGTAAAGAACTTCATATTTGGAAAGTGGATAATTCGTTTTATGGTAGAGAACGTATTGATGGTGTAGGTGATGAGGAAAAAAATGTATACGAAGAAGATCATTTGTTAGAGGGTAAAGAAATGTTCGAAGCAGAATCCGGCTGGGTACTGTTAAAAAATAAAGATATTGGATATCAAGTATATTATCCATTTGATTTTAAAAAATTATCTGGATCTAATGTATATTTAAAAATAAAAAATTATTATGATTTCGATAATGACGGATTAATAGTTTTTAACGATGCTAGATTATGCGGTTTTTATAATAGTGAGAAACAAAGGGTAGGTGAATAAGATGGGAAATTACGGTAAATGGGATGATAAGAATAATAATTTCACTAATCCATATAGTTTTATTTCATTAGGGGAAAAATGTGAACGCGAAGATTATGAAAAAATATATAATCGTAAAGATCTCTTAACAGGATATTTGGAATGTTCTATTGTTCCAAAGACTGATTTTTTTATTCCTAATACTACCAATAGTATGGCTTTACATAATCCAGATGGTAATATTAATAAAAAATCTTATGATTTTTATTCCTATCAAGATTTAAGTAAAGAAACCAATACCTTGAACAATCCACCGATCCCGGTAATTCCGGGAAGCGAAATAAGAGGTGTAATCCGTTCTGCATTTGAAAGTGTAACTGATTCTTGTATGTCAACAATAGATTCAGAAAGAATTATATATAAAAGGACAACTGTTCCCGGTGATGAGGCTTTATTAATAAAGAATAGAAAAACGGATAAATGGTCAATTATTAAAGCAAAAAAAATTAAATTAAAAGAAAACAAAACGTTTAATACAAAAGGAAGGAAAATATATTTGTCAGATTTAAACGAAGGGCAAAAAGCTTATTATAAAGTAGAGCAAAAAAAAGTAATACTTAGTAATACAAAATTGAGTGACGTTTTTGAAGAAGGATATATTCATAAGGGCGAGTATTTTATAGGTAAACAACTCATTTCAATCTTTTATAAGGATAACGATGATAATAATAAAAGAATTGAGATAGATGAAGACGCGGTTGAAAGATTAGAAAAAGTTTTAAAATTATATAAAGATCCAACTATTAATATTACTAATAATCATGGAATGTACAAGCATTATAGTCTAGATGAAAATGCAGAAGTTTATTGCATTTACTATGCGGAGCATAATGGAGTATATTATCTTTCTCCTGCACAAATATCTAAGGAAGTATTTAGAAATAATTTGAAAAGTATATTAGAGAGGCAAGGTGGTTATCAGCCTTGCGAAACAAAAGATAATATTTGCAATGCTTGTTCCTTATTCGGCATGGTTAGCTACATAGATGCATTAAGCTCAAGACTTCGTTTTACCGATGCAAGATTAGAAAATGAGAAGAGTATAAATATTAAAGAATTATTTGATCAACCGATTGTACTAAATGAATTATCTTCTCCCAAAATATCGGCAACAGAATTTTATTTAGTAAGGCCTCCACATCAAAATAGTGGAAAACAATATTTAGATTATAGTAAGGATGCAGACATTTGGAATTATGATTATGCAGGTAAATGGAAAGCTGGGAAGGGATTACCGAACATGGAGGAAACAGAAAACTATCAACCAATAATAAGGGGACGTAAATTTTATTGGCATAGTACTGAAATTAGAAAATCAGCAGACCATAATAAACGAAATGTAATGGTTAGACCACTTAAAGGAAATACCAGAGTAATGTTTACTTTCAAGATTTATTTTGATGGGGTAACTGAAGAAGAATTAAGACAATTAATTTGGACCTTAAACATTGGTTCTAATGAAAATAACCATTTTCACAAAATTGGCATGGGTAAACCATTAGGATTAGGTAGTATAAAAATAAAAGTAGATCAAGTAAAGGTTAGGGAGATAAAGATTGAAAATGAAACAATACAATACCGTCTTAATGATTTATCGTTGGATGAATTACAAATAGAACAGGCAATAAATGATAATAAAAAAGAAGTTAAGGAATTTCTTAGAATAACTGATTTTGATAATAAACCTTCCACGGTAAGTTACCCTATGGGGTATGATTATACAAACTCCGATTCAAAAAATAATTCTGGTACACATCAATGGTTTATCGGTAACAAAGCGTTTGGTAAAGGGAAGTCTACTGCGCCTATTGTTTATAGAACATTACCCGATTTGTTAAATAGTAATAACACGTTAAAGGTATTAACAAAAGGAAAAAAGTAATATAATTACAGCTTAAAGAACACTAATTTTACATGCTCGGGTGGATAAAATAATATCGTACCTACTATGTATTCTGTGAAATTAGCATTAATCAATGCAATATACAAAACGGGAGAAAATGGTGAGAAAGAATTTGTATGGATAAGGGTTTGAAAATCCCTTTTTCTCTACCTAGTAAAGCAGTTGTTAATAACAGATTTATTAAAATCTTAAGGGCGCCAAAAGATAAGAAAAAAAGGCAGCTTTGGTAAGTATTAGCGATACAAAACACTAGACACCGACGAATTGTCTGTGTTTTAGTTGGAACATTATAATGATTTATAATAAACGGTAAATAATAAGAAGGAGTTATGAGTTCTGTGTAGAAATATTTAACAAAGTTGTTTTTCGCAGATTGAGGGGGTTTTTTAACAAAAAATTAATCTTCGAGAAAACTTGACATACTTTGACCATAAAAACCTGCATCACTACTGCATTTATAGCACCTAAAAAACGCGGGATACAGTAACTGACCCGAATTTAAGGGGATTGAAACACAGATGAAGACGACCCAGATAGTAAGGATACAACTGGGGGATACAGTAACTGACCCGAATTTAAGGGGATTGAAACGTTATATACCGCATACATATTCTCTCTACCTTGAACGGATACAGTAACTGACCCGAATTTAAGGGGATTGAAACTTCTTAGCAAACTTTGACTTAGTTTTAATTTCACCAGATACAGTAACTGACCCGAATTTAAGGGGATTGAAACCAAAACATGAAACACATGTCACCGGCTATGAAAATGAGATACAGTAACTGACCCGAATTTAAGGGGATTGAAACTTCTGTGCCCGAATTTTTAAGATCCCCCCATTCATCAAGGATACAGTAACTGACCCGAATTTAAGGGGATTGAAACCTATTAATCTCGGCTTCGGTCTGAATAAATTTGCCTTGGATACAGTAACTGACCCGAATTTAAGGGGATTGAAACACTGATGAAAGTTCACCTAAAGCTTTTTGGGTTTCAAGATACAGTAACTGACCCGAATTTAAGGGGATTGAAACGTGTATACCCTACTTATATTTCCCAGCGAATCTGTAACGATACAGTAACTGACCCGAATTTAAGGGGATTGAAACCTAGAAGAATATGACAGTATTATTGTTAGTGAATCAGGGATACAGTAACTGACCCGAATTTAAGGGGATTGAAACCGTCAATCCATCTGTCCTTTTCCCATCTCTCTTCAAAGATACAGTAACTGACCCGAATTTAAGGGGATTGAAACATCAATAAAGCTCCTACTCCTATTTGCAAAACTAAAGATACAGTAACTGACCCGAATTTAAGGGGATTGAAACTGCTGCGGGTTCTGTGGATAAGGTTGCTGTGGAGCCTGATACAGTAACTGACCCGAATTTAAGGGGATTGAAACATGTAATAAGCATGGATGTGGTTGGGATTTTATATCCTGATACAGTAACTGACCCGAATTTAAGGGGATTGAAACTGTTTTAGAGAATTAGCGCAGCTCACAGGATACAGTGATACAGTAACTGACCCGAATTTAAGGGGATTGAAACCCCGTAAAGGGGCGATTACCAAAACTCGGGAAGAGTAGATACAGTAACTGACCCGAATTTAAGGGGATTGAAACTTCCTAAAATCTATTACATTACCTTTGTCATCTTTAGATACAGTAACTGACCCGAATTTAAGGGGATTGAAACAAATCTTTCATAGTCTTCTTGATCACCGCTTAGATGGATACAGTAACTGACCCGAATTTAAGGGGATTGAAACATTGATTCAACCGCTCTAGTTAATGGGTCAGTAGCAGATACAGTAACTGACCCGAATTTAAGGGGATTGAAACATTGATTCAACCGCTCTAGTTAATGGGTCAGTAGCAGATACAGTAACTGACCCGAATTTAAGGGGATTGAAACATTGATTCAACCGCTCTAGTTAATGGGTCAGTAGCAGATACAGTAACTGACCCGAATTTAAGGGGATTGAAACACCTAAAAAATTCTTGTTTACATCATAGTATGGTATAGATACAGTAACTGACCCGAATTTAAGGGGATTGAAACTCTTGCAATTTCTCTTGGATTTTCTTTTCAAGATCACGATGCAGTAACTGACCCGAATTCAAGGGGATTGAAACGGAGTAGATCAAAAAATCTAGCTCCCTTATAATTTTTGATTCCTAAACTCACAATCATTGCATCTCCTTCTTGACCGTGGTTCTGGAAAATGTTCTTTTTCAATAATATTATGAATAGCTGATACTGCTTTTAAAGCGTAATTCTTCATCTCATTAGTAATTGCAAAAGTATGAACCTCTTTTGTTGGAATTATATAGATGAATCCCTCATTGATTAGAATTCCATATTTTTCTTCTTGTAAAAGTGCATAGGCGCCTAACTGGTATTTAACATTAGCGTGTATTTCTCTAAATGTATAATTTATTTCCACCGGATAAGCTGTTTGAAGTTTTGCAATGATTTGTATTAGTTATAGGGAATCAAATAAGAATTTTGTAACTTCAACATTATATTAAGGTATTTATACTGATATAAAAGGAAAATATATACTTGGTGGAGAATAACATATATAATTTAGTATAAGGAGGTGTTTTTATGCTACATTTTACTGGTCATCCTCTGGTCGATGTGGGAGTAGCTGTTATTACTAATCATTTTAAAACCGATGATCCTAAGGAAATTACAGATGAACAATTAAATCAATTTGCACAATATCTTGAAGAAGTATATTCAACGCCATTTTTCCATAAATTTTTGTTTGTACTTTTTCCAAATTCAGCTTATGTTAATCCGACGATGAAAGAAGAGAATCGCAGGAAAGAACTTGATCGTGTATTATACGGATTTCTACAGAAAGAGCAAGAACAAGAAAAGACATTTCAATGCGTTTTTTGTGGTCATCCTACCACTTTTAAAGCATATAGACAACATATTCCTTTAATTACAGGTGAAGGCTTAATTAATTTTTTTCCAAGTCATCGAGTTGGAGTCGAAACCTGCCCATATTGTTTATTAGCAATTCAAGCATTTCCTTTAGGCTCTTTAAAGGTATCGGGACAAGCATTTTTTGTTCATTCTGAGAATCCAAAAACAATTTTATTCTTTGTAAAAAAATTCACCAAGATTAATAATAAAAATCGATTATTGACGGATGAAAAAGAAGGGATTACAGGGAAATTTGCAAAAACTTTATTTATCGATCAACTTATCGAGGTAGATGAGAACTTGGATAAGGAGAAAATGATGGGTAACGATAGTGGTTCTGTTACAATTTATCATTTAACGAATTATGGCACTAAAGCTGATATTAATATGTTTCATCTTCCATTACTAGTATTAAAAATCATCTATAAATTAAATAGTTCGATTTATAAATATACCTGGCAACAGATGAAAGTAGATGGTTGGAGATATAAAAAGGAAAATGAAGATGAAGACAATTATAATGCTTATGAGAACATGAATGAACTTTATGAGAATTTGTTTGATTTACCGCATTTGATTTATAAATTTATCCAGAGACATACATTGGGCGGCATGATGAAACGTTTTAAAGCATTGCAGGATGGATTACCAAAAAAAGAAGGGCTAGATTATTGGGGTGTTACAAAAATAATTTTGGAGGATTTGGTTCAAATGAAATCAGAACGGGTAGAAAAAACGCGTGAACTTGCTGAAAAACTAGTTGTTTATTTATTGAAAACAAATGATAAAAAGTTCTTTCGTCAATTTTATTTTAGCTCTTCAAGAAATCGTTCCTATGCATATGAGGATTTACGTAATTTAATCTTAAAGATTAACATGAGGGTGCTTAATGATTCGAAAAATGGTAATAAATTAATGGATACCGTACCTATTACCTATGATGATTTTATTGAAGTTTTTGAAGAGTGGGATGATATATATAACGGCAACTGGCGATTAGCAAGAGATTTAATTTTATTGCGGATTATGGAGCGGCTCTATCAGGAAGATTGGTTTGTTAAAAATAAAGATCTTTTTGATAATATGGATTCTGAAACGACAGAACAAGAATCGGAACAACAATAAATAATAAATTAGGAGGTTTTTTAAATGGCACATTTAACAGGATTAATTCTTATTGATGCACCGGCATCAGCTTTAAACAATGCAGGAGAACTGAGTGGTGAACGTACAGATAATGTTGTAGGGGTAAAGCAAATTAATAAAGGGAATTATCGATTTCCTTATGTATCCGCTCAAGCATTTAGATATTGGTTAAGAACAACTTTAGATAATAATGAGGATATTGAATGGGTAAGTTCTCCAATTTATCGTGAGAAAAAAATTGCTTATACAGACTCCAATCCATTAAAGTGGTGGGATGATGATTTATTTGGCTACATGCGAGCCCAATCTAATAAAAAAGATGCCAGAAAAGATAACGATCCATTACGTGCTCAAGAAACACCTACAGATACAACGATAACTAGAGTTTCTCCATTTCGAGTAAGTACATTAGTTGCTATTGCCCCAAGTCAAATTGTCAATGATTTTGGTGTTATGGCCCGACATGAAGGAGATCCAGTTCCCTATGAGCATCAGTTTTATAATGCCACTTTAAAAGGATTGATTTCGCTTGATCTTCGCTCAGCAGGAACCTTTTGGGCTAGTCATAAAACAGGATTTAAAAATTTAGATGACATCCGTACAGACGAAGCAGAGAAAATTGGTCTGAAAAAAGAAATGGTTGATGGGTTGGAAGCTTTTCGATTAACTGATTTAGATCGTTCAAAGCGAATTTCTTCTTTAATTAAAGGAATTGCAAATATTGAAGGGGGAGCTAAGCAAGCATTACATTATACAGATGTAACCCCAAGCTTTGTAATAATGGCAGTAACCCGTGGGGGAAATAACATATTCCATCATGTTATTAGCGCTAAAAAGAACGGAGATCCGGTTATTAATCTTGAAGCATTTAAGGAAGTACTATCTGTCTATTCTGATCAGATAATTTCACCAATTTATGTAGGATTACCGCAAGGATATATGGATGATTCACGTCAGGAGATAATAGATTTACTCCAAAACTTAAAAGAACAAAAGACTATATCAGATTTTGAGCTTGGGCATCCAAGAGAAGTAATTCTTACATTAGGAGAAGATATTCAAAACGACAATAACTATGAATGGTTAAGATAGGGAGCGAGATGAATGGAAGTATTAAAACTGGAGATTGAAGGAGTTACGGCTTCCTTTCGTTACCCTCATTTTACATGGGGAAGGCAGCCGACTTTTTTAATGCCACCACCATCGACAATATACGGTTTAATATCTTCTGTGCTTGGAAATTTTTTTGAGCCTTCCTCAATTCAATTTGCTTATCGTTTTGAATATGAAGGAAAAGCAGAGGACCTTGAACATATTCATGCAGTACAAAGTGCCAAAGGTAATTTTCTGTATTACGGTGAAAAGTATCCCAAAAATATTGAAGGTAATATAAATCCATTGGTCAGAGAATTTTTATTTCAGCCAAAGTTAACGTTATACATTGATAGGGTTGATTTATATGAGAAGTTTATTGAGCCCAGATATAATTTAACTTTAGGTAGATCACAGGATTTGGGATTTTTAAATAAAATTGAAAAAATTGATCTAAAGAAATCCCGTTATGTCTATTGGGAACATTCACTACTACCATGGTCATTTAGACCACTAACATCTATGGGAATTTCACTGATGATGCCCAGATATATAGATACTGAGAAATATCGCAAAACATATTTTCAAAGATACATTATCTTACAACAGAGGTTATTTTCCGAGAAAAATGAATTTAATGAAAAAATGTCTTCAGATCACGTTTTGATGAAAATAAATGGTAATCAAGCACAATATTTATATGATCCTACTGCTAAACAAATTAACAATGCTTTTCAAGGGGTGATTTTCCATTCATTTATTGAAAAAGACATTTAGAGAAAATCAAATTTATCTTAAGCTTCAACAGATATGGGCGAAATCATCAAAAAATGAGAATGAAGACGGAGAATCTCTTCTTGAACATACATATCGGGTTTTATTATCTTTACGAGAGATTCTTAATCATTATCCTTCAATTAATAAAAAGGAGAAGGACTGGCTATTTTATGCGGCGATCATTCATGATCTAGGGAAAATTGCTAATGCGTTTCAATTGTCATTAAGGAGTAAAAATAGCTACTGGAATCATAGACATGAAGTTTTATCATTGGCATTTATAGATTGGGTCATACCTCAAGAAGAGGTTGAATCAAGAAAATGGATTAGTTACATCGTATTATCGCACCATAAAGAAAGTAAACAGATCACAACATCATACCCTATTCATTTTCAAGAAAATATAGATGACTTAATTAAAGAAATTGACACTATATACCTTAAGTCCCTTAAAACATGGTTACAAGATGTTGTTCCTCAATGGAAAGAAGAAATGAGATTTGGAAAATCTGAGTGGAGTAAACAACAATTATTAGATAGTAATGAAATTGATTTTCATCAACAAGCAAAAAAAACAATTCTTAATTATTTAAAAGAATATACTCTATATACTTACCGATTGTCTAAAGGGGATGATATTGATTTTTATAAGGACGTATATTTAGGAATTATTTTGAGAGGAGCGATTCTTTTAAGTGACCATCGTGCGTCTGCTGGATTTTACAAATTTAAGAATCTCGATGTAAATTCTATTGATGATCTATTAATTATATTGAATCGTAAAAGAGAAGAAATATACTTTCATCAAGAAAGGATAATAAATAAAAAAGAATCTATTTTACTAATAGCTCCAACAGGAAGCGGAAAAACTGAATCAGCTTTAATATGGGCTAGAAATGCTAATAATGGGAATATATATTATATTTTACCCTACCAAGCAAGTATGAACGCTATGTATTTTCGCTTAAATCAATTCTTTCCTAATAAAGTCGGGATTAATCATAGCAAAGATATTCAAATGCATTTTCGCAGATTGATGGAACAGGATTTAACGAATAATCAGTCGATAGTAATAGCAAAAAAACTTAAGAATTTAGTACGTTTAGATCAATATCCAATAATTGTAACGTCACCATACCAAATATTAAAAGCAATGTTTCGAGTTAAAGGTTATGAAAAAATTATCTTTCAACTCCAGAATAGTTCTATCATTGTAGATGAAATACATGTGTACGATATTAAAAGAACAGCTATGTTAATCAAAATGTTTGGGTATTTGCAAAAAAAGTGGCATGTTAGATTACTGTTAATGTCTGCTACTATACCAAATATGTTAAAAGAAATTTTGCTCACTGAATTGGAAATTGAAGATATCATAACTGCAGATGGGGATTTTTATCAAAAGGCAAGGAGACATAAGGTTATTGTAAAGGAAGGAGAGCTAACTGAAGAATTAAATTTTCGTCTGATATTAGATGATATCAAAGAAGGGAAAAATGTACTGATTGTTTGTAATACGATCGCTAGAGCACAAAAGGTTTTTGATATGGTTAAAGATAGTAAATATCAAAATAATTTATTCTTATTGCATGGACTGTTACACGGTAGGGATCGTCAATCCGTTGAACAATCAATAATTACAAAAATGAACTCATTAAATGGTGAAAGTAATGAGCAAACAGTTTTGGTAGCTACACAGGCTGTAGAGGTTAGTTTAGATGTTAGTTTTGATGTAGCGTATACCGATCCGGCACCATTAGAGTCACTGCTACAACGTTTTGGAAGGGTGAATCGAAAACCCTTTCCACCAACAGAAGTAAAAAATGTATATGTTTTTAAAAAACCAAATGAATTTAAACATATATATGATAATTATGTCATTGAAAAGACATTAACAGTTTTAGATGAACAGGGTTCAGAATTTATCATTGATGAAAGTAAAATTAATAGTTGGCTAGATCAAGTTTATTCGGGAAAATATTTGGAAGATCTAAAAAAAGAATATGTTAATAAATCAATTTTGTTTGAAACAACTATAATAGATACATTAGTTCCTTTTATGGCGGACAGTGAAATAAATGATCAATTTTATGAGGAATTTGATAGTGTACCTGTTCTTTCTAATACACTATTAGAAGAATATCTTCAATTGGAAAAGACCTCTCCTTATTTGGCAGAAGAACTACTTGTTAACGTACCTTGGTATATATATAAAAAGTATAAAATAAAGAATGATGACAATTGTTTATCTGTAAAATTAGTAGATTTGCCTTATATAAACGGGTTTGGATTAAAGATACCTAGAAATAAAGAAGGTTAAATAGATATGATTGATAATAAATTATTGAATGATGAGTTTAATGTAACTTTAGCACAATTAAAAATGGCTAAATTCGTCGTAAGTTATCAAATTGAAAATAATGAATTATTTCTCCCACAGTATAAAGGTTCAACTATTCGGGGTGCGATTGGTAATGCATTTAAAAAATATGGTTGCGCTTGTTCATGGAACAATGATCAAAGCGAAATAGGGCATCTTGATGACTGCTTGTATGGATATTTTTTTGAAACGCGTTTAACCGAAGATAGTCAATTTATAGGTGGGAACGAAGTTCCTAGACCTTTTGTTATCTTACCAACTCTTGATGAGAAGCAAGTATTCTATCCTGGAGAAAAGCTAATCTTTTCTTTTACTTTATTCGGGGACAGTATTCAATATTTGCCTTATTTTATTAATGTACTTGAAAAAGCAGGTAAAGAAGGCTTGGGGAAAGGGAAAAATAAGGTTCAACTGCAACAAGTATTTTTTGAAGATTTATATGGTAATTTGCATCCCATATATAATGATATAGAAAGGACTTTAGATACAGGATTCCCTGTTTATAATGGGTTAGATCTGATTAATTTAAACTTTGATTATATAGAGTGTAACAGATTTACTATTTATTTTTTAACGCCATCCAGATTGAAATATAAAGGAAAATATATTGATATTCCTGACATGAATGTCATCGTAAAAAATATTACTAGAAGGCTTGATTCCATCCTATATGTGCATCATAATAGGTTCAAAAATAATTATGATTATTCTAATATCTTTAAGGAAGCTGGGTCCATCACACTATTACAAAATGAAACCAAATGGCATGATTGGGAACGTTACTCCAATCGACAAAATGAACGAATGAAGATGGGTGGGGTAGTTGGGAAAGCGACTTATCTGGGTAATTATCAAGCATTATACCCTATTTTAAAATTGGGTGAATGGCTTCATATAGGTAAAAATTCAGTTTTTGGACTAGGGAAGATTAAAATTGTTTCTCATTTGGAATAGAAATTATGATATTGGAGGTAGGATCGGATATATAAATCATATAAGTGCATACTAAATATAAGATTAATATATGATTTTATTGTAGATTGAGGGGATTTTCAACAAAAAACTAATCCTCAGAATAATCTGACATACTCTGACCATAAAAACCTGTATTACTACTGCATTTATAGCGACAAAAAAAACGCGGGGATGCAGTAACTGACCCGAACTAAAGGGGTTTGAAAAGTCACTAGAAGATGGAACAATTCCACTACTTGAATAGATGCTGTAACTGACCCGAAATAAAGGGGATTGAAACACAATAATATTAGGTTATGTTAGATAATGAGTCCAAAGAAGCTTTATTGCAGACGGAGATTCGAGCTTGAGCATCGTCTAAGATTAACAGATTAATTAAAAAGGCTTGATCTAGCCAGCATAAGACATTCGAGAATTATGAACGGAGTGAGAGCACAACAGCATTTACTGAGTCGTTCACACTAGAGGAATTAAAAGATTTAGTTTTCATGGAACGAAATGAAAACGTAATGATGTAAGGTAAGTTAATCTGTTGATGCTCAATTTTTACACCTTTACAATAATTGCTTGATATATAAATCTTATAAGTGCATACTAAGAATAAGGTTACTATTTGATGTTTTCGCAGATTGAGGGGGTTTTTTTACAAAAAACTAATCTTCGAGAAAACCTGACATACTTTGACCATAAAAACCTGCATCTCTACTGCATTTATAGCGACTAAAAAACGCGGATGCAGTAACTGACCCGAGATTAAGGGGATTGAAACTTGGCAGAAAATACTATGAGCCGAATCGCTAGAGGGATAGATGCAGTAACTGACCCGAGATTAAGGGGATTGAAACATTGGCTGACTATCAATACGAAGTTCTTATGGAGTCAAGATGCAGTAACTGACCCGAGATTAAGGGGATTGAAACCTAGTTCAGTCGCGTGGAGTCGACAATGCATAGCTTCGATGCAGTAACTGACCCGAGATTAAGGGGATTGAAACAAGAAACAATTGGTTCTCACTTTATACATCTACTTGAATTGATGCAGTAACTGACCCGAGATTAAGGGGATTGAAACCCTGCATTTTCACTACTTGGGAATGATAAACTCTTGGATGCAGTAACTGACCCGAGATTAAGGGGATTGAAACCAGAAACAAAGTGTTGCAATAGCAATGGATAAAGCAGATGCAGTAACTGACCCGAGATTAAGGGGATTGAAACGCGATTAACCATCTTGCGATGTTAATCGCTCCTTTAAGATGCAGTAACTGACCCGAGATTAAGGGGATTGAAACTAAAACTTGTTATCCGGATAGGAATATTAACCCTCGTAAGATGCAGTAACTGACCCGAGATTAAGGGGATTGAAACATATAATATATTTGTTTGTCACGTCCGACATTTAGTCGATGCAGTAACTGACCCGAGATTAAGGGGATTGAAACGTAATCCCTGCTCTTTCATTAATTTGTCTTGCTAGTTCAGATGCAGTAACTGACCCGAGATTAAGGGGATTGAAACAGAAGAAGTTCCCTTGCCATCCATTCAAGACGCCGAGATGCAGTAACTGACCCGAGATTAAGGGGATTGAAACTAATAACCATATTGGTGTTGATACTAGGTATGTTACTTGATGCAGTAACTGACCCGAGATTAAGGGGATTGAAACATTATTGAAAAACCTTTTAGGTTCGCTTTTCGTTCAGAGATGCAGTAACTGACCCGAGATTAAGGGGATTGAAACTCAAAAAACAACAACCGGAATATCTGCTTGACGATGAGATGCAGTAACTGACCCGAGATTAAGGGGATTGAAACCCTATACAGCTGCAAATGTAAATATCCATGTGTATGGGATGCAGTAACTGACCGGAGATTAAGGGGATTGAAACCCTATACAGCTGCAAATGTAAATATCCATGTGTATGGGATGCAGTAACTGACCGGAGATTAAGGGGATTGAAACTTTTGATTCCCTTTTTTTGACTTAAATAATTAAAATAAGATGCAGTAACTGACCCGAGATTAAGGGGATTGAAACGACCGTACTTTTTCCCCCTCTGGCAATCTATGAAAATTGATGCAGTAACTGACCCGAGATTAAGGGGATTGAAACAACTTGAATATCTTAATTATAGCATAGTCAAAAATATTGATGCAGTAACTGACCCGAGATTAAGGGGATTGAAACAGAATTTGAAAGGAATGAAGATACTTTATCCCAGTTTGATGCAGTAACTGACCCGAGATTAAGGGGATTGAAACCGAAATTGTATGTCAGTTCTGTGACTTTATCTCCGTTGATGCAGTAACTGACCCGAGATTAAGGGGATTGAAACTCACAAGGAGACAGGGCTTCCACACGATGCTTTAAATGATGCAGTAACTGACCCGAGATTAAGGGGATTGAAACTGAATAGCCACACCCACCATTAATACCTTCCCTGTTTGATGCAGTAACTGACCCGAGATTAAGGGGATTGAAACTCGGCAGCTGCATAAGAGCTGGAGCTCCGAAAGATTGGATGCAGTAACTGACCCGAGATTAAGGGGATTGAAACCTCCTAATTGTTTGTAGGAAAAGTTACTTTGTGATAGAGATGCAGTAACTGACCCGAGATTAAGGGGATTGAAACTTGGAACGGCTGTAGCTGGGACGGTCACGCTCGCTGGGATGCAGTAACTGACCCGAGATTAAGGGGATTGAAACCAAGAACGCGCTCAGCTTTTTAGTCAAATGACTAGGCAGGATGCAGTAACTGACCCGAGATTAAGGGGATTGAAACCGAAGACATTTTAGTGACATCGGGAATGAAAATAAAGATGCAGTAACTGACCCGAGATTAAGGGGATTGAAACACTGCTCCTTCTACCACTTCGACACCTAAGGTGCAAAAGATGCAGTAACTGACCCGAGATTAAGGGGATTGAAACTCTACAACATCATTAAGGGAATGGCAAACCTATTCGGATGCAGTAACTGACCCGAGATTAAGGGGATTGAAACTAGAATACAAGCACCGAAGGCTTAAGAACAGAATCGGATGCAGTAACTGACCCGAGATTAAGGGGATTGAAACTTTTCACAAGCTCGCCTATAGCTAGAGTAGACTCCTGCTTGATGCAGTAACTGACCCGAGATTAAGGGGATTGAAACAGTTAAGGACGGCTCATAAGGGAGAGCAGAATGAGGATGCAGTAACTGACCCGAGATTAAGGGGATTGAAACTACAATTATCGCATGGCTCATAATTCAATACAGTTCGGATGCAGTAACTGACCCGAGATTAAGGGGATTGAAACTCATCATGATATAGCTTTTCTTCTTCATCTTCATCATCTGATGCAGTAACTGACCCGAGATTAAGGGGATTGAAACATCTACATCGAATGGACTAAATCCATTGTTCATATCGATGCAGTAACTGACCCAAGATTAAGGGGATTGAAACACTGCCGAAGGAGGTAAATCAACACGAGACAATTTGAGATGCAGTAACTGACCCGAGATTAAGGGGATTGAAACCCTGATAATCCCATACCACCAATATACTCATTAAGTGGATGCAGTAACTGACCCGAGATTAAGGGGATTGAAACCTGATGTATGAAACGCCCAAAACTGATATTAAATCCAGATGCAGTAACTGACCCGAGATTAAGGGGATTGAAACGCAGAGGAGGCGGAATAGATGGCGAAAAAGACAGTTAGATGCAGTAACTGACCCGAGATTAAGGGGATTGAAACCTACTAACTACTGTTGGAATCTTAAATTTTTTCTTGGGATGCAGTAACTGACCGAATAAACTAAAATATCCAGATAGGACTAATGAAAAAGGGTGAAGATGTGCAATACTATTACCTAAACGACATAAAAAGAGTCGGGAAAATGGAGAATTATGTTCCTTATCTGTACGACAAAGAAAAGGGATGGGTTCCTGACAAAGAAAATCTTTTGATGGATCGAATTATCGGTTATGATGGAGAATCTATCGGAAATAGCTCTATGCTGTTTGCAGTAGATGAAATTACAGAAGATCAGGCTAATGAAATTATCGAAAAATTAAATTCTTAAGGACAGTTTCACAGATGCAGTAACTGACCCGAATTCAAGTGATTGAAACAATACGCAAAACCTGCTATTACACCAGTTCCAACTATGGATTTAGTGGAAATATCTTAAGAGCTTTTGAAAAGTTTCCTTCGCAATTATCACTTTGCTCGCTATTGTAGGCGCTTCTAGTTCACTCCCACCCAACATATACCTGTAAAAAAATAAGGATAATTATATTAAAATTAAATCAGGACAAAAAAATGTTGGGAAGGAGTGAATATTTATCTCAACGGCGTTACTAAGACTCCCACTTCTATAAGTGGGAGTAAGTACCGCCAAGTTTCGAAATAAGTGCGACTAAGGTTCAGATGGAGTAAAAACTCCACCTGAACCAAGTCTTCTTTACCGTTTGGAGAAAAAAATAAACTAATCAGAGGTGACCGAATGAAGAAAACAGCTAAGCTTATTTTAATTCTTGTGTTATTTGTTGCGCTTCTGCCTGCCTATTCTTTTGCAACTGATATAGATTACTCTGTCAAATACAAGATTACTAGTCAATGGGAAACAGGATTTAGTGCCGATATTACAATTAGTAACCTTGGGTCAGCGGCAATTGAGGATTGGGAGTTAGAATTCTACTTTCAGAACCAACAAAAAATAACTAGTTTATGGAATGGTTCTTATATCCAAAACAATAATAGAGTTACAATCAATAGTGCGAGCTGGAATCAAATAATAGGTCAAAATCAATCAATTACGATCGGTTTTGTCGCCGAATATTCCGGTGAGAACAGGATACCTGATGTCTTTTCCTTAAAAAGCAAGGGTGTTATAGCGAACAACGATCCAGAAAATAATGAAACAGATTATAATAATGAGTCAAATATGGGAAGTGAGGAAGAAAGCAGCTCACCTGAAGATGACTCTGCTGAAATGG
>Ga0209346_1001012_pt1 | contig 18207 bp, 14 predicted proteins | sample AutmiccommunBRH9_FD_187381 | JGI IMG/M metagenome (GOLD analysis project Ga0209346, IMG submission 187381) | Deep subsurface microbial communities from Mt. Terri, Switzerland - Autotrophic microbial communities BRH/9 (SPAdes) (version 2) | ecosystem: Environmental > Aquatic > Deep subsurface >...
TCTGGTCTGCGATCCGGGCGCTCTTGATCAGCGCCTTGCTCGGCACGCAGCCGTAGTTGAGGCAATCGCCCCCCATTTTGGAGGCTTCGACCAGAGTCACCTTGGCCTTGACCGTGGCCGCGATATAGGATGAGACCAGCCCGGCAGCACCGGCGCCGATCACGACCAGATTGCGGTCAAAACTTTTCGGCCTGGTCCATTCCGCATAGACCCGGCGCCGCTTGACCAGGGCGATGATCCACTTGCCGATCCAGGGGGTCAGGGCGAGCGCAGCAAAGGATCCGAGCAAGCCTGGCGAGACAATATCGCTCAGGGAATCGATCCGGGCAATCTGCGTCCCGGCGTTGACATAGACGATCGTTGCCAAAAGCATGCCGAGCTGACTGACCCAGAAATAGGTGCGGGTCCTGATCGGCGTCAGCCCCATCAGCAGGTTGACGAGAAAGAAGGGGAACACCGGCACCAAACGGAGCGAAAAGAGATAGAAGGCACCATCGCGCGCCATGCCCTCGTTCAGGGCCTTCAGTCGATCGCCAAATCGCGCCTGAACCCAGTCCCTGAACAGGTAGCGAGAACCCAGAAATGCGAGCGTCGCGCCGATAGTCGAGGCAAAGGATACGATGATCGTGCCGGTGACGACACCGAAGATCGCACCCCCCGCCAGGGTCAATATGGCTGCGCCCGGTATTGATAGCGCGGTGGCCGCTACATAGATCAGAAAATAGACAAGAATGACCAGTAACGGCGAAGCCTGATAGCGCGCGTCGATTGATTGTTGCTGGTTCTTCAGATTCTCCAGCGTCAGCATCTCGCCCACATCAAAGAAGATGAAGGCAAAAACGGCCAGGGCAACAAGGAGAATGATGATCGTCTTCTTCATGCAAAGGGTCCTGTCTGTGTCTCAGTGGTTTGCGGTCGCCCTCTGCGAGATATTGCCGGCAGGAAACAATGCAGTTTTGTCATGATGTGTCTGTGCCACATGGATCACAGGTTGCAAATGATAGAACAGCCTTGCCGGGTTCGGACAGCTGTCGTTCAGGGTTCGCACATCCCCGGCCGATGGTTACATGTCATCGTAAATTTGTGCGCGGGGAAAGGCGCGAATCCCGATCCTGATACTGCCCGAGGAGAAATGCTGCTTCGCAACATTCACTATTGAACGGCTCCGGCTCTGCCCAACGGGCCTGGATTTGACCGGATCGCTCTCTGGCTTTCTTGGGCTGCGCTAAACACAATCTTTACATGGCAATGGTAACCGACAGCACCTGTCCTGCTGAGATTCTGCTTCAGGTCGCAGCCACTGGTGGAGCCAATGAACCAAATAGCATCAATGAAGGATTATCAAACTGCAGCGGCAAGTCTCGATGACCGGCTGCGTTTGCTTAAACTTTATGAACAAGCCGCCGCCCTGGTTCCCATGGGCGCATGGTCATGCGATCTTGCAAGTGAACGCCTTGACTGGACCGATGGCGTTTTCGACATTTTTGGCTTGTCCAGCGACGACGCTCTTGACCGCAAAGCCACAATCGAACTTTATTGCGAAGAATCGCGCGAACTGCTCGAGCGCAAACGTTCGCAGGCTATAGAGAATCGCGATGGTTTCACGCTCGATGCCAGGATTTTTCGTCCGGACGGTGTGGATCGCTGGATTCGGATCACGGCAGCCACCAGGGTCTCGAACGGGCGCACCAAACTGCTATTTGGAATGAAACAGGATATAACGGACGATCGCCGGCGATGGGAAGAATTAAGGGCGCAAGCGGAACATGATCCGCTCACTGGCGTCGCCAACAGAGCCCGTTTTCAGCGCTTTCTGGATCAACCGGGCAACGGAGCTGCATCAGATCATGTCGGTTCGCTGATCCTGTTTGACATGGATGACTTCAAGCGGATCAACGATCGTTGGGGGCACGCCGCTGGCGACGCATGTCTTGTCAACCTTGCGGATCATCTCCGCAAGACATTCCTAAACGCCAATCTGGTCTCAAGGATTGGCGGCGATGAATTTGCCGTGTTGCTGCCAGCCTCGGTATCGCGCGCGCAGGCGATGGTTAAATTGCAATCGCTCAACCGCAGGCTCCTCAGGCCCATGCAGTGGAACGGGGACTTGGTGCCACTCAGGGTATCGGTCGGCTCAGCCTTCGCTCACGAGACCGGGGGATATGATCCCCAAACCCTGTTCACCACCGCCGATGAAGAGCTTTACTGCGCCAAGAATCGCAAAAGGAATATCTCCGCCTCGGACCGAAAGTCAGTGGGCAGCGCTTGGCCATGAAGGATTTTGCCACCCGCCGCAAAAATTGATCTACCTGGCCCCCCCTTGGATCACGCAGTCGATAGAGAGGCTGCCTGATAGGTAGCGATTTCCGGGGAAAAGTGAGAATGATGGAGCGGGTGAAGGGATTCTGCTCCACATTTCCAAAACTCTGCAAGCCGCATAAAACCTAGGTTTACTTGAGTTCGAGCTCCATATGTATCCTGCTATGTGAGAAGGTCAAGGACCAATTTATTTTGGTGCTTACAGCGTCCTTTGAATATTTTTTGAACGCGTTCACTCACCTCTCCCCTGCCCATCTGACAACAGCTGTTGGAGCATCCTCTGAGCCGATATCGGGTCCTGCTTTCGCTGTTCTGCGATTTTCGGCTCCAGTTCCGGATGGAGTGCCGCCAGTTGGGTGCGGAATGCCTGGAGTTCGATTTCAGCCGCTTTTACCTGCTTCACTGCGTTATCCAGCTTCAAGAACCGATCAACTATGCCGGGCATCCAAGGAGGCAATTTCTCCGCTGAATATACCGTCGGTTGATAACTGCTGTCATTACCAAGCGGCGAAACAGCGAGTTCATCGCCTACGAACTTCAACGATATTCGGCCGGAAACTGCATCCTTCACCAAATGTTCCGCCAGCGCCGCCGCATGCAGCGCTTTGTCGAACCTAAGCTGCTCCAAATCATGCCTTTCTCGATCTCCGTCCAAAATCCGGCGATCATCGTGAAGCAACTGCTTTTGGGCCTCCACTTCCCTTTTTTGAGACTCAAGGCTGACCGCTTCGGCCCGCAGGACCTCGGCCTGTTTCGCAGCCAAGATATTATTGGCTTCCAGCACGGAAAGCTCCTTCGTTAGATTCGCCTCGCGGCACGGGGCAGCGCTTGCCGTAGCCGCTCTTCCGACGCCACATCGCGCTCACAGCGCGCAAGATGGTTCGGGAGAACATTGAGGAAGATGAACTCGATGTGGGCGAACGTTTGGCGCTCGAACAGGGCGACCGCCTTCCCTACTTCCACCCAACGTTCTGGAGTCGCCCAGTTTCCGGCAACGATACACTTTATGCTGCATCGCTGGACCTGAAAAAATTCTACCCCTCGATCCAAGTCGCCGCGATCAAAAAGGGCTTTGATACTCTCATCATAGGGTCTGCTGATGAGCCGCGGCTTTCCGCACTTCTCGCAGCAATGCTTCGCTTTGAGGTCGACGACAATGGCCTCGATAAGGCCCTTAAGGATAGCGTCGATCCTTTGGCGCCTTCAGGGCCGTTTGATGGTATCCCGACTGGCTTGTTCGCCGGAGGCTATCTTGCAAACCTCGCCATGCTACCGATTGATCAAGATGTTGAGAAATTGTTGCTGAAGAACCGGGATGTCGCTCATTTCCGTTTCGTCGATGATCATGAATTCCTTGCATATGATTTGGACCGGCTACTAGACTGGATGGCTGACTATGCTGATCTTCTCGCACGACATGGAATTGGAGTGGAGATCGAGCGCGATAAATATGTTCCGACAGAACTGAAATGGCTTCTTCACCCCGAAGAGAAAGACGCCCCCATGGGGCTGTCGGAGCTTCGATCTGTCGTGATCGCTGCAGCGGCTGTTGACGGTCGCAATCCCACTCAGCTGATGACGCGAACCCTAGCGCAAGTCTCAATGCTAGCAGCAACCGACTTTGACTTGCTCACGGATGCTGGCCGCAGCCAGCGACTCGAGCAACTCGAATGGTTATTGCTTGCCAACATTCCGGACAACGAAATTCGCGGCGACACACGCATGGCTTTCGCTGCTGCTCGGATAGCCAATCTCACACCAGCCTTGTTTCGTCCGAACGAGGAGCTTTTGTATGAACATCGCCGACTCCATGCGGCCATTCGTGGCAAGCCAGTCGATGAGTCGGATCCCGTTTTGGTCAAACCGTTTCTCGACCGTATCGCTGAACTCGAGAAAACCGAACAAGAAAGCTGGCAGGCACTCGTAAAACGTCATTTCGGGCTGCTCTTTGAAGCGTTTACTACCCACCCTGACAAGGTGAGACTTTTTACGCGATTACTCGATTACTGCCGGGCGACCGGACATGACGGCTTTGACCGCTTGCTTCACTGGATGGTCGAGCATACCGAGAACGATCAAAAGTTCCTGCGCTCATACCTAGGAGCGATGGCGTTGCACGTCCTCGCCCAACATGTATTAACTGCCAGCGCCGCCCTCTCTAGAACCGATCTTCTTCACCGCGAACGAGGTGCGGCGCAAACGTTCCTAGAAAATCTGCTACGCGCTGATCTCGAAAAATTCGTCCCTCGATCAGGAAAATCGGTTCAGTTGCAGCGGTTCGAATGGAATGCGCGTCGCTCATTCGAAGCCGCGCTAGTGCTTGGATCTGCCGAGGTCGCAGCAACCGACGGTGCGCTTTCCAGTCAGATGTTGGTGCGGGCGTTCGGCTCCGAGAAAATGATAGGGTCCAGCTTCGCCGCACTTTCTAATATTACTGGTGTGCCATTGGGTGTTTGGTTCCACTGGCTGTTCGCGACCACCAGTATAAATGCCTTGCAGCCGCCCGCCTACTGGAAGGTAGCTATTCTGAGTTTCGAACCCAACCGCCCTGAGGATTGGAGTAGTTTGAGACGCTATCCGCGACACCTGCCCGCGTCAGCATGGAATCGCATGGCCAAGGACCCTTTCCTCTTAAAACGTGACGACGAGGGATGGCTACTCGACGCAGCGCGAGCCCAGCCCGACCTCTTTGCAAATTTGCCAGACACCGCGCCTGTCTTCGCCGACGTCCGAGTACGGTTGGCCAACTCGCAAGCCATTTTATCCCTCGTTAAATGGACAGAGAAGACGGCTACGATGAACCCCAGTGACCCGCGACGATCAGAATGGACCGCGCTGGAGATCATCCGACAGATTATCCAGCCGATATTCGAGGCCGAGGGACCAGACATAGACTGTCTCGACAAGCTTCATCCAGAATCTGTCTACATACCGCAAGAATGGTTAGCCCCTGCCGGGAAGGCTTCGCCTGAGACCAGTAACAAGGGCGACAAGATAACGTGGGAAGTTTGGCAAAATATAACGCGCCAGAGCAGTGTGGCTCTATCTCCAGGATTCAGCGATTATCGCTATCAGGAAGTCCCAGCTTCAGTCGATGATCGCACCTGGCCTCGTCGACTCCGCGCGCTTGGCCAGATACTTTGGGGCATATTGCGACAGAGTTTTGACTTGCCAGTAGCCTGGAACGTCCGAGGTCAAGAGCAAAGCCTAATTCACATAGTCGCTCGCGATGTCGAGCGGCTTCCCATCTCATCTTTCACAATCTCGATCCTTCGGGCATGTCTGCTTCCGCGAAGTCGAGAGAGCTCAATGCTGACTCGGTTTCCCATGTTGTTCGGAAACGCCTTAGGACGGTCGGCTGTCGACACTGAGTTCGATCAGATTATCGACGGCCCCGGCGCCCTGCTAGCGCAGATCGAGCAGGCACAAGATATATTGCAGAAGAGCCAGATGACCGTTCTCGAGCACGAGCCGCGTCAGCTAATTCCGGTTCGCTTGCGGCAAATGGGTGCGTTCGTCGATGGCATACCAAAAGAGGACGAGCTTGGACTATGACGACTTTACCTAACCCTATCCTCACCCCTTCTCTCAAGATCGGCATAATTCAGACATCGCTTGATCCTGCCGCTGCTTGGTCTGCTGGTCCTAAGATGTCACAGTGTGAAGAGGAAAGAGCCATTGCGGAGATCCGAGGTTTCTTTGCGGCTTTCCACCAAGAGCAGCCGCCGCCTGACATCATCGTGCTACCAGAACTCGCGGTCCCTACAGGTTACGAAGTGCCCCTGAGTAGAATGGCCGGGAAGATGCAGTCGATCGTAATTGCCGGGCTTGATTATCGTGCTGGAGATAAGCTCGGCGAAGTTCACAATGAGGCGCTGCTCATTGTTCCGAAACGGTGGCGAAATCAGAAGATGGGTGCCAAGTCGACGACGCGGCGGATCGGTAAAACCTATGCGGCACCGGAAGAGGACAAGAAGCTCAAGAGGGCCGCTTGTGAGTTCAAGCGTGATCCATCAGTTTGGCTCTTCGATGGGGACGATGTTGGAACGTTTGGCGTAATGGTATGCTAACGGCAAGCGCGAACGGCGTTGATGAGTTCAATCATCAGCGCCGCCATCGTCTCTAGAAAGTGAGCTTCCGTGCGGAACGTCCGCATTCGGTCCCTGCGTGATGCCGCCCTCAATAGGAGCGGCGCTTAGTGACCGAGGAAGCTTGGAAGTCTCGGTTTCGAGCAGTTTTTCCTCGAGCAGCAGTGAAGCAGGCTGCGCCTGCTCTGTCTCGTTTCTTGCAAGGCACTCGTCAGTTAGGGCAGCCGGCCGGCTTTCGGCATCATCAACATCGTCCAAAAACCGGACCTTGCACTCTGGTATGATTTCCATTGTCTGAGCATCATATTCCTCAGCGCCCCCGTAGTCATAATCGGAGATATCCCATTTGCCGGTCGTGTCGTTTTCCCATGGAGAATGGAATTGATCCAAATTCTCCTGACGTGCCTCAGCGGATGGATGAAATTCTGGCTGCGACGAATTTTCTGATATCTCAGCACATTCATCGTCCATCATTTCATCAGCATGCTCTGCGCGCCTGAGCTGCGCCTCCATTTGCGTTATCATAGCCATGCTGATGGCGTTAGATGCCGCAATTTGAGCTTTTAGCGCTACAATCTGGCCTGCCAATCCTTTTTGATTGGCTTGCTCCCGTTCCCAGCGCTTAAGATAACCGGAGTATGTGGCCAAGCCACCCTGATCGCCACATACTGTTTTCAATTCCCGCACAGAGGGGGGAATTCCGTTATTCTGGCGTAGATGCTTTGTTATTTCTTTCCGCGCCTCATCATAGGGCAATGCTTTTTTCGCGGTCATGGCTTTTCGCCAGCACAAACATAAGTTTGCGCCAATGTGGTTATATTGGCTGTAGCGGATCTACAGATCTCCAAATTTTGATGCAGACCTTGTTTTTTCATTTTTATTCGCCTGAAATGGCGAGACGCTGAAAAATCCTATGGTGCGGCAAGTGCGGCAACTGCGGTAACGCACTTGACACAATTGTGCTGGATTTCGGAACGTTTTCGCATAATCAATGGTGTCCAAGCGCAACCACGCTCGAACAGGTTATCGATAATGTGAAATTTTAGGGAGCGGCCCAAGCAGCTGGTGGATTGGCAATCAACCTAACGGAATTCTGCTGCAAAACGATCCATTTTAACCACCGATCCTTTGCTTGTTCCGATGTAAGCTGATCAACATATCCCGCACTGAGGACAGGGGTTTTCGGTATACATCCGTATACCCACAACGGCACTGGGAAGAGTAATCTAACAATATGGGCAACGAAACGACCGATGGCGTTCAAATCCATTGCCGTTTTGGCACAATCTGAAGTTTGTGCGCTTGTGTCAAGATCGCTATTACTATTGGACATAGCGGCATGCTATTATCTATTGAGCTATAATTCAATGGCTTAAAGACGGATAAATCCAAAGAATTTTTCTGTCCCAATTAGAAACAGCCTGACCAACCTGCAAAGATGGGATCTACTCACGGCGACATCCCTTGCTTGAATGCTTTTCGTCATCTTTCGATATTAGGTTCAGCGGGTGCGATAAAGCTATCACAATTCAGGTTGCGCCGGCTAATGGGCTCATGCTGCCATCCACGCTCATATCATTATTATGACGGGCAAAGCTTGCTTCTGACAGTAGCCTTTTAATGACAATAATTTTTCTCACTGCGATGGCCTAAAGTGGGCCGTTAACAATCCGACCGCTTATCCGCCTTATTAGAACCAAATCCACCCCTTAGTTGTGTTGTCGAATATATCATGGGATAACGCGCCAATTGACTTGCAAGTAGAATCATGCGCTGTTTCTATTCTGGAAGGAGTTAAAATGGCGCCAAATATTAGCACGTATAATAGCATCGACGGTTTCGGGGTTAGCCAGCCCGCTCGACGTCCGAAGCCAGAGTGGACTGAGATCGCCGCAAAATGAGATATGATCTCGCACGAATCAAGGCGATCCCAATATCCACGGTTGCAACGGATCTTGGTTTTGCACTCTCTCCGAGGGGAACTGGACGATGCCTCCTGCCTGGACACCTAGATAAACGGCCTTCGTTCTCGCTGCGCTCGGCCACCAACGGTTTCTCGTGCTTCGGCTGTCAACACTCCGGAAGTGTGATCGACCTCGTCATGGCGATGGACAATCTCGACTTCTTGAACGCCTGCCGCTGGCTCAATGATAATTACTTAAATAGCACCGGCGCCTTACAACGATCAAAACGTCCTCGATCGATCAAGAAGCAAAACTTCCCGGCTCAGCCAGAACCTTCAGCTTTCGGCTTCGACGACAAAGTTTATAATTGGATCCTCGACCAGTCACCTCTTGCCGAGAGCGGCGAAACTTACCTCAAGAGAAGGGCGTTTAGTAACCAGACCATTACACATTTTCGAATTGGTCAGATCGGTGATCGCAGTGAATTGTTCAAACACGCGTTGTCATTTTTCGGACTGGAGCGTCTGGACGCCGCAGGCCTCGTCATGAAAGGCCGATACGGGCCGCGCCTATGCTTTCCTTCGAATTATCTACTCTTTCCCTTCATGAAGGATGGCTCGATCATCTACATTCAGGCTCGCCGCGCGGACGATGGCAAGAACTATCGCTGGGTCTGCCCCGTCAGGCTCTTGCCACCTCCTTACAACGTCGATGTGCTAGTAGAGCCAGGTTCGACCATTACAATTTGCGAGGGAATCACCGACGTGCTGTCGGCGCACGAACTTGGAATGCTTCCTATCGGCCTCCTTGGCGCAATGCGCGACCTTGGACCGGACATAATCGACCGCCTCTTCGGTCGCAATGTCGCGATATTCGCGGACGCGGATCGTTCAGGTCAAGCGTTTGCCAAAAGACTCAGCGGGCGTCTCGCTGCGCGTGGCATCACAGTGGTCACCAAGAAGCTACCTCCAAAACTGAACGATCTGAATGAGTACCTGCAACTGCGTCGAGCCAGCACATGACTTGGTTTGAACTTCTCCTCCTCCCCGAAAACCTGCTCTGGGCTTGGAGGAAGGTTCAACGCTGCTACGGGATGGCTGACTCGCTCTTCGATCAGGCCGAGATTGCAGCCTTCGACCTGAATCTCGAAAACGAGCTGGCCTCAATTAAGCGTGACTTCGAAACAGGAAATTGGGAAAATAGGCCGATCAGGTTGATTCCTCAGCCGAAGAAGCCGAGTAAAGAGGGTAAGCCACGGCTAAGACAATACTTTGATATCGCCGTTCGCGATCAAGTCGCTTGGATCGCAATAGTTAATGTCCTCGGACCGGAACTGGATCAAAAAATGCCGGCGTGGAGCTACGGAAACCGGCTTTATCGGGCTGCTTGGTATGAGGAAGAGCCCCAAGACGGGCGACACTCGAAACTGAATATCGGACCCTATCGCCACTCAGCGGGTTATCTCTACCGCCATTTCAAACACAGCTGTGACTTCCTCGATCTTGAGCGAATTGCGATGTATCGTGGCAAAGTCCAGCATCTTTTCATCCTAGCGCTCAACAAGGATGCAACATCCTTTCGCCACGTAGCCGAGGCGGTTGCACGCATGGTGTTTTGTAATGTAATCATTTGCAATTGCGGACATTTCGGCGGTTCTCTTGCCGTATCTCCTTACCGACTATCCGAGCGCAGGACCATTTATCAACATGCTGGGCCTAGACTTGCTACCGCCCAGATCATCGAGATGCCTGTGGAGAGGCTCCATCTACATCAGAAGGGAGGCGACCCACTTAAGGATGGCATCAAAGAGTTTAAAAGCCTACCGCCCGGCTTTCAGTTCTCGGTGGCCCTACTCGAAAAGCTGGCAAAGGTCGTCTGATGAAGATTTCTGATCTTTTCAAATTTTGCGTTAACCCGAGGACGAAGGAGAGTGTCATGCTAAGCGACTGTCCCAAATCCCGGGTTTCGAGTTCTACGTGAACTCAGTTTCGCGGGACTATCGGAGACAAGGGTTGAGGACCTACCGCCTCGTCCATTATTGCCCCGCTCGTCGAAAAACCGCTTTACTCCAGATTTCCCGCAATTCATCCTCGCCCGACACAAGCGCACCGAGATCTCCGAAAAGGTGATCCATAAACTCCTGCGCGGTAATCGGGCGACCATTGAACATATAGGTCGTGGCCCCAACGTATCGAATTTTGCGTTCTTTGCCATCTGCCAGCTTGATAATGATTTTTGCGGTCGGCTCTCTCGGTTCATCGGGGCCAGCGGGGTCATCATCTTCATCGGGATCTTTAGGCTTGGGCGGATTGGGTTTGCCTGGCACATCGGGCGGCAAAGGCTCGCCATCCCATTCAGGATCGTTGAAATGCTCATAGGCCTTCACGAAATCATAGACCGTGAAGAAATCCTTCCCATCGAAAGTCCGTGTGCCTCGACCGATAATCTGCTTGAATTCTATCATCGATTTGATCGGACGTAGGAGTACGATATTACGGATGTTGCGGGCATCCACGCCGGTAGAAAGCTTCTGAGATGTGGTCAGAATTGTCGGCAGTGTTTTTTCATTGTCCTGAAATTCCCGCAAATGTTGCTCGCCCAGCTTGGCGTCATCCGCTGTTACCCGTTCGCAATAATGCGGATCTGGATTGTCCTTCATCTGGTTGATGAAGTTGCGAACTCGCGCGGCGTGATCCTGTGTAGCGCAAAAAACCAAAGTCTTTTGGCGCTGGTCGATCTGGTCCATGAATTCCTGCACCCGGCTTTTCTCACGCCCGTCGATGATCAGCTTGGTGTTGAAATCAGATTCCTCATATTCCTTCTCTGGGTCAATCTCGCCGGCGACGACCTCGTCCTCATCGCTAAAAGTGTAGCTGTCCATCGTGCTGGCCATCTGGCGCACTTTGAAGGGGGTCAGGAAGCCATCGCCAATCCCCTCTTTCAGAGCATAGCTATAAACCGGGTCACCGAAATATTTATAGGTGTCGCTATTGGCGTCGCGCTTTGGCGTGGCTGTCAGACCAAGCTGCACGGCTGGCGCAAAATATTCCAGGATTGCTCGCCAGGTGCTTTCATCCTTCGCGCCGCCGCGGTGGCATTCATCAATTATGATGAAGTCAAAAAAGTTGGGGGCATAGCCTTCGAAGGTAAACTCGCCCTTCTCGCCCTTCCCGTCCGTCATAAATGTTTGGAAGATCGTGAAGAAGATATTCGCATTGGTCGGCACGCCGCCGCGCTTGCGCACTTCTTCTGGATCAATCCGCATCAGCGCGTCGGGTGGAAAGGCGCTGAAACTGTTGTAGGCCTGATCCGCCAATATATTGCGATCGGCCAGAAATAAAATGCGCGGGCGGCGGACTGGATCACGGCTCAGGTTCCAGCTCGACTGGAACAGCTTCCAGGCGATTTGAAACGCGATGGAGGTTTTTCCGGTGCCGGTGGCCAGGGTCAGCAGAATGCGTTCTTTGCGCTGCGCAATGGCCTCCAGAACGGCTGTAATCGCATTGTGCTGATAGTATCGCGGTTGCCACTTGCCGCCATCGGTCTGGAACGGAACTGCGCCAAAGCGCTCGCGCCAGTCATTGCCAGTGGGAAAGCACTGCTGCCACAATTCTTGGGGCGTCGGAAACGGCAGGGCCAGATCGCCTTCGCTCCCGCTGTGCATGTCTATGCCATACCAGCCGATGCCATTGGTCGAATAGGCAAAGCGTGCCTGTAGCATAGTGGAATAATTCTTCGCTTGCAGGATCATGTTCATCACGCCCAATACATAGGCGAGCGACTTTTTCTCCTGTCCGTAAAAGGTCTTGCGCTGGAGAATGTCCCATTCAGCAGAGGACAGATCATCCCGGCGCATATAGTCCCATGCTTCGCACAGAAAGCCAGCTGAACCGCAGGCGCCGTCGTAGATGGTTTCACCAATTTGCGGATCAACTATCTTGATCATGGCGCGGATCAGGGGGCGCGGCGTGTAATATTCGCCGCCATTGCGCCCGGCATTGCCCATCCGCTTTATCCGGACTTCATACAGGTCCGAAAGCTCGTGTTTCGCATCACTGCTGCCAAAATCTAGCGTGTCGACAATATCAATCACCTCGCGCAGCGAATAGCCTGATCGGAAGCGATTGGTGATTTCTGCAAATATCTGGCCGATCTTATATTCGAACGAACTGGCATCACTGCCCTCGGCCTGAAAGGTTTTCAGATAGGGGAACAGCTTGCCGTTGACGAAATCGATCAGATCTTGGCCGGTTGCAGCATTCAGATCAGGGCTTCCGTCCTTCAGCTTGGGCGCGGCCCATGCGCTCCAGCGATATTCGGCGTCGAGAATGGCCGTATATTCGCGGCCCTCTAGCTCGGCTTCATCTTGGCGCTGAAGCTCCAGGTCATCCAGATATTTGAGAAACAGCACCCAGCTGGTTTGTTCGGCATAATCCAGCTCCGACGCGAGCCCCTCGTCATTTCGCATGGCCCGGTCGATATTATTGAACGCATTTTCAAACATTTATTTTCCCTATTGAGCTACAGCACTATTTCAAATGCTAGACTGCAACAAGTGCGATTCTTTCATTGACAGAACTTGCGCTTTGCATCGCGTCCCTTGGCTGACCCAACCCGGGAACGGTTCGCGATGTTAAGCAATTTTACGCTTGGCGCGCACTGAACATGATTTGTTACAACGGGCATTTCTGAAATCATGATTTGTAGTCGCTCCGCCAATTCCTTGACTTCCCCCAATGCGAGAGCGCGCCTGTTGTAATTGCGAGCCCCAGTGCCGCTCAATGAATGTCCCATATGCTTGTCTAATATGGTTTGGCTAATTTCCGGCGATGCCAGCACAGATTGATTATAGGTCCGCAAAGAATGAAAATCGGCATACTTGCCTTTCCTGGTTTCTGGAAGCGGCAAATTCGCATGGGTCGCGTCCACTAGGAAACACCAAGCTATCGCGTAAAAACGCTTTCCACCAAAAGTTGATGGGACTTTTCCGGACTTTGTACTTTTTGCATCGTCTTCATAAAGCTCAGGGAAGATCGGTAATATCTTGCTGTTTTTGCTCTCATGCTCCGCTGAAATAGCTTCGACATAGGCCCTCAATCCTAACTTTAGAAGTTCCGGATGAAGCGGCATCACGCGCCGCCGTGATTTGCGCTTGAGGCAAGCGATCTCCAATGGGAGCCGATTTATGAGCGGTCGCGTGCGCTAGTTCTTGTTTGAGAGCATTTTTGAATATTGCTTCGCGCTCTTCGATCGTCAATGTCCCGCGCTGGAAATTTGATTGCATGTCCATTTCTGTTTCATCCCATATCACGGCAAGCCGGCTGGCAAGACGGCGCGCCTCGCCTGGATCCGCTGTGCCCAGTGTTATGGTTATAGGACGGTTAACCATGATAGCAGAAATGCGGCGGCGAAAATAATATCTCGCGCCCTTTCGGATCAGATAGGTCTGCTTACGCATCTCCTTGCCCCTGTATGGTGAACGCGATCAGTGAACGCACCAAACACGGGGAATTGGATGTGTGAGAAGCTATGTGACAAGCTATGGGATAAGTCATCGCGAGACCGCCTTAAAAGTAGCGGTTTTCTGCGGCTAACTGAGAAATGTGGAGCGGGTGAAGGGAATCGAACCCTCGTCGTAAGCTTGGAAGGCTTCTGCTCTACCATTGAGCTACACCCGCATGTCCGGTGCGACCGGATGCGCCGCTATTGCCACTGCTTTGCTGGCTCGTCAATCAGGAAAGCTCGGGATTTGCGTTGCTCTGCGGATGATGCTGGTCAAACCACTGCTTTACCGACTGCTGCTCGGCATCGCTCATATGCAGGCCCAATTTTGTCCGCCGCCAGAGGATATCTTCCGGAGTGCAGGCAAATTCATGCTCGATCAGCCAGCGGATTTCGGCTTCGTAAAGGCCCGCGCCAAATTCCTGGCCCAAATCGGCGATGGTCTCGGCATGTGCGAGGATACGGACGGTGTCGGTACCATAGGCGCGAACCAGACGATTAACTATTGATCGGTCGAGAAATTGCCAGTCGCCTGCACAGCGCTCCACCAGCGCCTCAAAACCATCGGGCGGAAAATCGCCGCCGGGCAGATGCGCGTTTTTCGTCCAGTCATCGCCGTCGATATCGAGTGCGTCGGACAGGGTGCGGATCGCCCGCAGCGCCAGCACCCGGTAGGTAGTGATCTTGCCGCCAAAGACCGACAGCACCGGGGCACCTCCCGCATTGTCATAGTCGAAGACGAAATCGCGGGTTACCGTCGCGGCGCTGCGGCTGTGATCGTCGAACAAAGGGCGCACGCCGGAATAGGTCGATTCGATGTCGTCCGGGGTTACCGGTATCTCGAAATATTCGCTGGCCGCCTCGCAAAGATAGGCGACTTCTCCGTCGCTGATCCGGGCATCGCCTTCGGCATAGCTCCACGGCTGGTCGGTGGTTCCGATCAGCGTGAAGTCCTTCTCGTAGGGAATGGCGAAGATGATGCGGCCATCGCGATTCTGGAATATATAGCTGTGGTCACCTTCATATTTGCGCTTCACGACGATATGGCTGCCCTTGACCAGGCGCAACTTCGCCGCGTGGTTACTGCGATCGTAAAGGGCGGTGACGGGGTCGACCCAGGGCCCGGCGGCGTTGACCAGCACCCTCGCCTGCTCGGTTCCTGTTTCGCCTTCGTGCCGAACCTGCAGGTTCCAGTGATCGGCACCGCGATCCAGACCGGTGCATTCCGTACGAGTCCGGATCTCGGCGCCCCGGCTTGCGGCATCGCGTGCGGTCAGCGAAACCAGCCGGGCATCCTCGACCCAGCAATCGGAATAGGCAAATCCCTTTTTCAGGCGTTTCTGCAGCGGGTCGCCGCGATGGTCTTCGTGCAGATTGACGCTTTTGGTGCCCGGCAGGATGTCGCGGCCGCCCAGATGATCGTAAAGGTACAGCCCCAGCCGGAGCAGCCAGGCGGGACGCATGCCCTGGTCCACCGGCAGGACAAAGCGCATCGGCCAGATGATATGCGGCGCGGCGCGCAGCAGCACCTCGCGTTCCTTGAGCGCCTTGCGCACCAGGTTGAATTCATAATGTTCCAGATAGCGCAAACCGCCGTGCACGAGCTTGGTACTGGCCGAGGAGGTATGCGAGGCAAGATCGTCGCGCTCGACCAGCAGCACTTTCAGCCCCCTGCCCGCCGCATCGCGTGCGATTCCGACGCCATTGATGCCGCCGCCGATGATGGCCAGATCATACATGGCCGCTGTCATAAAGTACCCGGCGATTTGCGCAATGCTGCAATGCAATATCGACGGCTTTCGCTTGCCTTTTCGATACGGGCTTTTAGCGTGATCTGACAGGACAAGGGCGGGACAACAGCAGCACATGGCGCAGAATATTCTGGTAATCGACGAAGGCACGACCTCGACCCGGGCGATGCTGTTTGACCGGCACGGCCAGCTGCACGGTTCCCAGCAGGAAACATTGCGGCAATATTATCCGTCGCCGGGGCTGGTCGAACATGATGCCGCGGAAATCTGGGAAAAGACGCTGCGCTGCTGCCAGAAGATGATAGAAAAGGCCGGCGGTGCCGACAAGATCGCGGCGATCGGCATTACCAACCAGCGCGAGACCGTGGTCGCCTGGGACAAGCGCAGCGGCGAACCGCTGGCAAAGGCGATTGTCTGGCAGGACCGGCGGACGGCTGCAAAATGCGAGGCCCTGAAAGCGGATGGGCTGGAGCCGATGGTGCAGTCCAGGACCGGTCTGCTGCTTGATCCCTATTTTTCCGGCAGCAAGATTGGCTGGTTGCTGGAAAATTGTCCGGAGGTTCGGGAAGCAGGCGACAATCTGGCGTTTGGCACGATCGAATCCTATCTGATCTATCGGCTGACCGGTGGCAAGCATGTTACCGACGCCAGCAACGCCAGCAGAACGATGCTGATGGCGCTCGATGGGCATGACTGGGACGACGAACTGCTGGCCATGTTCGATATTCCGAAAAAGTCCCTGCCCCGCATCGTTGATTGCGCCGGACAAATCGGCGAGACCGCCGCCAGTCTTTTCGGCAGCCCGATCGCGATCTGCGGTTCGGCTGGTGACCAGCAGGCCGCAACCATCGGCCAAGCCTGCCTGTCCGTCGGACAAACCAAGGCGACCTTCGGCACTGGCGCCTTCATCCTGACCAACAGCGGTGAGACGGCTCCCCGATCAGCCAACCGTCTGCTATCGACCATCCTCTATCAGCACGCCGGCAAACGGGTCTATGCGCTGGAGGGTTCGGTCTTCGTCGCGGGCAGTCTGATGCAATGGCTGCGCGATGATATCGGTCTTCTGAAATTTGCCGGGGAAAGCGAGGAACTGGCGCGGTCGGTTTCCGACAATGGCGGCGTCTATCTGGTCCCTGCCCTGTCCGGACTTGGGGCACCGCATTGGCGCGCCGATGCCACCGCGAGTATTTTCGGCCTCAGCTTTTCATCCAGGAAGGCGCATATTGCCCGGGCTGCGCTGGAATCCATGGCCTATCAATGCCACGATCTGAAAACCGCCTTTTCCGCCGACGGCGTCGACTGGCAGAATCTGCGGATCGATGGCGGGATGGTCGCCAATGACTGGATGGTCCAGGATCTGGCAAATATTCTCGATATCACGGTCGAGCGTCCGGAGTTTTTCGAGACCACTGCTCTGGGAGCGGCGATGCTGGCTGCCGTCGGATCGGGTATATATCCAACGCTCGAGGCCGCCTCCGTGATGATATCGAAACTGGACATCTACCAGCCCGACATAGACCCCGGCATCCGGACCGCTCGGCTGGCCGGATGGAAGGCGGCGATCGGCTCCGCGCTTTCCCGCTAGATCACGACAGAAAAAAAGCCCGCATGAAGCGGGCTTTCTATTGACTTGAGAAGATCGAAGCGGACTATTCCGCCTTCTTTTTCTTCTCCGCCTTCACGTCCGCCCAGATCGTCCGGTAGGACAGATAGGCCAGGATGGTCGCGATCAGCAGGAAGGCAAGAACAGCCCAGCCGGCCTGGTGGCGCTCTTCCAGCTTTGGTTCGGCTGTCCATATCAGAAAGGCGGAGACATCTTTCGACATCTGTTCAACCGTCGCCCTGGTACCATCCGAATAGCTAACCTGGTCTTCGGCTCCGAGCGGTGGTGCCATGGCAAGATTGAGGTTCGCGAAATAGGGATTATAGTGCAGTCCCGATCCGGGCTGACTGGCCTCCGGCAGATCGGCAGGCGGGTTGGTATAGCCGGTCAGCAGCGAATAGAGATATGGTGCTCCGCCTTCGCGAGCCTTGGTGATCAACGACAGGTCAGGCGGGATCGCGTTGTTGTTGGCGGCCGCAGCAGCTATATCGTTGGCAAATGGCTTGGGGAATCTGTCCGCAGCCAGTCCAGGTCGCGTGGACATTTCGCCGGTGTTCGGATCGGCATCGGGTACACCGATCGGCCAGTTGGCTGCGATCGCCTTCACCTCATCCTCATTATAGCCGATTTCCTCCAGATTGCGGAAGGCCACCAGGCGCAGCGAGTGACAGGCTGCACAGACTTCCTTGTACACCTGAAAGCCTCGCTGCAGCTGCTGATTGTCGAATTTGCCCAGCGGTCCGTCGGACGGGAAAGACACGTCCTTCGGTCCCTTGTGGAAGGCATATTCCGCCGGTTTCACCGGAGGGTTGGTGGCATATTCCACCGCACCCATTCCGAATGAGATCAGGAGCCAGCCCGAAAAGAACAGGCCAATCAAGATTCCGATAATTCTTACCATTGCGACAGGTCCCTAATTCTTAGCTGGCAGTTTTGAGTGGCTTGCCGGTTACCGATTCCGTTATGCTGTTCGGCAATGGCTCGGGCTTTTCCAACCGCGACAACAGCGGCAATACGATCAGGAAGTGCGCAAAATAATA
>Ga0209346_1001014_pt1 | contig 18191 bp, 20 predicted proteins | sample AutmiccommunBRH9_FD_187381 | JGI IMG/M metagenome (GOLD analysis project Ga0209346, IMG submission 187381) | Deep subsurface microbial communities from Mt. Terri, Switzerland - Autotrophic microbial communities BRH/9 (SPAdes) (version 2) | ecosystem: Environmental > Aquatic > Deep subsurface >...
GACATTGAGCGGAGAGGCGCCGATCATTATCGCCCATCGCGGTGCCAGCGGCGAGCGACCGGAACATACGCTGGCCGCCTATCTGCTAGCGATCGAGCAGGGCGCCGATTATATCGAACCCGATCTGGTGCTGACCAGGGACGGCATCCTGGTGGCCCGCCACGAGAACGAGATCAGCGAAACGACCGATGTCGCTGCCAAGCCGGAATTTGCGAATCGCAAGACCGTCAAGATGATCGACGGCACGAGCCATGAAGGCTGGTTTACCGAAGATTTTACGCTTGCCGAACTGAAGACACTGCGGGCGAAGGAGCGGTTGCCCGAATTGCGGCCGGCCAATGCGAAATATGACGGCCGGTTTGAAATACCGAGTCTTGAAGAGATATTGCAAATGCTGAAAAGGCAGGAGGAGCAGGGCGGAAAGCGGATCGGTATCTATCCCGAGACAAAGCATCCCAGCTATTTCAACACCCTGGGCCTGGGCCATGACGACAGCTTGCTCCAATTGCTGGAGCAATATGGCTATGTCGGCGAAGCGGACCCGGTATTCATCCAGTCGTTCGAGACCGGAAACCTGATCGCCCTCAGCCAGAAGACCGGGATCCGCCTGGTGCAGCTGGTCGCCGGCGAAGGCGGGCCGCCCGATAACAAGACGGTGAGCTATGCATCGATGCTCACGCCAGAAGGTCTCAAGAAAATTGCCGCTTATGCGGACGGGATCGGGCCATCGAAGGATCTGGTGATTGCTCGCAACGCCATTGGCATGTTGGGCAAGCCGACCGGACTGGTCGCGGCGGCGCACCGGGTCGGTTTGCTCGTTCATCCGTGGACCTTCCGCCGCGAAAATCATTTCCTGCCAACCGATTTCAGGAGCGGCATCGATCCGCGCGAGCCGGGCGACCTGGCTGGCGAGGCCCAAGCCTTCGTCGCCGCCGGCGTGGACGGCCTGTTCAGCGACAATCCGCAGCAGTTGGTGGCAGTCACGAAGCGATAATTCGCGAAGCTGGCCTTATCCTCCGCGGTCGCTTATCAGGGTCGATCTATTTCTGTCACTGCTGAGGCCAACCATGTCCACGACCTTCAAACTCGACACCTCCACCAGCCGCGCCCATCCGCGGCCCCAGCCGATGCGGCGGCTTTCCGTTCCCAAGATCCAGGGCCGCAAGGTCGATGGCGTTACCGAGGAGCCGGTGGTCATGCTGACCGCCTATACCGCGCGGACGGCGCAGCTGCTGGATGCGCATTGCGACATGCTGCTGGTCGGCGATTCGCTGGCGCAGGTCATTTACGGCCTGGATTCGACAATTCCTGTGACGCTGGACATGATGTGCAACCATGGCGCTGCGGTCGTTCGGGGCAGTTATCACAGTGTTGTCGTGGTCGACATGCCGTTCGGTTCCTACGAGCGATCACCGGAACAGGCCTATGAGAGTGCTGCCCTTATCCTGAAGCGAACCGGTGCCGCCGCGGTCAAGCTGGAGGGCGGTGAGGTGATGGCGGAGACGGTCGCCTTTCTGGTGCAGCGCGGCATTCCGGTGGTCGGTCATGTCGGCCTGACGCCGCAAGCGATCAACGTGCTGGGCGGCTATGCCGCGCGCGGGCGCAATGATGCGGAAGCGAAGAAGATTGTCGGTGATGCGGTGGCTCTGGACCAGGCGGGCGCTTTTGCGATCGTGCTCGAAGGTGTGCTGGAGCCGATAGCAATCGAAGCGACAAAATCCGTAAGTGCGATAACCATCGGCATCGGCGCGTCGGCGCAATGCGATGGGCAGGTGCTGGTCACGGAAGACATGCTCGGCATGTTTGACCGCACCGCCCGCTTCGTGAAACGCTATCACAATATTGCCGAACAGATTGATCAGGCCGCGGAGCAATATGCCGGAGAGGTCAGGGAGCGCAGTTTTCCGGGGCCGGATCAGCTTTATCAGCCGAAATAATAGCGTATTTTATCACATTCATCCGGTCGGCCGTTCAGCCTGTGGAAATGGTCAATAGACTTTTACATTTGCCTTCACGGACGCTAAGGACAGCCGATTGCAAATCGCCTTCGCCTGACCGGCACCATGGGCGTGCGAAACAATATTGAGGAAGCCACATTGGCCAAGGACAAAGACAAAGCACCAGAAGAGAAGCCGGATCGTTCGGAACAGGTGTTCCTGCGCGAAGTCGACGAAGCGGTGCGGGAGGATCGTCTGAAAATGTTCGTGGCCCAATATGGGCTGTGGGTTTTTGCGGCGATCGTCATCGGATTGGGGTCGCTGGCCGGCTGGATATTCTATCAGAATAGCCAGAATGAGGAATCCGGTCTGCGCAGCGAGGAATATGTCGCAGCCATTGACAGCATCCGCCAGGGCAATCTGGATGGCGCAGCCAACGCGCTTGAGCCCCTGACCGATGCCGGGCAGCCAGGCTATCGCGCGGCGGCCCAGTTGCTGCAGGCCAATATTGCCCTGGAAAAAGACAATCCGAAAAAGGCCATAGAAGGCTATGGCAAGGTTGCTGCCGACGAGAGCCTGCCCAAGCCGTTCCGCGATCTTGCATTGATCCGCCAGACCACGGCGGAATTTGACACGCTCAAGCCCCAGCAGGTGGTCGACCGGCTGAAGCCGCTGGCGGTACCCGGCAATCCCTGGTTCGGCAGCGCCGGCGAGATGGTTGCAATATCCTATCTGAACATGGGCAAGTCCGATCTGGCGGGCCCACTTTTCGCGCAGCTTGCCAAGGATGACGGCGTCCCTGCGACGATCCGTTCGCGTGCTTTGCAAATGGCCGGCGTCGAAGGCATTGACGCTGTCGAACTGGACAGCGATGAAAAAAGGGTTGCACCGCTTCAGGCGGTCGCGGCTGAGGGAGAATCCAAGGAATGATTTCCGGTAAGAAACTGATCGCCAGCCTGCTGGCGCTGTCCCTTTTGTCCGGCTGCGGTATATTGGGCGGCGACGGCGAAGACAAGAAAAGCACGCCAACGCTCGGCAAGCGTACGCCGATTCTGAGCGGCGAAAGTGGCGCGGAAGTCGATCCTGCCCTGGCCTCCATTTCCGTGATCCTGCCGGCCCCTGTCGCGAACAGCGAATGGGCGCAATCGGGCGGCAACGCGAGCAAGTCGATCGGCCATGTCGCGCTGGGTGATAATCTTTCGAGAGTCTGGACCGCCAAGATCAGTGGCACAAGCAAGCGCGAGCGCCTGGCATCCTCTCCGGTCGTCTCCGGCGGGCGGCTGTTCGTCACGGACACCCAGGCCATGGTTCACGCCTTTGACGCCGCCACTGGTGCAAAAATCTGGGCCAGCCAGATCGAAGTGCAGGGCTCTGTAAAGGCTTCACGCTTTGGCGGCGGCGTGAGCGTGTTCGATAATGTTGTCTACGCGACCAATGGTGTCGGCGACGTAGTTGCGCTCAACGCAGCCGACGGCAGCGAGAAATGGAAAGTCCGCCCGGCCGGCCCGTTGCGCGGATCGCCGACGATTTCCAACGGCAATGTCTATGTGATGACGCAGGATAACCAGATTTACGCGCTCAACATGCTCGACGGTTCGGTGCAATGGAATGAAGCCGGGACCGTCGGTCTCGCCGGAATTTTCGGAGTCGCTGCCCCCGCGGCTGGCCAGGGCACGGTCGTCGCAGGCTATAGTTCGGGCGAACTGACCGCCTATCGCTACGAGAATGGCCGCAATCTCTGGACAGATGCGCTCGCGCGGACCAGCATATCCACTTCGGTTGCGACGCTGTCCGATATCGACGCCGATCCGGTGATTGATCGCGGCCGGGTTTTCGCGCTTGGACAGGGTGGCCGCATGGCGGCCTATGAACTGGTCACCGGCCAGCGGATCTGGGAATTGAACATCGCCGGCATCACCACGCCGGTCGTCGCTGGCGAGTGGGTGTTCGTTCTGACCGACGACGCGAAGCTGCTGTGCATCGCCCGGCCGAATGGCAAGGTCCGCTGGATCAGCCAGCTGGCCGCCTACAAGAATGACGAGAAGAAGAAAAATCCGATCAACTGGACGGGTCCGATCCTGGCCGGCAACCGCCTGATTGTTGCCAGCACCGAAGGCGATGTGGTGGCGATTTCACCCGTCGAAGGATCGAGCCAGACATTGTTCGAGCTGAAGGATGGCGTTTCGTTGCCGCCGATCGCCGCCGGTGGGATGCTCTATATTCTCGACGACAGCGGCCAGATTTCGGCGTTCCGCTGACGATCAGAACCAAAGGACAGGGACCGGCTTCATGCTGCCCAATATAGCAATCATCGGCCGGCCCAATGTCGGCAAATCCACCCTGTTCAACCGTCTGGTTGGCAAGAAACTGGCGCTTGTCGATGACACGCCCGGGGTGACGCGTGACCGCCGCGAGGCGGCTGCCAATCTGCTGGGGCTCGAATTCAACATCGTCGACACGGCCGGCTATGAGGATGAAGATGCCAAAAGCCTGCCGGGACGGATGCGCAAGCAGACGGAACAGGCCGTGGCGGGAGCGGAGCTTGCGATATTCGTGATCGATGGCCGCGCCGGTCTCACGCCGCTCGACGAGGAAATTGCCCGCTGGCTCAGAAGCGCGAAGACGCCCGTTATCCTGCTGGTCAACAAGGCCGAAGGCAAGGCAGCGGACACCGGCGTTTTGGAAAGCTATGCGCTCGGTTTTGGTGATCCCATTCCGTTCAGCGCGGAACATGGTGACGGCATGGCCGACCTGTTCCAGGCGATCCGGCCCTATGTCGAGAATTTCAAGGCGGCGACGACCGACGAACCGACCGACGAATCGGCGCCGCTGAAGCTTGCCATTGTCGGGCGTCCCAATGCCGGCAAGTCGACGCTGATCAACAAGATGCTGGACGAGGACCGGATGATCACCGGTCCGGAAGCGGGCATCACCCGCGACAGTATCACGGTCGACTGGGTCTGGCATGATGATGAACTGACCGAGGAAGAGAAGCTCGACGGCATTTCGCCCGAACGCCGGGTCCGGCTGATCGATACCGCCGGCATGCGCAAGCGCGCCAAGGTCAATGACAAGCTGGAGAAACTGGCGGTCGCCGATGCCCGGCACGCGGTCGATTTTGCCGAAGTAGTGGTGCTGTTGCTTGATGCGACAAAAGGGCTGGAGGCGCAGGATCTGCGAATTGCCGATCATGCGATCCAGGAAGGCCGCTGCCTGATTATCGGGATCAACAAATGGGACGTGGCCGAAGGGCCGAGCAAATTGTTCAACGGCATTAGGGCGGCGCTGAATGACGGCCTGGCACAGGTGCGGGACGTGCCGCTGGTTGCGGTCTCGGCCTTTACCGGCAAGGGTATCGACCAGCTGATGAAGGCGGCGTTCCAGGCCCGCCGGATCTGGTCGCAGAGGGTTTCGACCGGGAAGCTCAACCGCTGGTTCGAGGATGCGATAACCGAAAATCCGCCGCCGGCCCCCGGCGGCAAGCGGATCAAGCTGCGCTACATCACCCAGGCCAAGACCCGGCCGCCGTCGTTCGTGATCTTCGGAACCCGGATCGATGATCTTCCGGAAAGCTATCGGCGCTATCTGATCAATGGCATCCGCCGCGAACTCGGCTTTGGCGGGGTGCCGGTGCGGCTGATCATCCGTGCGCCCAAAAATCCCTATCACGAAAAAGACTGATTTTCCCACGACATGGTTTCGTCCGCGGGTTGCCGTGGTTAATGTTTTTTGAATCCGGTAACAAAGTCTTTACCGGTCCGGCGCTAGAATTCGGACGGAAGAGCGTATTTTCGCTATTTTGTCAGGAGCGGCCGGTGGCGCCATTGGAAAGCGAATTGATTGACTGGACGGTCTGCGCTGCGACCCGTTCTGCGCTCGGTCCGAATTTCGTGCGCATACTTGGCTATTTCCGGGAAGATGGCATCGATTCGGTCGGCAAGATCGAAGAAGCCATGCGCGCAAAGGATCCCGTGGCGATGGTCATGGCAGCGCACAAGCTCAAGGGAGAGGCGCTGCAATTTGGTGCCTTGCGGCTGAGTATCACGACGGAGACCATCGAGATGACCGCTCGCGCCTGCGTCGAGCATCACGACACGCCCGACGAGCTGATCGAACTGGTGGTCGCTCTGCGGCCGATGCTCGCAGAAACCCTAGCGCTGCTCGAAGAGGATGCCAGCCCCGTGGTCCAGCAACGCCACCCGCTCGGCTTTGGCCGCCGGTTCGGCTGAGCCGGCCTCCCGGCGATCAATCCGCCGGTTTCGACTGCAACTGGATATAATTCTCGATGCCCATCCGTTCGATCATGTCGAACTGCTGTTCGAGCGTATCGACATGGTCTTCCTCGCTTTCGAGAATTTCGGCAAACAGATCGCGGCTGACATAGTCGCGCACGCTTTCGCAATGTTCGATCGCGTCCTTGAGCATCGGCAGCGCCTCATATTCCAGCTCGAGATCGGCCTTTAGGACCTCCTCGACCGTTTCGCCGATCTTCAGCCGACCGAGCAGCTGGAAATTGGGCAGACCGTCGAGAAAGAAAATCCGCTCGGCCAGCTTGTCCGCATGTTTCATCTCGTCGATCGATTCGTGCCGCTCGAACTCGGCAAGACGGGACACGCCCCAATTGTCGAGCATGCGGTAATGCAACCAATATTGGTTGATTGCAGTGAGTTCGTTCTTCAACGCTTCGTTGAGAAATTCGATGACTTTGGTGTCGCCCTTCATGGCAGCTTCCTTCCCGCTTGTGGGTCTGTTGATTTCCCGCGGTTATACAGCATTGGCCAGCGAAGCGAAAGGGTAGCCTCGACAGAAAATATAATTATTTCAACGATTTGATAACGAGAATGCTAAGCGGTCGCAACTTCCGACTTGATGATGGTCTGGGCGAAGGCGAGACATTGGCCGCATTTGGGCTTGCGGCCGAGCAGAGCATAGACCTGCGATGGCCGATCGGCTCCGCTGCGAACGGCAGCTCTCAGGTCTTTTTCCTTAATCGCATTGCAGACGCAAACAACCATTTCCGTTCCTCTCGGCGATTCGTATATCGCTATTGAGAATAGATCGCAATAGCAAAACGATGCATCTGCAATTTATTTCTCCAGAGCCATCTTCTGAACCTTGCCGCGCGCCAGACTCCGCCACAGCCATTCCAGTGGTCCGTAGCGGAAATGCGTCAGCCAGGGTTTCGACCAGAGCAGCATGACCGCCCAGGCACCGAGCACGACCAGATAGAGCTCGGCGCGCCCCATGGTTCCGTACAGACCCAGTCCCCAGCCATAAAAAAGAAAGGTCATCAGCAGGCTGGTGCCGAGATAATTGGAAAAGGCAGCCCGGCCGACGGCAGCAACCCGCTGCATCCACGCCGATGCCGCGCGGCTGCGGATCAGGCCGACCAGCAGGGCCGCATAGCCCAGCGTCATTAGCATTTGCGACGGCCAGTTCCACGCATAATGGGCGTTGATCATCAGCAGCATGTCGAAATCCCGATGGATCAGACCGATCGCGATCGCGGTCAGGATGAGAGCCCCGACCGCAGTCAGTCGGAGGCCCCAGCGCCGATAGTCTGCCGCGCCCCATGCGCCGGTCAGGAATCCGTTCTTGTACAGCGCCATGCCGACCATCATCAGCGGCAGGGTCTCGGCCAGATTATATGCCAGGAGAATCAGGGGCTGGAACAACTGATTCTCCAGCTTGGCCATCAGGATCGTCAGGAATCCCGACTGGTGCAGGGCGATATCGGCGGCAATATCCGTGGCTTCGGGATCAAAACCGGCTGCTGCTTCGCGGAAACTATCGATGGCGGCTGCGCTCGCTCCGGGCAGGCCCGCCTGATATTGCAGATAGAGCAGGCTGCCGAACATGACGGAATAGCCGACAAAACCGATCGTGAAGATCAGCAGCGCTCTGCGAATCAGGTCTTCGGCGGCCAGTCCGTGCAGGCAAAAGGCGATGCAGCCGATGGCGGCGTAGAGGAACAATATGTCGCCGAACCACAGAAGAAAGAAATGCGCGAGGCCGAAAACCGCCAGCCAGGCCATGCGCGAAAAGTGGACCCTTGCCGGATTCTCGCCGTTGGCCTGTGCCCGCTCGATGATCAGCATCATGCTCGCGCCGAATAATATGGTGAACAGGCCCCGCATCTTGCCGTCGACGAAGACATAGGACAGCGCCCAGGCGATGATGTCGGGCGGATCGGTGCCGCCATAGACCGCCGGGCTGACATAGGCCATTTCGTGCATCGAGAAACCGACAATATTCATCAGCAATATGCCCATCACCGCGAAACCGCGCAGAGCGTCCAGTTCGAGATAGCGGGGGGTCGGGGCTATGCTCATGCGCCCACCGTTCCGCATAGAAACACCGTTCGTCCTGAGCCTGTCGAAGGACCCGGACCAGAAGAAGCCGCTGCGACAGGCTGTGCTTCGACAAGCTCAGCACGAACGGAATTCTGTAAATTCAAAACATTCACAGCCAGCTGGCGATCTGGTCGAGCGGCTTCTTGATCGTGGCGTGCAGCGGGATGGTCGCATCAGCCGCCGGTTTTCCGACCACCAGTACCATCATCGGTTTCTCGTGCGGTGGACGGTTACAGACCTGATTCAGGAATTTCATCGGATTGGGCGTGTGGGTTAGCGTGGCCAGCCCTGCATCATGCAGCGCGGTGATCAATATGCCGGTGGCAATGCCGACGCTTTCATTGACATAATAATTCTGCTTCATCTCGCCGGGGTTCATGCCGCCCTTGCGCTGGCCGAAGATGACAATCAGATAAGGTGCGGTTTCGAGAAACGGCTTGTCGGCATCCGTGCCGAGGGGCTCCAGCGCCGCCAGCCACTCTTCGCTGCCCTTGCTCGCGTAGAAGGCTCTCTCCTCTTCCTCGGCCGCGGCGCGCAGGGCCTTTTTCCTTTCCGGTGATTCGATCACGGCAAAATGCCAGGGCTGATGATTGGCGCCATTGGGAGCGGTGCCGGCAGCCAGAAGCGCATTCTCGATTACCGCACGGGGAACCGTCTCGCCGGAAAAATAGCGGCAGGTGCGACGGGTTTTCACAGCTTCGTAAAAAGCGCGCGATCGCGCGATACGCTCGTCGTCGGAATAGACCGGCAGCTCGCTATAGGGCAGGGTGTCGTGCGGTTTCAAATTTCCGTCTCCCGCTTTCAAAATTGCTCAAGGGCGCGGCCAAGAATGCCTGTTCACACACAAGGAATGCGATGCTGAATAGCGGAGTGTCGCCCTTCAGGAAAGCTCCGATCCTGTATTGACATCAATGTTAGTAATCGGCATATCCAAGTCATGAAAATCAACCATGACTTCACTGCGCCAAGTGATTCGCAAGCCCCGTTCATCAACCCCGAGCGTCCGGCTTCCAGGTTTCGGCCGCTGAAAGCGCTGCACCATTTCCGCGAGCTGATCAAGGACAAGGAAGATACCGAACAGGTATTCCATATCTTCGAATCGCTGCCGCGTCCCGGTTTCCGCAAGGATGCCAGGGCCTTTGTCGAAAGCGACAAGGGCAAGGCGCTGCTGGTCAGCGAACCCGAACTGGCACCGCTGCTGGACGATCATGATCGCCTGCGGCAGATGCCCGAGGGCAGCCTGGCCCACGCCTATTGCGATTTCATGGAAAAGGAAGGCCTTAGTGCGGCCGGACTGATCGCCGAATATGACCGCTTCAGCCCGCGCAAATATAAGGACCTGATCGAATGGTACGGTTTTCGCCAGCGCGACACCCATGATCTGCTTCACGTGCTGACCGGCTATGGCCGCGATGCGCTGGGCGAAGCCTGCGTGCTGGCCTTCACCTATGGCCAGAACCCTTCGCTGGGCAATGTCTTCATTGCCTATGCCGCCGGCCTCAATATGAAAAAGCAGATCAAGAGCGATGCACCGATATTCAAGGCGATTCGCGAAGCCCAGAAAATGGGCAAGGCCTGTCCGCGGATTACCGAGGAATCGATCATCGATCTGCTCGCCCAGCCGCTGGATGCGCTGCGGCAGCGGATGCATATCCGGACCCCGCATCATTATCACGAAGCGCATGCGAAGTTCCGCGCCCGCAATATCGATCCCTATGACATGCTGGCGCAGGCGGCGTAAATTACCCTCAGTCCTGCGCTTGTCAAAGAACGCCTCAAGACGATAAGCGCATTTCGACAAGCTCAGTGTTAACGGAAGAGACGGTCAGCGCAATTCCCTGCGGATCACCAGTTTGAGCCCCGACCAGACCGCGTCCACCGCGCAGACCTTGATATCGACAAAACCCATGGGCAGGGCGACCTCGCGGATCGTGTTTTCGCTGATGTCGGTCTCGACCTTCGCGGATTTGTTCGGCCAGCTCACCCAAATCTGGCCGGCATGGTCGATCATTTCGCGCAACGTGGCGAGCTGCTTTTCCATCTCCGCCTTGTCGGTTACGAAAATATGGGCGCTATGCAGACCGGGGGTGGGTACTTCCTCCTCGGACAGAGTGAGGTCGGCCCCCTCGATTTCAGCGCGGACGCTGTCCGGCATGTCGGCAAACCAGACGCGCATTCCGTCCTTGAGCGAGAGCTTTTCGGCGAGCGGGGTGTTGGAATAGCCGGTAGGCATATGGACGTCCTGTTGCTGTGTCACCAAGGTGCGGGCTAGGAGGCAATCCATAGCCGATATACCGAAAGAAATCTACGCAAGGACGCCTTCGTGGTTCCCAATGCGTAATGATCAAATAGCGACCGTGCCACTGGGAGCTCTGCCACCTCAAACCCGCATCTACGACACAGGTACGATGAGAGTTTTGACAGTTTCGTCCGGCCGATGCCAAGATCGCGAAATTTGTGATCATACTTTCCTCGCTGTTGCGCAGCAATGGGGAGGTGTCAGCCTGAAAGGCTGACGGAGGGGCCATGGCACGAACGTTCAGAAACACCATTCTGTTAGCCAGGAAACTGCGCAAGACCATGAGTAAACCGAAAATCATGCTATGGCAGCAGCTGCGCAGAAAACCACGCGGCGTCAAATTCCGTCGCCAGCACCCCCTTGGGCCATATATCCTGGACTTCTATTCTCCGGCTGCAAAGCTGGCCATCGAAGTCGACGGCGCAGCACACGGGATGGGGAATCGGCCCGAACGCGATGCCCGGCGCGATGCCTTCGTTCTGAAGGAGGGCATGGAAACTTTGCGTGTATCAGCGCGCTCAGTTTTAGAGGATCCCACGGGTATGGCGGACCAGATTGTCGAGTACGCCAAAGGTCGCCTCTAGCTCCTCCACCACGCTTCGCGCGGTCCCCCTCCCCATGCCTGCGGCACGGGGAGGATATATTTTGATCTTTCCGCCCTGTTGCGCAGCGATGGGGAGGTGTCAGCCTGAAAGGCTGACGGAGTTGCGCAAAGCCTAGTCCTCCATCCAGTCGCGGAAGAAGCTTTCATGGGCATTGCGCAGGTCGGTCACAGCCACCGAGGTACCGTTCAGGACCAGCTCGTCACCCTTCACCAGGCCGATTTTTTCAAACGGGACTTTCTCGCGATCCAGTTCGGTATCGGCGGGAGAGGTGATGACATAGCGGCCCTGCGCCTCGCTGAAGGCGAAGGCGCTGGTCATCTGGTCGATCTCGGCGCCAAGATTGCCGGCGAGCGCCATTTCGGCGAGCGCCACGGCGAGGCCGCCGTCGCTGATGTCGTGGACCGCGGTGACCTTGCCTTCGGCAATCAGTTCGCGGACGATGCGGCCGGCCCATTCCTCATCCTTGAGATCGACCTTGGGTGGCGGGCCGTCCTGCAGGCCGTGGATCTCGCGCAGCCAGATCGACTGGCCCAGCTCTTCGTAATGGAAGCCGATGGTGGCGATATGGTCGCCCTCATTCTTGAAGCCGATGGTCATCATCGTGTCGAGATCGTCGATCAGGCCGACCGCGCCAATCGCCGGGGTCGGCAGGATCGCATGGCTGATGCCGTCGGCACCGGTGGTTTCGTTGTAGAGGCTGACATTGCCCGACACGATCGGCATGTCGAGCGCCTTGCAGGCTTCGGCCATGCCCTCGATGCAGCCGACAAACTGGCCCATGATATGAGGTTTTTCGGGATTGCCGAAATTCATGCAGTCGGTGGTTGCCAGCGGTTTCGCGCCGACGGCGCAGAGATTGCGATAGGCTTCGGCGATGGCCTGCTTGCCGCCTTCATAGGGATCGGCCTTGCAATAGCGCGGGGTGCAGTCGGTGGTGATCGCCAGGCCCTTGTTGGTGCCGTGCACGCGGACGACAGCGGCGTCGCCGCCGGAGCGCTGGGCGGTGTCGGCGCCGACCTGTGAATCATATTGTTCCCAGATCCAGCGGCGCGAGGCCAGCGCGGGCGAGGCCATCATCTTCAGCAGATCAGTCCCGATATCGGCACTTTCGGGGATATCGCCGAGCGGCTGGATATTAACATGCGCCGCATATTCCTCGCGGCTGAGATGCGGGCGGTCATAGAGCGGCGCGTCGTCGGCGAGCGGGCCGAGCGGAATGTCGCAGACGGTTTCGCCCTTGTGGGTCAGCACCATGCGGCGGGTGTCGGTGACCTCGCCGATCACCGCGAAATCCAGTTCCCATTTGGTGAAGATCGCCTCGGCCATTTCCTCGCGGCCGGGCTTGAGGACCATCAGCATGCGTTCCTGGCTTTCGCTGAGCATCATCTCGTAGGCGGTCATCCCGGTTTCCCGGCACGGCACCTTGTCCATGTCGAGAATGATGCCGACTTCGCCATTGGTCGCCATCTCGACGCTGGAGCTGGTCAGGCCGGCCGCGCCCATGTCCTGGATCGCGACAATCGCGTCGCTGGCCATCAGTTCGAGACAGGCCTCGATCAGCAGCTTTTCGGTGAACGGGTCGCCGACCTGCACGGTCGGGCGCTTCTCGTCGCTGTCATCGTCAAATTCGGCGCTCGCCATGGTCGCGCCGTGGATGCCGTCGCGGCCGGTCTTGGAGCCGACATAGACGATCGGATTGCCGACACCGCTGGCGGCAGAATAGAAAATCTTGTCGGCATCGGCGACGCCCACGGTCATCGCGTTGACGATGATATTGCCGTCATAGGCCGGATCGAAATTGGTCTCGCCGCCGACGGTGGGCACGCCGACGCAATTGCCGTAGCCGCCAATGCCGGCGACCACGCCCTTGACCAGATGCTTCATCTTCGGATGGTCGGGCCGGCCGAAGCGCAGTGCGTTGAGATTGGCCACCGGGCGTGCGCCCATCGTGAACACATCGCGCAAAATGCCGCCGACTCCGGTGGCCGCGCCCTGATAGGGTTCGATATAGGACGGGTGGTTGTGGCTCTCCATCTTGAAGATCGCTGCCTGGCCATCGCCAATGTCGATCACGCCGGCATTTTCGCCGGGGCCGCAGATTACCTGCGGACCGGTGGTGGGCAGCTTCTTGAGATGCAGGCGCGACGACTTGTAGGAACAATGTTCCGACCACATGACCGAGAATATCCCGAGCTCGGTGATATTCGGCTCGCGGCCGAGCGCATTCAATATGCGCTGATATTCCTCCGCATTGAGGCCGTGCTCGCGCACGGTTTCGGTGGAGATCCGGGGCTCTGCGATCAGCGTGTCTGTGGTCATGCAGACCCTTTAACGAGGTGCACCAATTTCGACTAGAGGGAATTGATGTTTCGTGGCGCTGCTTTATGAGGTCTGTACCCCCGCGCAGGCGGGGGCGCATCTCCAGAGCTTGCGTCTGGACGATAGGGCGGGAGATGGGCTCCTGCCTCCGCAGGAGCACGAGCATGACCAAGACAATAGAATTGATCTTCGATTTCGTGAGCCCCAACGCCTATCTGATCTGGTCCCCTCTCAAGGCGCTGGCGCAAAGACATGGCGCGACAATCGGAATCACGCCTGCCTTTCTCGGCGGCATGCACAAGCTCACCGGCAACGCGCCCCCTTTCGTTCGCGATGCGGAGGTGAAGGGCAAGAATGATTATGCAATGCTCGAGATGAACCGGTTCATCAGGAAGCACGGCCTCACCAAGTTCCGGATGAATCCGAAATTCCCGTTCAGCACGATCACCCTGCAGCGGATGCTGGTGGCGCTGGAACCGGAACAGCGGGCCAGGTTCATCGAGCTTCTGCTGCCCGCCATCTGGGAGCAGGCTTTGGACGTGACCGATGCCGATCTGCTCGGCAAGATTCTGGCAGACGGCGGCTTTGACGCGCCGGCGCTTTTCGCCAGCACCCAGGATGCGGCGGTCAAGCAGGCGCTGATCGACAATACGGAAAAGGCCGTGGAGCGCGGCGCCTTTGGCCTTCCGACCATGTTCGTCGATGGCGAGATCTATTTCGGCAAGGAGCGGCTCGGCCAGATCGAGGAGCAGCTGTCCGCACCATGAAATCTCCCTGCAATGACATATGTACAATCGGCCGGAGCGGTCTGTGCGTGGGATGCGCTCGAACATTGTCGGAAATCGGCGAATGGTCCTCGGCCGATGACGCAAGGAAGAAGGCGATTCTGGCGCTTCTCCCGGCGCGAATTGCGGCCCTGGGCAAGAAGTTCCGGGGGTGAGATTCAGGTGGTTGTCGGATTCACGCCTTCACGAACCTGAGCACCAGCCAGGCGGTCAATGCCGCGGTGACGCCGGTGGCGAAGCTGCCCCAGGCGATGTCGTAGAGGCTGATCTTGGTTGACCAGACCTTGAGCACCGCCTGGCTGGTCAGGTCATAAGTCGCATAGGCTATGGCGCCGAACAAGGCGCCGTTGAGCAATGCCGTCGTCCACTGGCCACTGGCGAGGGCCGGCTTGATGCCAAACCAGACGATGCCGAACAGATAGATCGCATAGAAAGCCATCGCCGGAGCCTTGCGAAATTCGTCGGCCATGATCTCGCCGATGACAGGGCGGTAGAGGGTTTCCGCCATATTGCTGAGCCAGAGATAATCGAGAATGCCGAAGACGAGCGCGGCGATGAAATAGGCGGCGATATATTGGGTCATGAGCAATCTGTCCTCAAGTCTGTTTCTCGATCCGCGTCCGCCCGGCCCACCAGGCGGCCAGGGCCGCGACCGAGAAGGCGAGCAGGCCGGTCAGCTTCATCGCCATGTCCGCGGATTGCGGTTCCGGCCCGAACCAGTTGATCGATTGCATCGCCATCAGCAATACGGCCAAAAGGCCCAGCGCATATTTGGACCGGCCGGAAATCGCTCGGGTCCGGTAGATGTAAAAGGCCAGCGCGCCAAAAGTGATGCCGATTTCCAGCGGCATCTCGATCATCGGATAGTTCCACAGGCCAAAGCCCAGTTTCGGCGGTGAACCGGCCAGGGTCAGGTCCGGCGCATGCACCAGCAGATCGAGAAACCAGTGCGACAGCACCACCGCACCGCCGATCAGCGCGCCGGTCCGGTTGCGGGTGAACAGCCAGAGCAGCAGCGCGAAGCCCGCCGCCCACAGGATGCTGCCGAGCAGGCTGTGGGTATAGGGCATGTCATAGAGGTCGAGCGGCACCATCCTGGTGATCCCCGGGGTGATGCGAAAATTTTCCACCCCGATCAGCGCGAGTCCGAAAAATCCGAAATCCAGCAACTGGCCGGCGACAAACAGCGTGCCGAGTCCAGGCGCCTTTGGATGGGCGGCCGCGACCATCGCCGGCGCAAAATGACCGATGAACATATTTTTCCCCCCGCCTTTTTGGCCAGGCTACACCGGAAGTTCACGATAGTGAAGCCCAAGCCCTTGACCGCGACCGAAAGCCTCGTCATTGCATTTCGCCATGAGCGAAACCCAAGAAGATCTGTCGGCCCTGAATTTCGAGGGCGCGCTGAAACGGCTCGAGGAGATCGTCCGCAAGCTGGAAAGCGGCGATGTGCCACTCGACCAGTCGATCGAGCTGTACAGCGAGGGCGAAAAATTGCGCGGCCTGTGCCAGCAGCGGCTGGAAGCGGCGCAAGCCAAGATTGAGAGAATCACGCTTGATCGTGACGGCAAGCCCCAGGCCACTGCACCGTTTGACGCGGACTGAACCGTTGGCTGCCAACAATAATTCGGATCTTTTTCGGGAGATGGAGGGGGTCGCCACCGCCATCGATCGCCAGTTTGACACCCTGTTGCAGGTGCCCAATGACGCCCGCAGCGAACTGTACGAAGCCATGCGCCATGCCGCGATCGGTGGCGGCAAGCGACTGAGGCCCCTGCTGGTGATGGCCACCGCCGGACTGTTCAATGTCGACGAATCCTGCGCCATCCGGGCCGCAACAGCGGTCGAGGCGCTCCATGTCTATTCGCTGATCCATGATGACCTGCCCTGCATGGACGACGACGACCTGCGCCGGGGCAAGCCCACCACCCATATCGCCTTTGGCGAAGCGACCGCGGTCCTTGCCGGTGACGCGCTGCACGCACTGGCTTTCGGGCTGCTGGCCGACGAGCGCACCCATCATGATCCTTTCGTGCGCGCGGAAATGATTGCCTGTCTGGCGAAGGCCGCCGGCCCGGCCGGCATGGCCGGTGGCCAGATGATGGACCTGGTGGCGGAAAATTCCACCTTTGACCTGCAAACGGTGACCCGGCTGCAGCAGCTGAAAACCGGTGCGCTGATCGCGGCCTGCGTCGAGATGGGTGCCATCCTGGGCCGGGTGGCCGAGGAAGGACGCACGAGCTTGCGCGGCTATGCCCATGACCTGGGCCTCGCGTTCCAGATTGCCGATGATATTCTCGACGTCGAAGGCGACGAGGAGAAGGCCGGCAAGGCGCTGCACAAGGATGCGCAGGCCGGCAAGGAAACATTTCTGAGCCTGATGGGACTGGAACGGGCACGGGATCAGGCGCAGATGCTGGCGAACCAGGCCAAGTCCCATCTGAACGGCTATGGCGCGGAAGCCGATCTGCTGCGCGCCGTCGCCGAATATACAATCGCAAGAGACCGCTAGGCGGAGGAGATATTTATGAGAATCGGTGTTTATCCGGGGACGTTTGACCCCATTACCCTGGGCCATATGGATATTATCCGGCGCGGCATGCGCCTGGTCGACAAGCTGGTGATCGGCGTCACCACCAATCCTTCGAAAACCCCGATGTTCTCGGACGAGGAGCGGCTGGACATGGTGCGCCGGGAAACGGCCGAACTCGGGGAGGGCGTGGAAGTCGTCGGCTTCAACATGCTGCTGATGAAATTTGCCGAAAAACAGGGCGCCGGTGTCATCGTTCGCGGGCTGCGCGCCGTCGCCGATTTTGAATATGAATATCAGATGGCCGGCATGAACCAGCAGCTCAACGGCGATATCGAAACCGTCTTCCTGATGGCCGACGTTTCGTTGCAGCCGATCGCATCGCGCCTGGTCAAGGAAATCGCCATGTTCGGTGGCGAGATCCACAAGTTCGTGACGCCGCTGGTAGCCGATGAAATCACCGCGAGAGTGGAAAAAATCGGTCTCAAGGGCGATCAATAGCCTTTTCGAGCAATTCATTGCAGTGAAAGGCGGAATCGTTCAAAGGCGAAATGTCCTTCAAACCCCCGAAGCCAAGCGAGTATGCCATGCTGCGTAAATTCTTCCTGACCTTCTCCGCCCTGTTCCTGTTTCCCCTTGCTGCGCACGCGCAGGAAGCGGAGCAGCCGGCACCGGCACCCGCGTCCGTTCCGGCGGAAGAAAATATTCTCTATCTGGACCTGTCGACCGGTGGCCGGGTCGCGATCCAGCTGTTCGCCGATCTTGCCCCCAACCATGTCGAGCGGGTCAAGACGCTGGCGCGGCAGGGCTTCTACGACGGCCTGATCTTTCACCGGGTGATCGAAGGGTTCATGGCGCAGACCGGTGATCCGACCGGCACCGGCACCGGCGGCTCGGACCTGCCCGACCTGAAGGCGGAATTCGGCAAATATCCCCATGTCCGCGGCGTCGTGTCGATGGCGCGTTCGCAAAGCGAAGACAGCGCCAACAGCCAGTTCTTCATCGTTTTCTATCCGCGCTTTTCGCTCGACGGCAATTATTCGGCATTCGGCCGGGTCACCTCCGGCATGGAATATGTCGACAGCATCGCCCGCGGCGAACCGCCGCTCAATCCCAGCCGGATTTTGCAGGCATCCATCGCCGCCGACAACAAGCCGCCCGTGCGGCCCGGCGCGGGGGCCAGCGGCACCGAAGCGCCGATCACGGTGGATGATCTGAACGCGCCGATCAATCCCTAGATCGGCCGGTGCGCGTCGATCTTTTTGACTTTGACCTGCCGCCGGAGTGCATAGCGCTGCGACCGGCGGTTCCGCGCGACAGCGCGAAGCTGCTGAAGGTTTCCGGCAGCCGCATATCCGATCAT
>Ga0209346_1001015_pt1 | contig 18169 bp, 14 predicted proteins | sample AutmiccommunBRH9_FD_187381 | JGI IMG/M metagenome (GOLD analysis project Ga0209346, IMG submission 187381) | Deep subsurface microbial communities from Mt. Terri, Switzerland - Autotrophic microbial communities BRH/9 (SPAdes) (version 2) | ecosystem: Environmental > Aquatic > Deep subsurface >...
CGCGCGCTGTAAACTCCGTCAGTATGATCGAAACCACCATCGTAACCTCCATCCTTTGATGGAAGTGAATCACAACCTACAACATGTGGGAATCCCGAAAAGAGTCAGACACATTGGCCGCTGGTATCAGGGTACAGTACCATTCACCCGGATCGCGTCCATGAGTGAGGCGGATCAGAAAACAGCGTGGGGCGCTGTTTTCCCGCCGAACACCGGATAGCACGGTTCCAGCGGGCGGTTCTGCCAAGCGGTGACGTTCTGCGCCTTCAAACGATCTGAACCGCCCCGGGTTTGCCGGAGAGTAAAACACTCAAAGGATGAGCCCGCGTACGACCCGCACGGCCCCTTCTGGCGGGAAGGTGATCGGGCCGCCGAGCCATGGAACGCCATCGACTTCGACATGCAGTGTACCGGTGGCGAGCTGGTCCGGGTTCTCTATCGACACCCGGATCCGGCCCTGACCCAGGCACAGCGTCGCCTCGGCCCGCGGCCAGTGGCGTGGCAGACAGGGCCTGAGGTCGAGTTTGCCCTGGACGATCCGCAGCCCGAGGATGCCTTCGACGGCAAGCTTCCAGGTCCAGGCTGCCGCGCCGGTATACCAGGTCCATCCGGCGCGGCCGGTATGGGGCGGCATCCCGAGCACATCCCCGGGAAGGACGTAGGGTTCCGCCATGTAGAGTGCGGCCGCCCCGGCTGTCTGCGTGCGGCGGATCGGGTTGATGATGTCGAACACGCCCCAGGCACCGTCCCCGTCGTCGAGCGCAGCGCAGGCCAGACCCGCCCAGGCGGCCGCATGGGTGTATTGCCCGCCATTTTCGCGCACGCCCGGGGGATAGGCGCGGATGTAGCCCGGATTGCGCGGGGTGCGATCGAAGGGCGGGCTCAGAAGTCGCACCAGACGTGCATCGACATCGATCAGATGGCTGGCGAGACTGGCCATCGCCTCGCGGCTGTGCGGGGCCGGATCGGGCCCGGAGAGGACCGACCAGGACTGCGCGATCGAATCGATGCGGCATTCCTCGTTCTCGGCCGATCCCCAGGGCAGGCCATCGTCGTCGAAGGCACGCTTGTACCAGGCACCGTCCCAACCGGCAGTATCGGCGGCCTCTCGCAGCTGCATGGCGCGGTCGCGCCAAAGCTCCGCGACGACGCTGCGCCCTGCGCCTTCGGCCAGATCGGCAAAGCCGTCCGCGGCAGCGGCGGCGAACCAGGCCAGCCAGACGCTCTCGCCGCGCCCGTGCCGACCCACCGCATCCATGCCGTCGTTCCAGTCCCCGCTCCCCATCAGCGGCAGGCCGTGCGCCCCCGCGGTCACCCCACGTTCGAGCGCCCGCAGACAGTGGTCGAGCAAGGGCGCGGCGTCCGGCCCCGGCTGGTAGACGGCATAGCGGTCCTCTTCCTCGGGGCGCAGTTCGGGGGCGGACAGGAAGGCGACCCGCTCGTCGAGGATGGTGTTGTCGCCCGTCGCCTCGACGTAACGGGCCGTGACATAGGGCAACCAGAGCATGTCGTCGGAACAGCGCGTGCGCACACCCCGGCCCGATGGCGGATGCCACCAGTGCAGGACATCGCCTTGCTCGAACTGATGCGCGGCGCATTCGAGAAGATGCGCCCGCACCCGGGCAGGCTCGACATGCAGCACCGCCAGCATGTCCTGCAACTGGTCGCGGAAGCCGTAGGCGCCGCCGGCCTGGTGAAAGCCGGACCGGGCGAGGATGCGCGAGGCGAAGGTCTGGTAGAGCAGCCAGCGGTTCACCATGAGGTCGAAGGCGGGGTCCGGCGTTGCGACCTCGATCGCGCCGAGCCGCCCTGCCCATATCGCGTCTGTTTCCGCCCGCGCGCCGTCGGCCAAGTGAATGTCCTGCCATTCCTTCGCGAGGTCGAGGGCCTGGGCAAGATCGTCTCCCTGCCCAAGCGCGAACACCACATGCTCGGTCGCTCCGGGCGCGAGGTCGATATGCACCTGATAGGCCGCGCAGGGGTCGGTGACATCACGCACGCACCCGCCCAGATTCCATGCGACCAGACCTGCGGGCCGCGCGCGGTCACCCTCGGGCCCGAGGAAGGCGATCCGGTCGCAGGTCAGGCTGTGCGGTGGCCGGCTGGCCGTGACAAAGGCGGTGCGCTCCGCGAATTCCGGGTTCCAGCCGCTGCGGGCAAGAAGCGCCCTGTGCGCGGGATCGTAGTCGCACACGACATGGGGGCGCGCAATCTCGGTCACCGCCCCGAGCACCCATTCCGCATAGCAGGTCGCGGTGATGCGGCGGACGTGGGGGCCGGGGTTCGAGAGGCTCAGAACGAACAGCTTCACCGGCGCCTCGGGGGCAACCTGAACGGCAAGGGTCTGGTGGAGGCCGTGGCTGTCCTTGCGCCATTCGGTCCTGCCGGGCGAATGGGTCACGCGGCACGCGTCGCCGCCGCCGCAGGGGGCGGGCGTCACGCTCCAGATCGCGGCGGTCTCCTCGTCGCGCAGGTAGATCGCTTCGCCGGGCGGATCGGCGACCGTATCGTTGCTCCAGGGCGTCAGGCGGTTCTCGCCGCTGTTGACGGCCCAGGTAAAGCCGCCGCCGGCTTCCGTGACGACGCATCCGAAGCGATCGTTGGCGATCACGTTGCTCCAGGGCTGCGGCGTATGCGCGCCGGCGTCAAGCTGGACGACATACTCCGCCCCGCCCGGGGCGAAGCCGCCCAGGCCATTGTCGAAGGCAAGATCGCCGCGCCGTTCCAGCCCGGCGATCGGCACCGATGGTGCCCCGGCGACCGGCACGAAGCGCGGTGCCGGTTCGCGCCTGTCCGACGCAGTGCGGAGCGCGCCGGCCAGGCTGTCGGTGCCACTGTCGATCCACACCCGCGCCGCGCCGCGCAGGGCCGCAAGCGCCGAAGCGCCGATCTGCTCGGAGGCGCGCAGGTGGATGCCGCCCCGTTCGCCCAGCCCCTCGATCACGCCCGCCTCGCGCATTGCCGCGGACAACTGCTGGCGCATCGGTTCCTCGTAGCCCGCCGCACCCTCGCGCAGGACCATGAGGTCCACGCACAGACCATGCCGGTGCCACCAGCGATGGATCCGCACAAGCTTCGGCAGGATCGAGCCGATGGCGTCGTCCGCCTTGGTCAGCACGAGGATCGGAAGGTCGCCCGAAAGCCCCATGCTCCAGAGTGCGGGCTGCCCGGCAAGCTCGTCCGCGATCGCGGGCCGGGGCGGGCGCAGATCAGGATCGCCGGTCAGAAGTCTGCTGGCCAGTGCCTGCGCGATGACCACATCGTCATGCTCGAGCGTCAACTCGCCCGCCAGCGCCATGGCCGCGCGCCGGGCCTCGGCCAGCGCCCAGTCGAACGCGGCCTCGTCGCTATAGCGCCGGGTCAGATCCAGCGCCGTCTCGCGCGATCCTGCCGCGATGGTGGTGAAGGCGATCCGGCAGCGCGCCCCGGGCTCGAGCCGGACACGCCCCTGCAGCGCCATCACGGGGTCGAGAGTGTGGCCCAGGGTGCCGGAAAGGCCGTCGTTCGGCCGCCCCGTCAACGCCTCGGGTTGGGCGGCAGTTCCTGCGCGCCCGAGAAAGGTTCTGCGGTCGGCCTCGTAGCTGATGTCAAGCGGCGTGGACCCGTCGCCGTGGATGCGATGCAGCAGGACCGGCGGCCGGTCGTGCGGGCGTCGCGGACGGCGGGTGAAGAGCAGCCCGTTCACCTCGGGCAGATAATCCGCTTCGACGAAGAGGCGGCTGAAGGCCGGGTGGCGCTCGTGGTCCTCTGGCCGCGCCAGCACCACCTCGGCTGCGCTGGTGACCGCGATCACGCGGTCCCGGTCGGACGCATTGACCAGCGTCAGGCGCCGGATCTCCACGTCGTCGCGTGGTGCGACAAGGACCTCGAGCGTGACGCCGATGCCGTTCTGCCGGTGCTGGAACTCGGCCATGTGGGCGTGGAACACCGGTCGGGCCGCATCGCCCCGTCCCACACGCCAGGTCGCTCCGTCCTCGACGTCCTGAACGTAGATGACCGCCGCGCTGTCCTCGACCGGGCCGTGGGTGAGGCTTCGCGTCAGCGCCTGGCCCTGCCACAGCGTCGCCATGGCGCCCGACGTGGAGACGGTGCTGGACAGCCGCCCGTTTCCGAGCACGAGGCTGTCCGGCGGGACGCGGCGGGCCGGCTCCCACAGGTCGAGCGGCGGCAGAGGCGCCCCGCGGGCGAGATCGGGAACCTCGGCAGTCTCTTGCCGCAGTTGTTCGCGCGGGGCATCCCAGGGAACACGCTCCTGCAACAGAAGCTCGATCGACTTCATCCGCCGATCGGCCATGAAGCGACGTTGCAGCGCGTTGCCGCAAAGCCGGTTGCCGATCGCGGTGAGCATCATGCCCTGGTGATGCGCCATGAAGCTCAGCACCGGTGTGAAGGCCGCCCCGGCACGCTGCCGCTCCGGCGTGAAGTCGACCGCCTCGAACATCCCGTGGCTTGCGACAAGCCCCATCCCCGACAGGCGGCGCAGGTTGCGGACCGCCTCCAGCGGAGCTACCGCCAGGGCAAGGCCGCTGGCGTAGGGCGCCACCACATAGTCCTCGCCCAGCCCTCGCCGCAGCCCCAGGCCCGGCACGCCGAAGGCCTGGTACTGGTAGGTGTGCGTGCTGTCGCGCAGCGCGAAGGACGACTCGGACACCCCCCAGGGCAGCCCGAGCCGGGCCGCATAGCGCATCTGCACCGTCACCGCCGCGTGCTCGCTGCGCCCCGTCAGCCGGCCCTCGTGGCTGCCCAGCACCAGCGCGGGCATGAGAAACTCGAACATCGAGCCGTTCCACGACAGCGCGGTCAGTTCGCCCGCGACCCCGCTGATCGGCCGACCGAGATGGAGCCAGTGTTCGGCCGGGATGTCGCGCTTCGCGATGGCGAAGTAGCTGGCCAGGCGCGCCTCGCTCATCAGAAGGTCGTAGTGGTGCGGGTCGAGCTGGTCGGCGTTCAGGTTGTATCCGATGTTGAAGAGCCGCCGCTCGCGATCATAGAGCATCGCGAAGTCCATCGCGTAGGCCGCATCGGCGGCGCGGGCGGAAACCGTCTCGATATCGTGCAGCAGGGCGGCCTGCGCGGCACCGCCTGCGGCAAGCGCGGCATCGAGGCGGTCGAGCCAGTCTCGGCCGTCGGCATCGGTGCCGCTCCTTGCCTCGACAACATCGCGCCTGACTTCGCAGACCCGGTGGTCTGCGCCGAGAAGCGGCTGGTTCGGGCCGAGGAGCGTCTCCAGGCGGCGTTGCAAGGCGTCGAGGCCCTGAGGAGCATCCTCCGCCAGCGCAAGCCATGGCAGCAGGGTGTCGATCTCCGAACGCATCATCTCAAGATGATGCTCGCTTCGCTCGAGCCAGATGCCCGCCGCCTCAAGCCCGGATCCCTGTGCGGCGCCAGAGGTGTGCAGCGCCTCCAGAAGCAGGGATTTCAATGCGGCCAGTTCGCCCTGGCGCAACGAGTCAATCGCCGCAGGCGACGGCGAAGGCGCCGCGGCCAGCGTGGCGACACGCAGGGCGATCCTTTCCATCTGCGCGCGCAGGCCGTCACCTGCCGCGCCGGGAGTGTCTGCAAGCGCGGCGGACAGAAGGTCGAGAGCATCCGACAGACCCGACCAGAGCGCCCGGGGAAAGATCGGGCCGTCCGCAAGTTCGCGGAATCCTGCCGCCAGCGTCACCAGCGAGACCGCCAGATTGCCGCTGTCCACCGTCGAGACGTAGCGCGGCTCCAACGGCTGCAGCGAGCGCGTGTCGTACCAGTTCAGCCAGTGCCCCCGGTGGCGCTCCATCCGGTCCATCGTGTCGAGGATGGCGCGGCCACGGATCGCCAGGTCGCGTAACCCCAGATAGCCCAGATCACGCGCCGAAAGCGTCGAGAGCAGGAGCATCCCGATATTGGTGGGCGATGTCCGGTGCGCGATCTCGGGCCGGGGATCGACCTGATAGTTGTCGGGCGGCAGCCAGTTGTCCTCGCTGCCGGCGAAGACCTCGAAGAAGTACCAGGTGCGCCGCGCGAGCTGGCGCAGGAAGGCCCGGTCGTCCTCCTCCAGTTCATCCTTGCGCGCGACGATCGGCCGGCAGATCCGGGCCGCGATGGCTGGCGAGACGAACCACAGCGCCAGAAGCGGCGCGGCGCCAGCCAGCGCGACCGGATTCATGGCGAGGATGAGCACTGCCAACGACAGCGCCAAAGCAGGCGCGGCCCACATCTCGCGCCAGTAGCCAGGCGCGCCGCGGTCCCCCGAATGCGCGACCTGTGCCGCGGTCGTCCACTCGAGCATCTGCCTGCGCGAGACGGACATCCTCCAGAGTGACCGGCTGATGGCATCCACCGCCACGGCCGCCTCGTAGAGCATGAACACGATGGCGAGCGCCCATCGACCGGCGTGATCGAGCTGCTCCCGCAGTCGGCCACGCACGCTGCCGCGCCGCCGCCCGCGCGCCAGGCCCGTGACCAGGTCGGTGAAAAGATAGGCCCCCGGCGCGGCGACGGTGAGCAGCGTCCAGAGCCAGGCCGGTCCGGGGAGCATCAACCACCCCGCTGCGGCAAGAAGGACAAGGCCCGGCGCGATCAGGCTGCGGCGGAGGTTGTCGGCGATGCGCCAGCGGTCGAGCAGATCGAAACGGCTGGGCAGGCGCGCACCCGCCGCGCCCGGAACCTTCGAGCCGAGCCAGGGCAGAAGCTGCCAGTCCCCCCGGATCCAGCGATGGCTGCGCCGCGCGAAGCCCAGGAGATCGGGCGGAAAATCCTCGTAGAGGACGATGTCGCTGGCCAGCGCCGTGCGCCCGTGCAGACCTTCGAAGAGATCGTGGCTGAGAATGGCGTTCTCGGGCACGCGCCCCTCGGTCGCCCGGCGGACGGCCGCGACGTCGTAGGCACCCTTGCCGGTGAAGATGCCTTCGCCGAACAGATCCTGATACACGTCCGAGACTGCGCGGCTGTAGATGTCGATGGCGGTATCGCCCGTGTAGAGCCGGGCGAACAAGGACCGCGTGCCCGCCTGCGGCGCGATCTCGACCCTTGGCTGGATGAATGTGTAGCCTTCCGTCACCCGGCCGCCGGGACCGAACTCGGGACGGTTGAGGGGATGCAGGAGTGCCCCGAGCAGGCGATGTGCCGCGCCGGGGGAAAGGATCGTGTCCGCGTCGGTCGTGATCAGACAGGGCGTGCCGACCAGCCCTTCGGCATCGCCCGCGCGCACGGGAAAGGCCGAACTGTTTCCGGTCGCGAGGAAATCGTTGAACTCCAGAAGCTTGCCCCGCTTACGCTCCCACCCCATCCAGATGCCGTCAGCCGTGTTGAACCGCCGTTGCCGGTGCAGCAGCACGAACGGCCGATGGTCGGGGTAGCGGGCGTTCAGGTGATCGATGCCCGATCGCAACTCGGCGAGGATCGCGGCGTCCGACGGCACCGATTGTTCCGCGGCGTCGGCGAAATCGCTCAGCACGACGAAGCGCAGGTTCGGATCCGGATTGGTCAGCCAGTTCGTCTCGACCTGTCCGAGAAGCGGGCCGACCTCGTCCACCCTGCGGAAGATCACCGGGACCGCGACGGCCGCGCGGATGCCCGCGGGCAGGCCCGCCTCGAAGTTGAGTTTGGGCAGCGTGCCTGGTGGCAGGATCAGGGTGACCAGCCAGTGGGTCAGAGTGACCGCAAGGATGCTTGCGGGGACGAGCGACAGAAGGATCCCGCCGGCAAAGGCCGTCGGCCCGGCCTCCTGCTGCCACAGGATGGCCGCGGGCAGCAGAAGACCGGCGATGCCGAACAGGACGAGCGCAGCAAAATAGACGGGGCGCGCCCGTGCCCTGATCCACCGCACATGCCGGCTGCCGAGCGGCGCCCGGTAGCCGAGTTCGGCTTCAAGGTCCGGTCGCCCGGATCCTATCAGCCAGTAACCGACGTGGCCGCGCCGCGGATCGTGCGACATCGCCTCGGACTTCGCGATTGCATGCCGCACCACCTCGGTTTCGATCCGTCCGGCTCCCCGTCCCAGATCCTCGACCGCCTTGCGGTAGAGATCGCGGCTTTCGAAGTCCATCCCGGCATAGACCCCGGCAGGGTCGCGCCTGAGCGCGGCGTCGACGAGGCTCGTCCGGTCGAAGAAGTCTTTCCAGGGGAGCTCGGCGAGCGCGGCGAGCGCCGTGATCGAGCGGGCGACCGCTTCGGTGGGGTCGTGCCGCGCCACCCAACCATCCCGGCTCTCCATGTCGAACGGCGCTTTCAGGCCGGGGAAGAGTTCTTCGCAGGCCGCAATCAGGGTCTCGAGGCACACCAGCCGCAGCATCGTGGGCAGCGCCCACAGTTCGACGATCGCCAGTTCCTGCCCTTCCTGATAGGCAGAGATGAAGCTCGACAGCGAATTGAGGGCGGGCTGCATCTCGACCGCATCAAGCGCGTCGTGGGCGACGAACCAGACCCGGGGCAGGCCGCCGTATTCGGGCCGTTTCAGACGCGGCAAGTTGCGGTAGAAGCGCGCGGGCATGTTCGTGCGAACATCACGGATAGCGCGTCGCAGGACATATTCGTTGTCGATCAGCCATTCAGCGGCGTTGGCGGCCTCGGGGGGGGCCTCGGATGCAAGACTGCGGACCGCCTCGAACCATGACGCGAGATCGTCGTTGCGCGTCAGCAGCGGCAACGGCCGGGGCGGTTTGGCTTCGGTGGCGTGGTGCTGCTGCATCTCCTGGGCAGCGCGACGTGTCGGATCCAACGGGCCCTGACCCTCCATTCCGCTCAGGCCCGGCCGCGAGACGGCTTCTCCACAGGCTCGCGGGGAATCGCGTTTGCAGCCGACGCGTCCTCCCGGTCGGGCCCCGGGCGGACGATCAGCAGCGGTTTGCCGACATGGGTGACAAGGAAATCGGCCACGCTGCCAAGCGCCTGGTCGGCGTATCCCCCGGCACCTTTCGCCGAAAGCACGATCAGATCGGCTGCCTCATCCTGTGCAGCCCGCACCAGTTTATGGCGCGGCTCGGCGCCGCTCACGATCAGAATCCGGATCGCGCGGCGCTCCAACGCCAGCCGGGCACGCAGCCTGCTCACATAGCGCTCGGCGACCTTTCGGTTGCGATCGGTGACATTTCTGCTGAGCGCGATGTCGTCCTCGTCCGGGGGGCCGATCTCGGTGATCGCAGGTTCGGGGACGGCGTGGATGAGCACGATCTCGGCTCCGAAGGCATCGGCAAGTGTCACGGCTGCGGGCAGCGCCGCCTCGGCCCGACGCGAACAATCGAGCGGGACCATGAGCCGGCGAATCCTCGCCGCCCTGCGACCGGCGTCGTCCGGTCCTCCTGGCGGAACGATGAGCACCGAACAGGGCGATGTCTCGACGATCCGCCGGGCCGTCCCGCCCATGACGGCGTCGGGCTGCGTGCTGTGACCCACCGCCCCGATCACGCAGAGATCCACAAGGCTGTCGGCGAGACAGGCCTGCAGCCGGTCATGAAATGGCCCGACCGCCACTTCGAGCACGGCATCGTCGGCACCGGCGTGATCGAGCATGGCCTGAAGCCGGCTTTGCGTCTCCCTCCGGCTCAGTTCCCATGCTAGCGGATCCTGCGGTGCGCTCTGGGTAGTGGAGCTGTCGAGGACGTGCAGCGTTCGCAACGGGGCGTTCAGGCTTCGGGAAAGTGCGGTGGCCCAATCCAGGACGGCGGCGGAATGGGGCGATCCGTCGACGCAGGCGAGAATGCTCGCAAAAACCGCCCGACCCTGTCGCGCCGGGGTAGCTGCCCGGGCTTCAGGCCGGTCGACCGCCTTCCCGGCCTCCGCAAGCCCCTTCGGTGTCGCCGTCGACATCGTGACCATGGCCGCAGTCCTCCCTCTGAAGTGGGAACCACCCCGGGTTTACCGGAGAGTTTCTCATTCAATTATTAGGTTACTTTTTCGGCAGCATTCAAGCTTGCGGGGGAAAGACTCCTCTGCTTCGTTCGGGGAATGGCCGACGGTCTTCGGCGACGCCAAGATGACGACCGCGCTGCTCGACCGTCTCACCCATCACTGGGACATCGCCGAAACCGGCAACGACAGCTGGCGCCTCAAAACCCGCGCCTGAGCCCGGATGAAACGCTGGCCCGAGACGGCTGCACAACTTGAAAAGCTACGCCGCCTCGGGCCGGCTCCCGTCTTGCCAGGGGGTGCCCTTTTGGACGCCGATCGGGGGTCCCGATTGGGTGTCGATTGACAACTGGGCGACCTGCGTGACCGAGGCCCCGCCAATACCAACCTCAAGCATGATCTCGAGCTTCTCTTCGTCGCTCGACCGTCGGCGCCGTTCGACACCCAGAACCTCGCGCAGCATGACCCCTCCCGATAAGACACGTCGCTAATGACGTCGTTATGCACGTGTCTCATGTCAGTGAGCCTCCGTCAGACAGGCGGCATCAATCGGGCGGTTGCGTTGATCCGGTATTCACGTCCGGTTTGTCGACAGTTCGATGATTTCTGTTGTCATCTGTTCCTGTCGGGCTTGGCTGAACAGGCGCGTCAGGTCACTCGATATCCGACGAACATTTGTTTGCGCGCGCGCCATCGCGGCGGCCCGTGCCGCGCTTTCCGATGCAAAACCCAGCATCAGGGCTTCGCAGACCTCGGCAAAGACGTATTCCTCGGCCAGTGCCGCCAGCAGGTCAGGGCGGGAAAGGGTTGTCTGCGGCTGGTTGCCGGGGTGCGGGGCAAATCGGCCAAAGTCGAAGGGCACAAGGGTCCGGCGTATCAGCCTCTGGCCCTGCGGCTCTGCGTCGGCAAAGAGAATGGCGATCCGGTCGTGCGAACCCTGCGCCACCAGCGAAAGGGCGGCATCGACGGTGCGGCTGGCCAGCGTCGGGATCTCGGCCATGTGCGGGGCCATGTCGGCCGACCAGACAATGGTGTCCGGCGGGGTCTTTTCGCTTAGCGTCTGCAAGGTCCGGTGCCCGACCACCATGAGATCGAGGTCCGTGGTCTGGCCCGACAGCGCGGCCTTGCTGATCTGGTCGCTGTAGTCGCCGCTGAAGCCCTGCGCGGCGCCGGAGACGATCAGCAACGCCCGGCCGCCCACCCGTAGGCCAGGTGCCGGGGCCGGGCCTGTCGCCAGGGCCCGGGCAAGGGCGCCCGCCACCGTTGCCTCATGCGCGCGCACGGCGTCAAGATGATGGCGCGCCTCTTGCTGATGGCCCGCGGCGATGGCGCGCAGGGCGCCGATGATCCCCTCGATCTGCGAGATGTTGTCAAGCCGGGCCTTGATCTCTTCGGGCCGGTTCATCGCGCGCTGTCCTTGTCGGCACGGGAGGCCGCGGCACGAACGCAGTCCAGAAGCGCGGCGCGCAGCTCTGGCGTCAGCGTGGACGGATCGTCGCGAAATGCCTTGAGCGCCGGATCCGCCGCGATGATCGCGCCGAGATGGTCCTTGAGCGGCCCGATCGCCCCGATCGGCAGATCATCAAGCACGCCATCCGCCGCCGCCGCCAGGATCGCCACCTGCGCCGCTGTTTCCAGCGGTTGAAACCGCCCCTGCGCGAGGATCGCGCCGATCCGTTCGCCGCGCGCCATCCGCGCCTTCATCGCCGCATCACCAAAGCCGCCAAAGCGGGCGAACATGCGTAATTCAAGGTATTGCGCGTAATCCAGCCGCATCCGCCCGGAGACCGATTTCAGGGCACCCGATTGCGCCTTGCCGCCAACCCGGCTGACCGACAGCCCGATATCGACCGCCGGACGCTGGTTGGCGGCGAACAGCGCCTGCGACAGAACGATTTGCCCGTCGGCGATCGAGATCAGGTTGGTCGGGATATAGGCCGAAAGGTTCCCCGCCTCGATCTCGGCGATTGGCAGGGCGGTCAGGGAACCGCCGCCAAGACCCGCCGAAAGCCTTGCCGCGCGTTCCAGCAGCCGCGCATGAAGGTAGAAGATGTCGCCCGGATAAGCCTCGCGGCCGGGTGGCTGGCGCGACAAAAGGGCAAGCTCACGGTGCACCGCCGCGTGTTTGGTCAGATCGTCGTAAACGATCAGCGCATGGCCGCCCCGGTCGCGGAACCATTCGGCCATTGACGTGGCGGCAAACGGGGCAAGCCAGCGCAGCCCCGGTTCGGCCGTGGCAGAGCCCACGACAAAGATCGTGCGCGCGAAAGGCCCCTTGTCGCGCACCGCCTCGATCACCCGGCGCACGGCGGTGGCGCGCTGGCCGATCGCGACATAGATGCAGGTCACATCGCTGCCGCGCTGGTTCAGGATGGTATCGACCGCGATCGCGGTCTTGCCGGTGGCGCGTTCGCCGATGATCAGTTCGCGTTGACCGCGACCGATGGCAAACATCGCGTCGATGGCCAGGATGCCGGTGTTCAGCGGTTGTGCGACGAAATCGCGCTCGATGATGCCCGGCGCCGGGCGCTCCACCGGGGCGGTTTCGGTGGCGGCAACGGGCGGGCCGTCGTCAAGCGGCCGGCCGAGCGGATCGACCACCCGGCCCAGGAGCGCCTCGCCCACCGGTACGCGCAGCAGCGCGCCGCTGCGCTCGACCGCGCTGCCTGCCTCCACCCCCTCCATCGGATCGAGGAACACCGCCTGAATCACGTCTTCGTCCAGTGCCAGCACATAGCCCAGCTTGCCGCTTTCGAACCGCAGCACCTCGCCCATCCGGGCCGAGGCAAGGCCGGAAACCTGCGCGATCCCGTCCGACACCGCCAGAACCTCGCCGCGTTCCTGCGCCTCGGGGCCGAGCGGCACGGCGAGCATCCGCGCGCGCAGCTCGTTCAATGCGGCGGTGTCGGTCCTAGCCTTCATTGCGGGCCACCTGTGCGATGCGGGTCAGATCGTGGCGAAGCGAATTGCCGATGCTGCCGTGACGGCCGCGAAGTTCAAGCCCGGCAATCAGGCCCGGATCGACGCTGACCGGCGGCGTGGTCCTGAAATAGGGCGCAAGGGCTGCCCGCACCTCGGCCGCCTCGCTGTCGCTGAGCGGCCTTGGCGCGATCAGTTGCGGGGTTTCGCTGTCGAAGAGGGCACGTCGCCGGTCTGCGGGCAGGCTGGCGAGCACCTGTGCCAGCCGGGCGGCATAGCCGGCAACGCGGCGGTCCTCGGGCAGGCTCTGCATCAGCCGCTCGGCAAGGTCCAGCGCCAGGGCGCTTGCGCGGGCCAGTTGCTCGGCCTCGGCGCGCCGCTGCTCTGCCTGCGCCTCTTCGCGGGCGGCGGCCTTGATCTTTTCCGCCTCGTCGCGCGCCGCCTCAAGGATCGTCGCCGCCTGCGCCTCGGCCTCGGCGCGCGCACGGGCCAGCGCATCATGGCGGGCCGCCGCGGTTTTTTCGGCCTCGGCCCTTGCGTCTTGTGCGGCTTTGGCCGCCGCCGCCTTGGTCTTTTCGGCCTCGCTCAGCGTTCGCGCAATCTCGGCCTGCCGTTCGGCGATGATGCGGGCGACAGGTCGAAACAGGAAATGCCGCAGGATCGCCAGCAGGATCAGGACATTGACGACCTGAAACGCAAACGTGATCCAGTCAAATCCCATGCCCGCTACCCGACATAGGGGTTGGCGAAGAGCAGCAGCAGCGCGACGACAAGACAGTAGATCGCCATCGTTTCGATCATCGCCAGCCCGACGAAGAGCGTGCGCGAGATCGTGCCAGCGGCTTCGGGCTGACGGGCGATCGCCTCCATCGCCGAGGCAACGGCGCGCCCCTCGGCCAGCGCCGGACCGATCGCCCCGAATGAAACCGCGATGGCGGCCATGATGACGCTGAGCGCCTCGATGCTGATCATGATGTTTCCTTTCCGCTAGGGGGCGTCGGCCTGCCGTCGCTGACAGCCGAGGCAATGAAGACAAGCGCCAGTGTCGCAAAGATATAGGCCTGCACCGCGCCGGTCAGCAGGTCGAGCGCCATCAGCGGGATCGGCACCAGCAGGCCCGCCAGCGACAGCACGATGCCGACCACGAAAACCCCGCTCATCACATTGCCGAACAGCCGCACCATCAACGAGAAGGTCCGGGTGATCTGCTCGACCAGGTTCAGGGGCAGCATCACCCAGGACGGTTCGGCAAAGCCCTTCAGATATCCGCCCAGCCCGCGCGAGGTGATCCCGAACCAGATCGTTGCCACGAACACGATCCCGGCCAGCGCGGCGTCGGTTTCCAGGTGCGCGGTGGGCGGTTCGATCCCCGGCACCAGCGACGACCAGTTGGCGGTCAGGATGAAGAGGAACAACGTGCCGACCAGCGTGCGAAAGCGCGCCGGGTCATGCCCGACGGCGGCGCGGATCTGATCGTCGAGGGCACCGACGACAAGCTCCAGCACCGCCTGCCCGGTGCCGGCGCGCGCGCCCATCCGCCGGGTCAGAAGCCACGACCCCAGCCCCAGAAAGACGATGATGCCCCAGGTGATCACCACCGGTTGAGAGACCGCGACCGGCCCCACGGTGAAGGCGACGGACAGATCAAGCGGGCTCTCGGTCATGACCGCGCGCCTTTCAGCACGCGGACCCGTGCGACCAGCACACCGACGGCGGCCGCAATCAGCGGGGCGGGTCCGGCCAGCGCGGCGAGGATCAGAAACCCGGCCAGCACCGCCAGCCGTGCCAGTTGCAACACGACGGCGATCATCCGACCGGCCAGCATCATGTCCGCCACCCGCGCCAGTGAACGGAAATGCAGGGTGCCAACGCCATAGCCCGCCAGGGCGGCCACCGGCACCTGAATGACCAGGGGGATCGCGGCCAGGCTCATTGTTCGTGCATCCATCTTAGTGCCAGCCACAGGCCAAGGGCGGCCCCCGCCAAGGTCAGGGCCGCCGCCAGCGTGATGCCCGAACCCAGCATCCGGTCAAGCCAGCCGCCAAGCAGGACGCCCAGCAGGATCGGCCCGACGATGATCCAGCCCAGAACGCCGATCTGGGCAAAGCGCCGCCCAAGCGATGGCTCGGGGTCTTGCGCGGATCTGGTTTCGCGGTCGCTGGCACGGCGGGCGGCCTCGGTGATCCGGTCGGGGGGCTGGGGGGCCTCGGTCATCCGAATATCTCGCTTTCGTCCTGTTCCGGGGATGCGCCAGTGGTGGCCATGCGGCCCATGATCTGCCGGATGGCCCTTGTGTGCAGGCGCGCCGCCTGGGAGCGTTTGGATCGCGCCGCCTCGGCCTGGGCGTCCTTTTGCGCATTGATGCGTGTTTCCAGCCCGTGCAGGTCGTCACCGATGACCGCCTCGCGGCAGGCGATGCGGATCGCCCGGCCGCCTTCGACCAGCATCACCCCGCCCAGCACCGCGCAGAATTGCCACGGCCCCGCCGCCCCGCGCCAGCGCACGACGCCTGACGAAAGCACGGTCATGAAATCGACATGGCCCGGCTGGATGCCAAAGCCGCCGCTTGCGTCTTCGGCGCGCAGCGACGCGACATCCGCCGCTTCGACGACCACCTGCAAGGGGGTGGTGATCTTCAGGGCCATCGCGGTCATCGGGCCTCCTTTGTCGGCCTGACGGGGGCCTCCGTGCCGGGCGCCGCCGGCGCGGGGGCCGACTTTTTCGCCGCCCCCTGCCCGCGCGCCGCCTTTTCGCGCGCTTCGTCCAGGGTTCCGATCATGTAGAACGCATCTTCCTCCCAATCGTCGCACTCGCCCTCGAGGATAGCCCTGCAGCCCGCCACGGTATCAGCGGTGGTGACCGACCGGCCTTCCATGCCGGTATAGGCTGCGGCGACAAAGAAGGGCTGGGTAAGAAAACGTTGCAACTTGCGCGCGCGCGCGACCAGGATACGTTCCTCCGCGCCAAGTTCCTCCACGCCCAGCAGGGCAATGACGTCGCGCAGTTCATGGTAATGTTCGATGGCTTCGCGCACCTTTCCGGCGACGCGCACATGCTCTTCGCCCACCACCTGCGCATCCAGCAGCACCGAGGTGGTGGTGATCGGGTCGATGGCGGGATAGATCCCTTCGGACGCAAGCTGGCGTGACAGCACCACCATGCTGTCGATATGGGTGCTGATCGCACCAACCGCAGGGTCGGTGAAATCGTCGGCGGGCACATAGACCGCCTCGATCGCCGTGACCGAAGATTGCCCGACCGAGGCGATGCGTTCGTGCAGATCGGCCACTTCGGTTTCCAGCGTCGGCTGATAGCCCACGCGCGACGGCATCCGGCCCAGAAGCCCCGACACCTCGGCCCCCGCCTGAACGAAGCGAAAGACGTTGTCCATCAGCAGAAGAACGTTCCTGCCGTCATCGTCGCGGAAATATTCCGATATGGTCAGCGCGGTCAGCGGCACCCGCCAGCGCGCGCCCGGCGGCTCGTTCATCTGGCCGTAGACCAGAACCGTCTGATCCAGCACCCCGGCCGTGCGCATCTCGTTGAGCATCTCATGGCCCTCGCGGCTGCGCTCGCCCACGCCGGCAAAGACCGAAATGCCATCATAACCCGAAACCATGGCGCGGATAAGCTCCATCACCAGCACCGTCTTGCCGACCCCGGCCCCCCCGAACATCGCGGCCTTGCCGCCCTGTGCCAGCGGGGCCAGCAGATCGAGCACCTTGATTCCGGTGGAAAACACCTTGACCGCGCCGGTCTGCCCCGACAGCGGCGGTGCGGCGCGGTGGATCGGCCTGCGAGGCGTATCATCGGGCAGGGCCGCGCCATCGTCGCCGGTCTCGCCCAGAACGTTGACCAGCCGCCCCAGCACGGCAGGCCCGACCGGCACCGTCACCGGGCCCGCCGTCACGCGCACATCGCATCCGCGCCAAAGCCCATGGGTATCCTGAAGCGCCAGCGCGCGCACGCGCCGGTCGCTGAGTTGTGCCTGCACTTCCAGAACGATGCGGCGCGCGCCATCGCGGATTTCCAGGGCATCATGGATCTGCGGCAGGGGGCCGTCGATCTCGATGTCGACAACCGGGCCGCGAATGGCGACGATGCGCGCGACATGCCCCGCGATCCCCGGCTCTGCCAAAGGGGCCTGCATTCCCGATAGTCTCCTGTCTGGAGCGATAGTGCGAGGGTGCTGCCTGCGCGGTATCATCGCGGATGGCCCCCGCCGATACAACCGGCATGTGCAGGCGGTAGATGGGCGTTGACGATGTAACCGCCCCCCGACGGCAGTGATGTTCCACGGTGGGTCTGCGAGGATCCACAAAGGGGGGGACGGCCCTGTCAGAGATTGTCACCGTCGGGCGCGATCGCGGCCATTGCACCCAAGATTGGCTGTATTCCGCAGACCCTGCCGCGAATGGGTCAAGCAGGTCGAGAAAGACAGTGGCATGCGCGACGGGGTCACGACCGAGGAACGAGGTCGGATCAAGGCACTGGAACGTGAGGTTCGCGAGCTGCGCCAAGCCAACGAGGTTCTCCGCAAAGCATCAGCGTCTCACCTGTCACTCGGACCGGAAATGCGCGCTGGCGCAGGCTTCCATGCCGATCAGGCACGTCGGCTGGCGCTGGAAGAACTCAAGCATCTGGCTGCGCCCGAGTTGACGGCGCAACGAGGGACGGCCCTCGGCGTCAACACCGTGCAACTGGAAAACAGACTTCGCCAGATCGATCCCGATTGTGGTAACATCGTCCATGGATGGCTCCCTTCGTTGGCCGTGTTCACAGCACCCAACATGGCACATTGCGATGCCCGACGAGCCCTACGGTCATCACGTTCGGCCAAACGAGCCTCTTGAACGACGGCAGATCTTGAACGACGGCAGATTCTGTCAGCTTTGCCGCCGAGAACGCAACAACGACACCGACAAGGAACCCAAGGGATGCGCTGCCAAAGTTGTTCATGTTTTGCTCTCCACAACACACGGGTGAACATAACAAAAGCTCTTCGGCGCGAGTGCGGCAGAGACCTGCTTATTTCTCGGCAACATATCGAGATTTGGAAGGCCAATATTTGAGCACGAAAGGCTTATCCCTCTGAAGCCGGTTTCTCTACATGTTGATTTGCCGGACCGGCTCTCGGAGCAAGCTTTGGGCATGTGAGCGGGGGGGCGAACGCTATGACTGGTCGGTGGTGGCGGGGTGCCCGGCCGATTGTGCGGTTTAGAGCCGCTGCTCGACGAAATCGCGATAGGTGGCCGGGGCGAGATCGACGCCGATGCCGAGCAGTCTGTCGAAGGCGCTGCGCATGTGGCGGCGGCGGTTCCAGCGGAAGACGAACTCGTCGAGGTAGCGCTGCACGTGGCGCTTCCGGAGGCCGTGGAAGGTGCCCTTCGCCCACCGCTTGAAGTTGGAGAAGACGCGGTGGACC
>Ga0209346_1001023_pt1 | contig 18100 bp, 21 predicted proteins | sample AutmiccommunBRH9_FD_187381 | JGI IMG/M metagenome (GOLD analysis project Ga0209346, IMG submission 187381) | Deep subsurface microbial communities from Mt. Terri, Switzerland - Autotrophic microbial communities BRH/9 (SPAdes) (version 2) | ecosystem: Environmental > Aquatic > Deep subsurface >...
CGGCGCGCGACTGTTCGATCTCCTGGATCCGGCTGACGTGATTATGCTTGGCCTTGCGCACTCGCGCGTGTACTTCGCCGCCCCGGTAGAACGGGATCCTGAGCCGCCCCGTAATTCTTGCCGAATCGCGCTGGTCGATTGACGGCGAAGTATCGGTGCCCTGTGAATAGCTCGCCTCGACGTCGACGCGGGGCAGGAGTTCGCCCCAAACCTGATCGACCGAGTATTTCGCCGCCTGCTCCTGATAGAGCGCAGCAATGAGCCTTGGGCTTTCCTGCCCGGCGATCCTGTGCGCTTCATCGATCGAGGACGGCAATCCGCGCACCGAAAGCGGCGGCTCGGACAATCCTTCGGGCGAATGGCCGACCACGCGCAGGAAGCTGGCCCGCGAAATCTTCAGGTTGGCTTTCGCCAGATCGGCCGCCGACACCGCCCGTGCGCGCCTTGCCTGCGCCTGCGCCACATCCGTCAGTGTCACTTCCTTGACCGCGCGGCGCGCTTCGGCGGCCCGCAGTTCGCGGCTTAGCACTCCGACGTTGGCTTCGCGCAAGCCTTGGATGGCCTGGTCGCGCACCACGTCCATGAAGGCGGCGACCGCGTTGAGCAGCGTCGCCGATTCGCGGTCCCCAAGCTGTGCACGCCCCGCCCGCACCATGGCCTCCGCAGCGCTGACGGCATTCGTCGTGCGAAAACCATCGAACACCGGCTGGCGCACGTTGATTTCCCAGTTCGTCGGCCGACTCCGGCCATCCTTGAACGTTTCCGGATGCGACTTCACGTCCTCCGAAGCGATCGAGGCTAGCCCGGTGATCGTCGGCCGGTAACCCGATTGCGCCCGCGGCACGTCTTCGTCGGTCGCTCTGAGCCGCGCGCGTTCCGCGTCGAGGCCGGGATTCGATTGATAGGCGGCGACCAGCGCATTCCGCAGGTCCTCAGCCCGTGCCGGCACGATCGCCAGAACGGCAACTGCGGCGCACAGACAAGTCGCTCCGGCACGCCCCCCCGTGCGGCGCCAACCAGGCAAGCAAAGCCGGGCGCTCAGCCCTCCACACCATACGTTATGCGACATCACTTGCCCCGGCACCCTGAAACAGGGCACACCTTTCCAGATCTGATTGGCAGCTGATTCGCTGAACTATTGGTAAAGCTTGCAGACCGAAGTGCCTTGTTGTGGTGCCTCAATTACCGACAAACAAAGGTGCCAGCAATTCGGAGACGGGACACTCGTGTTCGGGCGGAGCGCTTGGGAACTAAGCGTCGATGTCGGAGAACTAGTGGCCCGTCGCGCCTAAATCGCATCATCGCCGCAACCTCATTCGATTTAGGCGCGACATGTGACTTCGTGAGGCGTTTATCACGCCTTAATTGACACCGGCCTCGCCGCACCGCCGGTCAATTAAGGCGCGACGCCTCACTAGAACGCGAACGACTTCGCCTTGGCAAAACCGGGTAATAGGGGCGCGGCGGCCTCAAAGACCTCCTTGACGTCGAAATTCGCCCCGATGCGCCGCCAGATCACCGCCCGCGCATGGACTGGCGTGCCCCGCACCGCGACAAGCCGGCCACCATCCTTGAGCTGATCGAGCAGCCCCTCTGACATGTCTTCGATGCGCCCGCCGACAAAGATTGCATCATAGGGACCTTCGTCCGCAAATCCCGCCTCTAGCGGCCCGGATACGACAGCCACGTTGTCGAAGCCGAGGTTGGGCAGCACTTCGGCCGCCATCGCGCCTAGTTCGGCATCGCACTCCAGCGCCACCACGGTTTCAGCCAGCCTGCCGAGGAGGGCTGCCGAATATCCAGGTCCGCAGCCGACGTCGAGCACCACATCGCCAGGGCCGATCTCAGCCAGCTGCACCATTTTTGCCAGGATGCGCGGCTCAAGTAGTCCACGCGGTTCGCCCCCTGGACCCTCCTTCGTCAGGCCGATCTGCTGATCCATGTACGCCAGCGGCCTCAGAGCCGTTGGCACAAACTGTTCGCGCGGCACTTCCAGCATCGCACGCATGATGCGCCGGTCGGTGACGTCGCTTGGCCGCACCTGCGATTCGACCATGTTCTTGCGTTGCTGTACGTAGTCGGCCATCCCGAATTCCCCTTCGCTGGACCCTGACGAAATCACGCCGTCGCGATCGTGCGCAGAATAGCCCAATCGAAGCGTCCATAAAATTGACCATGAGCCGCACACCGAGGCTTTGTCCAGCACGCCTGCGAACGGCTTGAAACCGTCGCGACACGCCCAATCTTGCCGATTGCGTTGCGTAACGGGCTTGTGATACAGCAATCGCTCGCTCGCCGGGTCGCTGACCCTGGTGATCGTGGATGGCCACGTGGCGGAGTGGTTACGCGCCGGACTGCAAATCCGTTTACCCCGGTTCGATTCCGGGCGTGGCCTCCAGTGAATTCAATGACTTACCTTCCAGAAGACTTCAGCGACAAGCCACTTTGACCCAATTTTGACTCATGGGTCGCGGCCGCTGGACGCCAGCGTCTGTCAGAAGACTTGCCTGTTACGGATAGTAGCTGCACACTCGAAATCCTTCAGGTAGGCGGCATGTTAAAGCCTCTGGTAATTGCTGCAATAACTGTGACGCTGATGGTTCAGCCGATGGCGGCGCACGCCGGCAGCGCAACCGCTCCGAGGCCGGATGCTCCGACCACTCGGAAGATTCCAACCGACGCAGCGATCATCGCAATAATCATCGCGGCCTCGATCGCCGCCTACAAGGCTGGCGGTCGCCCTGCGCATGCCCCGAGGACCGAATGAAGAACGGTCGGTCGTGCGGGGGCCGTAGAGCGTATCTGAGACCTGGCGGGACAAAGCCTCTGTGTCGATCCGGGATTGGATCACAAGAAGTCGCAACCCTGCATCTTCAATAAATTAAAGTGGTCTTAACCCTAGATCGTCATTGACAAGCTGTGGAAGTGTAACCTTATGTTACATGATCATGAGCAATGATCTGACCCTCGGCACTTGGCCTGACGAACCTCCGTCGCCACTGCAATTGATCGAACAGATTCGACAAATTGCGAAGCAGGACGACGGTTCAATTGGTTTTTCGAACCATGCAATTGAGCGCCTTTTGAGCCGAGGCTACTCCGACCGGGATGTGCTCCGAGGGTTTCGGATCGGAGACATCAAAGGGCCAATCCTGCCTGGAGACAAATCCAGCGAATGGAAATGCGAAGTCGTGTTCCCTGGCACTGAAGAAAGGGGAAGTCGGAACATTGGCGTCGTAACGATAGTTCAGCGTGGCAGCCGTCTCTTCGTTAAGACGGTTATGTGGAAGGATAAAAGATGAAGCAAAACATGGAACCTATGGTCTTCGGCCTCCTGGGCGAAAACCCGGTCCGTGAACCGCTGCACTACAGGGCATGCGGTCTGGACAACGTGTATCTGTGCAGTGGCTTCATTCAGGAAGAAGTCGACGGCGAGATGTACACGTCAGTGACAGGGGTTAATGACCTCTACATAATGATCGCGTTCCGCCTGTCGTTGCTGCGTCGAGCGTTGGCGGGCATGGAATTGCGTTTCTTGCGGAAGTATCTTGACCTGACCCAACAGGAGCTGGCTGATCAGTTCGGCCTCACGCGAAAAACGGTAAATGCCTACGAATGTGACCGCGAACCGGCACCGTGGGCTAACCAACGGCTATTGCAGGTGACGGTACTCTCCCAACTTATGAAGCATCTTAGGAAGCTGGTTGAGGAAGGCGACATGCATCTTTATGAGCGTTTCCACCCAGAGCTTGAAGACCTGATCGACTACCTATTGCACACGACGCGTGTGCTAGACGCGGCGAAAGATGCTGAAGAGCGACGGCTCATTGGAAGCGCGACCATTGGGCATTGGAAAATGCAAACTGACCAATGCTGCTCCGCTTAGGCTAGACTCCGCTACTTCAACACAGATGAACAAGATGCAGTCTCGTCGGCGCGCTTGTCGCGCCGATGACATTCTTCGGATGGCCGCTTGTTGGATTCCATCGAAGGTCCTGACAAATCTCTTCACGCGTTGCTTCGCCGCCGCTCTGCAGCAGGCTTTCAAGAACACAGCGGCGACGCATGTCGAGAAGTCACTCCACAAGCCCCTTGGCGGTATATGTTTTGCCACGACCCTTTTTCCGAGGATCACGATATCAGCCTCAAGAGCCGCGTCTGGCGCTGGATGCTGCACAAATTGGTTCCCCTGATCGGCCAGTTACCGACCTTTTCGCGGGCCGGCTTCGAACCGTTTAGGCTTTCGGACGCTGCGCAAGTACCAGGAGGCGCTCGAGCGCCGCCAACCGTAGCGACACGTCTGCTCTTCTCACCCAGTGCCATTCGCAAGTTGAGGAAATCTCATACGCGGCATCGGCGCCGACCAGCTCGCCAAGTTTTTCGTGCAAGTTCTGGACGCGCCTTTCGTGGGCCTCAAACGCGCTGTTTGCTGCCGCCAACTCTGCCCGAACTTCTGGTGTAATTTCGACTTCACGCAAGGGGCGAGCGTTTCCAGCAAACTCTAACGTTTCCATTTTCAGTTACTCCGATCAGATTGGGCGGCCGGCTTTGAGTTGGCTGGGCCGCTGGCCAGATCTACCAACCGCTCGAGGCCCGCGAGACGCAATTTCCTTTCAACACGGAACGTGCAGGGGTCCCAGGCGCAAGCGTCTGCCAGATGCTCGGCAGTGTCCCTATCCAGCACCAAGCACAGCTTTTCGAGAAGTCGCTCCAAGCGCTCCTTGTGATCGTCGTACTCGGCCATCCCTTTGCGGATCTGTTCAACGAGTTCGGGAGTAAACTCATCGGTTCTGAGGGGGCGCACATCATCTTCAATATTACGGTCACTCATTTGGCGGGTACTCCTCTCACCGCGCAACTTCATCGGAGCGGCAGGCACGCCGATCGGCTAAGCCGCGCGACTGCCATCGATGAAATCGATAATGTTGCCGATCCGGCCATCGTAAGGCTGCACCGGTCGCATCTCGCCATCCACTTCCAATTTTAAGCTCCACTTTTTAGCGAAGGTCCTCGTGAAACCGTTTGCTGCGTAAGGCTCCCCGTTGAGGACGAAGATCGCAGCGAAATTGATTTCCGGCCGGACCAGCAGCACCGTATCGTTTCCGAAGGGCCAGTTATCCCCGTAGGTGCCTGCGGTCAATTCGCGGAAGACATATCGGCAGGCGACGCCCTCATGGCCCATTAGGCGGCCGAGTTTGCAAATATTTTGGGAGGTCGTTTCATTTTCTCGAGAATCCATTGAAGTCGGGCCCTTTCTCGTTTCGATTTAGCACTTGATGAAGTCGAGACGCCTTCACGATGAATCCCGTCGCGCCGCGATCTGGCGAACAACTCCCAAAAGCTCCGGCCGCTCTAGCCAAAGCCGGATGTGCATCTCTACTGGACCGGGCACTTCGACTTCGCCCGACGCCCAGCGCCTAGCCGTTCGGCCGCCGACGTCGAGAAGCCGCCCAACCTCCTCCTGAGCTAGGCCAAGATGTGTAAGCGCCTGTCGATATTCATCCCGATCCATTGTCATTGTTAAAATGGTCATTTTGTCACCTGAAACCGCCAAAAACGTGAATAACACAGGTCACATTGGCCTAGAAATCACGAAATCGTGAACTTTGCGGGCCTCAACTGTTGGCTAGGTCATATTGACCTATAGGCCATACTGGCCTATAGTAGAGGCAGGTTAAGAGACGGCCAGCCGGCCCCGAAACGCAACAGACCCCGCAGAAGACGCCGAAGAGGTAGCCCGGACCAACCGGGCAGGGGAACGGAAACGGAAGGGATACCCGGAGGCCCGAGGGAAGCGGAGGGCGAAGCATGTCCGAACGCCCCCTTAGCGCTCTGCAAAGGCCATCACGGACGGCTCCCAACACCGGGAGCCGCTAGGGATCGCCTCCCCCGGCGTTAGCCCGTCGGATCTTCAAGCCATGGAGCACGACCACATGACCGAGACAAAAGAGATCGAATTCTGGATCGCGATCGATGCCGACGGCGAATTCTGCGTCGACACCGACTGCGCCGAGGATGCCGCCAACGGAATCGGCGGCATCACCCGGGTTTTCGCTTTCAAGGTGACGCTGCCTCTGCCGAAGCCGACGGAGGTCGCGGTTGCGGTTCCGGACACAGATCAGCCAGTCAACGTCACCGTCTCCTGACGGTCCTTAGCGGTGTCCGCCTCGCCTCAAAGCGGGACGGCATCCGGTGAGGATCATTCCTCCCCCGGTGTTAGCGCACCGGTCACTCAACGTGGAGCAAACCATGATTGCCGCCGGCGTGGCCATCTCAACGATGGCCGTGGTCTTGGTTCTTGTGAATTGCGTTCTCGCCGCTTTCGGGCGGCTCTAGCCATCGAGGGGCCGCCGCCCTTCTGGTGCTTGTTTCAAAGGCGGCAGGGGCCGGCACGGGCAACCGTATGCGGCCCCGAAGGCATTGCCAACACCGGCTTGCCGACGTGTTGGAAAACTAAAGAAGGCCCCCGTTTGCCCCGGTGTTAGCGCACCGGGCGGAGGCCTTCGAGGTTCAACGTTTGGAGCATTAAACCATGAAAACCTTTAGCACACTCGGCTGCCTTGCTGCAATCCTGATCGGGCTTGCGGCGATGTCGGTCGACACCTGGTCCAACCTCGAGTTTCAGGCCGGCGGAGACCTCACTGTCTCCCGCCTGCTTCAACCCGACTTCTGGACTTCCCTCAAGGCCGCCGTCGTCGTTGTCGCCATCGGCACGGCCGCCGCACTAACGCTCGCCGGACTGTCCTGGCGGGCGGGACGCGCCGCACTGGCCGCCGGCCTGTTCGTCGCGTTCGTCTTCGGGGCGCTCTACAGCCTTAACGCCACGCTGAGCCGCGTTGCCGACGCCAAGGACGGCGGCGTGCACAAAGCCCAGTCGCACAACGTGGCGATCGTCGAGGCCAAGGCGGCCGTCTCCCGGTGGGAAACGGCGCTCGCCAAGGCCGGGACGGGGATCAAGGCCGAATGCAAGGGCCGCGATCCCGTGACCCTGCCCCGCGAGGGCTGGCCGCTGTGCATCGGCCACCACGAGGCCGCCCTGGTCGCCCAGGAACGCCTCGACGCCGCCAGGGCCCAGCGCGCAGCACTCGGCGCCCCGGTGGTGGAGGACAGCGGCGCGGAGCGGGTTTCGGCCCTGGTCGGCGGCGCTGTCAGCCCCAAGCAGGTGACGCTCTACCAGCCGGTCCTGTTGCCGGTAGCACTGTTCCTGTTCGGCAACCTGATGGTGGCGTTCGGCTTCGGTGCGATGGCGCCGGCGCGGTCTGCAATCGTCGAGGTCGCCACGGCCGAGCGTCCGATGAAGGACGTGACGCCGAGCGGTGCAGTGGACTCCGAGCCCGTCCTGGCGGCCCTTCGCCAGATCGGGCGGCCGGTGAATAACCGGCAGCTGGCCGACGCTATGGGCTGGACGGAATCGACAACACACCGCCGCGTGAAACTGCTCGCGGCGCAAGGCTTCATCCGAAAGGAAGGGGCTGGGAATCAAGTCGCGATTGAAATTGCGGAATGACGATAAAGGCGGCCGGGGTGAAAACCCCGTGCCGACTTTTTTTCGTTTCCAGCCCCGTCGGTTTGCAAGCCTGTTTGCAGCGCGAGTTCACAGTCACGTTTTCAATGTTTTCAATCGTGAAAACTTAGATTGTATGGGCGTTTGCCACTATTGCCTCAGCAACTGTATCAAGAAAACTGGCAGATTGGTTCGATGCTTAAAGGGCGAAATGAAACCTGCGACGGAGCTTCCTAGTCGCAATGGTTGCATCCGCCTGCTTTCGGGAAAAGCGAGTAGCGGGGATAACCGATTGCCCGAAGTAGGCCGCCATGGCACTCTTCTCTGCCGCCGTATAGCTTGGATGGTTGCCAGAATGCTTGAGAGTAGTTTGTATCCATTCGTGCACGATTTCATCGAGCAGCGATTCCGGGCTGAGCTAGCTCCTCGCTATGGCGAACTCCACACGGCTTCAGCGATCACCGCCACGACGAAAGGCGGCACAGATGACGGCCGATGGTCGCGGCCCGATCTGGCTCTCGCCGCTGTTCGGCGCTTCAAGTTTGATGCCACTTGGACGCTCGACCTCCATTCTTTCGAGGTCAAGACGTCAATAAACTGCGACCCAACCTCGGTTCACGAAGCCCTAAGTCATACGTCACTCGTTCATTTCACATGGCTGACTTGGCACCAGCCAGACTTCCGCGAAAGCGACCAGCTCTGCCGACAAATACACGACCGATGCGCGCGGCACGGCGTCGGTCTAATAACCTTCGACGATCCATCGAACAGCGATAGCTTCATGGTACGACTGCGGTCTGCGCGGCATTCGCCCGATCCGGAATCCATCGACGAATTTATAGAGACCCGGTTCGACGAGCATGACCGAAAACAACTCCAGGCTTGGTTGAGACGGGTAGAGTGACTGATGGCCGTACGTGTAGCAATCGCGAACCATAAGGGCGGAGTGGGGAAGTCCACGTCGTCCCTAATGATCGCAGAGGCCCTTGCTGCAACGCTCGGCCTGCGAGTTCTGGTGATCGACATGGACCCGCAGGCCAGCGTGTCGACCATGCTCCTTTCTGCTTCCGGGGCAGATCGCGTTGCACTTGGCGGCCGATCGATCATGGCACTCCTTGAGCGCGTTGCTAGCGGCGCCCCAGTGCAATTGAGCAAAGTCATCACATCCAACGCCAGCGACCTGATTGAACTGCGAGACTATCCCGGCGACGCCAGGGTTGATCTCATAGCTTCGGCGTCAGAACTGCTTATCGCACTCACCTCTCTTGAGAGCCAAATTCGCAGCCGCTATCGCGCCCATTTGGACGTGGTACTCATGCGCACCCTCTCTCCCGAGCTCGATCGGATTGGTAGGAGTTACGATGTCGTTCTGTTCGACTGCCCTGCCGGCACTGGACCGCTGTCACTCGCCGCTGTGCGCCTTTCGAGATACGTTATAGCGCCAACGGTTCTGGATGAGATCTCGGTAAAAGCACTGAAGGATTTCATTTCGATTGTGCTCGCGCAGCAGCGGGATGCTGCGGGGCATTTTGAGCTCAAAGTGCTTCCGGCAATCTTCAGGACCGGTGATCCAGTCCAGAGCCAAATGCTTGACCAGATCCGATCTGGTGCTGTGAAGCTCAATTGTTTCAGGCGGCCGGTTCCCGACACCGTTCACGTGCGACGAGCCACTCACCGAATTCGCCCCAACTCATACCGTACTTTGCGCGAGAAGTACGCTTCACTCGCAAGCGAACTGCACCCTCTAGCCAAAGACGTCCGAGCATTCATTCTTCCGAAGGAGAAGGCCAAATGAGCGGAAAAGTGATCAGCGCCAGCGAGGCTCTGGACAGAGTGTTTTCAGTGATCCGAGAAGAGGCTGCATCGAACCCGAAGTTGGCACGGCGCCTAGTTGAGGAGATGGGAGCAACAGTTGTTTTCCAGGGGAATGATGCGGCAATTGCAGTCGATCCCGTCATTGCAGCTACGCGTCACGATCAGGCAGCCTTCCGCGAGATGTTCTCCACGTTCAGCGATGCCGAACTGAAGAAGATGCTGAAGGATTTCGGGCTCGCCACGGCCGAGGACATTAAGGGAGTGAACACGAAGCCTAAGAAGATTGGCTTCATCGAGTTGCTGTGGGATGGGGCGCGAAGCAAGCTAGGGTGAGAACGTTGCAGCACTCATCGCTCCAGGTCCAATGAGCAGGACTGATATGCGCTGCTACCTTACAAGTATTCCGTTTGAAATGATCTGGCAGCTAACGCGACACCCGAAAAACTATTCGGTAAGCCAAGCGTTCAATTCTTCGATATGAATGGCAAAGTCCCGCTCTTCGCTCGGTCCGCCTTTGTGTACGACTCCCACGACCGCATTCTCGCTGTCGAGGAGAGGACCACCAGACATACCTTGCGACAGCTTCTGCGTCACTTCAATCAGCTTGACCCCGTGTTTGATGGGAAGTGAGCTCACCGTTCCCTCTCGGACATTGATGTTGTCGCCCGGTCCAAAGCTCGGATAGCCGACAGCCTTTAGCTCATCACCGACTGCAACAGTGTTGGCGGAGCGCTCAAGCCTGTAATACTCGGTGTCAGAAATAGTATGCCCCAGAATCGCGAGATCACGAGCCTTGTCGCGCTTTAGCACTGTCGCCTTGAACACGTTGGCACGCTTGCTCGGATGATAGACTTCTACCTCATCCACGCCATCCGTACAGTGGGCAGCAGTAACAAGCCCAATATCCTCAAGAAAGAAGGCACTGCCCTGCGCCATCTCTCCCATTGTATGTTCGACAACCCACACGGACCTGTAGCGGACCTCGTCCGCAGTCGGCGTCACCTCGATTTTGCGATCCGGAAAGCTCGAGTTGTATCGCATTGCGATGCCCCTATACACAGGGTCGGATTGGCCCCGGATGAAGCCGAGCCAGCTGATCTTACCCTGAAGATGCGAGCCGAGTTGTGAGCTACCCCCATGAATTTCAATAAACTTTTTCTGCGCAGCTTCCGTACCCAGCATCTCCACTGAGTAGAGCGCCGCCCGGATATTCCTGACATAACGGCGATCGACATTGAGGAATTCGTTCACCTTGAGCCCGGTAACCATCCTTCGCGAGTCCCGGTCGGCATAGTGCGCCTTGCCGGGATTTAAGCCGAATCCATTGGTGGCGAAAGTATTGCGCAGGACGGGCACCAGAAGATCAGGTGGGAAGTGCCCCGCGGTCGGGACGGCACCCTCGAACAGCGCCGTCATGGGTTGGTGGCTCGAGAACGTAATATCGTCGGCGTAGCGCGTGTATATGCAGCGCGCACCCTTCGCGAAAGCAAGCAGCTCCTTGTCCAGGCGAAAGCAGATCATGTTGGACAGTACAGGACTGGTCGGCGCGCCCTGCGGCAAACAGTTGTTATAGCAGCACAGGCGAGCAATGATGCTGGCCACACGACTGCCGATGCCGAGAGATGCGAGGACGCCGCTGACCCGTTTTTCGGTAATCGACGGAAAAAAATTCTTGATATCGATGTTGAGCACGAAACGCTTGCGCAGGTGCGCTCGTGCGTTAGTCTTCACAGACTTCCCGGGCACAAACCCATGGACTGGATTTCGGACACGATAGAGCTGGTCGAGCAGCGGGGCGATTTGGCGCTGCAGAAATTTCAGGCGCTTGTCCGGAGCGTTAATCATCCTGATTTTGTTATTCCCCTTGGCGATCTCGAACTGGTGATACATGCGCCGGCGAAACCACCAGATCTTCTTCAGCTCATTGGCTGATAAGCCGAGATAGGTGAGTAGCGCCGCTTCACTGGCCAATTCGGGAGGCAGCCGTCCTCGGACGATTGGCGTTCCAAAATAGTAGCGCGGCACGAGGTCCCCCCCTCCAATCACGCCAGGGCGTCTCAGCGACTTGGCGCGCACGATATGTGAAGACATTAGCTCTCACGCCGCAGTTACTACAGCGCGTATGCGAGGGGAGACCTCGTGAGAAAAGCATTATCAACGTGCCCCTGGATCATCCAGAACAATCGCAAGCATCTGGTCCGAAGGGCAGTACAATTCGGAGACGGCGCGGCCTCCGCGCCTGGATCTGGCCAAGGTCGGCGCGCACGATCACGGAGACGCACGGTCTGTTTCCGCGCCTGCGACGACCGCTCCACGATCCGATGCGAGGGCTGCGGAACAGTGATGCATCGTCAGCTCACAAGGCGCCTGCCCCGGTGCGCCGCCGCGCCATGCGCCGCGCCGCCATGGCCCGACTGCGCGACTGAGCTAGCTGCGAACTCGCGGTCAAGATCGTGCTGCATTAGCAATTGCGATCCGCGGTAAGGCTTCAGGCCGAAACCATAATAGCCGAAGCCGCGATGAGCTGTGCAGAGTCCTGTGGTGAAGAGGGTTCATTAACATTGGTGAATGCATTGACCGACGCTGGGTAGTGAACCCCTTCGGGAATCCAAATTCGACTTCCCAGACTTCCGGACCTCGGCAATCCGCCATCAACTTATTGATTTGATTGAATGTTTTAAGTTGCTGCGGCGGGTCGGGAATCGCTGGAAGTCAAATTTGGAAATCAAACCTAGCGATATTTCGGGAGCTGCGTCGCCCGCGCCGTGAAAAGGTGCTGTAAAGTACCTTTTGCCGGTCGACGAGTTGAGATGCGAGGTCGTCGGTCGTGCGCGGGGTGTTGCAGCACTGGCGATCAAACATTGCAGCGCACCACGACCTTGGCCAGATACAGTCGCGGCCGCCGTGCCGTCTCCTTCCCCCGCACACACTTGCGTGGCGGACAACTCGCGTTATTTGTCATGATTGCGTTGTGCCATGCACCGTGCGTCGACCGGCAAAGTGGCGAGATTAAATTAGACCTTTGAAGGTCGCTGATTTGAATGCCAGCCTCCCTCATGCCAAGAGAGACACACCGGATTCGCCATCCAGGAGAGGGGCGGGCAAACCAAAGCCCAAGGCCATCCCCCAAAGCCAATGGGGCATGGGGTGCCGGTTTACGAATCTCTTCGCGAAACGGTACCGTCCATATGACGGCGCCAGCCACTCGCCCGTGTTCCGCCAATTGTGCGGGACCGCCAGCGGCCAGTCGATTCCGGTGGACCGTCTACACCCTCGGACTTCGCCAACATTCGCCGGCGATGCTCCTCGTGGGAGCGCGAAACGCGCCGCGACTTTGCGATCGCCGGAACGTCCTTCGTCGCCGTCTTTTCGCGATGCTCGCGGACTAGGCGATGGACAAGGTTGGACGGGTGATTGGTCCCGCCGAGCGCCACCGGAACCGGATCGTGATCGGTTTCGAACAGCGCGATGATCTCGCGCGCGGTCAAAGATTTCGCCCGGGCCCGGTCGACCAGTGGAACGAGACGGCCATGATCGTCGAACCGCTGCAATTGCAGCAGCGCTGCCGCCAAACGCTCCCGGAGATTTGGCGCGCGACCGCGGCGTCCCATGGTACTTTCAGTTCTTCCCAGCGTCGGGCATCGACTTGCCGGTGTTGAGCTGGCCTTCGACGCGGCCCTTGGCCGAGTTGACGATGGATTCGAACCATTTCGACGGGCTGACGGTGACGACGACGTTGACGTCGCCCTTGACGTCGGCGCTGCCGGTCAACTCGGCTTCAATCCTGCCGGATCCTGCCGTCGGCGAGATGTCGCGCACCAGCGGCCGGCGTTCGGGCAGCGGCGGCATGCCAAGCCCCGCCAGGTTCTCGCGAGTGACGGCGCCGACCGGCGCGCGGGCGCGGCTGAACCAGTCGGATTCCGTCGCCCAGCCCGCCCCGGCGAAGCCTGACGGCGCCGCCCATGACGGCACCCGGTTGCGTTCGGCGGCTTCCGGGATCTGATCCCACAGCCAGTCCATGCCCGACTTGACGCGCTTCTGGATCGCCATGACGGTCGGGTCTTTGGCGCGCTCGGTCTGCTGCTGCCGGGCTCTCTGATCGGCTGCAACCGCCCAGTCCCAGGCGTTCTTCAGCCAGTCGGGCAGCTCCGGAAAGATGATGTCGATCTCGTGCGGCTCGTTAAACAGCAATTCGAGCTTGTCCCAGTTGCTCATCAGCTTCGTCAGGCCCACCATGCCGACGATCGACACGGTCGCGATCAAGGGCGACGCGAAAAAGCCGCCGAGCCCCATCGCCGCGAACCCGAGCGCCGCCATGCCTGCCGCCGCGGTGAGTAGATGCGCGCCGAAACGCAACAGGTCCGGGTTTGTCTTCGACAGGCTTACCAGAAACTCAGAAATCCCGAACATCGACGTACCAAGGTCGCCCATCGCACCGGAGTTGCCGACCGACACCCAGAAGTTTTCGTAGGCCGCCGCCATCTTGTTGAGCGCGCCGACGGTGCCCTGGTTGCGGATTTCTGCCATCCGCCGGGCGGCGCCTTTCGATTCGCGGGCAAGCTCGGCCTCCTTGGCAATCAGGTCATCGAGCAGCATGGTCAAAACGCGCCCGCCCTGGCGGATGTCCATGATCCGGCTAATCTCGCCAACGCCTACCTTTTTCTCGCGCAGGGCCGCGACGAACCCCAGCAGATCGTAATTCTGACCGCTCGCCGTCAGCGTATCCAGCAATGCGTCGGCGATGACATTGCGATCCGCGGCGCCGTCGACCTCGCTGGCGATCAAGTCGGTCAAATTGGCCGCCAGCTGGGCCGGCTTGAGCCGCAGCACTTCATCCTTCAGCATCGCCTCGATGCGCTTGCGCTGCCCGGACGCATCAATTCCGTTGAGCCCAACGCTAGAAATAATGTCGTCGGCGCTGATCTCGCGGCGGCCGTGAATAAAATCGTTGATGTCGATGTTGAGGCGGCCGAGCGTCGCCAACATGTCCTTGGTCGGCTTCGCCATGCGCACCAGCGCCGAGCGCATGGCGATGCCGGATTCCGAACCCTTGATGCCGTTGTTGGCCATCGTCATCGCCGAGGCCGCAACGCCATAGATCGATATTCCGGCGGCCGCTGCCAGCGGCGCAACGTACTTGAACGTCTCACCCAGCAGCCGGACGTCCGTGTTGGACTTGGTTGCGGCGTAAGCCAGCACGTCTGCAACCTTTGTCGCCGACTCGCTGGCCTGCTCCGCGGTCTGCATCGGCAACCGCATGCCTGTCAGCACGTTAGTGATGATGTCAGCAGACTGGCTGCGCTCGATGTCGCCGGCGAGCGCCAGGTCGAGCGTCGACTTCAGCGATCCTCGCGTCGCGGCCTCAGTAAAACCGGCGCGGAACAGTTCGAAAGCCTGGCCGCCGATTTCCTTGTTGGTGAACGGGTAGAGCGCGTTCAAGGACTGCGCGTACTCTTCAAGATTTTTCCGCTGTGACGCGGTAAGCTGGCCGACAGCCTGCACGTTGTTCATCATCTTCTCGAGGCCGTAGGCGGCATCGAAGCCACTACGTCCCAGTATGCCCAGACCGGCGCCGAACATCGTCGCGGATGTGCCGAAGCCGCCCATCGAGCGCATGCCGGAGCGCGACTGCTGGCCGAACCGGCCCATCACGCCGCCGAACATGCCGGCAGCTGCGCCGATCCGCTTCATCATGGGTGAGAAGCGGTCGACGCCCTGAATGATCGCGTTGGCGCGAAGGTCCATTGTTAACCCACCCGTTTCATCTGGTTATTCGCGCAGCACTGCTCGCGGTAGCGATGCCGCAAGACGAATGTAGCGGTTTGCGCATGATCGCTCTGCCTCGTGCTCAGCGCCTGCGTCCACCGCTTCTCCTGCGCTTCCTTCACCGACAGGTCTAGCCGAGCACTCCGCGCTTCTACGACCATGCCCCGCTCGCGGTAGCGCTGCCGCAGTTGTAATGTAGCGGCTTGCACCTTGTCGCTGAGCTTTGTGCTCGTCGACTCCATCAGTACCCCCTTTTTCGCTGATCTCGTGCCCGGCGCTGCATTCGTCGTGCCGCGCGTGCAAGGCGGCCGACATCGTTGCCGATGTCGCGAAGCCGGCCTTGACCGTCAAGCTTGTCACGTAGTGCGTCTGCCAGTTCAGCACCGGAGCGCGCTGCTGGCGTTTCCATTTTTTTCTTCATGCCACCGCACCCACCATAAATCGGGCGGCAGGCGAAAGAGCCGGAAGGGGCGCGACTGGACCATCGTCCGGAAGATCCGCCACGCGGCCGAGATCGACGATCGGACGACCGGACGCGCCAGGCGTGAGCGTTTCGCCGTCGCGGTGCTGCAGCCCGGAATCAAGTTTGCGCAACAGTTCGAGTTCGCTTGCCAGCGGAGCCGTTAAGTACCGCGCGTGGCCGAGCGCGACCAACTCAGCGGCGCGGCCGTCCTCGCACAACCCGCGCCAGCCATTTCGCACGCTGTGCCACCCGCTCTCGTCGAACACGTCAACGGAACTTGCAAGCGCGTCTATCTGAATCCTCGCCGAGCCAGCAGCGTGGTCGGCGATTTCCACGAGCCCACGACGGGCTGCTTCAACTGCGACGACGCGCGGAATGCAGACAGCGCGCCCAGCGCCGATTTCAACACGCGCGTCGCTGAATGAATACGCAATGCCGCTGCCGCGCCCGACGACAACGAGCACGTCGCGAAGCACGTCCGCCGACCGCAACGTCGGCTTTTCAACACCGCTTTCGCTGAGGCGCTCCGTCTTTCCGCGCTGCGTGGCCGCAAGTCGGTCAAGCTGCGATTGCCGCTGAATCCCGCCCGGGCGGAGGATGGCCGCAACGTCCGCGACGGCCGCCTCGAGAATCGCCGCTTCGCTGCCGAATTTCGCTGCCTCCTTGATCGCCGCAGCTAACGCAGCCGCCGCCGGTTGAACGCTGTGAGAGATCGCGTCAGCGCATCGCGCCGCTTTTTCGGCGGCCTCGGCGCGTGACTCGCGCTCGGACTCTGCGGCGGCCTCAGCTGAGGCGGCGGCGATTTCCTCGTCGATCGCGCCCAGCGCAGCGGAGATCATCTCGACTTCGCGTTCGCGCTCCGCAAGATTTGCGCTTCCGGTCTCGGCGTATACGGTGCCAGCCGCCAGTGCAGCAACGGCAGCGCTTCGTGACTCGACCAGTTCCGCCTCTACCGCACTTCGCCGTTTGACGAGTGCCACTTTTCGTGATCGCAGCGCATCGATTTGTGCGCGAGCGGTGCGGGAGTCCTTTTTTCGTGTCGACATGGTTCGTTGATCCTTCTGTTGAGTTGGTCATGCAGCCGCCCGGGTAGGCAGCGCCATCGACGCAAATTCGTCATCGTCGAAAATGAGGTAGACCACGGGGCGAACCAGGTGTTTGGTCCGGCAGCGGATGTGCGCAAACTCTGGGCTCTGAAGCCCTGCGAGACGCTTGCGGTGTCGTTCGACACCAGCCTCCAAGGCCACAGCCGCGAGCACTGTGTCGGCGGGCAGCTTCTCGATGCGGGCCTCGTCGGTCCACCATTGGTAGGCGGCGATGATGTCCACTGGCAGAAGCCAGCCGCACCAGCCTTCGCGACGGAGCCAGCCGACGAACTCGCAGGCCTGTTCAGCGATACTCATCGCTTTTAGCGGGGCGGACTCGGTCACTGCGGCGCGATGAAGACGACCGTCGACGGAGACGAGCTGCAGGGCTTTCGCAGCTTGCGATTTTGGCCGCGCAAGTTCGGGTGGACTCGCCAGCTTCGCGAGGCGGACGGGCTGGAGCAAGGCCCGTCCACCAGCACGCCGCCCGAAGCAGGACGCGAAAAAGCTCGCCCTGCCACAGAAAATTCGCATCGCAGTTCCCCGGACGGGCGGAGTCGGTTGCGAGGGGTCGACGGACCACCGGACCCGTCGACCCATCCACGCACGCCAGGCCGATGGACGCCCCAGCCTGGCGATGAACATGCGGAAAGCGGCGTTCATGTCGCGATGGTCTCCCTGTCGGAGACGAGTTGGAGGCGATCCCGCTTGGCAGGGCGCAGCCGACGGAGAAGGGCGAGAACCTCGGCAGCCGAGAGTTCGCTGTTCATCGCGAGGGCAAGCGCGTCGTCTGGAAACTCCCGCGCAATGTCCGATCGAAGAATAGGGGCAAGGCGCGAGGTTGCCTCGTGTGCGCCCAGCGCGTGCGCGAGACGATCGCGCCCAGCGCCCGCGCCAAGTTCTGCCAGCGCGGCATCGATTGCGAAATCGGCTCTTGTCATCATCGGAGCGTCTCCCGTGATATCCCCTTCCGGCACGGTCGAGTGATTCGGGGTGGGCCGGCACGGTGCAAAATCAGGATCTTTCGCAAGGGCCGCCGCGAGGCCCGCAAGCCAGGACCGCTGGTTCTCGTCGAACCAAGCCCGCGAGCCGGGCTCAGAGATGATACCGGCTGGCCGCAGCAGCCGGGCTGCGGTCGAAGCGGCAACGGCGGCTGCAGTTCGGGTTCTGGTCGATGTGGGTCGCTCCGGTACCGATGCCTGTGTCGCCGCTCGAGCGACGCGCGTCACCGTCGCCTTACCGCAGCCCAGCGCCCGCGCCGTTTGCCGATGGCTCGCGCCAGCGGCGAGCATCTCGCGGATTTGCGCGTGGTCGATTTTGTCGGGACGCCGGTTCACTCCGCGGCCTCCTCCACCAGCTCCGGCGGCGCAGCCTCACCGGGGCCGATGTAGCGATGGAGGCGCGCCGGGAGCAGGCCGTCGACGCGGATGGCGCCCGCCGCCTCAGCTGCCTCGCGGGCCGGCAGGC
>Ga0209346_1001033_pt1 | contig 17933 bp, 16 predicted proteins | sample AutmiccommunBRH9_FD_187381 | JGI IMG/M metagenome (GOLD analysis project Ga0209346, IMG submission 187381) | Deep subsurface microbial communities from Mt. Terri, Switzerland - Autotrophic microbial communities BRH/9 (SPAdes) (version 2) | ecosystem: Environmental > Aquatic > Deep subsurface >...
CAGCTGAAACCAGCTCCTCCGACGAGCATATCTGAGGGCCCATTCTCGGAGCTGGTTTCAGCTTCCGCTACCTTCAGTGGTTGATTGAGAATTATGAACCGTGACACAGAATTTTGAATACTCCCATTTATATACCCGAATTCACAGGAGATATTCGACCACTTATCACATACAATCAACTCACAGCAATTCATTCATTAGATAACTTTTGTGCTATCGGTATAGATCTCGTTTCTTCAGAAGACCGAGAAACCGGTTTCTGCGTGCTGCGAGGTCATCGGGCCGAAACCTGTAGAGTCAAAACCGATGAAGAAATGATTCGCCTTGCCATTCAAGCAAAGGCAAATCTTATATCGATTGACTCTCCATTAAGCATACCCAAAGGCCGTACGACCTTTTTTGACGACGATCCACATCGCGATGAATTCGGTATCACACGCGAGTGCGAAAGGATCCTCAAGAGACGCGGGATCTCAAGTTACCCTTGCCTCATCCCCAGTATGCAGAAACTAACACAACGAGGTATGCTTCTGGCTCAAAAATTTCGAGAGCAAGGAATTCCTGTGATCGAAAGCTATCCGGGTGCGGCCCAGGATATAATGTCAATTCCGAGAAAACAGGCGGGTCTTGATTATTTAGTCGAGGGATTAAAAGAGTTTGGTTTGACGGGTGAATTTTTGAGTACAGCCGTCAGCCACGATGAGTTGGATGCAATCACCTCTGCTGTTGTTGGACATTTCTTCTTCATTCCTAAAAAAGCTGTTAATAAAACAAATATTGATAGTCATGCTAAATAGAGTCGAAATTTGTGGAAACATAGCATCGGGGAAAACGACTTTATGCCAAGTTTTATCAAAAAGAAAATTTCTCCCCATATTTGAAGACTTCCAAACCAATCCTTTTTTTGAAGATTTTTATAACGATCCAATAACATATTCTTTTGAAACAGAAATTACTTTTCTTCTTCAGCACTATCATCAAATAAAGAAAAACAAGATCAATACCCCTATCCTTTGCGACTATTCGTTGCTTCTTGATATGGCCTATGCTGATGTAAACCTTTCCGGCAATAGACTAAAAGTGTTCTTTGATGTTGTTGAAGAACTCCAACATGAGATTGGCCTCCCAGGACGAATAATTCATCTCGTCTGTTCAGAAGAGGTTCTTTTACAAAGAATTATTGATAGAAATAGGGAGGCAGAAACATCAATTACAATTGATTACCTCAAGGCTCTAAACAAGGCTATCTCGGCAAGAGTAAAGAACATTTCAAGACAAACTCTTGTAACAACGATTGACAGTCATGCTATCAATTTCACATCAGGCATTGGTGGAATAGGAAACTTTGATTTTGATGATTTAACCGGATAGAATTTTTTATAACCCATACTGATCCCCATTCCGACGTAGCCACTCTTCATGTCTTTCATATTCCGGAGCTGCCCGCCGCAAGCGCTCGTAAAACGCAGGGCTGTGGTTATGTTCATGAAGGTGTACCAGCTCATGGAGGATCAGGTAATCGATTCGTTCCGGTGGCAGGAGAATCAACCTCCAGTGAAACAGTATCTTACCTTTTTCGGTGCATGATCCCCAGCGGAAGCCAAGATCGCGGATTTCAATCGATTCCGGCACAACACCTACCCGATCTTGCAACAATTGTACTCGCCGGGGGACCCAGTCCTCAGCACGCTTAGTATACCAGTTGATAAAAACTTCTCGGCCCCGCAAGACTAAAAGGCGGGGCATTAAAAAGCGACTTCCTTGAAACCTTAAGTGATTTCCATTCCTGACAGACCGTATATCATCTATAAGTTTCAACCGATACTTTCGACCCCGATAGTAAAAACCTTCCCCTGAGACGAATTCCTTTACCGGCAGCTGATGCAGTTCCTCTTCCTTCCGGCCAAGTTGCTGATATATCCAGATGAGTTTTCCCTGGATCATCGTCTCCAGCTTCGCCAAGCTCGCGCTTTCCGGGGCATAGAGGAGAACATGGCCATCCCTATCGACACTCAGCTCCACCGTTTTGCGCAGGGCACTGCGTCTTACCTCGACAGCAAAATCTTTAATCGCGATTTTTTCCATTGCCCCACACCAACAGCCGATGAAGATTTCTTGCCTGTTCGACAACTCTCGTAGCCAATTCCGCAAGCTTATTTCTGGCAATCTTGCCGCTTCGTAATAGTGACCTGTACACCGACTTTTCCAGAGACCTACGACTATGCTCATCCCGCCAGAAGTCGACCAGGCGAATTTTTTCTCTTATTTCATCGACCGTCGCTACAGTTAAATCGATAACTTCTTTGAAAGCCGGATCATCACTTTTCAGCTCAGCCCCGCTCTCCTTTTCAATTGCGTCTTTCAAGGTCCCAAAGAATGGCGCATGCAATCGTGGATCAAGCCCAGGAACCGTCTGCTTGCCACCACGAGCCAGCTCTTCCTTGATAAACTGCCTTAGGGCCTCTTCCAGTGCGTTCCAGTTATCCTTGAACTGCTTGATGATAGCCTCAAGCCTTTCACTCAGCTTCCGGTAATGGCTGGGATCTTCATCAAAGCGCAGCCGGATTTGATGGCGCAGGGCATGCTTCATTTCCGACGCTCTGGCTCGAGCGTTTTTCTTCCGTTTCACCTGATCAAGGAAGTTTATATCAGTGATCGCCACCGGTGCTATCCGTGGGTCTATTCCCTGCGCCGAAACATACTGATCGATCAGCCGCTTCATACGACGGTCAACCCCCTCCAGGTTGAGTTGGTTGTCGCGGTAGAGATTGGCCGCGACCTTGGCTATAAACCCAAGTATCTTGGCGTCCCGAACAAAAGGCATGGCTTCAGGTCTCGGCATGACGATGGCGAGACTGGCAAAAAAGGCCCCAACCCGGTTGAGAAATTCCGCCCGAATTTTCTCGTCTTCCAGCAGGTCGACACAAGGGTCAATCGACATCAGCTCGGGAATTCCTCGGGAACGAAATACCTCAAGAGCCTTAAGATGCCGGTCTTGCAGTCGGGGTATTTCATCACGCACCCCATCTATACCCGTTGGCGGCCGAGGACCTCCTTCGCCGCCCTCCTCCGATTCGGTTAAGGCAGTCCGCAATTCCCTGGCGATTCCGATATAATCGATAACATAACCACATTCTTTGCCGAGACGTTTCCGGTTGACCCGGGCGATGGCCTGGAGAAGATCGTGTTCAACAATGCGCCGATCAAGATAAAGGGCCTGTTCCACCGGCGCATCAAAGCCGGTCAGCAGCATCCGCATGACACAAAGGATTGCCAGATTGCTCGATTTGCTGCTGTCCTTATGGTCGAAAGGCTTTTTGAAGCTGGCGATATAATTTTCGATTTTGCCGGAATCCGTCCATTTATCCCAGTCTGCACTTTGGTTATGCCGTTTGGAAATGATGGCGGCAAACTCCAAATCCTTTACTTTCTGCAGATCGTTATATGCCGCCACCAGAGTTCGTTCATCCTCTGGCCGCAGCAACAATTCTTCGTCTGGAAGGCTTAGCAAGGCGGGGTCAATGGCTTCTGCCTCCTTGACCAACTCGTCACGGGCATCGCATAACGCCTGTTGATAGAGCACCACCGCCTCCTGGCTGGCAGCGACCACCTGCGCCTTGCAGCTACCGGGCAGGATGTTCCGCACATAATGGTGCAGAATATCCCTCGCTTTAACGGCAATGAGTTTCGGGGCCTCCATCACCTTCCGTTCTGTGGCGAACTTCTGCATTATGATCTGCTGTTCAGGAGCAGTAAATTCGGCGAACTTGAGCGGAACCTGCGCATCGAGCCGCGAACCATTCTCCACCAAACCGAGCGGCACCCTCCCCTCATAGAGGATTTTGACGGTTGCCTCATCCTCCTCAGCCTGCTTCATTGAATATTTGTCGATGAAATCGTCAAATATATTCAGGGTATTACCGCGGTCCCGTTTCATAATCGGCGTGCCGGTAAAGCCGATCTTGGCGGCATTTGGCAAAGCTCGCATCAGGTTGGCATGGAGCCCCAAGGTATGGGAGCGATGACACTCATCAATGAGCAGCAAAATTTTTTCAGAAGGGTTTACCTCGGGATATTCAGCCTCGTTGCGGATAACCTGTCGCAGTGTCTTTGTTCTGCCATTGTTCCTCTCACCCTGGTTACTGGTAAAATCAGGACCAACAACCTCAGCAGCCTCAAGGTGGTAAGTGTCGGAAAATTCGGCGTCGCCGTCGGTGGCTATGAGCCGTGGCGGCGGGACCGGCACTTCGTATTCGAGGACAATCGCCTCACCCTCTCGATCCTGGTTTTTCTGCACCATACAGAAGACCAGATCAGGCCCCTCCTCGCTGAGAATCCGTTTTACCCGGTCACTGCCCGATTCGCCCGGCCGCATATCATCTTTATCAGGTCTGACCCGTTCACCCGTCAGCTTGGCAGTCTCCTGCAGCTGTTGCTCAAGTGAGGTGCGATCGGTGACCACCACGACCTTAAAACCGCAGAGTTTGGGGTGGGTGCGAAGTTTCCGCACCAACTGCACCATGGTTATGCTTTTGCCGGATCCTTGCGTATGCCAGATAATCCCGCCCCGTTCGTCCCGCTGCTTGTCAGAAGACATTCTGGTTTTCCCTTCCGCCAGACGCAGCATCGCTTTCTGTACAGCCCGGTACTGTTGATAACGCGGACAGAGTTTGATCAGCTTGCCTTCCTCGGTCTGGAAAAGAATAAAATGGCGGAGAATATCAAGCAGATGGGCCGGGCGCAGCATGCCGGCAACAAGCTTTTCCTGGCTGCGAAGTTTTGTCCCGATGCGGTCGATTTCGGCCAGCACTTCGGCTTCGGAGAAAGGAGCTGTATCCTTCCATTCCACATAATGCTTATAATCGGCGCCATAGGTTGCAACCCTCGCCGCATAATAGCAGGACGAGATCATCAGCTGGTTCCAGTGGAAAAGATGCTCGACGCCTTCCTCCAGTTCCACCTCTTCACGGCTGTTGGCGTATCGCAGCAACTGGTTGATGCCCGATTCGATGGGTTTCCAGAACCCACCGTCATCGGTCTCGGCCAGACTGGGGCTTTTGCATTCGATAATGACCAGCGGGATACCGTTGACAAAGAGGATCACATCGGGAATCACAAAACCTACCCGGCCAAGACAATCGATACGGAACTGGTTGATGGCAAGAAAGGAGTTGTTCTGTAGATTGTCCGGGGCAAAATCGATAAACCTGACCGTCACATTGCGGGAATGCGGACTGTCGCCGCCGGTAGCCCGCACCACCGACACCCCCTTGATCAGCTTCTCGGTCAGTTCCTGATTGCGGGCGAGCCCCTCTGGTTTATCGGAACGTTCCAGTTTCCGTATGGCGCGATCGATGGTGAGATCATCAAGATCTTCAACAGCGTTGATTTTTAAGATGGCTATACGTAAGGGTTCCAGCAACAACACGTCGCGGAAATTTTCCCGAAAGCTCTTTTGCGGATAGTCGAGATCCCCTTGGCAGTACTCCCAGCCCATGGCCGCCAGCTGCTGCAAGAGAGGCCGCTCCGCCGTGGTCCATTCATTGGGGGTATCGCGTTCGGGATCAGGATCGAGCTCGGGAATCGTCGCAATCATTTTACACCTTTTGGGTATCGGAAACCGTGGCTTTATCGGGTTGAAGATGTTGGGGAACTCGGACTGTGCCGGTGAGGAGATCGTGCATTAGGCCTTGCTTGACAACTTTCAATTTTTCATTTTCCAGCTCAGTTATTGTTAATTTCTCATTAAAAGATGTGATTGACTCAAGAACACGCTCCTGCTCCAGACGATCAGGGTAAACTATTGGTGAGTTAATGACAGTTGCTGCGTTAATCTTCACCATGCTCGCTGATGTACCATTTGCGTTGCAGATGAGATGATTTCGCAGCTTCGAATACCGAATAACCAGCTCTAAATATTGAGGAAGAAGGTGAGGCTTTGGAGCAAGACGCATCATTAGGTCGGGATAAGTGCATGTGTATCCGATATCCCTAAAAATCCCAGGTAGAGCAACAAGTTGCAGGGTATTTGCCCGGCTAAGCAACAGATCTCCATCATGTAAAATATTCTCTGGATGCACATCTGATCGATTTATCGGTTTTAATTGGCTTGCTTTGAAGCCATCAGCAGTGAGACACCCCAAACCGAGCACAAAAAAGCCACTAAATGAAGCGGTCTCTTTCGGGCTATAGCCATTGCTGGGTTTTTTAATGAGAACGTCCCTCAAATGGTGCGAAAACCATCCTTCTGGAATCAGCCCAAGAGGGGAATCCATAAATTTCTCGGGATGGCGGATGGGATCGCGAAGTTCGCCGTTTTCGTCGAGGCCGTAGGTAAGGAGGTCGTGGAGCCTCCCCGCCTTCACCTGCTGTAGCTTGGCTAACACAGTCTCGGTTTGCTGGATTGCCTTGTCAACTGTGTCCAGAATGTCGACGATTGCGTGTTGTTCTGGCATGGTTGGCAAAACTATGGATGCTGTATGCAATACATCATTATTAAAGTTAACCTGAGATTCCGCCATTCCTGTGCTACGGTGATCAAGAAATACTTGTGGATCTCTCAATGACAGCGCAGCAGCTAATATTCTGGGCAATACAAGCTCTTGGCGAGGACGTAGGCCAATCATTTTACCTGAAACCATTAAATGTGGTTTAGTCGACTGAACATGTACAACAACCCCTACACGATGCCGAGGCCCAGCTTTGGTGACCAAAACATCACCTTCTTTCACTTCAGTGCGTTCATTTTCCCAATATTTTGGTGGTGGTACCTTATGCGCACTTTCATTCCAGCCATTCCATGTGATAGCTGTTGTTTTAAGAATTCCCCATTCTTTTTCAGATTTGATGGGCCGTTCTTCACACGTTGGGCTATGCCCGCAAAAAGACTTTGAGATTACTTTCTGGACTTGCATTTGAACCCAGTCAGCAGGGTATTTATCGGACATATCCAAACTCCACTAATAAACCAGCCAACCTCTCAGCCGCCGAATCTCTCTCCGCCTGGATTGCCCACAAACCCAATCCATACTTATTCCACAGGTTCTCCACCGCTTCCCGTACCTCCTGCCGATGCTCTTCGATATAATGACAAAGCACCCGTTCCATTTCTTCGCGGCTCAGTTCCAAAACAAGATTGCGACAATCTTCCGTGGATAGTTCCATCCGTTTTTTCTTCAGCACCTGCAACAGGGCATTACTCAAATCTTTGAAAGTTTTCTTCGCAGTTCGCAACGCGGCAAGGATCTCTTTATAGGGAGCCAGCTTTTCATCTAAGGTATCCTTTTCGGCAAGGAGAATCCTATCATCTTTATCGTCTTTCAGTTGTTGCTTGACCTCTTTCAACTGAGCTTCAAGAGTCTTGGCATAATTGGCTGTATTTTCTTCTTCTCCCTCCTCCGGGCTTTCTCCTTCCTCGTCTTCGCTCTGCTGTTCGAAAGTCTCTTTTTCTCCTTCCAGTCTGCCAATCTCCGCTCGGCAATCATCGATCTGCTGGAGATAATCGGGCAGCAATTTGACCACCAACTTATGCTCGAAAGGATCGAACAATTCGGTTTTCTTGGTCTCGGTGTCTTCGATTACATCCTGAATCAAATCAATCCAGCCATCCACCAGTTCATCGAACCCCCTGGCACTGATGGTCTGCATCTCGTCCCGAACATCATTCCACCAGGTTGCCAGTACCCCAGTCACCTTAAAGCGGTCGAGGATGCCCACCGGCAGGAGGCTGGATTGAAATGACTGTAGATATTCTTCCCGAAGAACCATGGGATCCCTGGTTTCCGGCAGTGCCGCCAGGCGCAGGCCATGCTCAGCCCACCAGCTTTGAAAGGCCTGCAGCATCGCACTCTCCCGCGCCTTGATGCCTGGGTCGGTATCCACCGCCTGCCGCAAGCCGCCATTTCCGGCGGTCTTGGGAGCAAAATCATAATAGTTTTGCTCACGATCAATAAAGAGTCTGGCTACATCCAGTCCATGGCTCTCAAAGAGCGGGCGAAGGTTCTCCACTTCCTTCTTGGGCACTCCGCCCAGCAAATGAGCCCGCACGTCCTGCGGTTCCGGTGGCGGCGAGTTGTCGGCATAGCGGCGGATATTGAGATTATATTCCTCGGCGGCAATTTGCTCCTTGGTTACTACACTGGAGTAGCCGGAAATAGATTCAAAATTCTGAAAGGTCTGAATTATCTTTTCGGCATGTTCGGCCCGTAAATAATTCTGGGCCCGGCCTTCCTCGTAATCGCGATCGGCATTGATAAAAAGGATCTTGCCTTTGCGCTGAACTGGTTTGTCGCCCTCACGGCGCATGACCAGGATGCAGGCGGGAATACCGGTGCCGAAAAAGAGATTGGCACCCAGACCGATGATCGCTTCGATATGATCCTTTTCCACCAATTGCCTCCGGATCTCCAGCTCACCGCCACCCCGAAACAGGACTCCGTGGGGCATGACCGTGGCCATGATACCTCCCAGCCTGAGCGAGGCCAGCATATGCAGGGCAAAGAGAAAATCGGCCTTCTTTTTCTCCGGTGGGAAACCATAAGCCGAAAAACGTTCCTGGTGGCTGAGTTGTTTCTTTTCATAGGGCATGCTGAAGGGCGGATTGGAGAGTATCCGGTCAAAGCGCATCAGCTCACCGCTGTCTAGATGCTGGGGGGCGGTAAGGGTATCGTCGTTTTCGATAAAGGCCCGCTCGAAAACCCCGTGCAGGATGAGGTTCATCTTGCAGATGGCCCAGGCCGAGCCCTCGTTATCCTGGCCGTAAAGCGAGAGATCGTCCGTATTACCACCATGTTCGCCGACATGCTGCCGGGCATAGATGAGCATACCGCCGGAGCCACAGCAGGGATCATAAATACGCTGACCTTCTTTGGGGTCTACCAGTCGGACCATAAGACTGACCACATCGCGCGGAGTATAGAACTCGCCGCCCTTTTTTCCGGCTGATTCGGCAAACATATAAACGAGATATTCATAGGCCGAACCGAGCAAATCGCGATGCTCGAAATCCTCGTTGCGCATCCGGTGCTTGCGGAAGTGGGTGATGAGCTGCCGCAGTTTGGCGTCGGCAATCGGTTTTTTGCCGATAAGACGGGTGAAATCGATCTGCTCCAAGACACCTGCCAGCACTGAATTATTTTCAGAGATAGCACTGAGCGCTTTATTCAAGGTGTCACCGATATTGAGGTGAGCAGTTTCGTCAATGGTGCGGAACCGTGCCTGAGGCGGAACAAAAAGTCCTTCATAGAGGTTATGATTCTCAGCAAGCCCTTCAGCCTCTTGCTGGTTCGCCCCGGCCGCCATCTCCTCGCGGATAACTCTTTCCCGCTCCTCTTCAAACACATCCGAGCAGCGTTTCAGGAACAACATGCCGAAGATAAAATCCTTATATTGTGAAGCATCCATCTTACCGCGCAGGATATCGGCGGCAGCATAGAGATGTCGTTTGAGTTTCGGCAGGGTTAGTCTGGCCATGTAATTCTTTTCCTTGCTTATTGTTCCAGGGCCTGTGAACCATTGCCCATCTGTTTTTCAAAAGATTGTCTTACGAGACCAATCACGTATGGCATCTCGCCAATGGAGGATAATGCGACCTCTACATCGCCATTTCCCCACCGGCCCAGACCGGATACATCCTTGCATAGGCCGCGGGGGTCTTCAATTTCGTGGAAGGAGATATTAAGGGAAAGCCGCAATTTTTTAGCTTGCGGCACTACGTCGACGAAATTTGTCTCGGCCTTATAGGCAACGTAGAGTTTTAGGAACTCCTCGCTCACGCAGGGATCAAGGGCCAACACCTGTTTCCGGAATGCTTCAAACAGCTCACGGATGGGACCAGTTGCAAGGTGATGATGATCGTCTATAGTATAGCCGGAAACCACGGTGGATGGCTTATAGGCTGCAAGTATGGCTGCGTCCAGCTGAGGCATGCCCCATACGGTTGCGGCCTTGTCGGCGAGTTTTGCTGCCCGGGCACAGATTGACTCTTCATTCCAGCTGTTGAGCGCACCTAAGCCCTGATTGAGAAGTAGGGGGCTTTGGGCAAAGCCGCCCGATATGTCCCGTTTTTCGGCAAATGGCCGATCACTGTATTCAGAATTGTAGCCGGACAGGGTCAGATTACCGAGTGTATGGAGCCAGGTTTCCTGCACCCTTTGCCACTCCGCGCCAAGATCAGCTTGCCACTGACCGGACAACTTGGGATTCTGAGGCAGAATATGTTCGATTGTGTACTGATCCACCGGCACCCGTTCCTTGCGGCCGTAGTTTTCAAGACGGCGCAACCAGTAGCTGCGACTGCGGAAATTATAGAGGTCTTTGGTTTTTAGCTCCCTTTTGAATTCCTCATCTTTCGGGAACCGTCGGTAAGAAGGTAACAATATAAAATGTGCCTGAATACTCTCCAAGTAACGGTCTTTCTTTATAGCCCGCCCAAAGGTGGCAAAAGTTTTGTTCATCGAATTGGTTGGGATAGCGCATACCGCTCTTCGAAATACATAACTTTCTACGAGTCGTGCCGCTTGCAGTATCTCTTCTTTGGTCATTAATCCAGTTGAGTAATCATGATAGAGTTCCATCAGCAGAGGAAAGGAGACATCGACTTTCAATTCCCGGATATCGTGAAAAGCGATCCTGAGTTGCGGATCCTGTTCACCGCCAAGCGCTATGGCACAGTAGTATCCGGCAAAGGTATGAATATCCTTGACCATAGATTCAACATCGCCTGCCTTTGGAGAACGGGCGAATTGTTTAAATGCTTCATATACCTCACGTACTTTGGGGAGCACGCCGGTTTTCACCGTCAGATAGTGACGCATGAAGCTATCAAAGTGTGCGGCATAGGCCTCCTGTCCAAAGAGGACCTCCATTGGGCGCCAGTGCAATTCATAGAGTTTGGTTTGCAGCCGTGGCTCCAAGCCCATCAGAATGAAGTTGCGAATCAGATCCGCCTGACTCAACTCCCGCCCGGTTGAGTTGAGGCTTTCAAAGATGAGTTGGGGATTATCCTGGTCTCGATTGAGTGAGATATCAACAATCACCAGTTTGGCCAGCCCCTTGCATAGAGAGATCAAATCATCCTGTGTTCCCGAAACCCATTCCTGGAACAGTTTGAAGTTTTCCTCTATGCGCAACGAGAACTCTGCCGGTTTTGCCTGTTGGTCGAGCAACGCCTTCAGCGACGCTTTGTCTGTCTGAGACAGGACCAGTTTATAGCGGGACTCGCCATCTTCATCTGGGTTGAGAAGATAATAATTGCGAAGTTTTTTGGCGGAAAAGCCGCTAAGAGGTTCTTCCCCGTCAAGGGCACGGGCCAGTGCCTCAATAAGCAACATAATGGTGGTCAGGCGCTGCTGGCCGTCAATTACCAAAAGGGGTGCTTGAATGGTAACTTGGTAGAGCCCCTTTTCCACATACACTATTGAGCCGACAAAGTGGGCCGTTACCTCTTCGTCTCTACCCGTGCGAAGTATATCGTCCCAAAGCTGGCGACATTCTGTCTCCGTCCAACTGTAAGTCCGCTGATAAATCGGAATAACAAACTGTGGCGACTTCTTTAAAAACTCCAACATCTTCGCTTCAGATGCTTTCATCAGAAATTCCCTTGAAATTCAATTTACAACTCAGTCCAAAAATATATCCCATATGGTGAGTTAATATAAAAATCTTTTTTTATCAATGAGATAAATGCATTACAGGGTCCAAGATCAATAGACTCTCGGGAACATTGCTCAATTAAATCAGGTTATTTTTGGTTGGGTAGCCAGAACCAGTCTCCTCCCTTTCGCGAATTACTATTACGCGGTCTGATCACCTCTTCCCCAGACCTTTCGGAGGGTAGTATTTAAAATCCACCTGTGCGCTGAACCGGCTCAAAAATTCGGAAAATTCCCGGACAGCATCCAGTGCGTTATCTCTCAGTACCAGAGCCTCCTCTTCCGGTATCCCGTCGAATTCCCCCCATTGGCTCTTGAATTTGATATAGGCCATGTCAAACTGGCGGACGATGTTGAACATCTTGATGCCCAGGGCTGACTCCATCTCTATGGTCTTTGCCCTACTTCCCCGGGAGACGGTCTTTTTCTTGACCTTGATTTCCTGTTTTTTCATCTCTTCTTCTCCATGCGGTTGCCCAAGCGGGCGTTTGCAACTAATCGTTTTTCACAAAGAATCTTTAACGTTTCCAAAAGTTCTGTTCCTGACATTGTCGTGCCGGCAGGCTGCCGGCATGAATGGCGGCATAACACATTGACATATTACAATATAATTTAAATTATATCTTGACATTACTGTCCTATAGAATATAATTAGCGTCAATACAAATCGATTCCGCTCGATTAGGCGGGTTATCAGGACAAAAACAACAAAATGGAGAATCATTAAGCATAACGATAGCAGTTCGAGGACGCACTGCCCTGCTCTCGAACGACGAAAACAAGGATCTCTGATGGGGCAGTTCCATCAAGGGATCTCCGGACCGAAAGCAATGCTGCTCCGTTGACGACGGCCGGACAAAAAACGAGGGACCCGCTGCGAGCATGACATCGGCAGTGCTGGTCCGATCTCAAGGTATGTTGTAGTTATACCACCCTCTAGCGCCCCATGCCCAAAGCAGAAGAGGAAAGAGATCCCGCCGGTTCTCTGCTTTGCCCAAGCAGAGAGACTGAATTGCCCGTTCTTTAGGGCACTGGCATCCCACATATCCAAAGAATGCTGAGTTACCTGTCTGCATGGAGACAGAGCGCCGATATTGTGCCTATGGCAACGTAACCTTGCCGAACACAACCCAAATTTGGCCCCTCCGGGTGATTGTCGAAGCCTGCAGTCACTGCACCTCAGTGCTGCAAGACGAACCGGATGGAGCACGGACCTGTTTCAAATACCCGATTGCACAGCAGCCTTGCCTGCAGGGAAATTTGTCTCTGCCCTAGACCAAGGCCTGCTCTTGCCAATTGCTCTGCCTGGACCCCTATTTTTTTGCCCTACCCCGCCTATCGCGTGACAAAGGCGATGTCGGAATGGTCCGATCATCTGCCGCGGAATCTTCTGATCGACACAAAAGGAGAAATCCATATGGCACAGCTTACCCAAACTCCCCAAAGCAAGAGCAATCGCCCCCGAGTCCAGTTTTCCATGAACCGGAAACTCTTTACAACCTACCAACAGATCCAGTCACTGGCCGAAGAGCACCGCATTACCATCGATTTCAGACACGATTTCGAAGAGTGGTTCAGTAATCAACTGAACCAGATCATGCAACAACTTGCCGCGCTTAACAGGAAAGAAGCCGGGGCGGACACAGCAGAGCCGGTTGAGTTACTCCCAGGCGGAGAAGAACCAGTACCCATACCGGAGAGCCAGGCCCAATACCCCCAGGCCGAAACCAATTGATTGGTCATAAGCATCAAAAGCAGGAGGCATTTTTAATGGAAACGAGCACAGCAAGATCCCTATTGCCGGAAACCGGCTTTCTACGATTATGGAACATACTCGGCGATACCAGAAGTAATCCGCCGACGCCGGCAATCATCCCGGTGTCGAAAAGCACCTGGTGGGCCGGCGTGAAATCCGGCAGGTTTCCACGGCCGATCAAACTCGGCCCCAGGATTACCGCCTGGCGGGTCGAGGATATTCGCAAACTGATATCTGAAGGCAATTTTTCCCGGAATAATTCTGCTACGGTTACCGAGGGTTACGCCGATGGAATGGGTCAAAATCATGTGTAACATCCTCGATAACCGAAAGATCAAAATGATCCGCAGTGGACCGGAGGGCAATACCCTCTTCCTGCTCTGGCTTTTAATGCTCACCGAGGCGGGCAAATGCAATCGAGGCGGCTATCTGATGATCGCAGACAACCTGCCGTACACCGAGGAGACCTTGAATATCCTCACCGGGATTTCCTTGGCAACAGTCCGCCTAGGCCTCCTTGCCTTTGCCGAACTGGGCATGATCGACAGGAAGGACGGGGCGATCTACATCAAGAACTGGAGAAAATACCAGAGCGAGGACAAACTGGAAGCCCGAAGGGAAAAAGAGAAGCTCCGGCAACAGCGTCATCGCGCAAAAGAAAAGGAAAAAATGAAGGCCCTGCCGCCTCCGGATCAGGTGTCACGTGACCGTCACGTTTCACTGTCACGTGACGTCACGCAGGAGAACAGACAAGACAAGAGTAGAGTAGATAAGACAACAACAGAACAAATACGTCTGTTGTTGTCGGGTACTTCTCTTGGAGAAATCTCCGAGAAAGAGTTGGGGGGCCTTGCCAAAAGACACGGCTCCGAACTGCTCCTGCAGGCTGCCGATGTGGCAGCCGAGACCTGGCGACGCCACCCGGAAGATAAACATAACCCCGGAGGCTATCTCCATGCCCTGTGTGCTTCCCTGGCATCCCTGACTGGTATGTACCCTTTGAAGAACGGGCCAGGAGGGACGAGGAGTCACTGCGCCGGAGAAAGGCAGTAGAAGCCGAGCACTCTGCCATGAGACTCAAGGAGGAGGAAAATAACGCCGCTATGGACGTCTTGTGGAATTCGTTATCGGATCAACAGCGCGAGGGATTTCAGGACCAGGTGGGCGAGAGTCTGCCGAAGACCATCATGGTAGCCGAGGATATCGTTATGATCATGGCCAAATCGCTTGCCTGGGAGGAGGCTCAAGCCTGCAGCCATGAGTGAGGGTGGTGTAGAGAGTGAATCTGCGCGAATAATTCGCGCGCAGATTCTCGCGCTTTACGCGCGGGGCGGAAATTTGGGCGTGCCTGCCACTGTCGCCGGAGCCTTCTTCTCAGCTGTTCGGTGTATGCAGTCCTTGGCTGGACCCTCCGCGCCCCATAATTTCCGCGCTGTGTCAGCCTGCGACGACACAGCGCGGAACCAAAACATCAGCTGCCTTGTCGCGATAAACGCGACAAGGCAGGAAGGACAGGTATATGGGCAGGGAAAACGAGACATTTGACGCACTTGCGGAAGTCGAAAAGATCCGCGCTCGCCGCACCGAGGCAAGGCGAAAGCTCTATCGCAAGAGCAGCCTCGATAGGTACCGGGCGGAACTGATGGCCATGAAGCGGGCCGGCGCCTCCTGCGCTGACCTTGTCGAGTGGCTGCGGGTCAGCCACCGCTGCAAGATCCATCGGAGCTCTATCCACCGCTATCTGAAAAAGTTTGCCGGGCCGGATGAAAAGACCACAGGGGAGAAAGCATGGTGAGGTTTCGATCGACAAAAGCCCAGGCCGAGCATGCCGTCTCCCGGAAGATCGCCCTTGGCCTGAAACGGCATTCCCACCAGGGCGATGGCCGGATCCACAGTGTCGGTACCGCCCGGGGCTACCAGCAGGCACTGAAGGGTTTTGCCGAATATCTTCAGGCGCAGCGTCTCGGCGATCTTGGCACCGCAACCGCAGCAGAAGGCCAGCAGTACCTTGCAGATCGAGCCGGGATGGTTGCCCAGAAAACCCTCGATCTTGATCGGCAAGCCATTCAAATTCATTTGGGCATTCAGCTGGAAGTTGTAATGAGCGAGAAGGAAACCGTCCTTTCCACCCGCAGCTATACCCCTGCCCAGGTTGAGAGAATCGCCTCGGCCCAGACCGAGCGCAACAGTCTTGCCACCCAAATCGCCTACACTGCCGGTTTACGAGCCCATGAATTGTTGACTATTCGGCCGGCCAGTGAACGTTCGGCGTCAAGCCATCGACAGTGGAGTACCGAGCGTTTTGCCGGCAGGTCTGGTGAACGTTATACAGTGGAGGGAAAAGGCGGCCTGGTCCGTGAAGTATTGTTGCCCAAAACACTATCTGACCGCCTGGAGGCAAGACGTCTGCCCGAGCCGCGCCAGGTGACTGATAGAGGCGTGCGATACAGCCAAAGTTATGATATCGGCGGCGGAAAATCCTGGAGCCAGAGTTTTTCAGCGGCAAGCAAGCGCGAGCTTGGTTATTCCACCGGAGGCCATGGTCTAAGACATATTTACGCCCAGGAGCGAATGCACGAGTTGCAGTGCAGCGGCATGCGATATGACGAGGCACGAAGCACAGTTGCCCAGGAGGTCGGCCATTTTGATAAGAAGACCACGGAGGCCTATCTCAGATGAAAACCGTTAGAATCCTTATCGTCATAACTATCATCGCCGGTTTTATTAGGCTGTTTTTCTGGGTGTTGCCAACCTTGGGTATTATCCGCTTTGAACCAACCGATCCGCCGTTTCCAGAAAATGGTGCCTCCTTGGTCATTTATGAAAATGGGGAACCGACCAATGCCATTTCCCTGAGCATGGTGAAAAATGGCTGGTCTGGAGTTCGAGAAGGATGGCCATTAGTTGTCATCGGCGTGATGATAGGCTATCCCCTAGGGGAACTGGCCAGACGCCAATTTGCCGTTGACAAGGCCTCGGAAGAAGCAATCGACAGGTGCAATTCTTTGTCCTTGGAAGCCTTTGTCAAAGAGACGCGAGCCAAAGGAATTCTTGATGAGGCCAAAGTGCTCCATATAGACACACCGCTGCTGAGGCAGGAGGTTAAATCGGCCCAGGGAAAAATCTTCACCATGAGCCTGTCCGCCAAAGAACAGCAAGAAAAATATGAGGAATTACGGCAAAAGGCCGACTCCTTAGAGCGGGAGTTGGTCAAAGCCAAGGCCAAGATAAGAAGACTGGAGAGAAAATCCGATACCTCGTTCGAAGAAACGCCTTCGATCCGGACCAGCAGCCGGAAGAAAGCTTAGGAGATAACAGCGTACCGTGACGTTTTGTCGACATTGACACACGGATCGGCCCGTAGAGCCGGCCTTCATGGCAAATCTACTTCTATCTCATCTGCACACATGTTGCAGAAGATGGCAGCGGTGAACAGTCCCACGCTGAGATTTGGGGGCGAATCGGGAAGGTGACTTCTCGCGGTGGCGATGCCCATCGGCCACGGTAGCAAAAGCTGACCGTTTGGCAATCTAACGCGACGCGAGCAGGGAGAATGGTTCAATCTGAATTTTAAGTCAACATAATTTGGGAGTATACTCAGGAAAACCTCAATCGGGCCTTATCACGACTGAGGTAAATGTGTTCATGGATAAGCTTTACTCTCCAATTCCATTTTTGTTGTTAGGCTTTTAGAGAAGCGAAACTTACTGGATACAGTAGAGATATAATGTTTAGCTAAATAGGGAAGTGCTTTAGATATGATTTGCCAATCGTAAATTGACACATGGAATTTCAGTCAGTTCAAGCCGATTTCTGTAAAAATAATCAATAGTGAACCAGGGTAACAGAAAGCAAGTAATTTTTTACATTTTTAATAACTTAAATACATTAAACCCTCTGTTTCTATCAGACTTGAGTTACCCTGATTTACCGTCATTTACCATTGTTTACCGCTTGTTTTGGCAAGAATTTGGCAAGAAATAATCCGCAGAAATGTTCAATTTTGGGGCATAGTTGAGATTTGAGAAAAATTTATTGGCAAGATTCACACTATCTTAACCTTGCGATCTACGATTATTATCATAGTCGGACGATCTAGCCAATTTTTAGGTCGTTATTTATGTGCAACCCTGAGCATTACACCTTCCATGAGTTTGGGATTACGATCGACATACATAGAATTAGGGGGAATGTCCTGAGAAACAATGGAACCTGCTCCCACAACAGAATTTTTACCAATACGAACTCCAGCTAAAATTATAGAACCTCCACCTATCCAAACATTGTCCTCTATAACTACTCCATCACATCGATCACCCTGCAGCATATAGGGCAACTCAAGGCTTTCAGTTACATGGTTACTCGTTAAAATGTAGCAATGTCCACCAATCATCACGTATTTAGTGCCTGAATGGAAACCACAAAAGAACCGGAAAAACAAGCTGATACCAACGATACCCACAAGCGAAGAAAATGAGCGCGGAGAGCACGGCGGATGCCGAATGATAATGTAAGCTGCTGATTGT
>Ga0209346_1001036_pt1 | contig 17882 bp, 11 predicted proteins | sample AutmiccommunBRH9_FD_187381 | JGI IMG/M metagenome (GOLD analysis project Ga0209346, IMG submission 187381) | Deep subsurface microbial communities from Mt. Terri, Switzerland - Autotrophic microbial communities BRH/9 (SPAdes) (version 2) | ecosystem: Environmental > Aquatic > Deep subsurface >...
TAATGGCCTCGATGGCTTTCTGTTCCTGCGCGTCGATGCCGGCCGCCAGCGCGGCTTCGCTTGCCGCTTCGGTTGAGGAGGTGCTGCTGGTCTGCCAGAACCACACGCTCAAAGCCGCCACTATGGCCAGTCCGCCACCCGCCATAATCATCCACTTTCTGTTTGAATTGTCATCCACAATCGGGTTCTTTCGTTGAACAATGGCATTGGCAATGGCCGCGTGGCTTGTCCAGCGCAAATGGCGCGATCAGGCGCATCGCGCGCTAGCGGCGCCGGTTGTTTTTTTCAAATTCGGCCTTGGCGATGAAGGAAATATCCTGCGCGCGGATCCAGTCCGGCGTGTTTTCGGGAATTCCGCCCATGGCGATCTGCGAACTGCGGATGGCGCCTGCGTAATTGCGCGCCAGCAGCGAACTTTCGGCGGTTGCCAGCTGCGCGCGCGCGATGTCGCCCTGCTGCGAATAGACCACGCCCAGCTGATACCAGGCAAAGGGGTTGCGATTGTCCTTGTTGACGGCGCCTTTCAGAACCTCGGTCGCCTCGTCCAGATATTGCGGATCCTCGGTGGCGATCAGGGCGTGGCCGAACAGGCTGGCAATCAAGGGCTGGTTGTTGGTCAGCTGCACCGCCCGGCGCAGGGATTTGAGAGCCTCGTCGGGTTTGCCCGATTCCAGCAGTATCTGTCCCTGAAGTTCTAGAAAATAGGGGTCGTCGGGGGCGGACAGAAGCAGATTATTGGCCTCATAGAGCGCCCGGTCGGGATAGGCACTCTTGTGCCAGGCATAAGCGCGGGCATAGCGGGCCGGGACCGACTGATCGCTTTCGGGATATTTGCGCAAGGTTACCGCAGGGTCGGCGGTAAAGCCCAGCAGCTTGGCCTTGACCCGCTGGAACCGGGCCTCGATCTCTGGGTCGGAAGGTTTGTCCCAGGCCGGGTCTTTCTGATAGACATCCCGCAACAGGCTGACCCGTTCCCCGGACAGCGGGTGCGTGCGTCCGTAGCTGTCCTCCTGCGGAATGCCGAGACGGAATTCAAAATTCTGCAGCTTCTTGAAGAAGTCGATCGAACCCTTGCCGGATATGCCGGCTTCACCGAGATAGCGGGCACCGGCGGAATCGGCGGATCGTTCCTGGACCCGGCTGAAGGCGAGAAACTTGCCCATCGCGGCTTGCTGACCTGCGGCCATGATTCCCATGCCCGCATCACCGGCGCCGGCGGCAATCGCTGCTGCTCCGAGGATCAGGCTGAGAATGGTTATGCCCGTGGCCGTCTTCATGCCTTCGTCAAACCGGATGATATGCCCACCGGTGATATGCCCGAGTTCGTGGGCCATTACGCCTTGCACTTCATTGGCGGAGTCGGCGGTTTCAATCAGACCGGAATAGAAATAGATCCGCTGGCCGCCCGCGACAAAGGCGTTGACCTGACGGTCGTTGATCAGCACGACTTCGACCTCGTTCGCATCCAGTTCGGATACTGCTACCAGCGGCGCCACCATGTCGGAAAACAGCGCCTCGGTTTCAGCGTCGCGGAGGATCGACTGGGCAGCGACCGGTTGCGCGACGATCGATACGATAGCCACAAAGGCGACCATGAAACGCACCAGTCGGGCTGCTGAGCGGTGACCGGTGCGGGAAAATCGGACAGCAAGAAGATGGCGCATGAAAATCCTTAGCATTGAGCCTCGGTTGAGACCCCGTCCCTCTGGCATCGCCCGCCTGAACCGCGCATGAAACATGTGCCGCCCCCGCCCGAAACCAAGGGCGGGGGCGATATCCATACTGTTATCCGAACGTGCGTTGCCACCAGCCCTGGCGCGGTGACCCGTCGCTCGATTCGGTGGCGTCGCTGTCCGACGACTTGGCTACAACCTCGTCTTTCGGTTTGGCGGCGGATCTGGCCTTGCGTGGTTTGGCGGGCGCCTTTTCCTTGGCGGGCTTGGCGTCATCAGCAGCTTCCGGAGCCGGTTTGTCAGAGGCTTCCGCATTTTCGGCTTTCTTGGCGCGGGTCCGCGGGGTCCGTTTTACCGGCGCTTTCTTGTCGGCATTGCCTTCAGCGGACTGGCCGGCAGCATCAGCCGCCGTTGTCGCCGATCCGGCCTTTGGCTTGCGCGGTGCACGGCGCCGCTTGGGCTTCTCTTCGCCTGCTTCGGTTTCCGCTTCCTTGCTGGCCGCTGGCTGCTCGTCCTCGGTCTTGGTCGAGCGGCGTCTTCCGCGGGGCTTGGGCGCGGCTTTTTCTTCGCCACCGGTTTCGCTTGCCGCATCAGAAACATCATCCGCCTTGCGACCGCTGTTGCGGCGCGCCCGTGCCGGCTTTGGCTCGGAAGGCTCGCTCGGCGTATCCGCATCGCTATCGTTCGACCGGGCAACGGTCTCGCCTGCATTTTCCGAACCGGCATTTTCCAAACCGGCATTTTCGCCACCGCCCGATTCCGGGCGATCACCGCCGCGATTGCGTCTTCCTCGCCGACGCCGCTTGCGCTTGGGCCGTTCGCCGCCGTCATCCCGGCTTTCCGTGTCCCGCGATCCGGACCGGGGCTCTTCTGCCTCGACCATTTCCGCTTCGTCCTGATCAACATCGTCATCATCGTCGTCATCGATAATGGGTTCGAACTTGGGCATGTTTTTTGGCGGACTGCCAGAGGTCTGGAGATCCATGCGGGCGCCTTCGGTTTCGCCGTCGGGGACGATCTCGATCGAGACGCCGTAGCGGCGTTCGATATCCTCGATTTCGTGACGCTTGCTGTTCAGCACATAGATACAGGCTTCCTGACTGGTGCGCAGGGTGATCTGGCTTGCCTTGCCCTTTGCCGCTTCTTCTTCCAGCAGACGAAGCACGGACAGCGCGGCAGAGGATGCCGTGCGGACCAGTCCGGTGCCTTCGCAATGCGGGCAAACCTTGGTCGACGCTTCGAGCACGCCGGTGCGCAGGCGCTGGCGGCTCATTTCCATCAGGCCAAAGCTGGATATCCGGCCGACCTGGATGCGCGCCCGATCATTTTTCAGTGCATCGCGCATCGCGCGTTCGACCTTGCGGACATTGCCGCTGCGATCCATGTCGATGAAATCGATCACGACCAGCCCGGCCATGTCGCGCAGGCGCAATTGCCGTGCGATTTCCGCCGCAGCTTCCATATTGGTCTTGACTGCAGTTGCCTCGATCCCGTGCTCGCGCGTCGACCGGCCCGAGTTGATGTCGATCGACACCAAGGCCTCGGTCGGGTTGATCACCAGATAGCCGCCCGATTTCAGCTGGACTTCCGGCGAATACATCGCCGACAGCTGGTCTTCGACGCCATAGCGCTGGAACAGCGATACCGGATCGGCATAGCTCTTCACTCGCTTGCTGTGGCTCGGCATCAGCAGTTTCATGAAATTCTTCGCCGCCGTATAACCCCCGGCGCCTTCGACCAGTACTTCCTCGATCTCTCGATTGTAAATATCGCGGATCGCGCGCTTGACCAGGTCGCTGTCGCTGTGGATCAGGCTCGGTGCCGTAGCGCTCAGCGTCTTTTCGCGGATCTCGTCCCACAGCCGGGCGAGATAGTCAAAGTCGCGCTTGATTTCGGGCTTGGTCCGGGAAAGGCCAGCGGTGCGGACGATACAGCCCATGGTGGTCGGCAGATTCAGGTCGCCGATGATCGATTTCAGCCGCTTGCGATCGCCCGCATTGTTGATCTTGCGGCTGATTCCGCCGCCGTGAGAAGTATTGGGCATCAGCACGCAATAGCGCCCGGCGAGGCTGAGATAGGTGGTCAGTGCGGCGCCCTTGTTGCCGCGTTCTTCCTTGACTACCTGCACCAGCACTACCTGCCGCCGCTGGATAACGTCCTGAATCTTGTAACGCTTGCGCAGGGCCATGCGTTTCTGGCGCGCCTGATCGCTGGCTTTTGGGATGCTGCCCTTGCCGCGACCCTTGTTCCGGCCACCGCGACCGCGCCGGCCGTCGCTCTTGCCCCTGCCGTCGTCATTGTCGTCGGACGACTCCTCGTCGGAATCATCATCTTCGTCATCGTCGTCGTCGCCACTATTTTCTTCGGGCATTTCGCCTTCGGTTACGTCGATGGTGTCGACGCTGTCATCCTTGTCGACCTCGACCAGTGCGGTATCGAGCTCCTCGGTCGCTTCGCTGCGCACCATGTCGGAAGGAGAATCATCCTCTTCCTCTTCCTGGGCACGCAGCGCGGCTTCTTCCGCAGCATGTTCGGCTTCTTCCGCCAGCAGCTTTTCACGGTCCTCTCTCGGTATCTGATAATAGTCGGGATGGATTTCGGAAAAGGCGAGGAAGCCGTGCCGGTTTCCGCCATAGTCGACAAAAGCGGCCTGCAGCGACGGTTCGACCCGGGTTACTTTGGCGAGATAGATATTGCCCTTGAGCTGTTTGTGCTCGGAAGATTCAAAATCGAATTCCTCAATCTTGTTTCCCTTTACGACCGCCACCCGGGTTTCTTCCTGGTGGCGCGCGTCGATTAGCATGCGCGTAGTCATTCAATAGTCTCCTGACATGGAGCGCCGGATCAGAGCCCGGCGGGGCCATGCGATATAATGGGGATGACGTTTCTTTGCGCGCGTTCCTTTGATAAGGGGCGGGCGGCGTCATCCGGTTGATTTCAAATGTTTCGGATAAAAATGTGTCTGCAACAACCGCATGGCTCTGGCCGTTAGCCAAAGTCTTTCCGCCCAAGGAAGCGCCTCCAAAATGGAGAGCCTCAAAGCCGGAGATTTCATGCCTCATGTTGCGTCAACCTGGTAGATGCCGATGATTTCCGGCATTTAGACGAACCGATCCGGATTTATTCCGAAAGGTTCAACGAGGCTGCTAGCACTGCTCGTACGGATCGGCAACACAAACTATGACCGACGCGATTCCTGACGAGCCGTCCCGGAACGCTCGGGATCATGCCTAATGACCCGTTAACCCTGACATTTTACGGCGCCTTACGAAAGCATCGTTAATTGCATCTTCACTCCGTTTTATCGCGCGACTGATTGAGGAAGCTGCAACTTATGAAAATTGACTGGACCATGATGGGCCACAGGATGCATAAGCAGACCATGTCCCTGGCAACAATTATGGCATCCACTCTGTTGACGCTCAACCCTGCCCATGCGGGGTCTGTCAGCCGGATCGAAGCCAATGGTTCGCAGATCACAATCTCGTTTGATGACCTGGTGGAAGGAGCATCGGCCTTTTCCCTGATCGGGCCGGATCGCATCGCCATTGACGTGCAGGGCGGAAAGGCCGGGCAGGGCGGACAGGCGACCGGCATCGTCAAAGCGGTGCGCCAGGGGCAATATGATCTCAATACCGCTCGCATCGTGCTTGATCTGGATCGACCGGCGGTGATTACCGCCGGCAATTTCTCGGAAGACGGCAAAAGACTGAACCTGCGCCTGCAATCGGTCGGCGAGAGCCAGATCGCCTCGGGCAGACGGTCCTTTCTTCCGCCCGCAAATTTCCGCGCCGAGCCGCCCAGAAAAAGCTACAGCGTCAAGATGCCGCTGGGCAAGCCGAGGGACTCGGTCAACTTGCCAAAAATTCATGGGCCCGAGGATAGGAACCGCCCGCTGGTGGTGATTGATGCCGGGCATGGCGGGCACGATCCGGGGACGGTTTCGCCCCATGGCGGCAAATATGAAAAAGATGTGGTTCTGGCGATCGCCAGGGCGGTTCGCGACCGGCTGGTTGCCGCTGGCCGTGTCCGGGTGGCGCTGACCCGGGACAGCGACGAGTTTCTGGTACTGGAAGAGCGCTATGGTATTGCGCGCCGGCTCAATGCCGACCTGTTCATATCAATTCATGCCGATGCCGCGGGGAACGAGGAAGCCTCCGGTGCCACGGTCTATACCCTGTCGGAAGTGGCTTCCGATCGGGAGGCCGCCAAGCTGGCTGCGCGCGAGAACAAGGCGAATATCATCAACGGCATCAATCTTGGTGGCGCCACAAGCGACGTTTCGTCCATTCTGATCGATCTGACCCAGCGCGAAACCATGAATGTTTCCGCCGATTTTGCCAAATTGCTGCACCGGGAAAGCAGCCGGCAAATGTCCTTTCGCAAAATCCCGCACCGCTATGCATCCTTTGTCGTGCTGAAAGCGCCCGATACGCCATCGGTATTGTTTGAAACCGGCTATCTCACCAACAAGGAGGATGTCGTCTTCCTGAGTTCACCGCAGGGCCGATCGAAAGTGGCGGCCGGTGTGGCGAGCGCGATCGAGTCGCATTTTGCCCGCAAGCTCGCGATGCGCTAGCGTGCAAGGGCGGGGTGAAAATATCCGTTCGTCCCGTCTCCAGGTGACGCGCGCTTTTCATCGATAATCGCTGGAAAATGAAGGCGAGCCGGTTTAGAGCCGAGCCTATGGTAAATGATGCGTCAGATACGGCTGGAGAAAGCCTCGCCTACAAGCTGGAACGAAGCACAGGCAGCTTATTCGAGCGGCTCGAAGGTTTGTGGCAGAAAAAATGGTTCCGCCTGCTGGTCGCCTTTCTGGGACTCTGCATCCTCGGCTGGCTTCTGGTCTGGCTGATCTTTGCCCGCGATTTGCCCGATGCCACTGCCCTGCGGACCTACGAGCCTCCCTTGCCGACCGTGGTTCGCGCCTATGATGGCGAGCCGGTGCACAGCTATGCGCGCGAACGGCGCGTGCAACTGGAATTTTCGGAATATCCCGCGCTGCTGGTGCGCGCTTATCTGGCCGCTGAGGACCGCACCTTTTTTGAACATGGTGGTCTGGACTATCCCGGGATCGCAACCGCTATTCTGACCAACATCACCAACAGCGGCCGGCCGGTCGGCGCCTCCACGATTACCCAGCAGGTGGCGAAAAACCTGCTGCTGAGCAGTGAAGTGTCCTATCGCCGAAAAGTCCGCGAAGCGATCCTGGCCTACCGCATCGAGGACGTGCTGACCAAGGAGGAGATACTCGAACTCTATCTCAACCAGATTTTTCTCGGCCGCAACGCCTATGGCGTACAGGCTGCTGCCCAGGCCTATTTTGGCAAGGATGTCGACGCGCTCGCGCTGCACGAGATCGCCTACCTGGCAATTCTGCCCAAGGGACCGTCCAACTATCGTCCCGAGGTGCATGAGCAGCGCGCGATCAACCGGCGCAACTGGGTATTGGGGGGGATGCGCGATAATGGCTGGATCACGGCTGCGCAATTTCGGGCGGCTGCCGGCCAGCCGCTTGGGACGATTTCCGGTGGCGGACCCCGGTTCGAGAGGGTTGGCGGCTATTTTATCGAGGAAGTGCGCCGCCAGCTGATCGAGAAATTCGGCGAAAATGAAAAGGCGGGGCCCTATAGCGTCTATTCCGGTGGCCTGTGGGTGCGCACGTCGCTGAATCCGGAATTGCAGGAATATGCCAAGGATGCACTGCGCAGCGGATTGCTGCGCTACAGCAGCGGCAAGGGCTGGAGCGGTCCGATCAACAGGATCGAGATGGACGATCAGTGGGCCCGGAGCCTGGCCTCAACCTTTATCGACACAGATTATGCCAACTGGCAGATTGCGGTGGCGATCCGGCCCACTGGCGGCGGAGCGGAAATCGGGTTCCCGGACGGAACTACCGGACGCATCAATTCCGTCCCCAGTGCGCTTAAGGCAGGAGACATAATCGCCGTCAGTCCGCTGGGCGGAAGCAGCTACAAGCTCGAGAATGTTCCGGAAGTCTCTGGCGGAATGGTCGTCCAGAATCCGCGAAATGGCCGGATATGGGCGATGCAGGGCGGCTTTGACGACCGGATGAGCTCGTTCAACCGGGCGACCCAGGCGGAGCGTCAGCCGGGTTCGACGATCAAGCCATTCGTCTATACCACAGCGCTGGAAAACGGCATGACACCGGCAACCTTGATCGCCGATGCCCCGTTTTGCGTGTATCAGTCGGCTTCGCTGGGAAGAAAATGTTTCCGGAATTTCGGCAATGCACGGAGCGCTGGCGAACAGACGCTGCGCTGGGGTGTCGAGCAATCCCGCAATTTGATGACCGTGCGAGCAGCCAATGATTCCGGCATGGAAAACGTCGTCAAAACCATCAAGACCATGGGGATCGGTGATTATCAGCCCTATCTGTCCTTTGCGCTGGGCGCGGGCGATACCACCGTAACGAAGCTGACCAATGCCTATTCCATGCTCGCCAACCACGGACGCGAACTGACGCCGACTGTGATCGACTTTGTCCAGAACCGCAACGGCGAGGTGATCTTTCGTGCCGACAAGCGGATATGCGAAGACTGCAACATGCGCGATTGGGACGGGCAGCCGATGCCACGACCGCGCCCTGCCGGCAAGCAGCTGATGGATCCGATGACCGCCTACCAGATGGTCGACATTCTCCAGGGAGTGATAACCCGCGGTACCGCGCAGAATCTGCGAAGCCTCGAGCGTCCGCTGTTCGGCAAGACCGGGACGAGCAGCGGCCCGACCAATGTCTGGTTCGTCGGCGGTTCACCCGATATGGTGGCAGGGGTCTATATGGGCTATGACCAGCCACGCAACATGGGCGGCTATGCTCAGGGTGGCACGCTCGCCGCCCCCGTGTTCCGCCGCTTTGCCGAGAAGGCAATGGAGGGAATGCCAAAAACACCTTTTGTTGCCCCCAAGGGCGTGCGCATGGTTCGCGTCGACCGCAGGACCGGCAAGCGCGTCTTCGGCGGATGGCCGACCGATGATCCCAAGTCGCCGGTTATCTGGGATGTATTCAAGCCCGAAACCGAACCGCGCCGGTCGATCCGCAAGGATGAATTGCTGGCCAGACTGGAAGCCCGCAAGGCACAGCTGCTCGCAGAACGCGCCGCTGCGCAGGCTCGCGCTCTCGAGGCCGGACGCAACAGCGGTCCGGCGCGAAATGATGACGAGTTCCTGCAGGCCGAAGGCGGCATCTATTAGCCGGGGCCGTCCCGGGTACCGATGCTGAAAGCATCGGACATTGTGCCCGCCCAGGGTATCGAGACGGTCGGGTCCGAGAGCGTCAGGCCACTCGGCGATATTACCGCCGACGCCTTTCGCGAGGATCCGTTCAGCCGCTGGCTGTTTGGCGGCTTTGAACCGATGCGGCGAACCTTTACCAACATGGCCCGGCATATTTACGTCCCCAACGGATTTTGCCAGATATTGAAAGAGGATGGCGAGGCCCGTGCCGCGACGATGTGGCTGCTGCCGGGTGACACGCCCGACGCATCGCCGCAAAAAATGCTGCAAATCTATTGGGGGATGTTCGCAAGCGGGGGTCTCGGCGCCCTGAAGCGCGGCAAGGCAGCAGGCGACGCCATGGAAAAGCGCCATCCCAGCGAGCCGCACGCCTATCTGTTCACCGTCGGCGTCGCCAGCGCAGGGCGGGGCAGGGGGCTCGGCCGCCGCCTGATCGAGCCGGTTCTCGCGGCCTGCGACGAGAGCGGCACCATGGCCTATCTGGAAAACAGCAATCCCGCGAACCGGCGCTTTTACGCCAGTCTCGGTTTCGAGCGCGTGGAAATTTTCCATGCAACGGCGGACAGCCCGCCGCTCGAGGCAATGCAGCGACTGCCGCGCCAACCGACCGGACAGTCATCCGTGAAATAATTGTGAAATATAACTGTAATCCCGCGGTCACTGAGCGGGGCTAGAGGACAGGCTCGGAAGGTCGTACTGAAATTGTCAGCGCGCAAGAAACCTGGGACAAGGAATTTTCAGATGAAAACCAAATTTGCATTTATCGCTCTGGCCACGCTGGCCCTGGCAGGCTGTGAAAATCAGGCCGGTAGCGGCGGCGGCACCCGGGACCAGATCCGGATTGTCGGCTCGTCGACCGTCTTTCCCTTCGCCAAGGCCGTGTCGGAAAATTTCGTCAGCTCCGGCAATTTCAAGGCACCGGTGCTTGAATCGACCGGTACCGGCGCGGGCATGAGCCTGTTCTGCTCCGGAGTGGGGGCCGACACGCCCGATATCGAAAATGCCTCGCGGCGGATGAAGGTGACCGAATTCGAACTGTGCCAGAAAAATGGTGTCACCGACATCGTCGAAATCAATATCGGCCTCGACGGCATTGCGGTGGCGCAGGCCAATAATGGCCCCGACATGGCTCTGACCCCCGAACAGCTGTACAAGGCGATTGCGGCCAAGCCGTTCGGCAAGGAAAATACCGCCAAAAAATGGTCGGATGTTGATCCGTCGCTGCCGTCGGTTCCGATCAGCGTCTATGGCCCGCCCTCGACATCGGGGACGCGCGATTCGCTGACCGAGCTGATCATGGAAGTCGGCTGCCAGACCGATCCCGCTACCAAGGCGCTCAAGGACAGCAACAAGGAAGAATTCAAAGCCATCTGCCATGAAATCCGCACCGACAGCGGCTATCTGGACGCTGGTGAAAATGACAATCTGATCGTGCAGAAGCTGAAATCAAATCCCAATGCGATCGGTATTTTCGGCTACAGCTTCCTTGAAGAAAATCAGGACACGGTGCGCGGTATTGCCCTCTCGGGCGTCCAGCCAACCTATGACACGATAGTTTCCGGCGAATATCCTGGCGCACGGGCGATGTACGTCTATTTGAAAAAGCATCATGTCGGCGTGATCCCGGGTATCCAAGAATTTGCCGCGGAATTTGTAACCGCTGGCGCGCGCGATGGCTATCTCGCCAAGTCCGGCCTGATTGCGGCACCGGATTCCACCCGGGCAGCGATGGCGGACGCAGTGAAGAGCCTGCCCGTTCTCCGCAAGGAAGAACTGCAATAGGCAAATGTGCAGCGCCTGATCGGCAAAGGCATCCGGAGGGGGCGGTTGGCGACAACGGCCCCCTTTTTCATGGGCGCGCGAGGAGGATGCAGATGCAAAATGGTTGTTATTTTATGACATTTTTGTTACAAGAAAGCGCAACATAACAAGGAACCTCGATGAATCTCCTGCCCTCCCAGCACACCGTGAAAGCCTTTGATGCGGAAATCCACGATCTTCGGGCGATGGTGCTGGAGATGGGGGAGAAGAGCAACCGCGCGCTCGCCCGGGCGATTGAGGCGCTGGAAAAAAATGATCTTGAACTGGCCAAGGCGGTTGTCGCCGATGACCGGCAGATAGACGAACTGGAACGGCGGATCGATACATTGTCGATCCAGACGATTGCCCTGCGCGCGCCGATGGCGGATGACCTTCGGCACCTGATCGCCACGTTCAAGATATCCAGCATCGCCGAGCGGATCGGCGACTATGCCAAGAATATCGCCAAGCGGGTGCCGCTGGTCGCGCAATCCAGCCGCCAGATCGAGCCGGTGGCGCTGCTGCCCTCGATGGCCCAGATCGCTTCCGATCTGGTTCGCGATTCCTTTCGGGCCTATGCCGACGGCGACATCGACATGGCGGTGTCGGTCTGGGCCGGAGACCAGACGCTGGACAATTTCTACACCAGCTTCTTCCGCTCGATCATCACCTATATGATCGAGAATCCGGCGCATATCACCGAATCCGCCCACCTGCTGTTCATCGCGAAAAATCTCGAGCGGATCGGCGACCATGCCACCAATATCGCCGAGCTGACCTATTTTGCCGAAACCGGCCGCCAGATGCCCGATCGCAACAAGGGCGACGACATTCTCGGCAAGAGCCGCATCGGCCAGCAGGATTAAACCTTCTCCCGTGAGGGCGATACGCAGGCTTGCTGACGCAGGAAGCCAGGGACCGTCGCAGCTTGCTTCGTCATGCTGAACTGGTTTACCTTCCGTGGCCTAGTGGCTCAGCATCCGTCGTGCTACCGAGCGCCGACGGCGAGAGAGCAGAAATAGATCCTCCCCGCTTGCGGGGAGGTGGCAGCCCGCAGGGCTGACGGAGGCGGCGCTGGTCCAAGCGCTGCGCTCAGACGCATGCCCCCTCCACCACGCTTCGCGCGGTCCCCCTCCCCGCAAGCGGGGAGGATTTGTCGGTCCAGTCTCTACCTTGGCTGGGTGGGAAAAATACCAAACAAGTTCAGAGTGACGGTTCTTTCATTCACTAGAAACTGATCTGGAACCGCCCGGCAAAGCTGTCGACCCCGTAATCGCCGTCACCCGCCGCCAGGATCGCCGCGTCGCGATAGTCGAGCCTGGAATAGGTCAGCAGGAAGCGGACATAGTCGATCGGCGTCCAGATCAGCGAGGCCTGATAGGCGTCCTGCGTACCGCCGACAAAGCCGGCGTCGTTCAGGTCGAGATGATCATAGCGGACATTGACCTGCCACGCGCCCATGCCGCCCTTGCCGACCGGATTGGATACCTTGATCCCCTTGAACAGGCCTTCCTTGTAGCCGCGCGTATCGTCGGTGAGGAAGAATCCCGCCTCGACCGAGCCGCCGAAAAAGGTCGGGTCGGCGAGAGCGCCGGTGCGGTTCAGTTTCAGCCAGTGGGTCTCTGCCGCCGCATGAAAGCGTCCGGCAATCACCGCCGCCTCGAGACCGTAGCTGGTTTCCGACTGCGCATCGCCGATATTGCCGGTATCGACAAAGCGCGTGTCGGTGAAATGCACCGCAGGCCGCTGGCGATAGCGGCGCGAGCCGATCGCATCGCCAAGATCCTTGTAATGGTAGGACGCGCCGAAATGGGTCTGGACATCACCGAATTTCGGCATCGCCACCGCGCGCAGGTCAAACCCGGCGCTGTTGTTCTCGTCATTGTTCAGATCATCGATATTGTCGGTGAACACGCCCGCCTGAAACAACAGGTCGGACACGCCAAATTGCGCCGAAATCCCGACCTGGCGCTGAAAGCCGAAGGCATCGGTAAAGCCCGCCCGCTCGATGAAGCTGGTGTCGTTGCTGCTCGACAGTTCCTCCAGCCCCTGGAAATTATTGTGCTGACCCGCGGTCAGCGTCAATCCGCCATGTTCATAGCTCAGCAGGGCGTCGGTCAGTTCCACGTCCCCGCCGGAAAAATCCGCCTCCAGCTTGTAGCCGAAGCCACCAGGGATCGATCCCGAGGCGCCCAGCCGGATCCGACGCGCCTCGCTGGCAAAGCCCAGCCCCGGATCGACGATGCTGTCGGGCGCATTGACCGTGCCGGCGTCGAACAGGATCCGCCCGCGCGGCTTGAAGCTCCAGCCATCCTTGCCCTTGATCTCCGGCGCGCCCTTCCAGCTGACCTGAACAGGCGGCTGCTGCGCCAGTTTTTCCTCGGTGGCGGCGATCTTGGCATCGGTCGCCGCAATCGCGCTGGTCGAGGCCTGCTGGCTCTGCTGCACCGTGCCAAGCTGCGCCTTCAAGTCGGCAACCTCGCGCTCGAGCTGTTCCAGCTTGCCGAGCAGCGCCGCTGCCTGATCCTCCGAAATCGGCGCTGCCGCCGCCGCCGCGGGATACAGCGCGATCGCCGCGGTTCCGGCCAGCAGGCCAAGGGATTTGAGCATGGGTTTGTTCATGAGATGGCCCGTCCGTTGCAATTCGTTTTGCGTTGATGAGCGCATTATGACCGGACCATTGCCATTTCATGGCATATTTATTTCATGATTGTGACAGCGGTGCAGGTGGTTTTTGCGACCGGGCAGGGCGCGGCGCGCGGCGTCGCCTCAATCCGCAGCGGGCAGCCTGCGCTTGCCCCTGGTGCGGCTGGTCAGATGATAGTGATGGCAGCGGTCACAATGATAGGGGTGGAGGATGATATCGGCGGCCTGCGCTGCGGCGATGGCGTCTGCTTGCGCGGGAAAGCGCTTTTTCTTGCGGCAGATGGCGAGGCGGGTGCGCATGGGTGGAATTAGCGGGAAGGCAAAATAGCCATCAGGCAGCCTCCAAAAGTCTCTCCATCTCGCAGCGAAATTCGAATCGGAGCTGTTCGGCTTCTTCCTCGGGAAGCCAGTTGGCCATATTGGGAAATACTGTCTGCCACATGCGCGCGTCGCGTTCATTCCATGGCATGCTGTCTGCTTCCCGCGCCGTCTTAAGCAAGCGGTTCAGACGTTTGCGAATTTTTTCCGGCTCGGGCTGATAGGATCGCTCGGGAGGCTTCATGCGATCTTCGCTGTCACCAAAGAGGCTGCCTTGCGGCTGCGAATTGCCGAACAGGTCAGTTTTGTCCGTCATCCTCTGTCTCCTCTTCACCAAAGCCGAGCGCTTCGCGCGTTAGGCAATCGACCAATGTCGCTTCCAATATATTATCGGCTTGGCCGAATAGGTCAATAAGTTCGGCGATCCGAGCCGCAATGTCCCGAATTTGCTCCACCAGTTGCAAATCAACCGTTTGCCCCTCGCGCGCATCCAGCCAGCGAGGCAATAGTCGGTATCCGCTGACAGCGAAATTCCAGACCGCCTCTGTGACGCCGGTCAGTCGGCCCGAACCGTTGGCGCAGAGAATTATCTCACCATCACGTAAATTCGTATCGCCCAGCACGCCAGTTGGAGGGGTTTCCAAACGTGTTATCAAATGGTCGCGCCCCGGGTGCCGCGCGAAAGTCTCAACGGCGCGGATTTCCGAACCAATTGAAACAGCCTGATTGAATATCTCTCGGCTTGCTGGGAATGGCACATGCGGAAAGACATCTTCCAAGTCTTCGGCGAAACGGATTGTATAACTGCTTGCCGAAAGTAGCGCGAGAATAGCATCGAAGATCTCTACTGCTGATATATCACCGCCATAGGCTGCATTTAGCCCTTCGAGCAAAAGCGGGGAGAGGTTAATGTCAATTTCTTCTGGTCGACGGTCATAAAGGGGGAAGGCATATCCACCATAGCTGCCGCGAAATGAATGATAATCTGGCAGCAAACCGTGGCACCAAATTGAGGGACCTGCGCGCGTACCTGACGGCATTGCATAGAAGCAGATATTTCCTTGACCCCAAGTTTCTTGGAGAGATGGGCGACAGCGATCGATGAATGCAGGATGATTACACAGCGTCCTTGTATCGAGTGGCCGATAAGCCGTTTGGATTAGTTCGGCATCATTTATCTCTTGAGCCTGAGCAATGTTCCATGGTTTAGCGCCTGTCGGATGGAACAATTCTGATGCTACATGGTCAGCTGCATTTCGGAAAGCAGCTAAACGTTCCGATAATTGTTCCCTGGAAGTTGCGTACACAAAATTGTCGCGCTTCGTTTGAATTCCTGATGATCTATAAGTAAAGCAATCGCTCAGGGATACCAATTCCCCATTTTGAAACGGCTCGGGACGCATACCATCAAGGATTTCGCGATTGACTTGCACTGGATGTGGAATTCTGCCTTCTTCAGACCCCTCCTCCAGCCAATCTAGTTTGGATCGTCGCGAAAGTAACATATCTGTCCAGCTGTCCCGGTAAAGTATATCGGCTAATTCGCCTTCTGCTTTGCTACCGTCAGCAATGGCAATCGTAATGCAAGTTCCGACCTGTATATTGAAAACACCTTGGTCTCCTTCCGCTCCAGCACGGGCGCCCGCGCGTACATCTCCACGCAAATCAATGATCTCAATACGATCAAATCGTTCTCTCAACATCTTACGCAATCCGGCATAAGGCCAGCCGGTTAAAAATTTCCGATTGGAAATGAACGCGATGACGCCTCGCTCAGGTGCATTATCTGCTTCAAATATCTTCCAGATGGACCAGCGCCAGAAGGCAATGGATAGCTCGGGAAAGGTATTTAATTGGCCGCCCTGGCTGGCTTCGCGAACCGGGGATTTTAAATCGTCCCACATTTCGTCAACCCAACGCCCGACGAGCGTTTCATTTTCTCCTGCTTCCAATCGTCGATACGGCGGGTTCCCGATTATCGCCAATATTGGTTGCTCATTCTTGATGCGATTGGCTTCCTGCCTTTCATCCCGCAATCCATCGGCCATCCAGCCAATCGGACCGAGGTCGCCATCTGTATTGGGGCGGGCCAGTGTATCCGCCAGATAAATTCCCAGCCGTGGTAGTTCTTGCGGTGGATTTTCAGCTTCATCTTGCCTGTGGGAAAGCGCTCGATGCAGCCGGAAATGAGCCACGGCATAGGGACCCACCAGCAGCTCAAAGCCAAACATGCGTCGAGCTAAATCATGGAGCGCAAGCGAGGCGAGGCCCGCGCCACCATTTGCCTCGACTTGTTCGCGTACACGTTCAGCGATGCCCAGCAGGAAAGTTCCAGTGCCGGTGGCCGGGTCCAATATTGTTACGTTCTGATCGACCAGACCATTGGTTCCCAGATTTTCGCGTAACGCCCGATCCAGTGCGCCAACCATATAGCGAACAACCTCAATTGGTGTGTAGTACACGCCATATTTTTCACGGGCGACCGGATCGAAAATTTCAAGAAAATCTTCATAGAAATACAAAATCGGATCCGACCCATCTTCCCGAAGCGCTAAGATTTCCGGAGCAAAACTGTTAACCGTATCGAGCATCACGGTAAATCCGACCCCAATGTCGTCTCGTACTTCCGGTTGACTGAGGACGCGCAGGGTTGTCCGCATTAGAGGGTGTTCTTCGGGCATGTCCTCCCACGCGTTTCTGTCCACCGGTCCATCGGAATCTTCACGAACCAGCAACAGACCGAACGCCAGTGTTTGCGCAAAGGCGGCGGAAAATAATTGATCGAAGTCACGACTGGCATAACCACCTGCCTCAGGCCGTGCGTAAAGTGCATCCCGAAAGGTCTGGCGTACCTGCAGCAGCGGTCCATCTTCAATGCCTTGGTCCGCCAGTTCGGCCAAGCGATCGGCAACAATAGATCGCACAAGTCTGGCAGAATGTGCCATAAGATGTGCGAGGTTCTCAGCATTTCTGGCGGTTGGTGGTTCGGCATTGGCCAATTGTTGGAGCAACTGCAGGAACTGCGTTGAATCGTGTTCTGCGATCAATTGAGCAGCACGCTGATCGGATGTCGTTGCTCGTAAGGCCTGTTCAGGGACGATGGATGCCTGGCCTACTCGGGCGTCCCGTTCAAACAGACAAAAATCGAAAAAATTGCTCGTTGCCCAATGGGCGAGTTCCCGAAAGCGCCCATATTGCTTTTTGTCGTGGACTGTCGTCCATCTCTCCGGGTCGGCATGTTTGCTGGAGGCTTTCAACTCGATGAAAGCACGCGGCGGCTGACCGGGTCGGATAAGTGCTATATCCGGGCGACCGACACCCGGATTGTTGAATTCTGGGCCAATTGTGAGTTGAGGGGCCATTGGAAGCAGAGGTAGCAGGGTTTCTATCAGGCTCTGGAATCGAGGTGCCAGCGCCGGTTCGGACACATCGGGATTTGCCGCATGAGCATTCCTGATGTCTCGGGCATAAGTCAGTAAGGCATTATGGATTTGTTCGACACTCATGAACTGTTGCTAGCGTAATAGTAGAGCCTCGTCATCGGCTAACTTTCCTTCGTGTTCTTGAATATCAACCAACCCTCCGTACTGACAATATTCAAGGAAAAGCTGGCAACCAAAAACCCCTCAAAACTCTTTCCTACACCACCCGCTCCATGGCATATTGCAAGATGGCTCTTTGAAAACTGAATCCTGGTCCAACATTTCCGCGGAAGGGGAAAGGGAATGCTCCCGGCCAAACCGGTCGCGCCCTTTTTCTGCTTGTTCAGCTATTCGACCCTAAATCTGAACGAAATACGGCAAAATCTGTCCTTGATGGAGGCACGGGCTATTCATTTTATAACACTGTAAAGTTTGTAAAGTTCGTTTCCGGACAAGCCTCCAATCCGGCGGGCAAAAAGGCGGGGCGCGGGGCGGTCGTTTCCTGCTGACAAGGGGGCAGGCCCCTGCTAACGGGCGCGGATGACCGATCAAAGCCATATCCGCAATTTCGCCATCATCGCCCATATCGACCACGGCAAATCGACGCTCGCCGACCGGCTGATCCAGCAGACCGGCGGGCTGACCGAGCGCGAGATGAGCGAGCAGGTGCTCGACAATATGGATATCGAGCGCGAGCGCGGCATCACCATCAAGGCGCAGACCGTGCGGCTGCACTACAAGGCGAAAAATGGCGAGGATTACGAGC
>Ga0209346_1001039_pt1 | contig 17865 bp, 12 predicted proteins | sample AutmiccommunBRH9_FD_187381 | JGI IMG/M metagenome (GOLD analysis project Ga0209346, IMG submission 187381) | Deep subsurface microbial communities from Mt. Terri, Switzerland - Autotrophic microbial communities BRH/9 (SPAdes) (version 2) | ecosystem: Environmental > Aquatic > Deep subsurface >...
TCCGCCGGGCACTGAAAGGCGCGGACGAATATTCGATCATGCTCGGCCGAATCGAACTGATGAACAGCCGGCTCAGCGGTTCGGAAGAGGCGCTCGCCATCCTCGCCTGCGAACGGCTGGCGGTGAAAAATCCCCGCCTGCTGATCGGCGGCTACGGCATGGGCTTCACCTTGCGCGCAGCCCTGTCGGTTCTGCCGCCGCAGGCAAGTGTTGAAATTGTCGAGCTGATTCCCGCGATCCTCCAATGGGCGCGCGAACCAATGGCTGCGCTGTCGCAAAATACTCTCGACGACAGCCGCGTGGCCGTCACCATTGGCGACGTGTGCGATGTTATTGGCAAGGCAGACCGCGACTATGACGCGATCCTGCTCGATGTCGACAACGGCCCCGACGGCCTCACCCATGAAGCCAATGACCGGCTCTACAGCTTGGCGGGCCTGGCCGCGGCAAAGAAGGCCCTGCGGTCCAACGGCATATTGGCGATCTGGTCGAGCGAAGGCGATGCACGATTCACATCGCGCCTGCATAAATCCGGCTTCGCGGTGGAGGTCAAGACCGTCCCCGCGCGCAGCAGCGGCAAGGGTGCCAAACATACGATCTGGCTGGCGAGCAAAGGTTGAAGGCGCCGCGCCCGCTAGAAACGGATATCGAGTGCGACAAAACTCAACAGTCCGGCGATAGCCAGCACAACACTGCTCGCGGCCAGGGCAGCGACAGCCGACCGTCCGTTTTTCCAGCCAGCGGCAAAGCCCGCCACGCCGGCCTTGAAGATCATATTGGCCAATACCGTCATCGCCAGCACGAAGCCGGCCAGATTGGCGGTTACCGTGCCGGACGGGAGGGTGCCCAGGGTGATGATCGCCGCATCGACGTCAAATGATCCCATGATCATCACCAGATAGGCGATCCCGCTGCTTCCGAATTTTGCTTCGGCCCATCGCGCCGCCAGCGACATCACCGCCACCGTCGCCGCAAAGAAGAAAGCGGGCAGCAAGTGGACCGGATTGCGCGTATCCACCGTCACGTCGCTCTTGGCGGCTCCGCTCCGGCGCAGCAGCAGCAAGCCGGCGATCGCCGCCACCAGCGCCGCCGGTGCCAGAATCATCGCGAGCGGAAGCAAGGCAAAATCCGCGATGAGGAAGGTCAGCAAAAGCACCCGGACATACATGACCGCTGATGCCAGCGCGATGCCGGCCGCCAAGGTCCGCTGGTTGCTTTCTGCCCCGCGCAAGCGCTGGGCAAGGGAAGCGGTTACGGCGGTGGAACTGTAAGCGCCGCCAATCACCGCGGTTACCACGGTGCCGTGGCTCTCCCCGAATATCCGGTTGGCGACATAGCCGGCAAAGGACAGGCCGGTGACCAATATGACGACCAGCCACAGATGCTGAAGGTTGAAGGCATCATAAGGACCGAAGGCACGGCCGGGCAGAAAGGGCAAAACCGCCAGCGCAATCAGCGCATAGCGGACCATCGCATTGATATCGGTCGGCCCTAGCTTTTTTAACACGCCGTGCAGTTCGGACCGCATCGACAGCAGCGCCGCCACAATCGCCGCGCCGGCCATGGCCAGAGCGGGATAGCCACTCCCGGCCAAAAGGCCAAGACAGAGCGCGACCAGCGAAACCACGAAATTGGTGATGCTTCGCCCGTCCGGCTCGTGCATCGTCCTGAAATGGCTGATCAGCAACATCGTCACCACTCCGGCAAGCAGGATGGCGGCGATGACCAGGCTGAGGCTTTCCGCGATCAGCGCGACCAGGCCGCCCATCGCGGCAATCAGCCCGAACGTCCGGATACCGGCTACACGCGTGCCTCGCTGCTCGTCGCGCATCGTCCACCCGCGCTCTACCCCGATCAGCAGACCCGCCGCCAGTGCGATTGCCAGATCGCGGTAAATCAGCCACTCGCCCGAAAGATTCATCGCCGGTGCCGATGCGATAAAGGTTGGGGCAATCCGGTTTCTGGCATGATCATCCGACGCTAGTTAGGTTGGCAGGGGCGATAGCCTATACGTAGATATCCCTAAGAGACTCTGGGTCGGCGATCAATGGCCGGCGGTCTTCGGCGATCCATGTTGGCGGTGACCAATCCGCTTTCTCTCTCACTGCCGCGCTTCGGCGCTCGCATCGCGTAGTGTCTTGAATTCGGAACCGCCCTTCCACTCGGGCCAGCGCTTGGAATAGGCCAGGCTCTCGCCGATATCGAACATCACGTTGATATCCTGCAGCGCGCCATCCAGGTTCCAGTCCGGCGACCAGGCATCGCAGGCCGCGTGATAGCAATTGCCGGTATAGTCATCGATCCACTTCTGCCCGGCTTCCCTGCCGCCCTCGACCAGATCAGACGCGCCGGCGAGGCTCATCATCAGCAACACCGGCACACCCTGCTTGGCGAGCGAGAAATGGTCGGCGCGGAAAAACAGGCCGCGTTCTGGCAGATTCTCCTCGGTCACCACCCGGCCCTGCAATTGGGCGAACTTGGCGAGATCGTCTTCCAGCGTCCCCTGGCCCTTGCCAACCAGGATCACGTCCTTCGCCTTGCCTGCCGTCTGCAGGACATCGATTGCCAGATTGGCGACGGTTTGCTCCAGCGGATAGATCGGATTCTGCGCATAGACTTCGGAACCGAGCAATCCCCGCTCTTCCGCCGACCACGCGGCGATCACGATGGTCCGGTCCGGCTGCGGCATCGACTTGAACTTGCGGGCGATCTCCATGATTCCGGCGATGCCGAGCGCATCGTCATTGGCCCCGGCGCGATAGATCCTGCCCTCGTCGTCCGGCGGTCCCTCGCCATAGGCGTCCCAGTGCGCGCCATAGATGATCGTTTCGTCGGGCCGCGACTTGCCGCTGATCTTGCCGAACACATTCTGGCTTTGCACCACTTCCTGTTTCACCGGATAGACCGCATCTAATCTTGCGCCGATCGGCACCGGCCTGAAATCGCTCTTCCTCGCGGCGACCCGCAATTGTGCGAGGTCCAGCCCCGCCTCGTCGAACAGTTGCTGGGCGGTGCCGCCGCTGATCCAGCCTTGCAGGGCCAGGCTGGTCATTTCGCCATCGGACCGGGCAATGCCGTAATTTTCACCCTGCGGGCTTTCCACGACGCTCCAGCCATAGCCCGCCGCTTCGGTTTCATGGATGATCAGGGCTGCCACCGCGCCGCGCCGCGATGCTTCCTCGAACTTGTAGGTCCAGCGGCCATAATAGGTCATCGCCCGACCGCCAAACTTGCCGGCCACTGCTTCGTCGTCACCTGCTGCAAAATCGGGATCGTTGACCAGAAAGACCGCAACCTTGCCCTTCAGGTCCACATCCTTGAAATCGTCCCATTCGCGCTCCGGCGCGGTCACGCCATAGCCGACGAACACCATCTCCGCATTGTCGACCACTGCCCGGTCTCTGGGCTGCAGGGTCGACACATAAATATCCTTGCCCGCATCGAGCGGGATAGTTTGGCCATCCCGCGAAAAGGTCAGTTTTTCCGGCTTGCCCAGAACCGTGTGCAACAGCGGAACCGGCTGCGTCCAGCTGCCGTCGACGCCTCCGGGTTCCAGCCCCAGCGCCTCGAATCGCCCGATCAGATAGCCGATGGTCCGGTCTTCTCCCGCCGTGCCCGGCGCCCGCCCTTCAAACTGGTCGAGGGTCATGGTTCTGACCGTCCGGGTGATTTGCTCGGCGCTGATCTCGATCGCCTGATCGGCAGACTGGGCGTGGGCCGGCGCGCCAAACATCATGGCGGCGGCGGAAAGCGAGGCGATGGTGCGACCTGATAACAATGCAAAACTCCCGGAAATTCTCTGTTGCACCCGATATGAGCCCTTCACCCCATATTTGCACGCGAAGTTTTTTACGCTATCTTTTGCACAAAGACGAAGGCTCCGCTAACGGCTGCCCATGCTCAATTTCAACAATATAACCGTGCGCCTCGGCGGCACCGTGATCCTCGATGGCGCGAGCGCCGCGCTGCCCCCCGGCGCGCGCGTCGGCATGATCGGCCGCAACGGCGCCGGCAAGTCGACCCTGATGAAGGTGATCGCCGGCATGCTCGAGCCCGACGACGGCAGCGTCGACATGCCCAGGGATGCCCGGCTCGGCTATATCGCGCAGGAAGCGCCCGCTGGGCAGGACAGCCCGCTGGACACCGTGCTGGCCGCCGATGTCGAGCGCGCCTCGCTGCTGGCCGAGGCCGAAACCGCCTCCGATCCGCACCGGATCGGCGAAATCCACGAACGGCTGAACATGATCGAGGCGCACAGCGCCCCGGCGCGCGCCGCCAAGATCCTGATCGGCCTGGGATTTGACGACGAAGCGCAGCAGCAGCCGATGGACAGTTTCTCCGGCGGCTGGCGGATGCGCGTGGCGCTCGCCGCCCTGCTCTTCTCGCAGCCGGAGGTGCTGCTGCTCGACGAGCCCTCCAACCATCTCGACCTCGAGGCGACCCTGTGGCTGGAAAATTTCCTGACCAGCTATCAGGCGACGATCCTGGTGATCAGCCACGAACGCGACCTGCTCAACAATGTCGTCGACCATATCCTGCATCTGCAGCACGGCACCACCACCCTCTATCCCGGCGGCTATGACGCATTCGAGAAACAGCGGGCCGAGCGCCAGGCGCAGCTCGCTTCCTCGCGCGAGAAGCAGATTGCCCAGCGCGAAAAGCTCGAATCCTTCGTGTCCCGCTGGGGAGCCAAGGCGCATAGCGCGAAACAGGCGCAGAGCCGGGTCAAGGCGCTTGCCCGGATGGAGCCGATTGCCGCTGCGATCGACGATCCCTCGCTCAGCTTCCATTTCCCCAGCCCCGCCGAACTGAAACCGCCGCTGATCACGCTGGATGATGCCGCGGTCGGCTATGGCGACAATATCGTCCTGTCCGGCCTGAACATGCGGCTCGACCCCGACGACCGCACCGCGCTGCTGGGGAGAAACGGCAATGGCAAGACCACCCTCGCCCGCCTGCTCGCCAGCCAGCTGGAGCCGAAAAAGGGCGCGATCAACAAGTCCGGCAAGCTGACCGTCGGCTATTTCACCCAATATCAGGTCGAGGAACTGGACACGTCCGACACGCCGCTCGAGCATATGACCCGGCTGATGAAGGACGCCAAGCCCGGCGCCGTGCGCGCGCAGCTCGGCCGCTTCGGCTTTTCCGGCGACAAGGCGACGATCAAGGTCGGCAAATTGTCCGGCGGCGAACGCGCGCGGCTGGCGCTGGCGATGATCACCCGCGATGCGCCGCATCTGCTGATCCTCGACGAGCCGACCAACCATCTCGATGTCGATGCCCGCGAGGCTTTGGTCCACGCGCTCAACGAATATAGCGGCGCCGTCATCCTGGTCAGCCATGACCGGCACATGCTGGAGCTGACCGCCGATCGCCTGGTGATGGTCGACGGCGGCAAGGCCGAGGAATTTTCCGGCACGCTCAAGGATTATACCGATTTCGTCCTCGGCAGGAACCAGCCCGGATCATCATCCGGCAAGGCCGGCGGCGGCAACCGCAAGGAAGAACGCCGCGCGGCGGCGGAACGGCGCAAGCAGCAGGCCGAATTGCGCAAGAGCGTCACCGCCGCCGAAAAGCAGATGCAGATGCTGGCCGCGGAAATCTCCCTGATCGATCGCGCGATGTTCGATCCCGCGTCGGCGGAACCGAAACATGCCGATCTCGCCATGTCCGACCTGATGAAATTGCGCGCCGAAACGCAGGACCGCCTCGACAGGGCGGAAGCTTTGTGGATGGAAGCCACCGACCAGCTGGAGCAGGAAAATGCCGATGCCTGACCGGGCCCGACGATGAGCGAAACCTGGAAGGTCTCGATCCCCTGCACCCGCGCCGAGGCGGATGCGCTGGCAGCGGACAATCTGTTCATCAACTCCGCCGACTCGACCCCGACCATCGTCGCCAGCGAAACCGACGCAAAGCATCCCGACGAATGGATGATCGACGTCTATTGCGAGACGGAACCGGAACCGGACCTGATCGACAATCTGCTGCTGCTGTCTCCCTCGGCGCAGGCGGCTGCGGTCGCCCCGATGATCGAACGGCTCCAGGACGAGGACTGGGTGACGCTCAGCCAGCAGGGTCTGGAGCCGCTGCGCGCCGGACGCTTCCACGTCCACACGTCGAGCGACCAGCCCTCGGGCGATCCGAAGCTGACCAATATCTGCATCGACGCCGGCCGGGCGTTCGGAACCGGTCATCATGAAACCACGATGGGCTGTCTGCAAAACCTCGACCAGCTGCGCCGGACCGGTCACCGCTTCCGCAATATCGCCGATGTCGGTACCGGCTCCGGCCTGCTCGCCTTTGCCGCCCATCATCTGTGGCCCGAGGCCAGGATCATCGCCAGCGACATCGATCCGATAGCCGTCACCGTGACCGAATCCAACGCCGAGCTCAATGCCATCCCGCTCGGCAATGGCCGCAGCCATATCCGGCTGGTCCAGAGCAACGGCCTCGACCATCCCGCACTCCGGCAGCGCGCCCCGTTCGACCTGATCGTCGCCAATATTCTCGCCGGTCCGCTGGTCGCCCTCGCCCCGCAGATCACCAGCGCTTCGAAGCCGGGAACCGTGCTGCTGCTCGCCGGCCTGCTCAGCCGGCAGAAGACCGATGTCGTCAGAGCCTATGTCCGCGAGGGCTTTCGTCTCAAACATGCCCGGCTCGAAAATGAATGGCCCTGCCTGACCCTGGTCAAGGCGAGAAAATATGGCTGGACCCGCAAGCCGCACCGCAGGAAATCACCGCTGGCCTCGGACTATTTCGGGGAGTGCTGATCTTGTGCACCTGCGTAGGGCGCAGGCGACGAAAGCTTCGGGGAAGCTTTCCAAAGCCGAGCGGTCCATCTAGGACCAGTCCGTTAAGACGCAATCTCAGGATGGGTACCTGCCTGCGCAGGTACACAAATATTCAGACAATCGTCGCTTCGCCCTTGGCCAATGCATATTCCTGCGTCCCCTCGGTCAGCACGATATCGCCTTCGACAATCTCCGCAATCTTGACATCAGGAAGACCGGCAATCCGGTCATAAACCGGCTTGAAATCGGTCTCCACCGTCACCCGCAACAGCTCGTCGAGACTGGGGATGACAAAATAATTCTGCTGATAATCGTCGATCCGATATTCGGTGCGCAGCACCCGCTCGAGATCGAACAGGATCCGGTTGGGGCTGGGATCATCCAGCGCAAAGACGCTCTCGCCATAGCTCGAGACAATGCCCGCGCCATAGATGCGCAGGCCTTCCGCTTCCCGGATCAGGCCGAATTCCACGGTATACCAGTAGAGCCGCGCCAGCTGCTTCAGCGTGCCATATTCCAGCGCCCGCAGGCCGCCGCGCCCGTAGGCCACCATATAGTCGGCGAACCGCTGGTCGGCGAGCATCGGCACATGGCCGAAGACATCGTGGAAGATGTCCGGTTCCTTGAGATAGTCGAGCTGGTCGCGCCGGCGGATGAAATTGCCGGAGACAAAGCGCCGGTTCGCGAGATGATCGAAAAACACATCATCCGGCACCAGACCGGGCACCGCGACGACCTGCCAGCCGGTGGCATCCATCAAGGTCCGGTTGAGCTCCTCGAAATCGGGAATCCCCGGCCGCGACAGCTTCAATATGTCGATACCGTCGAGAAACGCCTGCGCTGCCCGGCCCGGCAGCATCTCCTGCTGGCGGGCGAACAATATATCCCAGGTTTCATGGTCTTCCGCGCTATAGGATTGCCAGTCCTGGTCGATCGTCCAGTCCGCATTTGCGTGCGCTGGCGGCTTGTCATAGACATGACTGTCGGATGGGGCTTTTTCGTACATGCCCCATAGTACAGCAAAAAAGGTTTCAATGGCAACTTCAGCGGCTAAATATTTGAGACGCGGCGCCTTTGCCCTGGGCGCGATCATCGCCCTTTACCTGCTCGCGGCGCTGGCAGGCAGTCTTGTGCCGGCCAACCAGCACTGGAAAAGCCCCGACGACGGCGTGGAACTGTTCATCGAGACCAATGGCCTGCACACCGGAATCGTCATGCCGATCTGGAGCAAGATACATGACTGGACGCCGCTGGTCCGGCCGGAACATCTCGCCGACCCGTCCCGCTATGGCAGCCATATCCTGGTCGGCTGGGGTCATGAAGGCGTCTATCGCAACACCCGCACCTGGTCTGACCTGCGCGCCAGCGACGCGATCAGCGCAATTTTCGGCAGCGACAAGGTGCTTGTCCACGTCGATCACCTGCAATATCCACAGGCTTATCCCCATTATCGCCGCCCCCTGACGGTCAGCGCCGCCGAATATCGGAAAATCGCCGCGGCGATCGAGGCAAAATTCACTCTCGACGACCAGTTTCGATCGCAACCCTCGCCGGGCTATGGCGACTCCGACCTGTTCTACCAGTCGCACGGCCATTACAACGCCTTCCAGACCTGCAACAACTGGACCACCGACGTGCTCCGCCAGGCCGGCATCCGTACCGGCCTGTGGACCCCGTTTCAGGGCGGCGTGATGCGCTGGTTTCCGGAAGGGGTGGATTGAGTGTTTAGAGGCAGTCCGTCATTGCGAGACTAGCACAGACCGGGGGAATCAATCCTCCCCGCCTGCGGGGAGGGGGACCGCGCGAAGCGTGGTGGAGGGGGAGTGCGTCGAGGCGCAGCGTCTGGGCCAGAACCCCCTCCGTCAGCCCTGCGGGCTGCCACCTCCCCGCAAGCGGGGAGGATTTTGGGGCAATTGCGATAAGTTGTACCGTTCGCACTGAGCTTGTCGAATTGCGCCTCTCGTCCGGGAAATGTCCTTCGACAAGCTCAGGACGAATGGAATTAACCCAATTGTTTACCGCATCCATACTGGCCACCCAACCAGCGTAAGCCACCGTCAAAAATAAAATCAGTCGGTGTAGTTTATCGTCATGACATGTTGGATCATGAATTTGGGTTCGGGATATGTCGTTATCGCAAAGAGAATATTTTGGCTGGAGCCGTCAAATTCCCAGATGGACGTCGTGGTTTTATTATTGCCAATTTCTTTCGTTTGATCAGGCTCCACTTTCGGCGGTTTATCAAAATTACGAGAAATTTTCTCAATCATTTCTTCGTAAGTTTTGCGCAAAGACGTTTCATCCGCCGCTGCAACTTCAACTACACACATCCCGGCAGGATCGTAGTGAACCAACATTCGGACATTGGATGATTTTCCGGTAACATCCCAAACATCTTGTTCAACCAAATTGGGTTTGATCCTTGCCACTGTGTCTGGGCGTAGCTTTGTCGACTTAAACTTGGTGGCATCAAGATCGCTAGCCTCACCAACGAACAAGCCCACACAAAGTCTGGAGAAAACCTCGACAGCATCGGCTGCTCTATGATCGTCAATTGGTGCTGCGACGCTGGCAGAGACGACAGAAAGTGCGATCAAAAACGACATTCTGAAATTGTGCAGGCAAATTCAGGTCATGGCAACGAATAAATCCAATGTCACGGACACTGGCCGACCAGAAATCAAATCCAGAAAAGGACCTGAGGCGAAAATCACAATGAGCATCTAGTCTGCAAATCTACTACCCGGCCCCAGCCACAATCTCCGCCCAGCCCGCCTCATCAATAACCTCGATCCCCAGCTCGGCCGCCTTCTTCGCCTTTGATCCCGCCCCCGGTCCGGCCACCACCAGATCGGTCTTCGCGCTCACTGACCCGGACGCCTTCGCCCCCAGCGCCTCGGCCTGCGCCTTGGCTTCGTCGCGGCTCATCGTCTCCAGCTTGCCGGTAAAGACGATGGTCTTGCCGCTCACCGCGCTATCGCGGGTTTCGACAACATAATCGGGGGGCGAAACCTCGCTGAGCAAATCGTCCCAGACCACGCGATTGTGCGGTTCATGGAAAAAATCGGCGAGCGACTGCGCCACGGTGGGACCAACGCCGTCGATCGAGATTATCTCCGCCCAGGCCGCATCGCCCTCCGGACTTGCGCCAGCCTCCGCGTGCCTATCCTCCCCCGCCCCGTTCGTGTCGAGCGAAGTCGAGACACCCTGCCCGGCCTCACCGTCTCTCGACCGCGCTCGAGACGAACGGTATTTCTCCGACTCAATCGCCAGATCAGCAATCTCCTGAACCCTGGGCAAGGTCACAAAATTCTTCAGCAAATCCCGCGCCGTCACCGTGCCGATATGCCGGATCCCCAGCCCGAACAGCAAGCGCGCCGCGTCCGGCTGCCGCTTCTTTTCCACCGCCGCCAACAGATTATCCACAGACTTTTCCTGCCAGCCGTCGCGCGCAAGGATCTCCGCCCGATGCTCGCGCAGGCGAAAAATATCCGCCGGGCTATCCAGCCAGCCGGCGTCGATAAATTCGGCAATGCTTTTCTCGCCCAGCCCGTCGATATCAAGAGCCGCGCGCGACACGAAATGCGCCAGCCGCTGGAACTGCTGCGCCGGGCAGATCAGCCCGCCGGTGCAGCGGACATCGATCTCGCCTTCCTCGGCCACTGCCTCACTGCCACATTCCGGGCAATGATCGGGAAAATGATAAGGGTCGCGCACTTCCTCGCGAGTCAGATTCTCCACCACCTGCGGGATCACGTCCCCGGCCCTTTGGACCAGCACCCGGTCACCGGGCCGCACGCCCAGCCGGGCAATCTCGTCGCGATTGTGCAGCGTCACATTGGACACCACCACGCCGCCGACCGTGACCGGCTTCAGCCGCCCGACCGGGGTCAGCTTGCCGGTGCGCCCGACCTGGATATCGATGCTCTCCAGGGTGGTCTGCGCCTGCTCTGCCGGAAATTTATGCGCAATCGCCCAGCGCGGCGCCTTGGCGACAAAACCCAGTCTTTGCTGCCAGTCGAGCCGGTCGACCTTGTAGACCACGCCGTCTATATCATAAGGCATGTCCGCCCGCTCCGCCTCGATATGGCGATAATGGGCGAGCATATCTTCAAGCGTCTCCATCCGCCTGACCAGCGGCGACACCGGCACGCCCCAACTGGCGATGGCATGCATCACGTCCATCGCTGTCTCGCCCGGCAAGTCGCTATGCACCCCCCAACCATGCGCCCAGAATTTCAGCGGCCGCCTGGCGGTAATATTGGCATCCTTCTGCCGAAGCGACCCCGCGGCGGCATTGCGCGGATTGGCGAACTGGCGGATTTTCACGGGATCGAACTCGACACCCTTGGCCGCCGCATCGGCCCTGCCCTCTTCCATCAGCCGCTCGTTGAGCCCGGCAAAATCCGCCTTGGCCATATAGACCTCGCCGCGGATTTCGAACAGGTCGGGGATATTGTTCCCCGGCGAAGGCCGGGGTCCAGTCGATAGGGACTCTGGGCCCCGGCCTTCGCCGGGGCACAACATTTGCGGAACATCCCCGATCATCCGCACATTGGCGGTAACATCCTCCCCCACATGCCCGTCCCCGCGCGTCGCCGCCAGCACCAGCTCGCCCTTCTCGTAGCGCAGCGAGCAGGAAAGCCCGTCGATCTTGTCTTCCGCCGTCACCGCCACCGGCGCACCCTCGTCCAGGTTCAGGAACCGCCGCACCCGCGCCAGCCATTCGGCAATATCCTCGTCCGAAAAGCCGTTGTCGAGGCTCATCATCCTTTGCTCGTGCTTGACCTTTGACAGCGGAGACGCCGCCACCGCCGCGCCGATCATCCGGTTCGGGCTGTCCTCCCGCACCAGATGCGGAAAGGCCTCCTCCAGCTCGTTGTTCCGCCGCACCAGCGCGTCATATTCCGCATCGGAAATTTCCGGACTGTCCTCGGCGTGGTAGAGCCTGTTATGCTTCGCAATCTTGCGTGCAAGGCGCATCAGTTCGTTGGCGGCATCGGCTTCGGAGATTGATTCTGACATGGGCAATCTTCTGCCAGAGTTGTGAAATTCCTGCCAGCACTCTATTCCTGCCGCATCGGGAATTTTCGCAGGGGGATATCGGGACATGATTGATCGCAAATTGAAGGCTGTTTTTACATTTCTTCTGGGCGTCCTGGCGCTACTTTATGTCACGCAGAATCTGGCAAATCTCGAGCAGGCCTACGGCGCCTTTGCCTATGTAACCAGCCTGACCGACCACACCGCCTATCCGCAGAATCTTCTGCCTGCGCTGACTCCGGCGGCGAGCAATATTCTGGCCTGGGTCATCTTCATCGGCGAGGGCGCAACCGGACTGCTGCTGCTTTTCGGCAGTTACCGACTGTGGTCCGCCCGCCACGCCGGGACGACCGAATTTGAATCGGCCAAGACAATCGCCAAGCTCGGATGTGCAGCGGCAATCCTGGTCTGGTTCGGCCTGTTCACGGTCTTTGGCGGTGGCGGCTACCAGATGTGGCAGACTGAAATAGGAAGCGGTTCGCTGATGGACGCATTCACCTTCTGGGCGTTCGGGCTTGGTCTGCTGATCTATCTCAATCAGGCAGAACCGGGTTGAGGACCATAGGCGGCTTTGGAGAGACTGGCTGGCGGAATATCACTCACGAAAAGCCCCTCCTCTTCAGAGGAGGGGTTGGGGTGGTGGAGGCCTGACGCAATCTCCACCTCCTCTGAAGAGGAGGGCTTAAGCAAGCCCGCGCTCATTTCGCCAACGACTGAACCAAATCGCATTTCCCGTCCTTAACCTCAAACTGAAAGTGGTATTCGAGCCCATTGGTAACATATCCGATGTGACAAATAATCGGTTGCCCATTTGGAAAATTGACGATGATTTTACCCGATCCATCTGCTTCAATGGCTCTATGCCCAACCAGTTTCGTTCCCTTTATCTGCATCGAAGATTCTACGTCGTAAAGTTCAAGCACCGCGCCGGTCGGCTTCAAATCCTTTGAATCAACTTCAAAAACAGCAGGTGGAGTGGATGAACATCCTAAAAGCAAGATCGCCAAGACTTGCGCTATAATGATTTTCACTCAAACCCCCTCCAGCAACCGGTCCGCCTGCGCCCGCGCTTCGTCCGTCACATCTGCGCCCGACAGCATCCGCGCAATCTCCTGCCGCCGCCCGTCATCGTCCAGCGCGCTGACATCGGTGCGCGATACCGTGCCGCTGAGCGACTTGTTGATCAGCATATGCGCATCGCCCTTGGAAGCGACCTGCGGGCTGTGGGTGACGACCAGCAATTGCGCGCCCCTCGACAGGCGCGACAGGCGGTCGCCGATCGCCGAGGCGACGGCGCCGCCGACGCCGCGGTCAACTTCGTCGAAAATGATCGATTTCAGGCCATATTCTTCCGCCAATGCCACTTTCAGGGCAAGAATGAACCGCGAAAGCTCGCCACCGGAAGCAATCTTGCCGAGCGGCGCCAGCGGCGCGCCCGGGTTGGTCGAAATCAGAAATTCGATCCTGTCCATTCCGCTTTTATTCCAATGCTCTTCTGGCAATAGTTCAAGAAACGTCTCAAATCTGGCGGCATCCAGCTTGAGCGGTGCCAGCTCTCGCGCCACCGCCGTGTCGAGCGCCTTCGCTGCCTTGCTGCGCTGCGAACGCAGCTTTTCCGCGGCGGCCACATAAGCGGCCTTCGAGCGGAGCAAAGATGCTTCCAGCTCTTCCAATGACCGGCCACCATCGCTGATCGCCGCCAGCTTCGCCTGCAGCTCATTCAGCAGCTCGGACAGCTGGTCCGGCTCCACCCGATGCTTACGCGCCAGCCCTCTCAGATCGAACAGCCGGGTCTCCATGTCGTCGAGCCGCTGCGGGTCAAAGCTCAGCGCATCGGCCGCCTCATTGAGCTTGTCCTCGGCCTCGCTGGCATCGATGATCGCCCGGTCCAGCGCCTCCAGCGCCTCCTTGAGCAGGGGATGGTCCTCGGCAATCCGGTCGAGCCGCCGCGCCGCCGCCCGCAGCGAGGCCAGGCCGCCTTCCGACCCGTCAAAGGCCGAGCGGATTGCCTCGAGATCGCCGGTCAGCTTCTCGCCCTTCATCATCGTCGCCCGGTCCAGCGCCAGTTCCTGCTCCTCGCCCGGCTGCGGCGCGAACTTGGTCAGTTCCGCCACGCTATGCTCGAGATATTCGCGATCCTGTTCCGCCACCTCAAAATCCCGTTTCGCCTGCTCCAGCGCCATTTTCGCGGACTGCCAGGTGTCATAGGCATTGCTTACCAAAACGCCCTCGACACCGGCGAAGGCATCGAGCAGGGCCCGGTGTCCCTTGGCGTTGATCAGGCCGCGATCATCATGCTGGCCGTGGATTTCGATCAGCTGCCCGCCGACCGCGCGCAATAGTGTAGCCGAGCAGGGCTGGTCATTGATAAAGGCGCGGCTGCCGCCGTCGGCCTTGACCGACCGCTTGATGATCAGCGGCTCGCCAGTTTCGATCTCTATATCATTTTCGGCGAGTAGCCCGGCCAGCTTGCTGCCCGGAACGGGTGGCGCAAAACTGGCGGTAACCTGGGCCTTTTCCGTGCCCTGGCGGACCAGGCCACTGTCCGCCCGGCTGCCCAGCGCCAGCCCGAGACTGTCGAGCAGGATCGACTTGCCGGCCCCGGTCTCGCCGGTGAGCACGGTGAGGCCCGGCCCGAACTCGAGATCGAGCGCCTCGATCAGCACAATATCGCGGATGGAAAGGGACTGCAGCACAGAACCCTCTTAAAACAGCTTTACCCTAGCCGCAACGCATTGCAGCGCGGATCAGGTGGTGCCATGCTTGTTGACCAGCTCATAGGCACGCTCGTACCATTCGGTTCCGGGGTAATTGGCGCCCAGCACGGCGGCCGTTTTCTTGGCTTCCACCGGAACACCCAGGGCGAGATAGGATTCGGTCAGCCGCATCAGCGCTTCCGGCGTGTGCGTCGTGGTCTGATATTTCTCGATCACCGTCCGGAAACGGATCGTGGCGGCCAGCCATTTGCCGCGCCGCTGATAGAAACGCCCGATCTCCATTTCCTTGCCGGCGAGATGGTCATTGACCAGGTCCATCTTCAGCTTGGCATCGGCTGCATAGCGCGACTCGGGATAGCGACGGGCGACTTCGCCAAGCGCGGCCAGCGCCTGTTCGGTTATCTTCTGATCCCGGGTCACGTCGCTCATCTGTTCGTAATAGCTGAGCGCAATCAGATAATAGGCATAAGGGGCATCCTTGTTGCCGGGATGGATCGACAGGAAACGGCGGGCTGATTCGATAGCCTTGTTATAATCGCTTGCCATATAATAGCTGAAGGCGCTCATCTGCTGCGCGCGGCGCGCCCAAGGCGAATAGGGATGCTGGCGCTCGACTTCGTCGAACAGCGCAGCGGCAATCTTGTACTGCCCGTTGTCGAGCCGTTCTTTTGCGGCGTTATAGAGCGTGTTGACATCGCGCGCGACATATCTGGTGTCGGCACCGCTACCACCACTGCTGCCGCCGCCAAGCAGCGCACAACCGGAAAGCATCGTCGCGGAGAGACCCAGAACGGCCCATTTGATAATGTGTTTTGTCATATGGCAGACCTCTTAACCGCTTGTTTTCATCCAGCCAAGAATAAAGCAAAAAAAGCCGCTGGATCCGATCGTCACTCCCTGTTCCGTTGTAGCTTTACCAGGCATTAATCCGGCGGTCCCGCCGAATATTTTCTCCGGACTTGCCGGGTGTAATCTGTCGCTCCGTTCGGCAGTTGCGGCGTAGACGGCAAAAAAAGGGCCCGGATCGCTCCGGGCCCCTCGTCAATTCGATTTGCGAAATCTAGTCTTCGGTAATCGAAGCCGGCAACGGGATATCGCCGCCGTCATCCTTTGGACCATCATTGTTCCGGCCACGTCCGCCGCCGTCACGGCCACGTCCACCACCATCGCGTCCACGACCACCGCCGTCACGGCCACCGCCATCACGGCGTGGTCCACGGGGCTTGTCACCGCGCGGTTCGCGTGCAGGACGGGTGTCCTCCAGCTCTTCACCGGTTTCCTGATCGACAACCCGCATCGACAGGCGAACCTTGCCGCGCTGGTCGATTTCGAGAACCTTGACCTTGACGGCCTGACCTTCGCTCAGTTCGTCCGAGACTTTCTCGACGCGCTCATTCTTGATTTCAGAGACGTGGACGAGACCGTCCTTGCCGCCCATGAAGTTCACGAATGCGCCAAAGTCGACCAGGTTCACAACCTTGCCGTCATAGACCTTGCCGACTTCGGCTTCTTCGACAATGCCCTTGATCCAGGCAATCGCCGCATCAATCTGGGATTTGTCGGAAGAAGAAACCTTGATCAGGCCCTCATCGTCGATATCTACCTTGGCGCCCGTTTCCGCAACGATTTCGCGGATCACCTTGCCGCCGGTACCGATTACGTCGCGGATCTTTTCCTTGTTGATCTGCAGGGTTTCGATGCGCGGAGCATGTTCGGACATTTCGGTCCGGGTTCCGCTAAGCGCCTTGCTCATTTCACCAAGGATATGAGCGCGACCGCCACTGGCCTGTTCCAGAGCAGACTTCATGATTTCCTGCGTGATGCCGGCTACCTTGATGTCCATCTGCAAGGACGTGATACCCTTTTCGGTACCCGCAACCTTGAAGTCCATGTCGCCGAGATGATCTTCGTCGCCGAGAATGTCGGAAAGAACCGCAAAATCTTCGCCTTCGAGGATCAGGCCCATCGCGATACCGGAAACCGGACGCGCCAGTGGCACACCAGCATCCATCATCGCAAGCGAACCGCCACAAACGGTCGCCATCGAGGAGGAGCCGTTGGACTCGGTGATGTCGGACAGCACGCGGATCGTGTACGGGAATTCCTCAACTGACGGCAGAACCGGCCGAAGCGCGCGGAACGCGAGCTTGCCGTGACCGGTTTCGCGGCGGCTGGTGAAGCCGAAGCGGCCGACTTCGCCGACCGAATAAGGCGGGAAGTTATAGTGCAGCATGAAGTTGGTGTAGCTCAGCCCGTCGAGCCCGTCGATCATCTGCTCGGCATCCTTGGTGCCCAGGGTCGTGGTCACGATTGCCTGGGTTTCACCGCGGGTGAACAAGGCCGAACCATGGGTCCGTGGCAGCAGGCCAACCATGGCTTCGATCGGGCGAACCTGATCGAGCTTGCGGCCATCGATGCGGGTACCATCCTTGATGATCGCACCGCGAACGATTTCGGCTTCCAGCTTCTTGACCATCTTGCCGGCGGTCATCTGGGTCTGGCCGTCCGCGTCGGCATATTTTTCTTTTGCTTTGTCGCGAACCGCATTCAGAGCATTCGAACGCTCTGACTTGTCGGTCTTCTTGTAAGCCGCGGCGATATCTTTTCCGACCAGCTTGCGCAGCTCGTCCTTGATCGCGCTATTGTCGTCGCCAGCATCAAGCTTCCATGGCTCTTTCGCAGCCTGTTCAGCCAGATCGATGATCAGACCGGCAACCTGCTTGGATGCGTCATGGGCGAACTGGACAGCACCGAGCATGACCTCTTCGGAAAGCTCTTGTGCTTCCGATTCAACCATCATCACCGCGCCCATCGTTCCGGCGACAACCAGATCGAGTTCGCCATTGGCGACTTCTTCCATCGACGGGTTCAGCTGATATTCGCCTTCCTTGTAACCGACGCGTGCCGCACCGATCGGTCCCATGAAGGGAACGCCGGAAATGGTCAGCGCAGCAGAAGCCGCAACCATCGCCAGAATATCGGGTTCGTTGATGCCGTCATAGCTCATCACCTGACAGATCACGTTGATTTCGTTGTAGAAACCTTCGGGGAACAGCGGACGGCAAGGACGGTCAATCAAACGCGATGTCAGCGTTTCTTTCTCCGTCGCACGGCCTTCGCGCTTGAAGAAACCGCCCGGGATACGACCGGCGGCCGAGAATTTTTCCTGATAGTGGACGGTGAGCGGGAAGAAATCCTGCCCTTCGCGCACAGATTTGGCGGCAGTGACTGCACAGAGCACAACCGTTTCGCCGAGGGTCGCGAGTACTGCGCCATCAGCCTGACGAGCAATACGGCCCGTTTCGAGGGTG
>Ga0209346_1001044_pt1 | contig 17814 bp, 16 predicted proteins | sample AutmiccommunBRH9_FD_187381 | JGI IMG/M metagenome (GOLD analysis project Ga0209346, IMG submission 187381) | Deep subsurface microbial communities from Mt. Terri, Switzerland - Autotrophic microbial communities BRH/9 (SPAdes) (version 2) | ecosystem: Environmental > Aquatic > Deep subsurface >...
ATCATCAAATATGGCGGCCAGTCCGGCGTGCGCGATATTGTCTACGGCATGGCCCACCGCGGCCGGCTGAACATTCTCGCCAATGTCATGGCCAAGCCCTACAAGGTGATCTTCCACGAATTTCACGGCGGCTCGGCCAATCCGGAAGATGTCGGCGGCTCGGGCGATGTGAAATATCATCTCGGTACCTCCTCCGACCGCGAATTTGACGGCATCAATGTCCATATGAGCCTGGTCCCCAACCCGTCGCATCTGGAAGCGGTCGACCCGGTGGTGCTCGGAAAGGTCCGCGCCCAGCAGGTGGCGCGCGACGATCTGGAAAAGCACGACCAGGTGCTGCCGGTGCTGATTCACGGCGATGCCGCCTTTGCCGGTCAGGGCATTGTCTGGGAATGTCTCGGCTTCTCCGGCATCCGCGGCTACAATACCGGTGGCTGCATCCATTTCGTGATCAACAACCAGATCGGTTTCACCACCAGCCCGCAGTTCGCGCGCTCGTCGCCTTATCCGTCGGACGTGGCCAAGGGCGTGCAGGCGCCGATTTTCCACGTCAACGGCGATGATCCGGAAGCGGTGACCTTTGCCTGCAAGATCGCGATCGAGTTCCGCCAGCGCTTCGGCCGGGACATCGTGATCGACATGTGGTGCTATCGCCGCTTCGGGCACAACGAGGGCGACGAACCGAGCTTCACCCAGCCCCTGATGTACGCCGCGATCAAGAAACATCCCAAGGTCAGCAAGCTGTACGAGGCGCGGCTGGTCGAGGAAGGCGTCATCGATGCGGAGTGGGCCGATGCGACGCGCAAGGCCTTTGCCGACCATCTCGAGACCGAATTCCAGGCGGCGGCGGACTACAAGGCCGACAAGGCCGACTGGTTTGGCGGTCGCTGGCAGGGTCTGCATATTCCGGCCGATCCGGAGACCGCTCGGCGCAACGTCGAAACCGCGATCGACCCGAAACTGTTCGACAGTCTCGGCCGGACGCTGACCACGGTTCCCGAGAGCCTGACGATTCACAAGACGCTGGGACGGGTGCTCGAGGCAAAGGCGCAGATGTTCAAGAGCGGCGAGAATTTCGACTGGGCGACCGGGGAGGCTCTGGCTTACGGATCGCTGGTCTCGGAAGGCTATAATGTGCGGCTGTCCGGACAGGACAGCGGGCGCGGGACCTTTTCCCAGCGGCACGCGGTCTGGGTCGACCAGAAGACGGAAGAAAAATATGTGCCGCTGAGCACCGTGCGTCACGGCCGCTTCGAGGTGCTCGACAGTCCGCTCAGCGAATATGGCGTGCTCGGGTTCGAATATGGCTATGCCGGCGCCGATCCGAAGACGCTCGTATTGTGGGAAGCGCAATTCGGCGATTTCGCCAATGGCGCGCAGATCATGATCGACCAGTTCATCGCCTCCGGCGAGGCCAAGTGGCTGCGCGCCAACGGGCTGGTGCTGCTGCTGCCGCACGGCTATGAAGGCCAGGGTCCGGAACATAGTTCGGCGCGACTGGAGCGGTTCCTGCAGCTTTGCGCGCAGGACAATATCCAGGTCGCCAATATCACCACCCCGGCCAATTATTTCCACGTGCTGCGCCGGCAGATGCTGCGTAGCTTCCGCAAGCCGCTGATCATCATGACGCCAAAATCGCTGCTCCGTCACAAGATGGCGGTGTCGAAGGCGGAGGATTTCCAAGGCGACCAGCATTTCATGCGGATCCTGTCCGACACCAATCCGCCCGCCGACAAGGATGTGAAGCGGCTGGTGCTCTGTTCGGGCAAGGTCGCCTATGACCTGATCGAGGCGCGCGATGCGGCCGGCGACAAGAATACCGCGATCGTCCGCATCGAGCAGCTCTATCCGTTCCCGGGCGAGCCGCTGGTGGTCCGCCTCAAGCGGATGAAGAATCTCCAGACCCTGGTCTGGGCCCAGGAAGAGCCGAAGAACAACGGCAGCTGGCATTTCGTCCGGTCCTATCTCGAGGATTGCCTGGCGCAGGCGGGTGTCGGTCCGGCCGAGCCGGTCTATGCCGGGCGCGCCGCTTCGGCCTCGCCGGCCACCGGGCTGGCGTCGCGGCACAAGCAGCAGCAGGAACAGCTGATCGCCGAGGCACTGGGGCATGAAGCGGGTTGAGGGAGCCGTTCCCCCGCGCAGGCGGGGGCCCATCTCCCGATGATTAGGCGAGGCGAGGACAGGAGATGTGTTCCTGCCTTCGCAGGAACACAATAAGCTACGAAAGCAGAGTTGAGATTATGGCAACAGAAGTTACAGTCCCGGTACTGGGCGAATCGATCACCGAAGCGACTCTGGGCGAATGGCTCAAGCAGCCGGGCGACGCGGTCGCCGCCGACGAGCCGATCGCCAGTCTGGAAACCGACAAGGTGGCGCTGGAAGTGCCGGCACCGGAAGCCGGGGTGATGGGCGAGCACAAGGTTGCGGTCGGCGATACGGTCGAGGTCGGCGCGGTGATCACAACGATCGAGGCCGGCAGCGGCTCGGCGGCGAAAGCTGCGCCGGCTCCGGCACAGGCCAAGGATGACGGCAAGGCCGAAGCGAAGCCGGAGAGCAAGCCGGAAGAACCCGATGCCTCGATCACGCTGTCGCCGTCGGTGCGCCGGCTGGTGCTGGAACATGGTGTCGACCCGAGCAAGATCAGCGGCACCGGCAAGGATGGCCGGCTGACCAAGGCGGATGTCGAGGAATTTGTTAAATCCGGTGCGAAGCAGCCGCCGCTCGCTGAAAAAGGTTCTGCCAGCGGTGCGCAAACGCCGGCGCCATCCTCTGCAACGGGGACGTCCGGCAACCGCAACGAGGAACGGGTCCGCATGACCCGCCTGCGCCAGACCGTGGCGCGGCGGCTGAAAGAGGCGCAGGAAACGGCGGCTCTGCTCACTACCTTCAACGATGTCGACATGAGCGCGGTGATCGAGACGCGCAGCAAGTACAAGGACCTGTTCGCCAAGAAACATGGCGTGAAGCTTGGTTTCATGGGCTTTTTCGTCAAGGCGGCCTGCATGGCGCTGAAGGACGTGCCTTCGGTCAACGCGCAGATCGACGGCGAGGAAATCGTCTATCATGACTATGCCGATATTTCGGTAGCGGTCAGCGCGCCCAATGGGCTGGTCGTGCCGGTGATCCGCAATGCCGAGGCGATGAGCTTTGCCGAAGTCGAAAACAGTATCGGCGATTTCGGCAAGCGCGCCGAGGACGGCAGCCTGACCATGGAAGACATGAAGGGCGGAACGTTCACCATTTCCAACGGCGGTGTGTTCGGCTCGCTGATGTCGACGCCGATCATCAACCCGCCGCAGTCGGCGGTGCTCGGCCTGCACCGGATCGAGGACCGGGCGGTGGTGGTCGATGGCGAAGTGGTGGTGCGGCCGATGATGTATCTGGCGCTGAGCTACGACCACCGGCTGATCGACGGCCGGGAAGCGGTGACCTTCCTGGTGCGGATCAAGGAAGCGATCGAGGATCCGGCGCGGCTTTTGATCGATTTGTGATCGACGGAAAAGGAATGAAATACATGCAAATTAGAATGATAGCGCTTGGCTGCTCGGCCATGGCCCTGATGGGATGTGATGCTGCTGTCGGCGAGCTTGACAACCAGTTGCGCGATGGTTTCGTCGCTCAATGCCAGCAGGTTTCCGAGAATATAGGCGTCTCATCCGAACGGGTCTCGCGAGTCTGCGATTGCAGTGCGGACAAGTTCATGGCGGGCGATCTGAGCGAACGCAGCCAGATGGATCGCGCGAAGGTTGAAGAAATCCTCAACACCTGCATGCTGGAAACAGGAACCAACGCGGACGAAGCGACAGCGGAGACACCCAATGGCTGAACAGAATTTTGACTATGATCTTCTGATAATCGGCTCCGGCCCGGGCGGCTATGTCGCGGCGATCCGGGCGGCGCAGCTAGGGCTGAAGACCGGCTGCATCGAGAGCCGCGACACGCTGGGCGGTACCTGCCTCAACGTCGGCTGCATCCCGTCCAAGGCGATGCTGCACGCGTCGGAACTCTATCACGAGGCCCATTCGGGGGCGCTGGAGAAATTCGGCGTCAAGCTGAGCGGCGCCAAGCTCGACCTGAAGCAGATGCTGGCCGAGAAAGAGAAGGCGGTCGAGGAGCTGACCGGCGGCATCGCTTTCCTGTTCAAGAAGAACAAGGTCGACTGGATCAAGGGGCGCGGTGCCTTTGAGGATGCGCATACGGTCAGGGTCGGCGACAAGAGCTATACGGCCAAGAATATCCTGATTGCGACCGGTTCGTCGGTTACGCCTTTGCCGGGTGTCGAGGTCGACAATGACAAGCATGTCGTGGTCGATTCGACCGGCGCGCTGGAGCTACCGAAGGTACCGGGCCATATGGTGGTGATCGGCGGCGGCGTGATCGGGCTGGAACTGGGTTCGGTCTGGCTGCGGCTCGGCGCCAAGGTGACGGTCGTCGAATATCTCGACCAGATCCTGCCCGGCATGGACGGCGATATCCGCAAGGATGCCAACCGGATGTTCAAGAAACAGGGTTTCGAGATCAGGACCGGGACCAAGGTCACCGGCTGCAGCGTCAAGGGCAAGAAGGCGACGCTGACGATGGAGCCGGCCAAGGGCGGCGACAGCGAGACGATGGAAGCGGATGTCGTGCTGGTGGCGATCGGCCGCCGGCCCAATATCGACGGTCTCGATCTCGACAAGTCGGGCGTCGAAACCAACGAACGCGGCCAGATCGAGGTCGGCCATGACTTCCAGACCGGGGTGGCGGGAGTCTATGCGATTGGCGATGTGACGCCGGGGCCGATGCTGGCGCACAAGGCCGAAGACGAGGGCATTGCCGCGGCGGAATTCATCGCCGGGCAGCAGGGCATCATCAACCACGAGCTGATCCCGGGCGTGGTCTATACCTATCCGGAGATTGCCAGCATCGGCAAGACCGAGGAAGAGGTGAAGGACAGCGGCGTCGAGTATAAGGTCGGCAAGTTCCTGTTCGCAGCCAACAGCCGCGCCAAGACCAACCGCGACACCGACGGCTATGTGAAGATCATCGCCGACGCCAAGACCGACCGGGTGCTGGGCGCGCATATCATCTCGTCGCTCGCCGGCACGATGATCGCGCAGGTCACCCAGGCGATGGAATTCGGCGCGACCTCGGAGGATATCGCTTACACCTGTCATGCGCACCCGACCCATTCGGAAGCGATCAAGGAAGCGGCGATGGCGGTGCAGGGCAAGCCGATCCACATGTAGGCGGTGCCCCGGCGCAGGCCGGGGTCCATCTCCGGGTCTCCTCTCGAAGGGCAATGGATATTTACTGCGGGACCTGACGTCGATAACCAGCTAGAATTCCCAGCGGCATGATTGGGAGATGGGCCCCGGCCTTCGCCGGGGAACAGTCGGAGCACAGCTATGAAGCATTATAAACTCATGCGCTGGCATGTCTGGCTGGGCTGGCTGATCGGGGTGCCGATCATTATCTGGACCGCCAGCGGGCTCCTGATGGTGGTGCAGCCGATCGAGACCGTGCGCGGCAATCATCTGCGCAGCGAAGCGCCCGCGCTGGATGCGATCGAGCCTGTCGCCCCGCTGCTCGAAGGGCGGCAAGCGGCGAGCCTGACCCTGCAGCAGAACAGCGCCGGCCCCTTTTGGGTGATTGCCTATGCGGATGGCGGCAAGCGGCGAGCGGATGCGCTGACCGGCACCCTGCTCCCTCCGGTTTCGGGAGCCGAAGCCAATGCTCTGGCGCGCGCCGTCCGGTCCGACGCGGCGACGATCCGGTCCGTGACCTTATTTGCGGCAGGCAATGCCCCGGGAGACCAGCGCAGTGGCCGGCCGTCGTGGCAGGTGACCTTTGATGATGATTCGCGATTCTATATCGACGCGGACACCGGCGAGCTGATCGCCGTGCGGACCAAATTCTGGCGCGCCTTCGATTTCATGTGGGGCCTGCATATCATGGACCTGCAGACGCGCGAGGACACCAGCCACCCGATCCTGATTGGCTCGGCCGCCATTGCCCTGCTCGGATCGATACTCGGCTTTGTCATGCTGTTCACTCGGCGCAGGCGCAAACGGCGAGCCGCGCGTTGAACGCTGCCTTTCTCTACAGCGCGCTCGGCTGGCTCGACCTGTTCGGAATCGCGGTATTTGCCATATCCGGGGCGCTGGTTGCCGCCCGCAACCGACAAACGCTGGTGACCTTTGCCTTTTTCGCGCTCGTCACCGGGGTGGGCGGCGGCACGGTGCGCGACCTGCTGATCGGTGCCCCGGTCTTCTGGGTTCAGGATACGCGGGTTCCGCTGCTGTGTCTTGCCATTGCCCTGCTGGTCTGGATCACGCCCGTCAAATTCTGGCGACCGGCGGCGGTCGACTGGTTCGACGCCATTGGCCTGGCAGCCTATTCGGTATTTGGTGCTGCCAAGGCCATGCAGCTGGGAATCGATCCGCTGCCGGCGGCGATCATGGGCATCATCACGGCCAGCGTTGGCGGGGTGATCCGTGACCTGATTTCGGGAGAGCCCTCGATCATTATCCGGCCGGAACTCTATGTGACCGCAGGCGCGCTTTCAGCCTTCCTGTTCGTTCTGCTGGCGCAAACCGGCATGCCGGGGATCATTGCCGCCCTGATCGCCTTTGTTGCCGGATTCACCCTGCGCGCGCTGGCCATCGTCAAGGGACTGTCGCTGCCCGCCTATCGCGGAGCAGAAGAGAAGGAATAGGCCAGCAACCGGTCGATCCAGTCGGCTGAAAGCTCTGTGCTCCGGTGCGTCGCGGCGCCACATTCCAGGCACAAGGCCTGCACGTCTTCGCGCGCCAGCAAGCCTTGCGCAGTCGTCAGGGCCTGGCTGAAAAGCGCCTTTTGACGCTGTGCGGCCCAGCCGATGACGCCGGTAACCGGCGCGCTTTCCTGCCGGAGAAAGGGAATGCCACCGAACGGAAACCAGGAGAGCCTGGATTGCGGGTCGAGATATTGCGGGTGATAGTCGTCGTCCGCCAGACCGGCACGCCTGGCAGCTTCGGCGAGCGCCTCTTGCATCCCGCCGAAGCCGTCGACCAGCCCCAGTTGCCTTGCGGTGCCGCCGTCCCATACCCGGCCCTGTCCGATTCTATCGACCTCCGCCGGCGTCTTGCCACGCGCTGCCGCCACCAGTTCAACGAAGTTGCCATAGCTGTGTTCGACCCCGGACTGCAAAATGATGTTCAGGTCTTGGCTAAAGCCGCCTACGAAATCGGGCTCGCCGGACAGTGGCGTGGTTTGAACGCCGTCGGCGGTGACGCCCCATTTGGCCAATGCCTTTTCGAAGCTGGGCAGAACGGCGAATACCCCGATGGAGCCCGTTATGGTATCTGGCTCGGCGAAAATATGATCGCCGGCCGTGGCAACCCAATAGCCGCCGCTGGCAGCGACATCGCCCATCGATACGACAATCGGCAGTTTCTTTTTCCGGGCCTCGAGCAGAGCGAGACGAATTTCCTCGCTGGCGAAAGCCGATCCGCCGGGTGAATCGACGCGGACCACGAGTGCCTTGATTTCGCCCTCGTCCAGAGCGGTGTAGATCAGCTCCGCGATGCGTCCGCTGGCGGCCATGCCGGGGCCGGTTTTGCCGTCCACGATTTCACCGGCAACGGTGATGACACCGATCGGAGAGCCATCGGAATCCACCGGATTGGCAGCAACATAATCATCATAGTCGATGCTTTTGAAACTGTCCGGCGAGGGCGTTTCATCCGTGCCCACCTGCTCTGCGACAAAGCGGTCAAAGGCAGTCTTGTCACCCAGCTTGTCGACCAGCTTTTGCTCCATGGCCACTTTCGCGAGATCACCGCCGGCGCTCTTGACCAGAGTGGCGGGATCGCGGGCGAAAGGCCTGATTACTGCCTGTGGCCGCGCCTTTCCGACATCGGCCAGCCAACTGCTCCAGAGCACGCCATAAAGCGCTTCGGACGCTTCGCGCGCAGCCGGCGACTGGTCGGCGCGCATATAGGGTTCGACCGCACTTTTATAGGTGCCGACCCGGTAGATATTGGCGGTCACGCCCAGCCGGTCGATCAGGCCCTTGTAATAAAGCCGGTTGCCGCCGGGTCCGGCAAAGACAATGCCGCCCATAGGGTCCAGCCAGATTTCGGTCGCATGAGCGGCGAGCTGGTAGCTGTCATCGCTGTAGAAACTGCCGAATGCATAGATCGGCTTGCCGGCCTTCCTGGCCCGGGCGAGCGCCTCGCCGACATCGTTCAGACTGGTCTGGCCGCCACCGGCAAATCGGCTGAGGTCCAAGACAATGGCCTTGACCCGATCATCTTCCGCCGTCGCATCAATGGCATGCACGACATCCCGCAACCGATATTCGCGCGGGGTTTCACTGCTGGCGCTGGCCAGAAAATCTTCCAGGGTTGGCGCTGCCGGCTCTTCGACAATCACACCGTTCAGGTCGAGCAGCAACGCGCCGTCCCGAATCGCAGCGCTGTTCGGCTGCGAAGACAGCAGAGCATAGAGCGCGCCAAAGAAAAGCAGCATGGCGATCAGCACCATGCCGTCCTTTATTGCGACCAGAAATTTCCACGCCGCCCGCGCAAATTGCATATATCCATTCCCGTTCAGACTGGTTTGACCCGTCCTATATGGGATGCGAGCCTGTAATTACCAGCGGATAAGACGGGGCACGACCAGCCGGCCTGCAATGGCGCTGACCAGCACGGGAATCGTGAACCACAGGCCGACATAATATATGTCGTTGAACGGGCAGTAGATATTATAGGCCGCAGCCCCCAGCGCACCGGAAGCGATGCCGACCAGCCAGCCGGCGCGTGCCGGAGAGGTTGGCGCCCCTTGCCGGAGCCACAGGGTCAGGCCGCTGCCGATGGCCAGTGCCGCGATGCTGCTGACGGCCAGGCATTTCAGTCCTTCCATCGGGCGGAGGGCTTCTACCGGCGGCATGTTGAGCGCGCTCATGATCGCTGCGGTCAGCGGAAACAGCCCGGCGGTGACGAGTGCCCATATCCAGCCGCGACTCAATTTTCCGACCCCGGGCCGCGCCATGTTGACCACCGTAGTGGCGGTGGCGATACCGAGCATCAGCAGAACACCGCTGCGCAGGAAAAACATCTCGTCGGCCATGCCCATCACCAGGTCGTTGCGCACGCCGAGCGTCGTCGCGACGGCAATGCCGGCAATCAGGGTGAGACCGCCGACAATCGCCAGCCCGCTTTTCGGTTTCAAGGTCCGGACCGGCTCCAGTTCCTCGACCAGCCCTTCGATCAGGCTATTTGCAGATATACTCATTTCACTCACTCTCGATTAGGGCGCTCATTTTCCTGAGTCCCCGATGGATATTCACCTTGACCAGCGATTCGGACTGTCCGGTTCTTGCTGCCGCCTCGACAATGCTCAGTCCTTCGATCTTGACGAGGCTGATGACGTCGGCCTGTTTCGGCGGGATCATGCCGAGCAGCCGGTCGAGGCTGATCCTTGCGGTCACATTCTCGTCCACCGGGTCGGCGACCATTTCCTCATAAAGCTGGTCATGCTCGTGCCGGTAGATCATCCGCAGGCTGTCGATCCAGCGGTAGCGGGCGATGGCGGCGAGCCAGGGCAGAAACGCCCTCGCCGGATCATAGCTTGACCGCTTGCGGTGGAGCGAGATCAGCGTCTCCTGCACCAGGTCATCGATCGCCGCCGGGCCGATCTTGCGGGCATAGTAGCGCCGCAGCCATTTTTCGCATTCGACCAGCAGGGTGGAATAGCAAAGCTTGTCGCCACCCTGCGCCCTGGTCATCAGGCGTCGAAACGTTTCTTCGCTGGCGATCACCGGTCCCGCCCATTTTTTGCGCCAATCAGGCGATCCAGCGAGAACAGGCCGCCGCCGCGCACGATCAGAACCAGTGCCATCGCGACCCAGAGGATATGGGTTTGCCACCAGACCGCCATCTCCGGGAACACAAATATCTGGATCACCAGGGTCATGCCGAGAAGGCCCAGCGCCCCGAGCCGCGTCGCCAGCCCGAGCAGCAGCAACAGGGGCAGGAAATGCTCCATGTAGGTCGTGACATAGGCGCCCAGTTCTCCGTTGAACATCGGTACCTGGTTGAACGGCGCATCGGAAAACTGGAAAAAGGTCGTGTCCCTGATGGTCAGGAAACTGCCCTCTTCGACCTTGGTGCGGGCGGAACGCCAGAAAATCCCCGCAAGGGCAATTCTGGTAAACAGCAGGGCGATGCCCTCGGGTATGGCGCCGCTCAGTCGTTCGGTCCATTTTTCCATCATGTCACAACCCCGTCGCCATGTGTCAATGCGCCAGCCTGGATCAGCATCATGATTTGCTGCATCGCGGCCGCTTCATCTCCCAGTTCGAGGGCATGGTGCAAAAGGTTACCCATGGTCGCGCATTCGGCTATTTTTTCTGCAATGGCCTGTGCCGCGGCCGTCAGCGGGTGGAACAATATCCGGGCTTGCGGGCGGACGATCATCAGGGTGTGCGGACCTGTCTCGCCCAGTTCGGCGAGTTGCGGGGATAATGGCCCGGTGAGCGTGACCAGGCGCAAGGCCGGATGGGGGGCGATGGGGAAAGCCAGCAGTTCCGACTCGACCAGATTGGCGATATCGCCGAGGGCAAGCGCCGTGGCTTCGGCGCTGCGATAGCTTTCCAGCCAGGCCCATTCGATCCGGGCCAGGTCAATGGTGCTGGCATCGCAGCCCCGGCCGGCCAGAAATGCGGCAAAATCGGCAGCAATCCCGTTGATGTCGCAGGCCAATATATGATCCTGCCCGATATAGTCGCGGGACAGGGCATGAAAGGCTTCGTGCCCGAGATGGTCGTGCAATTTGGGATAAGTCTGTTCCAGCGCCACCAGCCGGGCATGAGAAATCGTGTTGGCATGGGCTTTCAGCCCGAGCAGCGTGCGATCGCGGCTTCCGGCAAACAGGTCGGCGGGAAAATGGGCCGGGCCTTTTTGCAGGCAGGCGATGAAGCGCGCCTGGCCTTCAGCGAGCGAGGGCATGGCGCGCTTCGCTTGCTTGCTGGTCGCCGAGCATATTTTCGACCTTGGCGACTTCGGCCATCAGCACGTCATATTCGGGAATGTCGCTGTCCCATTCGATCAATGTCGGCTTCGCGCCGGCGCGGGCGAGGAAGCGGCGGTACAGGCGCCAGGTGACATCGCTGACCATCGAGCCATGATCGTCGATCAGCAGCGGACCGCTGTCATGATTCTCGCGCGCGTGGCCGGCGAGATGGATTTCGCCGACGATCGCCGGATCGATGGCATCGATATAGGCGTCCATGTCGAGACCGACATTGGTCGCGGTGACCTCGACATTGTTGATGTCGAAGAGCAGACCGCATCCGGCCTTTCGGCACAGGGCGTGGATGAATTCCGGCTCGCTCATTTCATCGTCGCGAAAGCCGAGGTAGCGGGAGGGATTCTCGATCAGGATCGAGCGCTGCAGCCGGTCCTGGACCTTGCCGATTTCGCGCACGAGATGGTCGAGCGCTTCCTCCGTATAGGGGATGGGCAACAGGTCCGGGTAGCGGTCATGGGCGTTGCCGCTCCAGCTCAGATGGTCGGAGACCATCGCCGGCCGGTAGCGATCACAAAGCGCGGCCAGTTTCTCCAGATCGGCGCCATTGAGTCCGCCAGCACTGCCCAGCGACAGGCCGACGCTGTGAAAGCTCAGGGGGCAAACCCCGGCGATGGCGGTGAGCCAGCGGTGTGCCGGGCCGCCATCGCCGAAGTAATTCTGGGGATGAAGCTCAACCCATGAGGGCCGGTTCGTCTTTGCGGCATCGTCGAGTACATTCTGATAATGTACCGACTTGAGACCTATGCCGCCCGATGGAGGGAGGGAGTGCGGCATGGCCATGGCCAGCGAAACAGGAAGGTCAGGAATTGCGGTCATCCCCAGAAATTAGCGCGTTCAGCTCATTTTGGGAACCGGTTTCGCATTGCCCTTGTGCGCGGTCAGCGTGCCGCCGATCTTGACGCATTCGCCCTTGTCGACATATTTCCAGGCATTGCCCTGATAATCGGCAGTCGAAGTGCCGGCGCAGCTGGTGCCCGGGCCGGCGGCGCAATCATTCTTGCCGGCGAGGGCGACGCCATAGCATTTTTCCTTGGCACCGGCGGCTTGCGCAGCGGTGGCCGACAGGGACAGGGTGGCAGCAGCGGCCAGCGCGGCAGCTGCGGCGGTTGTTTTGATCAAGGCAGACATAAAATTTCCTCTCTGGAAAATCGGGGAACGGGTCGAACCCGCCGATACGGGCTCGCAATGACATTCGCCGGATGCGATGATCCGGTTACACAGCATCCCCGCAGCAATAGAGATTTTCAGGGAATCGATTCGCAATGCCTTGGAAATTCAACAAAAATGACAGAAAATATTTTCTGCCCTTTCCCTTGACGGCAGATGAATAGCCATTACATGCACTTCGTTAGCACTCGAAAGGAGAGAGTGCTAATTCACACAGATTCTGCTCTATTGACCGGCGGACACAAGCTGGTCGGGAGAGATTTGGATTGGACAAGAAAGGGAAATCTATGAAATTTCGTCCATTACATGACCGTGTACTGGTGCGCCGCGTTGAAGCGGACGCCAAAACCGCAGGCGGCATCATCATTCCGGACAGCGCGCAGGAAAAGCCATCGGAAGGCAAGGTCGTGGCCGTTGGCCCGGGCCTGAAAGACGAGAACGGCAAGTCGACCCCGCTTGACGTCAAGAAGGGGGACAAGATCCTGTTCGGCAAATGGTCCGGCACGGAAGTCACGGTCGACGGCGAAGAGCTGATCATCATGAAGGAAAGCGATATTCTCGGCATCGTCGAGAAATAAGCGCCTCCCGCATCATCATTTCAATCAATTAAGCAGAGGAAAATATCATGGCTGCTAAAGACGTAAAATTTGGTCGCGACGCTCGCGAACGCATCCTCAAGGGTGTGAACACGCTGGCCGACGCCGTAAAAGTAACCCTCGGCCCCAAAGGCCGTAACGTTGTGCTCGACAAGAGCTTTGGCGCACCGCGCATCACCAAGGACGGTGTATCGGTTGCCAAGGAAATCGAACTGAAGGACAAGTTCGAGAATATGGGCGCACAGATGCTTCGTGAAGTCGCATCGAAAACCAATGATGTGGCCGGCGACGGCACCACCACCGCCACCGTTCTCGCTCAGGCGATTGTCAAGGAAGGCATGAAATCCGTGTCGGCCGGCATGAACCCGATGGATCTGAAGCGCGGCATCGACCAGGCGGTTCTGGCCGTTGTTGCAGATCTCAAGAAGCGTTCGAAAGACGTCAAGGGCAGCGAAGAAATTGCCCAGGTCGGCATTATCTCCGCCAATGGCGATCGCGAAGTTGGCGAGAAAATCGCTGAAGCGATGGAAAAAGTCGGCAAAGAAGGCGTGATCACGGTTGAAGAAGCCAAGGGTCTCGACTTTGAACTCGACGTTGTTGAAGGCATGCAGTTTGACCGCGGTTATCTGTCGCCTTACTTCATCACCAACCCGGACAAGATGATTGCCGAACTCGACAATCCATACATCCTGATCCACGAAAAGAAGCTGACCAACCTGCAGCCATTGCTCCCGATCCTGGAAGCCGTTGTGCAGGCCGGACGTCCGCTTCTGATCATTGCCGAAGATATTGAAGGCGAAGCGCTCGCGACCCTCGTGGTCAACAAGCTGCGCGGCGGCCTCAAGATCGCAGCGGTCAAGGCTCCTGGCTTCGGCGATCGTCGCAAGGCGATGCTCGAAGATATCGCGATCCTGACCAAGGGCGAAATGATCTCCGAAGATCTCGGCATCAAGCTGGAAAGCGTTACGCTGAACATGCTCGGTGAAGCCAAGAATGTCACGATCGACAAGGATAACACCACGATCGTCGACGGCGCTGGCAAGAAGAGCGACATCAAGGCGCGCGTGGAAGCGATCCGTAACCAGATTGAAAACACAACTTCCGACTATGACAAGGAAAAGCTGCAGGAACGTCTGGCGAAACTCGCCGGCGGTGTTGCCGTGATCAAGGTCGGCGGTGCATCCGAAGTCGAAGTGAAAGAGAAGAAGGACCGCGTCGACGACGCCCTGCACGCAACCCGTGCGGCTGTCGAAGAAGGCATTGTCCCTGGCGGCGGTGCTGCGCTTCTCTACGCTACTGCGGCGCTCAAGGGCCTCGAAGGCATCAATGAAGACCAGACCCGCGGTATCGACATCGTTCGTCGCGCGCTGCAGGCTCCGGTCCGTCAGATAGCCGAGAATGCCGGTTTTGACGGTGCGGTTGTTGCCGGCAAGATGCTCGACCAGAAGAGCAAGGAATTCGGCTTCAACGCAGCGACCGATGTCTATGAAGACCTTGTCAAGGCTGGCGTGATCGACCCGACCAAGGTTGTGCGTGCAGCATTGCAGGACGCCTCCTCGGTTGCCGGACTGCTGATCACCACCGAAGCGGCCGTGGCGGAATTGCCATCGGACGACAAGGGCGGCGGCGGCATGCCGGACATGGGCGGCATGGGCGGCATGGGCGGCATGGGTTTCTAAATCCAAACCACTCAGCTGATGCTGAAACCAACAAGAGGGGCTGGAAGGAAACTTCCGGCCCTTTTTTATTGCCTGCAAGATGCGTTTCCAAATTGCGTCACTTGTGCAATGAAGCCTTTTTGAGAATTTCAGCGACAGGATGATGACTTATGCGAAGCCGCATTTTCCATTTCAGCACGTTTTTGATGGCCGGGCTGGTCGCCCTGCCCCTGGCTCCAGCGATCGCAACCACAGAGCAGAGCCCTGTTGCCGCTGAAAGCGAGACCGACCGGATCAACCAGTGGTTCGATGCGAAATATGAGGAACAACTCAAATTCAGCCCGATCGAACAGACTTCCATCGGACGCAAGACCGACTATGGCCTGATCGACGATTTCAGCGAGGCCGGCGCCGACCGGGAACTGGCCTGGTTGCGAGATGCCGTGGCGGAGATGAAAAGCCGCTTTGACTATGCGAAACTTTCGCCCGAGGCGAAGACCTCCTTTGATATCTGGCTGTACAATCTGAAGCAGGCCGAAGCGGGTGTGCCGTTCCGGAGCCATCGCTATGTGCTGCACCAGCATAACGGGCTGCAGTCCTATTTCCCGACCTTTCTCATCAACACCCACAAGGTGGAGACCGAGGCGGGCATGCTCGGTTTCATCCAGCGCCTGTCCGGCGTCGCCACGGCGCTCGACCAGCTGCTCGCGCGTGCCCAGGCCAATGCCGCAGCCGGAACCCGTCCGCCCCGCTTCGCTTATGAAGGGGTGATCGAGCAGTCGACCAAGATCATCAGCGGTGCCCCTTTTGATGATGGTGACCCCTCTGCCATCTGGACCGCCACCGAACAGAAGCTGCAGGGCCTGGTCGATGGCGGCGTCATCGATGATGCGCGGGCCTCGGTGTTGCGGGAACAGGCGAGAGCGGCGCTGACGACCGCGTTCGCTCCGGCCTATCAGCGTATCATCGCCTGGTATCAGGCAGACTTGCCCAACACGGATGCCTCCCCGCAAGGAGTCGGGACGTTGCCGAACGGGGAGGCCTTTTACAATTATCGCCTCGCCAATCAGACGACCACCAATCTGACGGCCGACGAGATACACAATCTCGGCCTGTCCGAAGTGGCGCGCCTGCGGGGCGATATGGAAGCGGTGATGGAGCAAGTGGGATTTGAAGGTGACCTGAAGGCGTTCTTCAAGTTCATTCGCGAGGACGACCGGTTCTATTTCTCCGACGATGATGCGGGAGCGGATCAATATATCGCGGCGGCCAAGGCGCATATCGAGGCGCTGAAGACAAAACTGCCGGAATATTTCGGCATATTGCCCAAGGCGGATCTTGAAGTGCGCCGGGTCGAATCCTTCCGCGAACGGGATGGCGCGGCGCAGCATTATCGCAGCGGCACGCCCGACGGCTCGCGGCCGGGCATCTATTATGCCCATCTGTCCGACATGCGGGCGATGCCGATCCCGACGCTGGAAGTCATCGCGTATCACGAGGGGCTGCCCGGCCACCATATGCAGATTTCCATTGCCCAGGAACTGACCGGAATACCGGTTTTCCGGACGCAGGCGGGCTATACCGCCTATAGCGAGGGCTGGGGCCTCTATTCGGAAACGCTGGCCAAGGAAATGGGTGGCTATCAGGATCCCTATTCCGAATTCGGACGGCTGACCAGCGAGATCTGGCGGGCGATCCGGCTGGTTGTCGACACCGGCCTGCACAGCAAGGGATGGACCGAGGAACAGGCCGTCTCCTATTTCCTCGACAACAGCTCGATTCCGGAAGCCGCTGTCCGCTCCGAAGTGCGCCGCTATCTGGTCAATCCGGGGCAGGCCACCAGCTACAAGATCGGGATGATCAAGATTCTCGAACTGCGGGCGCGGGCCAGGGAGCAGCTCGGAGACAAGTTCGATATTCGTGCGTTCCATGACGTGATATTGGGCGGCGGGGCGCTACCGCTCGGCATATTGGAGCAGCGCGTCGACCAGTGGATTGCCGAAATGAGCGGTCGATAGCGGGCCTGACGCGATATGGTCGCCAGCACATTCGAACTGTTCAAGATCGGCGTCGGACCGTCGAGTTCGCACACCATGGGGCCGATGCTGGCGGCGGCCCTGTTTGTCGAGCGGCTGGCCGATGCCGGCCGGCTGGGCGATGTCACCCGGCTCGAGACCAGGCTCTTCGGTTCGCTGGCGCTGACCGGCAAGGGCCATGCAACTGACCGGGCAATCCTGCTCGGGCTGAGCGGCGAGAGACCCGAAAATATCGAACCGGATGCCGCAGCTCTGCTGGTCGGGGGCATTCGGGAATCGATGCAGATCCGGTTGAACGGGAGCCATTCAATCGCCTTTGACGAAGCGGCGGACCTGATCTTCGACCAGAAACAGCGGCTCGACTTCCACAGCAATGCCATGCGGTTCACTGCTTTCCAAGATGATCAGCCGATCGAGAGCCGCGTCTATTATTCGGTCGGCGGCGGCGCGGTTCTGGACGAGGACCAGATCGGCAGCAACAGTCCCGAAAGCGGCCTGTGGGACGTGCCGCACGGCTTCTGTTCGGGCGCGGACCTGCTCCGGATTGCGGCGGACGAGCAGCTGTCGATCGCGGGAATCATGCGGGCCAACGAGCGCACCCGGCGGGAAGATGGAGAGATTGCGGTCGGAATCCGGGCGATTGCCGATGCCATGTCTGCCTGTATCGATCGCGGAATCCTGCAAGGCGGCATCTTGCCCGGTGGTCTGCGCGTCAAGCGGCGGGCGCCGCTGATCCACGCGCGGCTGATGGAGCGGCAGGAGCGGGCCCTGTCCGATCCGCTGACCATTCTCGACTGGGTCAATCTCTGGGCACTGGCGGTCAACGAGGAAAATGCCGCGGGCGGCAAGGTGGTTACCGCGCCGACCAATGGCGCGGCCGGGATCGTCCCGTCGGTGCTGCGCTTCTAAGAACGATTCGCACCCAAGGCGGATAGTGCCGGGGTCGAAATCTTCCTGCTGACGGCGGCTGCGATTGGTTCCCTGTTCAAGGAAAATGCCTCGATCTCCGGGGCCGAGGTCGGTTGCCAGGGGGAAGTCGGCGTTGCCTGTTCGATGGCCGCGGCCGGCCTGACCGCGGCCTGGGGCGGCACACCGCTGCAGGTGGAAAATGCGGCCGAGATCGGCATGGAGCATAATCTCGGCCTGACCTGCGACCCGGTTGGCGGACTGGTGCAGGTGCCCTGCATCGAGCGCAATGCGGTCGGCGCGGTCAAGGCGATCGAGGCGGCGCGGCTGGCGATTCTGGGTGACGGGACGCACCGGGTCAGCCTCGACGAGGTGATCGAGACGATGCGCAAGACC
>Ga0209346_1001048_pt1 | contig 17744 bp, 18 predicted proteins | sample AutmiccommunBRH9_FD_187381 | JGI IMG/M metagenome (GOLD analysis project Ga0209346, IMG submission 187381) | Deep subsurface microbial communities from Mt. Terri, Switzerland - Autotrophic microbial communities BRH/9 (SPAdes) (version 2) | ecosystem: Environmental > Aquatic > Deep subsurface >...
CCATCGCATAATGGGCGCTGAGCAATTTCTCGAACGCCGGGCCATCGACCAGTTCCACATCGAACGGCAGTGCCAGATAGCGGCGGACCTCCAGCAAAGCCGACGGGTCGGAGCCGGCGCGCATGGCAAGGGTCAGTTGCTCGCCGACATGATCCTGCACCAGCAGCCCATGATCGCGGGCATAAACATAGGGCAGATCCCTGACGCTTGCCGCGGGGACCGGTCCGCCATCCGCTTCGGAAACAACCGCCTCTGTTCCCCGGGCGATCTTCATCATCGATCCCCGCTGGTCTCGCTCGCCGGCAGCGGCGTCTGCTCGATCACGCCGCCGTCGCGCACCGCAGGCACATCGCCCGGAGCATAGATGATCTGGTCGTCGGGACGCCCCTCGACCGATGGCGGCACGGTACCGAGATAGTCGCGGACCAGCGCATCGATCGACGGTTCCCGGTCCGGGTTGCGGCTGATCTGACGGTCGCGGATATAGCCGTAGCGGGCGCTCGAGAAGCGTCGCGCATCATTCGGGTCCTTCAGGATCGTCGGCCGGATGAACACCATCAGATTGGTCTTGACCCGCGACTTGCCGCGCGACCGGAACAATTCCCCGAGGATCGGGATGTCGCCCAGAAACGGGACCTTCTGGATCGTGCGCCGTTCATTGTCGTCGAGCAGGCCACCGAGCGCGATAATCTCGCCATCGCCGACGGTGACCGTCGTGTTGATCTCGCGCTTGTTGATGATCAGCTCGTTGAAATCATCGGACACCGGGCCGGCGATCGAGCTGACCTGCTGGCGCAATTCCATCCGCACTTCATTGCCGGCATTGATCTGCGGCGTGACCTCCAGCTCGATCCCGACATTCTGCCGCTGGATCGTGCGGAACGCATTGTCGAAATTGTCCGACAGGGCCTCGCCGGTCGACACCGGTATTTCCTGCCCGAACAATATGCTGCCCTTGAGATTGTTGTTCACCGTCAGCGAAGGCGTCGACAATATATTGCTGTTGCTGTCCGACTGCACCGCGTTGATGATGGCGCCGAGCACCGCGCTGCCGCCGAGACTGGTGGCAAAGCCGCCAAAGCCGCCGCGCGCGCTGAGCACCGCATCGGCCGCATTCTGCCGCAGCGCATCGCCAACCGCGCTATTGGTGGTCGTCGTGGTTGCCGTATTGGTCGTCGTGGTGGTCGAGGTATCAAACTGGTCGGCCAGCAGACCGCCGGCAATATCGACGATATTGGGCGAGGCGTTGGAGAAATTGGTCACCGCAAAGGGCACGTCCTTGCCGCCGACCAGCCATTGCACGCCCAGTTCGCGGGCCAGGGTTTCCGAAATCTCGACGATGATCGCTTCGACCACCACCTGTTCCTGGCGGGTGTCGAGCTGGCGGATCAGTTCGCCGATCATCCGCTGCACATCGGGATTGGCCGCGACGATGATCGCATTGGTGCCCTCGAGACGGGTCACGATCGAGGGGCCGCGGCTGGCGATGCCATTGCCGCCGCCTCCGCTGCTCGCCGCCGGAGCCACACCGCCGTCGCCCGCCGCAGCGGGCACGACATTCGCCGAACTTCCGCTCGTCCCCTTGCTGCCCAGCAAATTCTCGATCACCGGCAAGAGATGCTCGGCATTGGCATAGTCCAGCCGGTGGACCCGTATCTCGGTCCCCGATTCCGCACCCTTGTCCAGTTCGCGCGCCATTTGCGCGAAGCGGGCGACCGCGCCCGGATCGCCGCGCAGGGCGATGCTGTTGCTGCTGTCGATCGGCACCACGGTGACCGGCGAGCGCAAGCCCTCGCCGCCGCCTTGTGCAGCCAGCGCCTGCAGCGAGGTCGCGATTTCGCGTGCCCCGGCATTTTTCAGGGTGATGATCGTGCTGGCGGCGCTGTCGCGGTCTATTTCCCCGACCAGGCTTCTTATCCGGCGGATATTGTCGGCATAGTCGACGATCACCAGGCTGTTGGCATTGCGGTTCGAGGTGATCGAGCCCTGCTTGCTGACCAGCGGTCGCAGCGTTTCCAGCGCTTCGGCGGCAACAATCGACTTGAGCCGCACCACCTCGGTCACCAGCTGGTTGCCCTCGGCCCCGCGCGAGCCGATCCGGCTCGGCTGGGAAGCTGCGCCATCGGCGGGCTGGATCCGGTAGGCGCCGCGGGTCGTCGGAATCGCGACCAGATTATTGGCGCGCAGCGTCGACAGGAAAATCTCGAAATATTCCGAACGGCTGAGCGGACGGTCGGTAACCACCGAAACCTTGCCCTGCACCCGGCTGTCGAGGATGAAGGTGCGGCCGGTCACCTTGGCCGCGTCCTGGACAAAGGCGCGGATATCGGCATCGCGGACATTGAGCGTGTGCTGGGCAGAGGCCGGCGCGGCCGACAGCCCGACAGCAAGAACAAGCACGGCGATCATGCGGGCGAAATGGCTGCGCATTATTGGGCTCCCAGATTGACAGCGACCGGAACCGTATTGGCTCCGCGCTCGACTTCGACGGACAGGCGTGCCCCTGGCTGGATCTGGCTTTTCAGCGTTTCGATATCGCTGGTCGATCCCACCGGGCTGCCGTTGATCGACACGATGATATCGCCATCGCGGAAACCGGCGCTTTTGAACAGGCCGCCATCTCCCAGGGGCGAGATCACGATACCGGTAACCCGGCCCTGTTCGTTGCGCGGAGCCAGCGATGCGATGCCCGCTATTTCATTGCCAGCCGCGCCCATCGATGCGGCGGCCTGGGGGTCTCCCGCGCCAACGGTCTGCGCGGGGATCGACTGGTCGAGATAGAGGCTCTCCCGCACGCCGCCCCGGCTGATGATCACATGATCGAATGCTACGCTGTCCAGCGTCACGCCGGCCATGATCTCCTCGCCGACGACATAATTTTCCTGCACGCCATCGGGACCGGACAGGATCGCCGAGCCCAGTCCGGACGCCTCGTTCATGCGGATGCCGAACAGGGTCAGTTGCAGCGAGGTCACGACATTGGCGGTCTGCGCCGCGCCGCCGCGGAAAAAGGGATCATAGCTGCTGAACAGGGCGAGGCGCGATTGCGGAGACAGAATCTGCACGTCATTGGCGCGATAGTCACCGACCGGCCCCAAGGGCGTCAGCACCAGCCACGCCAGCCTTATGGCCTGTATCAGCAGCAAGATCGCCAACAGGACAAGCAGGACAGGATAAGGACCCCGCTGGTTATACCAGCGACCGATGACGCCAAATCTTTCCGAATAGCTAGTACTCACGAATCCCCGCAACCTTGCAATCCCCGTCGCGCTATAGCGATTTCACGACCATTCGACGACTCATTGATGACGAATATATTACAGCGCTGATCGGATAGGCTGAAAAAATCAGGGCAAACGCATGTCCAACAGAGCGCCCAGATCATCGAGCGCCTGCTGCTCCGCCGACACCTTGATTGCCGCCATGCCAAGAGCCGCCGCCGGTTTGCAGTTGATCCCGAGATCATCAAGATAGATGCATCGCGCCGCTTCGACGTTCAGCGCCTCGCACATCATCTGATAGATGCGGGGATCGGGCTTGCGGATACCCGCCTTGCTGCTTTCGATGATATGGTCGAATCGCTGCATGATATCCTTCACCGCCGCTGCCTTCTGGTCGTCCATCGCCATGCCCGCTCCCTTGCCGGCCGGCACATTGTTGGTGATGCACGATATGCGAATCCCTTCGGATTTCAGACGATCCAGCGTTGCCACCATCCTGGGCCGTACATCCCCGGCCAGCCGCGCCAGCACATCGGCACCGCGCAGCTCGATGCCGATGGCGCGCGCTTCTTGCGCAAAGGCCTCGTCAAAGCCAGCCGCGTCGATTTCGGCCCGCTCAAACCGGGCCCAGGCGTTGTCGTCGGGATTGGCGCTGTTGATTTGGCGGACGCTGTCTTTCGGCACGCCCTTCTCGGCCTCCAGCCGATTGAATGCTTCAAAGGGGGACGATGTGATAACCCCGCCGAAATCGAAAATTACAGTTTCATAGTTCATGCAACGACAGCTCCAAAAATTGATCCGATGGCGGCGGTGACAGCCATCGCGGCGGCACCCCAGAAAGTGACGCGGACAACCGGTCGCCAAATCGGTGCTCCGCCCAATATGGCCCCCGTTGCGCCCAGCCCCGCGAGCAACGCCAGCGCCGCGCCGGACACCACCCAGATCAGCATATGGCCGGCAAACAGGGCGGCGAGGATTACCGGCAATATCGCCCCGGCGGCGAACGCGAGCGCGGATGCGGCAGCGGCCTGCAGCGGCCTGGCCGAAAAATGCTTGGTCAGGCCCAGCTCGTCGCGCAAATGCGTGCCGAGCGCATCATATGCCGTCATCTGGTCGGCGACCTGCTCCGCAAGCTCCTTGGTCAGCCCCCGGTTCCGGTATATCGTGACCAGTTCCACCCGCTCAGCCCTCGGCTGATTCTCAAGCTCCCAGGCTTCATTGGCTCGCTCCGCCTTTTCGCTGTCCGCCTGCGAACTGACCGAAACATATTCGCCCGCCGCCATCGACATCGCGCCGGCCACCAGCCCAGCGAATGCGGTGAGCAAAATCGTATGCTGGGACGTGGCGGCGGCGGCCACGCCAACGACCAGGCTGGCGGTCGAGACAATGCCGTCATTGGCGCCCAATACGGCGGCGCGAAGCCAGCCAACCCGTTCAAGCAGGTGTGATTCATCATGCAATCTTGACAAGGGACGTTCCTATTTGTTGAGATATTCCAATTTCATGCCCGGCCGTTTCCAGCGGGTCTTGACCAGTTTTCCGGTTGCCGAAAGGCAGATCCAGGCATCCATCATGTCCTCGCCGCCAAAGCAGATATTGGTGGTGAAGATATCCGGCGTGGCGACAAATTCGACCAGCTCGCCCTCGGGGGAAATCACGCTGATCCCGCTTTCGCCGATGGTGGCGACACAGATATTGCCGCATTGCTCCATCGCGAGACTGTCGAAAAACTTGTAGCCCGACGGACGGTAGAGTGGAATCCCCGGACCACCGGGGCCGGCGTCGGCCGCGACCTTGCCCGGCGCGGTAATGTTGAATTTCATCAACCGGCAGGTGAATGTTTCGGCTGCGTAGAGCGTCTTGCCATCGGGAGAAATGCCGATGCCGTTGGGGTTGTTGGAAGGAAAGACCACCTCTTCCAGATGGCTGCCATCGGCCTTGGCATAGAAAATCCCGACAATGTCGTGGCAACGCTTTTCATAGTCGGTCTTGCCATGATCGGTGAACCAGAAGCCGCCATGCGTATCAAACTGGATATCGTTGGGACCGCGCAGGATGCAGCCGAAATCGCCGTCCTTGTATAGCGTTTCCACGTCGCCCGTCTCCGGATCGACCCGCTGGATGCTGCCGCCAGCATAGTCCTTGGCAATTCCCGCAGGCGTCAGAAAACCATTGGCCTCATGATATTCAAAACCGCCATTGTTGCAGACGTAGATTTTGCCGTCAGGACCCATGGCCGCACCATTGGGTCCGCCGCCGGTTTTCGCGATCACCTGCTTGGATCCGTCGGGTAGCACACGGGTGAGCTGCTGGGCCTCGATCTCGACCAATATGACGCTGCCGTCCGGCATGGCAATCGGGCCTTCGGGAAAGCGCAGGCCTTCGGTGACTATTTCCATCAAAATCTCCTCTCAAAATTTGTCACAGTCATTGCGGGATTCCGGCTACAAGTCTAGTGCCAAGACAGAAGGTTACAGGAGCAACTATGTCCCTCACAAATTCCGGCGCATATCCCCAGAAACTGCAACTCCATATCGATGGCGAGTGGATCGACGGCGCGGACCGTGATGTCCACCAGGTCGTCAACCCGGCCACCGGTCAGGCGATTTCCGATCTGCCCATGGCCACGAAGGCTGACCTCGACCGCGCGCTTGAAGCGGCGAACCGTGCCTTTCCGCTGTGGCGCGACACGCCCGTGGGCGAGCGTGCCGCGATCCTCCACAAGGCCGCCGATCTGATGCGCGAACGGGCACCCAAAATCGGCCGGCTGATGACCGCCGAGCAGGGCAAGCCGCTGGCCCAGGCGATCGGCGAGGTCACTGCCTCCGCCAGCCATTTCGACATCATGGCCGAAGAAGCCAAGCGCTGTTACGGCCGCGTGCTGGTCCGGCCAGCCGGCCAGAACAGTTTCGTCAAATATCAGCCGGTCGGCCCCGTCGCCGCGTTCAGCCCCTGGAATTTTCCCGTCTTCACGCCGGTACGCAAGTTGGCCCCCGCGATTGCCGCCGGCTGCTCGATCATCCTCAAGCCGGCCGAGGAAACCCCGGCCAGCCCGATCGAGATGATTCGATGCCTGCTTGATGCCGGCCTGCCTTCGGGCGTTGCCCAGGTCGTGTTCGGCGATCCGGCGGAGGTCTCCAGCCATCTGATCGCCTCGCCGGTGATCCGCAAGATCAGCTTCACCGGCTCGGTTCCGGTCGGCAAGCATCTGATGAAGCTCGCCGCCGACGGCATGAAGCGCACGACCATGGAGCTGGGCGGCCACGCGCCGGTGCTGGTTTTCGACGATTGCGATCTGGAAAAGACGCTCGATCTGGTTGTCACCGGAAAATATCGCAACGCCGGCCAGGTCTGCGTCTCGCCGACCCGATTCTATGTCCAGTCGGGCATTTATGACCGCTTCGAAAAGGCCTTCACCGAACGCGCGCAAAAGATCAGCGTCGGCGACGGCTTCGACTCGGTCGACATGGGACCGCTCGCCAATCCGCGGCGGCCGAACGCGATGGGCGCGATGATCGCGGATGCACGAAGCAAGGGCGCCGACGTACGGCTCGGCGGCGAACCGCGTGGCGACAAGGGCTTTTTCTTTGATCCCACGGTATTGTCGCACGTCCCGCTCGACGCCAGGATCATGAACGAGGAACCCTTTGGACCGGTTGCCGTGATGCGGCCTTTCGACACGCTCGACGAGGCGATCGAACATGCCAACCGCCTGCCGCTCGGCCTCGCCGCCTATGCCTTCACCTCGAATCTGCACACCGCCAATATGGTCGGCGACCAGATCGAGGCGGGCATGGTGGCGATCAACAATCTGACCGTCAGCCCCGGCGATGCCCCCTTCGGCGGCGTCAAGGAAAGCGGCCACGGCTCGGAGGACGGCCCCGACGGCCTGAAAGCCTATATGGTCACCAAGGCAATCCATCAGGCCTGACCCTTGAAGCAGGCCTCGCGACAACAGAACGCGACAGCATTTCCAATTTTGTCGCACGAAGACACGAAGGCACAAAGAAGATTAGATGCCAAAACAACTTCGTGACTTTGTGTCTTCGTGCGAGTCCAATAAAACAATAGCGCAGCTGACGCTGTGGGTGAGATAGCGAGAGGCATGACATGACAAAACGCACCGGGGCACAGATACTCGTCGACCAGCTGGTCATCCAGGGCACCGAGCGCATATTCACCGTGCCCGGCGAGAGCTTCCTTTCGGTGCTCGACGCTCTGCACGACTGCGGTACCATCCAGACCGTCTCCACGCGCCAGGACGGCAGCGCCGCGTTCATGGCCGAGGCCGACGGCAAGATGACCGGCCAGCCCGGCATCGCCTTTGTCACCCGCGGCCCCGGCGCGACCAATGCCAGCATCGGCGTCCATACCGCGATGCAGGATTCGACGCCGATGATCCTGTTCATCGGCGATGTTTCGCGCGACGAGCGCGACCGCGAAGGCTTTCAGGAGGTCGATTTCACCGCGATGTTCACGCCGCTCGCCAAATGGGCGGCAAGAATCGACAATGCCGCCCGGATTCCCGAATATATCGCCCGCGCCTTTGACACCGCCAGCTCCGGTCGCCCCGGCCCGGTCGTTCTCGCCCTGCCCGAGGATATGCTGCGCGACGAGGTCGAAGCACTCGACCGGCCGAGGGTAATCGCTCCCGCCCAGCCGCTCTGCCCCGATGCGATGAATACGCTCACCGCCATGCTGGGCGATGCCACAGACCCGATCGCGATCGTCGGCGGCGCCGGCTGGAGCGCCAAGGCGAGATATTATTTCGCCCAATATGCGGAGCGGATCGGCCTGCCCGTGGCCGTGGCGTTCCGGCGGCAGGACAATTTTCCCAATGGCAGCCCGGTCTATGCCGGCAATCTCGGCTACGGCCCCAATCCGAAGCTGAGCCAGCGGATCCGGGACGCCGATCTGGTGCTGGTCGTCGGCGCACGGCTCGGAGAGGCGACGACCGACGGCTATACATTGATCACCCCGGACCATCCCGACCAGATACTGGTCCATGTCCATCCCGATCCCGACGAGCTCAACCATGTCTATCGCACCGACCTGCCGATCTGCGCCGAGATGGACGAATTTGCCGAACTGGCGGCCTTGTGGGAGGATGACCTGCTGAGCTTCGATGCCGGCAAGGCGGCGCACGCCGATTATCTGGCCTGGTCGACACCTCAGCCGACCGCGGCGAAGCTTGACCTCGGCCTTTGCGTCGCGGCGATGCAGGAACAGCTGCCCGCCGATACCATCATCTGCAACGGCGCCGGAAATTTTTCCGGCTGGTGGCACCGCTACTGGAAATATGGCGCCTACCCCAGCCAGCTCGCGCCGACCTCCGGCGCCATGGGCTACGGCGTTCCCGCATCGGTCGCCGCCGCGCTGCGTTTCCCCGACCGCGTCTCGGTGGTGATCGCCGGTGACGGCGACTTCATGATGAACGGCCAGGAACTGGCCACCGCGATCCAGTATGACGCCAATCTGCTGGTACTGGTAATTGACAATGGCAGTTTCGGCACCATTCGCTTCCACCAGGAACGCGAATATCCGGCACGCATGTCGGCAACATCTCTGAAAAATCCCGATTTTGCGAAGCTGGCAGAAGCTTATGGCGGCTGGAGCGCAACGGTGGAAAGCACCGACGAATTCGCACCCGCGCTTACGCAAGCGATGCAGCGCAAGGGATTGCGACTGCTGCACCTGAAAACCGATGTCGAGTTTTTGACCGCCGCCGGGGCGACGGTCAGCGGATTGCGGGAAAAATAGTTTCGGTCACCCGCCGAAAAACTGCTGCATCACGAATATCTTGATCCCCAGGCCGATCAGGATCAGCCCGCCAAACACCTCTGCCCATTTGCCGATCCTGGCTCCCATCAGGGCACCCAGATAGACGCCCGGATAGGTGAGGATCGAGGTGGTCAGTCCGATCACGATGCAGGCCAGGACAATCGGTGCGCCGATGCTCGGCAGAGTTATGCCGGCCACGGCGGCGTCGATGCTCGTGGCGATGGCAGCGACCAGCAGCGGCCATGAAGACAGTTCCTTCATTGCCTCTTCCGGATCGCGAGCAAGGCCTTCCCTGATCATCCGCAGGCCGAGGCCACTCAGCAGGACAAGGGCTATCCAATGGGCAACCGAATCGATGGCAGCGGCAAAGGCAATCCCCAGTCCCCAGCCCAGCAGCGGCATGCTCGCCTGGGCCAGGCCAAAGGCAAGGCTCATCCGCAAGGCCATCGACCGGCTGGGGCGGCTGGCGGCACCCTGCGCCACCGCAGCGGCGAAAGCATCCATCGCCAGACCCAGGGAGAGCAGAAGCAGGCTGATCATGATCATGCCGGTGCATTGAAAGCATTGTGGAAAAAACTCAACCGCTAGATAGGTCCATGTCTGCCCACAGCCCCAATCTGCCGGACGGCTGCATGGCTATAAAGTCACCCTTTGCCCGCCGTCATTCCCCTGCCATCGCCAGAATCGCCTGCCATTCGCTCTCCGACACCGCCGCCACCGACAGCCGTGACTGCTTGATGATCGCCAGATCCTTGAGCTTCGGATTCTGCTTCATCGCCTTCAGCGGCACCGGCTTGTCCAGTTTTCGCACCGGTTTCACTTTCACAACAACCCAGCGGTCAGGATCGGTCGTCACATCGGGGCTATGCTCATCCGAAACCTCCATGATGCCGACCACCTCCAGCCCCGTACGCGAATGGTAGAAGAAGACCTGGTCTCCCTTTTGCATCGCCTTCATGTTGTTGGCGGCCTGGGCATTTTTGACCCCGTCCCAAGTGCCTTCGCCCTCGGCAACCAGGTCGTCCCAGCCATAAGCATCCGGTTCCGATTTCATCAGCCAATATTGCGGCATCCCAGGCTCCTGTGTTGCGGTCCGTCGCTTCTAACCGTTAGCGCTGAGCTTGTCGAACCGTGCTTATCCTTGAGGCGTCTTCGAGCTTCGCTCACCGTCCGGGTCGACAATTCGGAACCAACGGCAGAAAATGATACCAAAGAAAGTCGGAGAATGACTTCCCAACCAACAAAAAAGGCCCCGCAATCGTGCAGGGCCTCCGTTGTCTGTTCCGTTGCGGACCTATTCCGGCATCAGCAAATTGTCGACGATATGGATCGTGCCGTTGGTCGACGTCACATCCGCCGTGGTGACATTGGCCTTGTTGCCGGCACCATCTTCCAGCACGATCGTATCGCCCTCCATATTTGCCTTGATCGTACCGCCCCCGAGGGTTGTCAGGCTTGCGCTGCCGCCGCCATCGGTAATGGCCTTGGCGAGATCTGCAGCGGTCATATTGCCCTTGACCAGGCCGAATTTTGCGATGCTCGCCAGTTCGTCCTTGTTGTCTGCCGTGAGCAGTTCGCTCAGCCGCTCTGCATCCATTTTGTTGAAGGCATCATTGGTAGCGAAAAAAGCGGTGAACGGACCATTGTCCTGCAACTCGGCGCCAACACCGGAGAGGCCGAGCAATATGCTCGCGGTGCTGAGGTCGGGATTATCCTGCAGGATGGCGATCATATTGGTTGGCTGCCTCTCACCGGCAAGCCGTGCGTCGAGAATTTCCTGTTCCTCTTCGCTCAGTTCCTGCGAACAGGCCGGCACGAGGGCCAGCAGGGTCGAGGCGAGAATAATCTTGGGGGCATTAAACATGAATTTCCTTTCTTGAGCTCAATCCGCTCGCCACATTTTGCGGTCAAACGGTGATGAAATTCGTAGGCGCGCGTTACTCTGGCCCGCGGCCGAAAGCAAACCCCCAATAATGCCAATGGAAAAGGGCTCCGCCATTCGGCGAAGCCCTTCCAATCCATCCTAGTTCGGGGGATGAAAACTATCCTGGCATGATAACCGAATCGATCGCGTGAACGACGCCGTTCGATGCATCCACATCCGTCAATATGACGGTAGACTTGGCACCAGTGCCGTCCTCGAGGATGACCGAATCACCATCCAGTGTTGCCTTGAGCGTTGCGCCCTGCACGGTCGTCAGCGTCGCGGTGCCGCCGCCATCGGTGATCGCCTTGACGACGTCGGCCGCTTTCAGTTCACCGGCGACGACATGATAGGTCAGCAATGCCGTCAGGTCGGCCTTGTTCTCGGGCAGCAGCAGCGCGCTCAACGTGTCCGGGTTGACCTTGTCAAAGGCTGCGTTGGTTGGAGCAAAAACGGTAAATGGCCCTGCGCCGCTCAGCGTCTCGCCAAGATCGGCTGCGGTGACGGCGGTTACCAGCGTCGAAAAGTCCGGATTGCCAACCGCGACATCAACAATCGTGCCGGGTTCTGCAACTTCGGTCGAATCCGTCATGGCATCGGTGGAGCTATCGTCAACGGCGGCCTCTGGGGCCTCTGTCGAACAAGCTGCGAGAGCGACGACAGCGGCGGTCGTCAATATCATTCTGGGGGAAATACGCATGATGAGCCTTTCAAAATTGCAAGTGCATCCGACCCGCCGCGACAGCGACCGGTCTTCGGATGCTTGCTATATGCCCTGTCGCAGGATGAGCTCCAACCTGTCCTTTGGGGCATGTCGATGGTTCAATCCTTGCCCAGATGGACAAAGTCGCGATCAAAGCTCTTCAGATTCGCACCGCCGTCGACGTCGATGATCTGCCCGGTCACCGCTTGCGCTCTCGCCAGATAGATGACCGCATCGGCGATATTATCCGGCACCGGAAGCCGGCCCAGCGGCATCATCGCGGTGATCCTGGCCAGCTGATCGTCACCATATTCGCCCGCCGTCAGGGTGAGGCCGGGCGCGACCCCGTTGACGCGGAGCCGATCGGCGCAGGCCACCGCCAGCGAACGCACCGATGCCGCCAGAGCCTGTTTGGACAGAGTGTAGCTGAGCTGGTCGCAATTCGGATTGCGCACGCGCTGATCCACTATGTGGACAACACAGGCCCGCTCGTCGCCGGCGGGCCGGCGCTGATAGAGGCAGGTCGCCAGAAGGACCGGCACCAGATGGTTGACCCTGAAATGCTCCTGCAGAATATTCTCATCGATCGAAGCGGCATCATCCTGTCCGAAAATCGATGCACTGTTGACGATCAGATCGGGCACCCGGCCAAAATGGTCCGCCACCCGGTCCATCAGCGTCTCGGCGGCACCCTCGATCGTGAAATCCTGCTGGAACGCGGACCATGCGCAGCCGGTTTGGCGAAGCTTTTCTGCCAGCTGCTGCTCCGGGATCACATCGCTATTGCCGTGCAGCGCCAGCGCATAGCCCGATTCGGCCAGACGCGCGGCAATCACCGCACCGACTCGCTTCACGCCGCCGGTGACCAGCGCGAGCGGCGCGGTCATCGCCTGCCCCGGCTGAGCGTTATGCCGATCTGCTCCCCTTTTTCGGAGATCAGCAGCTTGACGATCTTCACCGTGACCCTGAGCACATTCTGGTCCTGCAGGAACAAGGTTTCGATGATATGATCCGCCACCGCCTCGATCAGCTTGAAATGCACGCCCTCGGGCAACGCTTCCGTTGCGGCATGTTTCAGGTCCATGTAATTCTTGGAATGATCGAGCGGGGTGTCCGCGTCATAGCGTTCCTGAACCTTCATCTCGGCCGCGATCGATATCCGCAGGGGCTGCGGCAAATGGGTTTCTTCGGAATAGATCCCGGTCAGCACGTCAACATCGAGATCGTTGACTTCCAAAAGCAATGTATCTGTCATGGATTTTCCCTGATCATGTTACGGGGCAAATGGCAAGTCAGGCTGACCAGCGCGCAAAGATCGCGGTCGGCAACAGCAATCCCCGTGCTTCTTCCCGCACCGCCAGTTCGCCCACCTCGATCGTGCCGCCAAGATGCGCCAGTTTCTCGTTGAGCAGCGCGCCCAGCGCCAGCGCGGACATCCGTACGGCATAGACGGTCAGGAACAGGCAGCGGCTGTCGGCATCGAGCAGCTTGCCGCAATTCTCGACCAGACCGGCCAGATCCTCCTCCAGCCGCCAGATTTCACCATCCGGGCCCCGGCCATATTTGGGCGGATCGAGCAGGATCGCATCATAGCGTCGTTCCCGGCGGACTTCCCGGGCGGCGAACTTGGCGGCATCGTCGATGATCCAGCGGATCGGCCGCTCCGCCATTCCCGACAGCGCCGCATTGTCGCGTGCCGCCGTCACCGATTTCTTCGAGGCATCGACATGAACCAGATTGGCCCCCCCCGCCGACAGCGCCAGCGTCCCGACCCCGGTATAGCCGAACAAGTTCATCATCTGCGGCGTTTCGAGATTTTGCAGATTGCTCCGGAACCAGCGCCAGACCGGATCCATGTCCGGAAAATAGGCAAGGTGGCGAAACGGCGTGCACTGGGCGGTGAAACGGACCTCTTCCCAGTCCATCTGCCATCCCTCTTCCGGGACATGATCCTGCAGATGCCAGCGACCGCCACCATCCTCGTCCGAGGCCGGGACAAACTCGCCATCGGCCTGCCAGTCATCGCTTACCGGGGCCCACATCGCCTGCGGCTCGGGGCGAATGAAATGAAAGGTGCCGTAGCGCTCCAGCTTGCGGCCATGGCCGCTGTCGACCAGCGCATAGTCGCTGCGCGGATCGCTGGTCATCACTATCGGGGCGGGCCGGATTTCAGCCATCGGTCGGCGTGGCATTGGCCATGATGAATTGCTTCACCGCGTCATAGTCACCGGGCAGTTTCGTGTATTTTTCTTCGCGGTCGAACAGGTCGCCAACCCGGCGCGGCAGGGCCGGACGGATACCGGTCGCTCGTTCGACGGCATCGGGAAATTTGGCCGGGTGAGCGGTGGCCAGCGTTACCACCGGCACCGACGGATCGAGATCGGCATTTTGCGCTGCCGACAGGCCGATCGCGCTGTGCGGGTCGATCACGTGACCGGTCTTGTCCTGCGCCCAGCGCATCGCTAGCGCCATATCGTCCGGATCGACACGGTGGCTGGTGAAAAGGGCACCGGCCTGGTCGCGCATGCCCGGCTCCAGCTGCATGTTGCGCGACCGTTCGAAGGCCGTCATCCGTGCTGCGGTCTTGCGGCCATCGCGGCCTTCCAGATCGAAAAGCAGGCGTTCGAAATTGCTGCTGACCTGAATATCCATCGAAGGGGCGGCTGTCGGGGTCACGGTGCCGGTGGAATAGTCGCCGGCACTCAGCGCACGGTGCAATATATCATTGACGTTGGTGGCGACGATCAGCCGCTCGATCGGCAGGCCCATGCGCGCCGCGACATAGCCGGCAAACACATCGCCAAAATTGCCGGTCGGCACGGAAAAGGAAATCTTCCGATGCGGTCCGCCCAGCTGGCTGGCGGCGTAGAAATAATAGACCACCTGCGCCATCAGCCGGGCCCAGTTGATCGAGTTGACCGCCGAAATCGAGAATCGATCGGTCACTTCCCGGTCGGCGAACATACGCTTGACCATCGCCTGGGCATCATCAAAGCTGCCTTCGATCGCGATATTGTGGACATTGGGCGTGCGCACCGTGGTCATTTGCCGCCGCTGGACATCGGATATCCGGCCATGCGGATGGAGCATGAAGATATCGACCTTGTCGCGTCCCGCCAGCGCGTCAATCGCCGCCGAACCGGTGTCGCCGGACGTGGCCCCGACCACCGTCAGATGCTTGTCCTGCCGGGCCAGGAATTTCTCGAACAGCAGTCCGAGCAGTTGCAATGCCACATCCTTGAACGCCAGCGTCGGTCCGTGGAACAGTTCCAGCAGCCATTGCCGCCCGTCGAGTTGCACCAGCGGCGTCACCGCAGCATGGGCAAAGCGGCCATAGGCCTGCTCGCACAGGTCACGCAATTCCGATTCGTCGAGCGCATCGCCGACGAACGGCTGCATCACCCGGACGGCAACCTCGACATAGGGAAGTCCGGCCATCGCGGCAATTTCCGCGCTGCTGAATGACGGGAAGCGCTCGGGCACATACAGGCCGCCGTCACCCGCCAATCCCGCAAGTGTTACCTGTTCGAAATTCAATGCGGGCGCTGTGCCTCTGGTCGAGATATAGTCCATGATGGCGAGCGCGTTAGGACAAGTTGCCGGATTGGGCAACGTCCTTGTTGCGGCCGCGCAGGGCAATCAGGAAGATGATCAGCGCGATGCCGGCGAACAGGAACCACTGGACCGCATAGGACAGGTGATTGTTGGGAATATCGTCGAGCGCGGGGGGCTGGCTTTTCTGCAGGCCGGCGACCGGTTCGCTGGCCACGAGGCGAATGACATATTGGCTGTCCGGCGCAATGATCCCATCGACTACACCGCCGTCCCACTCGGGGTTGTCCGGCCGCGCCGACCATCCCGCCACCACTTGCGCGCCAGGCCCCTCGACACCGGCGGTCCGACACTGGGCAATATGCGCCCAGCCCGACCGGTCGTCGGCGCTGCGCCCGCTGGTCGCTCGCCAGCCCACCACTTCGAGGCAGTTAACACTCGATTTTCGGAAATAGGGCGCATCGTCCGGATCGGGGACAGCGGGATAGGCAATGGCGGGCATTTCCGATGCCGCCGCATAGCTTTCCAGCAGACTGTTCTTCCACTCCGCACGCTGCAACTGCCACAGGCCGAGCCCAACCATGATCGCCACCGCCGCCAGCACCAATATGGTGACAAATATCGGAAGTCTGCTGGTCATGGGCCGTCGCTGCCGTCGATACGGCCTTCCCGGGCCTCGTTGCGATGCTCCAGGATCAGCAGGATCGCTTTGGAAAGTCTGAGCGATCCGGTTACCGCCGCAACCGTCAGCGGTACCCAGAGCAGGATATGCACCCATATCGGCGGATGGAAATTCGCTTCCACCGCCAGCGCCAGTCCCAGGACCAGCGCGCCGACGATCAGGGTCAGGAACGCAGCCGGGCCGTCCCCGACATTATAGTCGCTGAAGTCGAGGCCGCAGCTGCGACATTTGTCGGAAAATCCGGTCAGGCTGGCAAACAGCGTCTTTTGCCCGCATCGGGGGCAAAGACCAAAAAGGGCAGCAGGAAGAACATCCGGCTGCCCTTTTTCATTTTGGGTTTCGTTCAACGCAACGTCCTAGTGAACCGGCGCGCCCCAGCCGCCCCAGACATAGACGACGATGAACAGGAACAGCCAGACGACATCGACAAAATGCCAATACCAGGCCGCCGCTTCAAATCCGAAATGCTGCTGCGGGGTGAAGTGACCCTTGTAGGCCCGCGCCAGGCAGACGATCAGAAAGATCGTGCCGACCAGAACGTGGAAGCCGTGGAAGCCGGTCGCCATGTAGAAGGCCGAGCTATAGTTGATTCCAGCGAACGGGAATGGTGCCACGCTATATTCATAGGCCTGGATCGCCGAAAACAATATGCCGAGAATGATGGTCAGCCACAGGCCGGTCTTCAGGCCCTTGCGGTCGCCGTGGATCAGCGAATGGTGCGCCCAGGTCACGGTCGTGCCGGAGCAGAGCAGGATCATCGTGTTCAGCAGTGGCAATTCGAACGCATCGAGCACCTCGATGCCCTTTGGCGGCCATTGCAGCAGCGCCGCGGCGCCTTCCTGTCCGATATAGTTGGTAACGATGCCATCGACCATTTCCAGCGGCTGCGGGAACAGGGCGAAGTCAAACCAGGCCCAGAACCAGCCGACGAAGAACATGACTTCGGAAGCGATGAACAGGATCATGCCGTAGCGCAGGTGCAGCTGCACCACCGGCGTGTGATAGCCGGCATGGGCTTCCTTGATCACATTGGCCCACCAGGCAAAGAAGGTCACGGCTATGGCAGCGAAGCCGACCGCGAAAATCAGCCCACCATGCGCCATGTCATGCATCCAGCGGATGCCGCCGAGGGCCATGACAAAGGCCGAAATGGAACCGACCAGCGGCCAGATGTCTGGCGGCAAAATGTGATAATCATGATTTTTGGCACCGGCCATAATATTTCCCTAACCTTGTCTCGAATTTCTCTTAGCTATCGCCCGGACCGGCGTCTACTGCCTGCTGGTCCTTCGCCCGATAAAAGGTATAGCTGAGCGTTATTTCCTTGATATCTCTTGTTTCCGGGTCGTCCATTATGGCAGGATCTATATAATAGAGTACCGGCATCCGTACCGTCTGGCCGGGCTTGAGCACCTGCTCGGTGAAGCAGAAACACTGGACCTTGTTGAAATATTTGCCGGCAAGCAGCGGCGTCACGTTGAATGTGGCCGTGCCGACGACCGGCTGGTCGCTGTTGTTGGTTGCCAGATATATCGCCATGTCGCGCGCGCCGACGGTGACATTGTCGACCGCCTGCTCCGGCTTGAACGACCAGGGAAGGGCGGAATTGACATTGGAGTCAAAGCGGACCGATATTACCTGGCTGGTGGCCTGGATCGTTGCCGCCTGCGCTTCGCCGACCCGCTGCGTGGTGCCGCCATAGCCGGTGACCCGGCAGAATACCTCATATAGCGGCACCGCAGCAAAACCCAGCCCGAGCATGCCGAGTCCCATCAGGGCGGCCATCATTGCGCTGCGCCGGTTCTTGCCGGATAGGGTGGACTGCGCGACCGCCATCAGCTGCCGGACCCGATCTTTACGATGGTGATCATATAGAACAGC
>Ga0209346_1001049_pt1 | contig 17727 bp, 12 predicted proteins | sample AutmiccommunBRH9_FD_187381 | JGI IMG/M metagenome (GOLD analysis project Ga0209346, IMG submission 187381) | Deep subsurface microbial communities from Mt. Terri, Switzerland - Autotrophic microbial communities BRH/9 (SPAdes) (version 2) | ecosystem: Environmental > Aquatic > Deep subsurface >...
TATATCACCATCCGGGTTCCCACTGCCGACGGATCGACGACGATGCGCAATTACAGCCTGTCAAACCAGCCGGGCCGCGACTATTTCCGGATCAGTGTCAAAAGGGAAGTGGCGCCGTCTGCCGGTGCGCCCGACGGATATGTCTCGAACCTGCTGCACGACAATATGGCCGAAGGCGATACGCTTGAAATCGGGCCACCCTGCGGCGAGTTTTTTCTCAATGTCAACGATCGTCACGAACGCCCGCTGGTGCTGCTGGCTGCCGGAATCGGCATCACGCCGATCATGAGCATCCTGAAGGCAACGCTCAATGCCATGCCCGACCGCGAGATCATCCTGATCCATGGCTGCCTGAATGATGACGTCCAGCCGTTCAAGCCCTTCATCGACCAATTGGCCCTCGATCATCCCAATTTGAAAGCGCATTATCGCTACAGCGACATGGCCCAGGATGATGTGCTCGCGGAGGAAAATAGTTCGGCCGGAATGGTCGATGCGGAACTGATTGAATCGCTGATCCCAAGCCGTCATGCCGATTATTATTTTTGCGGCCCGAAGCCCTTCATGGTGAATATATATCAGGATCTGCTGGTATGGGGCATTCCGGCCTCCCAGGTTCATTTTGAATTTTTTGGACCGCGAGAGGCGCTCGAACAGGCGGCCTGATAGCGCGCCCGGGCTGCGCTCGGCTTGTTCCGGGCGCAGCCCTGGTGGCGGGCCGGAAGTCGCCCGGTTGATGCCTGCCATATCCATCCGGTGGCGACAGCCGGGCGCCTTGTCTTTGCGCTTGATCAAATTATTGAACAGATTTGCGCGTTATACGGGCTGGGCGTACAAGCGGATGGGCATTGCAGATGCGCGGGCTGCGCAACTTATCTGTGATAGCGAGTTGGCTGAGAACTGCGCCCGCACCGAGAAGGAACTGATCATGAAAGTCCTCCGCCCCATCGAAACTCTCGATACCCATGAAGTAACCAACCAACCGCCGCCGCTGGAAGGTTTCGACCGTTTTGGCTCGGATCGCGCACTGCGTGACGCAGTGGCAATGGCCGGAGCAACTTGCCATCTCGACCGACTGGGCAAGTTCGGAAAGCTCACTGGCTCGACCGAAGTGATAGGCTGGGGAGAAGCTGCGAACCGGAACCCGCCCGTTCTTGAAACCCATGACCGCTTCGGTCATCGGATCGACGAGGTGCAGTTCCATCCCGCCTATCACCAGTTGATGGCACTGGGACTCGACCAGGGCGTCGCCGCTTCTGCGTGGGACGGAACCGAGGCCGGACACACGCTCCACGCCGCCCTGAGCTTTCTTCTGGGCCAGGCCGAGGCTGGAACCGGCTGTCCGATGACAATGACTTATGCCGCGGTCGCGGCGCTCGGCCTCGATCCTGAAATCGGCGGCGAATGGATACCCCGGGTCACGGCCTCGCGCTATGATTCCGCAACCCGTCCTGCCGGGGAGAAAGCCGGCGTTACCATCGGCATGGCGATGACCGAAAAACAGGGCGGTTCCGACGTTCGCGCAAATACCACCAAAGCCGAACCTGCTGATGGTGCCTATCGGCTCACCGGTCACAAATGGTTCTGTTCGGCGCCGATGTGCGACGCGTTTCTGACGCTGGCCTATGCCGAGGGAGGGCTGACCTGTTTCCTCGTTCCGCGCTGGACAGCAGATGGCGAACGCAATGCGGGCTTTCGCGTCATGCGGCTCAAGGACAAGCTTGGCGACCGGTCCAACGCATCATCGGAAGTCGAATTTCATCAAGCCTATGCGCAGCGCCTCGGCGAAGAGGGGCGCGGCGTACCGACCATCATCCAGATGGTGCAGCATACGCGGCTTGACTGCATTGTCGGTTCAGCCGCGACCATGCGCGCTGCGCTGGCCGAGGCGCTCTGGCACACGGCCCATCGGACGGTTTTTCAGCGCGGCCTGGCTGATCAGCCTGCAATGGCGGCGGTGCTGGCCGATCTCGCGGTCGAGAGCGAGGCGGCGACGGTGCTGGCGTTCCGGCTGGCAGCGGCGTTTGACGCCCGGGAGCCGCTCGCGCGGCTGCTCACGCCGATCGCCAAATATTGGGTCTGCAAGCGCGCGCCCTGTATGGTGTATGAAGCGATGGAATGCCTCGGCGGCGGCGGTTATGTCGAGAGCGGTCCGATGCCGCGCCTGTTCCGCCAGTCGCCGTTGAACGCGATCTGGGAAGGCTCCGGCAATGTCATCGCACTTGATGTCCTGCGCGCGATGGGTCGCGAGCCCGAAGCAGTGGATGCGTTGCAACTATTTCTTGCTAGCGCGCGTGGCCGTTTTCCCGCTTACGACAGGTGGATCGACAGCCTCGATTTTGGCGATGCCAGTGAACATCATGCCCGCCATACGGTCGAACGGCTGGCCTTGGCGGCTCAGGGCGCGGCTTTGATTGCCGCGAACAGCCCGTTCGCCGAAGCCTTTTGCCGCCTGCGCTTCGATCGGCCGGCATTTGCCTATGGAGCGTCCGACGCTGCCATCGCCACGCGCGAGATCGTCGAACGGGCGACGCCAACGCCAGGTTGAAGCGCCTGAATCACCGTTCGCTCGCCGATGAGCGCTGTATCTCCCGCTTCCACTGAAACCCTGAATCCGATCTCTACAACGCTGGCAAGACCCACGCGCCAACGGCCAGTCAGCCCTGGTCCGCAAGTCTTCCAAAGCAGATTAGGTGGCTCCCGGTGTCACGGCACGGTGGAGACAAGTGATTCTGCCCCGGCAACATCCCTGCGTCGCCGGCCAAGGGCCATGCCTACGGGAAGGCAGATCGCAATCAGTGCGGCTATCCAGATTCCGCCGATCGGGTCGGCAACCACAACCGCAATGAACAAGGCGGCATTGATCAGCAGGATCAACGCGGGCAGCGCCGGGTAGCCGATGGCACGGAAGGGGCGTGGCAGGTCGGGGCATCTCCGACGCAGCGTGAAGAAGGCTGCGCAATAGATCGTGCCGGCAAAAATACCCAGGGCAGTCTGAATCTTGAACACGAACACATAGCCGCCGGAAAACAGCAGCGGTATGGCCACAGCGGTTCCGCACAACAGCGCAACCCACGGCGTGCCACCCCGATTCACCCGCGTCGCTTCGTGCAGGAAAAGCCGGTCCCGCGCCATTGCGAACAGGATGCGCGGCGCGCTCATGACCAGACCATTGAGCGTGATCAGCGCCATGAAGGTCGCGAGCAAGGCCACCGCGACATGTCCCGCCGGCCCCAGCAGCGCCTCGATAAGCAATGCAACCGGCAGTTCCGACTCGCGTAGCGTGGTCATGTCCAGGATCGCGAACAGCGCCAGATTCAGGGCCAGGTAGACCGCAATGACGAGAAAGGCCGAATGAAACAGCGCCCGCGGGATATTGCGCGCCGGATCCTTGTCCTCCTCCGCGAAATTGGCCGGACCGATCCACCCGTCATAGGCACCGAGGATGATCTGGAAGGCGGTGATAACGGCGACGATCCCGAGCGCGCTCAATGGGACCGGCGGTACCGGATCGGGAGCGGCGATCACCGGATCGACAATGAGCGCCGCGATGATCACGCCGACCAGCAGGATGATCTTGATGGCCGTACCGACGATCTGGAGCCAGCGACCCTCCTGCACACCCAGCCAGTTGACCACCGTCACGGTGAAGAGAATCGCCGCAGCGACGATCGCCTTGTTTGCAGCGACGGGCTCGAAAATCGTCCCGAGAAAGTCTGCGCAGGCCAGCGCCAGCGCCGCGCTTCCAGCAATATATGCGGTCCAGTTCGCCCAACCGGAGAGCATCCCCAGGCCATCCCCATAGGCTTCGCGCACCGGGACATAAATCCCGCCCGCCTTGGGCAAGGCCGCAGTCAGTTCGGCCGCGACATTGCACGAAAGCAGCACATATATCCCGCCCAGCACCCACAGCAACATGGCTATCTCGGCAATAGGCACCTCATTCGCGATGACACCAGGCGTGCGCATGATGCCGGACCCGATGACCGACCCGGCCGCAATGGCGATGGCGAAGGGCAGGCCGAGACGCTTCTGCAGGTGGCCTGTGGGCTTGGAATTAACACTCATGGCAATGTTCCCGAAGCGAAGGCGAGTTGGCACGGTCCGGCCAATGGCCGGAGCTTTGCATGCATCATGCAGGACCTCCTGTTGGCTTGAAGATCAGGGAAAGGTCGATATCCTGGCCGCGCGGGCCGCGGTCACGGCGCCTGCAGTCGATCCCGACAAAGTCCGGAAAGCGGCACCGGAATCGAGATGGCATGGGCGTTTGCGCGGTCAAGATACGATAACTTTCGGACCGTGCACGGCGGCGGCTGCCGGCGTGAACTTGGCGGATTGATCGGACGTCGCGACCAGCACCTGCGTCAGCATCGGACCGAAAACATAGAATGCGGCGCTACCAAGAAAGCATATAACGGCATGCAGCGACCAGAATAGCGCGGGCGACATGGTCTCGTAAAAAGTGGCAAAATAACCGCTCATTACCGAACCGATAAAACCAACGAGATAGGCGGCAGCCATGAAGCGCGCAGCGAGCTTGTGCGGTGCATAACGTGAGACCATCGCCAGCCATGCTGGCCAGTACCATCCAAAGCCGATTCCGATCAGTGCAAAGGCGGCGACGGGAAAGCCAATGCTGACCCGGCCCCCGTCGGCAAGGGCAGACGCGGCAGCCAGGATGGCAACCGCCAATCCCGTCATCATCCCGCCAGTCGCGATCTTCGTGCATTCATCAGGTTCGCGGCCGCGCGCCGCCTGCCATCTCCACAGCGCGATCGTGCCCGCGATTGCGACTATAGTCGCAAACGACCCAACAGATACGAACCAGGCGACGGGAAAGCGGCCCAGAGCGCTATCCAGATCGACCGTCTTGTCGACCCAGACCATGCCCATATTGTATATCTGATCGAAACCCAGCCCCAGAAAGACAACCATGAGCAGCAGCATGATTATCGCGCCCACAGAGCCCCATTCCTGTTTCGTCAGAGCGGGCTCCATTGATCGGTCCCGTTTCACCGGGGCCTCGTCGGGCATATGCCCAAAGCCTTTAAGATATACCGCCAGCGCCAGCAGCATCAGCAGCCCGGCCGCCCCGAAACCGTAATGCCAGCCATATAGCTGCGCGAGTAATCCGCAGACCAAAGGGCCAAAAATCGAACCGATATTGATAGCTATATTGAAAATGGCAAACGCACGGGTGCGTCGTCCGTCGCTGCGCTCATACAGCTGCCCGACTTGCGCGGCGATATTGCCTTTGAGTGCACCGGAACCGAGGATAAGCAGCAACAGGGCGAGCAGAAAACTCTGGTCAAACACCATCGCCGCATGACCGGCGGTCATCAATAACACACCCGTCACCACGGTCTTCTTAGCGCCCAGCCAGCGATCTGCCACCCAGCCGCCGATCAGCGGCGTAAAATAGACCAGTCCCGCATAGAGCCCGAATGTCTGGCCCGCCAAAGCCTGTGTCGACAACGGCCCAAGCACTGCCTCGATCGCGGCGCGATAGCTGGCCATCCCTGCGACCTGGTCCATCTGGCCCGGCAAGAACAACGCCTGCGTCATGTAGAGCACGAGCAGCGATTGCATTCCGTAAAAGGAGAAGCGCTCCCAGGCCTCGGTAAAGGACAGATAGGCAAGGCCGCGCGGATGCCCGAAGAAGGATTCGCTCGCCGTCATTCAGCTGTCGCTTGGTCGCGATGGGAGGCCGGCTCTTGCATGAGTTGCTCGAACCGACCGCGCAGCGGCGAAACGTCCGCCGCGAGATCAATCGCGAGCAATTCAGCTTCCGGCATCCCGCAGCGCAACTGCGCCAGCCATTCTGCGGGATCAAACTCCACGCCGACGGGATTTTGTCCGATCTCGGGACCAGCCCAGTAATCGCAGCACTCCTGCTTGGTCGCGAAGCAATCGACCGCAAATTCCATCTGGTTGCGATCGGGGTCGGCATAATAGAGCGAGGCGCTCATGCCGTGGTTGACGCACCAATAAGGTTCTATGCCTTGTGTCTTCAAGTCCTCCCAGGCTTCGAGCAATCCGAGCATAGAGGGCAGGTCATAAGCAACATGATCCACACCGACCGGCGACTGCGCGTCATCCGCTCCTTCCGGCGCGATGACATCGAGATTGGCAAAGGCGAAGCGGTGATGCTCGTCATCGAAGGTCACGAAAGCCAGCGCGTCGTTGGCGTAAACCACATGTGTGCCGAATACGGTCTCGTACCATTTCAGCATCGCCGCAAAGCGCCGGGTGCGGTAGACGATATGGGCTGGCTTGGGTGTGGGCATGGGCATGGATCGTTCCTTGGTGGCTATCGGGAAGTTGGACCGGTCGGGATGATGGCATGAACGTCAGAACTCCGCCGGCAGGTCGGAGATGATCTCGCGGTAGATCTTGAGCGCACCGTCGGGCTGGCGCTTGTAGACCAGCACCCAGTTTCCGGCTTCGGTCACGATCTTGCCGCTGTCCGGGTCGGTGAAATCATAGACGTAGCGGTTGCTGTACAGCACCATGTCCCCGGCTTCCGCCACCGCCACCTGTTCATCGTCGATCCGCAGCGTCACTGCGGGATCGGCGAGTTGCACCCTGATGTTCGCAAGATTGACATCAGTGTCGGCATTCGGCTGGCCGTGAAACATCTGGATGAAGTCTGGCGCATTGCTGCGCACTGCGCGCTCGGCATCACGGGCGTTGAAAGCCTCCACCGTCGCCCGGACATCGGCGCGAACCTCATCCGCGATGGCGATATGGTCTGCTGAAGGAGCCGCTGCGCATGCCGTCAGCAGCCCGGCCATCGCTACAATCGCCAATCGACCGGCATATCTGGAAATCGTCATATATCCTCCTCCGGCTGTCCCGCTCGCTGTCTCGCGGGCGATGCTCATTTCGCTGGCTCGTCCGGACTCCAGCTGTCGACGATCAGCAGCCAGCGGCCGTTGTCGTCGCGACGAAAGATACCGATACCCTTGCCATGTTCGGCCAGGACCGCGCCATCCTCGCGCCCCACCAGCCGGGCAGCATAGGTATATCGGTCGAATGCCAGGTCGCCCGATGCCTCGAAGGCGAGCTGGTTTTTTGTGTAATGCGCCTCGAACGCCTCGAAAAAGCTCGCGGCCCACTCGCCCACCGCTCCTGCCCCCACCATCTCGGGCTCGCCGGCCACCTGAAAGACAATATCTTCGGAAAGTAGTGCCATCACCTGATCGACATCATTGCTGTTGATCGCAGCCACATAGTCTGCATGAAGATTGTGACCGTTGACCGTCGCTTCGTTCATCTTCTGTCCCCCCTCCGCAATTGGCGTGACGCTATTGCCTTTCGAAAACTCCTGTTTGAAGAACTGGCACTGGGCCCAAAGAAAATTGCCCGGCGGATGACGGGTCGCAAAAGCATCCGCCGGACCAGGGTATGGTCCCGGCAAATGGCGCAAAGGGTTGCGCTATCCGCCCGGACCAAAGTTCAAAACTATCGGACTGTGACTTCCTGCAAGGTCATTGAGCCCTTGACCGTACGGAATTTTGCACGGTTGCCGGATTCGGCATCGAGCTGCGCGTTGGTTCTGGAGTCAAAAGCTTCCCATTCCTTGTTACGCTTTTCGAATTCGGCACCGCTCGGCCAATAAGGAAAAGTCTGCGTCAGATACATGCTGGGCTCGCCATCGCGGGCATCGACATTGAAGTAGATTTTATAGTCGCTGATCCAGCCCTTGGACTTGGCGAAGTCCTGATTTTTTTTCCATTCGCTGGCCAGATATTTGGCATAGGCGAGCGATCCGCCATCCGCCAGATAGATGCCGGTCATGGTCGTGTAATCACCGGCGACCAGCGGGAATTCGTCGGCGATCGCGGGCGTAGACAAGGCCAGCGGGGCCGCCACAATCATGGCGGTTGCCATCATCATTTTTTTCATCAGTTTCATTCCTGTTCTCCTATGTTTCGCCCGCAATGGGCGCCGTTGGTAATTCATTTGTCGGGGTTTCATGGACCACCCGTTTCGCAGCAGCGACCATGCGGCTCACCGCGCAGCATATCTGCAAGCTCGCCAATTGCGGCGGGGGTCGACGGGGGAAAGTTGTGATCATTATCTATTGCCCGCGCTGGGCGGGTGACCATGGAAACTTCTGTTCCAGTCAATTTCAGAACCGTCGTCGCGTAATGGACGGGAGCACTCTGGTTGGCACGGGCAGGCAGCAAGACTGGGAGAGGGACTGCGGCCAAAGCTTTGCCGTGCAGAAATCTCGTCATCTTGAACCCCCTTCAATTCCGACACAGCTCTCCCGATGGCGGCAACGCGGTTTCCGGGCCGGTCCAAACGGGATAAATCTGTCTGCAAATTCCCTGTGCAATTGATGCGCGCAAAGGCAGCATTGCGTCAACGCCCGCTACCGTCAAAAAAGCGTCAATAATGCGTCAGTTGAGGTGAGAAGGTCTCGGCAACAGGTCGGGCCAGCCATATTTCTCCCAGGCCGCGATCAGGCCGATATCCTTTGCGAAAGACAGGAAGCCGGGATGCAGACGGGTCTGGCGGATCGGTTCGACATCGGTCCAGAGGCTCATGAAGCCCAACATGTTCGCCGGGTGAATCTGTTTGCGGTAGAGTGTCATGACCAGCTCGGCATGGCCCATCCAGATCGCCGGCAAAGCAATGGTGGGGTCACAGGGATCGGGCATGGCCATATGCAGGCCATCGAGCAGCTGGCAATAATTGCTGCGATCCTCTGCCTTGCCGCTGCATATGCCGCTGGAAGCGATGGTCCAATAGGCATCGCGGGCCTCGTCGCTCATTGGCGCCAGACCCGCTGGCGGCAGAATGACGGTGTTCATCAGCAATCGCTGCCGAAAATAGGTTTCGACCGCTTTTTCATTGTGGCCGAGCGCAGCCTGTATCACGGCCAGCCACATCCCCGGCATGCCCAGATCGATCATTCGCTGTCCGGCCGCCAGCGCCGCCTCTAAATTGCCGAGGCTGAAATGGGCCGCACAGAGCATCGCGAAGTTGCGGCCATAGACCGGGTCTTGCTCGATCGCTTCCTCGATATAGGGCAAGGCCGCCTGGCTGTGCCCGATATAGAGCAGGAACGAACCCAGCCGGGCGGTCACATCGGCATTGTTAGGCTCCAGGCGATAAGCCTCGTAGGCATGATCAAGCGCGCTGACGGGATTACCCAGCGTCCATTCCTGGATGCCGAGCATCGCATGGGCGTGGCCTTGTCGTGCATCCAGTTCGATGGCCCGTGCGGCGCAATCGGCCATCAGCCTGGACCTGGCTACCCTGTCGAGGCGAGGTGTAAACACGATTGTATTGACATGGGCTTCTGCCAGCGCGGTCCAGCATTCGGCAAAATCGGGATCGAGTTCCAGCGCCTGTTCCAACAGTTCTATCGCCTTGTCGAGAACGCCGTCGCCGATCGCGCGATAGGTAAGGGCGCGACCCTGGAGATAGAGGGAATAGGCATCGCGGCTGGCCGTCATTGTTCGGGCCGGACGCGTATGCGCCTCGACCCCGATGGCCTTGCACAATCCGGCGATAATATTGGCGCCGATGCGCGGGCGGGACTCCATCACGGCAGCCAGCGTGCCATGATAGCGATCAGACCATATCCGGATTCCCGTCGGACCGTCGACAAGGCGCAGCGTGATGCGAATGCCGTCGGCGAAACGCTCGACCGATCCTTCGACGAGATGCGATACACCAAGCGCGGAGGCGAGGGCAGGAATGGTTCGGCCGCTATCGGCCACGCTTGCCACCGAGGCCCGCCCGACAACCGCGAGCGCCGAAACGCCGCTCAGCCGCGACCCCAGTTCCTCGACCACGCCTTCGGCCAGGAAAAATGGGCCGCCAACTGCGTCGCGCTGCTCGAACGGCAGAACTGCTATACGAATTTTTCCGTCCCAGCGCCGCCCGTCGACTCGACCACATGCAAGCCATGCTTCGCTGAGCTGCGCGTGGGCGTCCATATCTCCCTCGCGATCAAGCGCGACGAGCGCACGCGAAACAGCAATCTGTAACTGGCTTTCGACGTGCTTTCGCTGCATTGCCAGCCATGCACGAAACTGTTCTCCAAAATCCATCTGGTCCAGAATCGGCTTGTTCCCGATAGCGTTCAACAACGCGCAAGCTTCCTTGATCCGCCGTTCGTTGAGGGCGTCCATGAGCTCCCCAAAATCGCTGCGCACGACCAACGGGTCGATTTCCAAAAACTTATGGGACGGCTCCAGCAAAGGGCTGTTTTGAGACTTCAGGGTCCTGTCGAGACCAAGCAGACATTGGCGAAGGCTGGCGCGGGCCTGAGCCTGAAATCGCCCGGGCCACAGAAGCTTGCTGACATGATCACGCTCCATGGGCTGGTGCGGAGCAACACATAGCATGGCCAGCAAGGCGCGCGCTTTGCTGCTGGATATTGGAATTTGTTCACCATCTGGGTCCAACAGGGCAAATGCACCGAATAGCAACACACGACATGCGTTCACTTGCCTGGCGCTAACGTCCATCCCTGACCCCCGCTTACACCCTGTCAGGGTGTCTGATTCATATGCATGAACTGGAGCCTGCCGTCAAATCGCAAGCGCTTGAAGCGATTAGGATAATCTGGCACCGCCACCTCCGGAATTGGGCGGTTGGGGACCATTGGCTTTTGGACAATTAATCCCACGATTCCTTATAGGTACGCACCCAGCTACCGTCAGGGTTTGTCGCAAACATTTGCCGTCTGGTTCTTCATGCAGGTGGTCTTCACCAGAAACGCGGAGACGCCATAACCCGTTCATGTCTGCAACCGAAGGGAATGGAAGCGGGACGATCAGCGCGCCGAATCCCGTTGCATGGCGGGCAACCGCGCTGAAAATCGCGATAAAGACCGGGACAGCGCAGCCTTGGGAAGGCAATATGCCATTTGATGTCCTCCGATCAGGCCAAGGGTTCCGGTTCGGCGCCAAGCCTGTCGCGGCCTCTCCGCGCGATCGCACGCAATCCAGCGAAGCCCCATCCGTCGCGTGTCACCTTGAGGTAGATTGCCGGCAGCACGAGCATGTTGAGCACGGTCGAGCTGGCGAGGCCGCACAGGATCACGATCGCCATCGGTGCCTGGATTTCGCTCCCTGGTTCGCCCGTTGCGATCGCCAGCGGGACGAGCGCGAGGCCGGCCGAGATGGCCGTCATCAAGATCGGCACGAGCCGCTCTTCCGCACCGCGTCGGACCGCTTCGGCAAGCTCGCTCACTCCTTCTGCCGTCTGCAGATGCTTGATATGGGTCACCATCATCACGCCGTTGCGCGTTGCGATGCCGAACAGGGTGATGAAGCCGACTATCGTCGCGACCGACAGAATGCCGCCGGTGAGCCAAAGGCCCACGACCCCGCCGACGAGGGCCAGCGGCAGGTTGATCATGACCAGCGCGGCATCGTTCGAGGAGCGAAACGCCTGGCGCAGCAGCAGGAACATGCCGACCAGCACGATCAGACCGAGCGCAAGCAGGGTGCGGGTGGCGCTGGCGGCGCTCTCGAACTGGCCGCCCAGCTCGATATGCGATCCTTGGGGCAGGTCGATCTCCTCCAGCGCCGTTTCGACGTCGCCAACTACCGCGCCGAGATCGCGTCCCGAAACATTGGCCATCACGAGCTGCATACGCTCGACGCTTTCGCGCGTGATGGCGTTCGGCCCTTGATCCCGCACCACATCCGCCACGGCGGCGAGCGGCAGCAGCTGACCGTTCGGCGCGGCCAGCAGCATGTTTTCCATCTGCCCCGCATCATTGTACTGCGCCGGATCGTAGCGCACCACGACGTCGGTAATGACCGGTCGCTCAACCAGCTGGCCAACCTCGGCTCCTGCAATTGCCGCCTGGATCGCGCCGGTCACGTCCTCGACCGACAGCCCGTAATTGGCGAGGTCCGCTCGGCGCAGACGAATGCGGAGATAGGGCACGCGGCTTTGCGTGTCCTTCTGCACGTCGACCGCGCCCGGAATGACGGAAATCGCAGCTTCGACCTGTGACGAGATGGTTTGCAGGCTGTCAGTGTCCGGAGCGAAGACCTTGATCGCGATATTGGCGCGCGCGCCGGACAGAATATGATCGATCCGATGGCCGATGGGCTGGCCGAAAATCGCCTGCACCCCCGGCACCGCTCCCACTGCGCGGCGCAGTGCGGAGACAAGCTCCTCGCGGTCGCGGCCATCCTCTGCCAGCGTCGCTTCGATTTCGGAGGCAAAGACTTCCTGCGCGTGCGGATCTCCCGGGGCGCGGCCGGTGCGGCGAGCCGTGGTCAGCACCTCGGGTTGCGAGAGAAGCGCGGCCTCCACTTCGCTCGCAGCGCGGTCACTGTCCTCAAGACTCGTGCCGGGCAACGTGGTGACATTGACGGTCAGCGAACCTTCGTTAAACTCCGGCAGGAAGGAGCGTCCTGCCAGCGCAATGCCGATACCGGCGGCGACAACCATCACCAGCGATGCCAGCGCCAGGAACTTCCAGCGATCTAGCCAGCGTGTCAGGACGCCGTGATACCACGCCTTCATCCGCATCACCCAATTGGGTTCGTTGCCGACGTCGTCTGGCTTGCGGCTGAGCAGGTCGTAGCTGAGCGCCGGGGTTAGCGTCAGCGCCACGGCAAGGCTGGCGAGCAGGGATACGCCGTAGGCCAGCGCGAGGGGTTGCAGCAGCCGACCCTCGATCCCCGTCAGGCCGAAGATCGGCAGGAATACGAGCAGGATGATCAGCGTCGCAAAGATGATCGCACCCTGCACCTCGCTAGTGGCGGCGGCGACAACCTTGATGTCGCTCTGTCGCTCGCTTTCGGGCTTTTCCCGTTCGAGACGCAGGCGCCGCACGACGTTCTCGACCACGATGATGGCATCGTCGACCAGCATGCCCAACGCGATGGCGAGCCCGCCCAGCGTCATTGTGTTGATCGTCCCGCCGCCCGAATTGATGACGATGATTGCACTGACGACCGAAACCGGGATCGCCGCCAACGCGACGGCGGTCGCGCGCCAGCTGACGAGGAAGATGAACACGATGATCGCAACGAGGATCAACCCCTCGATCAGCGCAGTGGTGACGTTGTCGACCGAGCGTTCGATGAAGTCTGCCTGACGGAAGACTTGCGTTTCCAGCATCATGTCCTGTGGCAGAGTACGCTGGATTTCGGCAAACACGGTATCGAGCCGGTCGGTCAGTTCGAGCGTGTTGGCACCGGGCTGCTTCTGGATCGCGAGAATCACTGCAGGCTTGCCGTTGAAAGCACCGGTGCCGCGCTTCAGACCTTCGCCAATGCGGATTTCGCCCACCTCGCGCGCCAGCACGGGCAGCCCGCCTGTCTGGCCGACCACCACATTGCCGAACTCTTCAGCGTTGGAAGCCCGGCCGACACCCTCGATCAGCAGCTCCTGACCGTTTTCCACGATCACGCCCGCACTCTCGTTGGCGCTGGCCCGGCTCATCGCCTCGATCACCTGGTTCATGCCGATGCCGCGCGCCGAAAGGCGAGCGGGATCGACAAGCAGCTGCACCTGCCGCTCGTCGCCGCCGATGGTCATGACCTCCGCTATCCCGGGGACGGACATCACACGGCGGCGGACGATCCAGTCGGCGGTGGATTTGAGTTCCATCGGACTGGCCGTGTCCGAGCGCATGGCGACAAACATGATCTCTCCCATTACCGAACTGGCGGGTGTCATGTGCGGCGGCGGAACATCGTCGGGCAGCTCGTCGGTCGCGGTCTGGAGCCGTTCGGCGGTTACCCGGCGTGCCTGCTCCGGCTCGGTCGACCAGTCATATTCCATCGTCACGACGGACAGGCCGGTCGCGCTGTTGGAGCGTATGCGCCTGAGTCCGGGCGCGCCGTTGAGCGCGGTTTCCAGCGGGATGGTGATGCGCTGCTCGACCTCGGTCGGCGTATAGCCGCCCGCATCCACCACCACGGTGACAGTCGGGGCGGTCAGGTCGGGCAGAACATCGACGGGAGTGCGCATGGCGATCCATGCGCCGAATGCGGTCAGCAGCAGTGCGATCGCATAGACGGCGATGCGGTTTTCGAGGCTCCAGCGGACCAGATTTTCGAGGAATCCTGGACGTTCAAGCATGTCCCAACCCCTTAGTGCGCATGGCCGTGACCGAACGCGCCTGGCGTCGCCGCAGCAGCACGCACCGCCGAGGCACCGTGAGACACCACCCGCTCGCCGGCCTTGAGCTGGCCTTCCACCGCGACCCGGTTGCCGGTGCGCGAGAGCACGGTTACCGCCCGGCGCTGGAACGTCTCACCGCCCAGCATGACATAGACCACGTCCTGCCCGCCTTCGTTGAGGATCGCACCCGCCGGAATGGTCAGCCGCTCCGACATATTGCCCGTATGCAGGCTGCCCTGCAGCCGCTGTCCGGGCCGGAGCCTGCGGCTGTTCCACGCAAAGATCACGGGCAGCGTGCGGGTTGCGGGATCGATGGCCGCTCCGCGCTGGACCAGCGACACGTCGCCCCGGCCCAGCGAGATGGTCTCGCCCGGCAGGTTGAGGTCGATACCCTGCGGGCTTCCGACCTCGGCGGCCAGGCTTTCGGGAACGCGCGCGACCAGCCAGAGCGCAGCCGGATTCCCGAGACGCACCAGCTGCTCGCCGGCCTGCACGCCCTTGCCCTGCACGAGCGAGCTTTCCAGAATCTCGCCGGAAATCGGCGCAACCAGGGGCACGCCGGCACCGCCGCCGGCTACCGCCGTGCGCCGCTGGCGCGCCGAACGGAGTTGTGCATCGGCCAGCCGCAGATCCGTGCGCGCCTGGTCCAGACGCCGCGCCGGGACGGCCTCCGCCTGGACCAGGCTGTTCATCCGCGCAACTTCGCGTGCCGCGGCATCGCGGGCGATCTCTGCCTGTCGAATGGCGAGGTCGAGTGTCGCAATATCCTCGCCCCCGCCAAGCGTGGAAGAAATGCTCGCAAGCGTCTGGCCGCGGCGGACTTGGTTGCCGGAAGAATAGACGCGCGACGCGCGTATGATGCCGTCCACCGGAGCGGAGACGATCGCCTCTGCCTGCGGCTGCATCTGCACATCGACGGTGACCGGCACGGTTCTGGCGAGTTTGGCCAAGGTCGCGGGCGCGGTCATGAAGGGAATGCGCCATTGCACTTCCTTGGTGAAGGCGATGGCACCTTCGATTTCGGTTTCGGGAGGAACCGCCTCGGCGCCTTTCTCGCTGGTCGCATGGACCGTCAATTCGCCAAGATCGTGCGAGGAAATCCCACGCGGGTTGTCCAGAACCAGCCGCAGGCGTGCCTTGCCGCTTTTCGTTGCGGTCAGCAGCGGGCGGAAGATGCCTTCGACATCGCTCGGGCCCGCCTCTGCCGTATCGGTGGAACCATCCGGCCAGGCCAGTTCGGCGGTCAGCTTCCCGTCGGTCACCGGATCGTAGCTGTCAAGCCACGTCAAATGCGCGTCGAACCGGCGGCTCTTGCCCGTCACAAGCGGCCGGTATTCGACGAACAATTCGGTCATCTCCGTAAAATCGGTGACCACGACCCCGCCGCCGCCATGGCCGTGCGCCTCGTCGGCGGGTGCATCGGCACCGCTGCCACAAGCGGCCAGCGACAGAGGCAGGAGGGCAGCTAGAAAAGCTGCTATCAGGCGGAATCGGATCATGTTCAGGATACTCGGATTGCGGGGATATCAGTGGTCGTGCGGCACGGATTCGTCGTGCGGCTCTTCCTCGGCTACCGGCTCTGCCACCGGCTCGGGCGCGTCATTGTCGTCGTTCATCACGGCGGTTTCAGCAGCTTCCTCGATCGCCGCCTCCCCGCATGCAGCCAAGCTGAAAATCGCCGGAATTGCGGCAAGCAACATCATCTTCTTCATCAGTAGGTCCTTCCAGAAGCTAGGTCATATTCGACGGCCGCGAGGGCCGCATCGAGTGCGAGCGCAATGACCGACAGATCGGCATCACGCGCGGCTTCATAGGCGTCGAGAAGTTCCACGACGCCAATCTCTCCCGCCTGATAGGCGGTCTCTGCGATAGTCCCCAGGCGGCCGGCATCCTCGCGTGCCCCTGCCGCGGCGACTGCGGCCTCCCGGGCCGCTGACGCGCGGGCAAGCGCACTCTCCTGCTCCGCTTCGATCCGGCGCTGCGAGATGAGCAGTTCCGACCGCAATGCAGCCTGCCGCGCCTCTTCGCGCCGCACTGCCGCGCTCCCGCCGTTCCAGATTGGCAGCTTCATCCCGACCGAAACGGCCGGGCCGTAAGCGGTGTTCAAACCGTCGTCGCGGCGCAGGACGCCGGCACCCACCATCAATTGGGGAAGGCGTGCCTGCTCTGCTGCGCGAACCCGGCGCGAAGCCGCGTCGAGCCTGCGCTCGCTCGCCAGAAGGTCGGGACGGCCCGCAGGATCTTCTGCGCTGCTGACCTGCGTGATGGCCGTCAAGTCCACTTGCGGTCCGGACAGTCCGGTGAGGGCTGCAAGCTTTGCGCAGTCCGCAGCAGCTTCCCCACGCGCCCGCGCAGATTGCGCTTCTGCAGCGCGCTCCTCGACCCGCACGCGCCGGACATCGTAAACCGCCGTGTCTCCTGCCTCGGCTCGCGCGGAGGATACGCGGACCGCTTCGGCCAGCCCGCTGGAATAGCGTTGCCAGATGGCGAGTTCGGCCTGAGCAGCCGCGCAGCCGAAAAAGGCGCTTCGCACTTCCGCCACCAGAACTTGCCGTCGTCGAGCGATATCCGCATCAACTGCAGCCGCGTCGGCTCGTGCCGCTTCGACCAGGGAGCCGCGACGCCCGTTCAGGTCGATCGGCTGCACGATCCCGATCTGCCATTCGTTCTCGCCGCCCGCTGCTTCGCGGGATATCTCGACAGCCGGATTTTCGCGCGGGCCGACGATATCGATTTCGGCGAGCGAGACGGCGCGATCAGCATCGTCGCGCGCAGCAATCCCCTCACGCTCCAGAGCCCGCTGGATAGCCTGGTTTTCGCTCACCGTTTCTCGTGCCGCAAGCGAAGTGGGCACAGTGCAGGACAATATTGTGACAAGATATAGGGATGCATCGCGCATCCGGATTTTTGGCATGAATTCCTCCGCATGATCTGACAACCGGGCACACGCCCGGCCGGGATGTCAGGCGACGCGGGGAGGTCTCAGCAGGGATTCCGGGCGTGAAAGCGAAGCACCAAGGCGCTCGAAGGCGACATTGGAGGCGTCCGCAACAGCCAAGGCCGGCAGCACGGCCTCCTCGGGAAGCACCATCGCGCCGGCAATAGCGAAAGTCGGTTGGTGGTCGTGAGTCAGACCATCCTCCTCGCCGCTCACGATCTCTGAAGATTCGTCCACCGAAAGCTTGTCACCATCTGGTTCGTGGGTATGGTCGCCATGATGCGAGTGCACCGCACCAGCAGCGGATAGATCATCATGTCCGCTCAAATGCGCGCCCCAAACCGCACGCGGCGCGACAAGCGCGCTGACAAGCAGAACAAGGGCCAGGATGCGGTACATAGTCAGCCGATACCAGCCGCTGACAGTTCGCGCAATGGTCGTTGGCTCGGGACCGGTGTTTTCAGGCAGAGGAGAGTGCGCTTTCAAGAAGATCGAGTTGGAGTCAAATGTCCGGAATGAGGGGACCAAGCGGACTCCCAAGCGTCGACAGCTTGCCGGAAATCCGGGTCCGACAGGCGCAGGCGCAGGGCCGTGGCCAGTTCTTCGCCTTCGACAAGGCCCAGCACCAGTTCCGCAGCGAGCTGCTCGGAATTGTCGAGTTCTTCGGGCAG
>Ga0209346_1001051_pt1 | contig 17701 bp, 14 predicted proteins | sample AutmiccommunBRH9_FD_187381 | JGI IMG/M metagenome (GOLD analysis project Ga0209346, IMG submission 187381) | Deep subsurface microbial communities from Mt. Terri, Switzerland - Autotrophic microbial communities BRH/9 (SPAdes) (version 2) | ecosystem: Environmental > Aquatic > Deep subsurface >...
TTCCGCTTAACTTAAGGGTCTGTTCCGCAGAGCCGTAACACTTTTAATAAATCGGAACATATGTTATAGTTGTTTTTTGATGGTAGAGAATCTATCGCTAATTGTTGGAAGTGCAAAGCTGGATAGGAGTAATATTGCAAAGGGGCGGATCTATTTGTCATTGATGCTTAACATGGAGGAGCTTCCCGTTGAAGACTTGGTCAAAAAATTTGGGACACCTTTATATCTATATGATGAAAAAATTGTCAAAAGCAGGCTAGATTTACTTAAACAGAGTTTTGCGGATTTTGAGATTTTTTATTCCTTTAAGGCGAATCCTAATCGCTCACTATGTAGCTTTATCAAGGCTCAAGGTCATTGTGCGGACACAGCTTCGATAGGTGAAGTGCGGTTAGCGCTGGAATCCGGCTTCAAGAAGGACGAAATAATTTATTCTGCACCTGGGAAAACTCGAGAAGAGATTAAAGAGGCTCTGGGTAAATGTCTTATTATTGCAGATTCCTTGAATGAGCTCCATTTGATCAATGAGGTGTGTCGTAGTCGAGGAATAGTAGAAGATGTTGCTATCAGGATTAACCCGGATTATTCTATTGAGGGGACTGCGGCCTTGGAGGTTATGTCAGGCTTTCCAAGCAAATTCGGAATTGATCAAGGTGCTTTGGGTAAGAGTTTACAGGAGATCAGGATGTTGACGAACATTCGGGTGATAGGCATTCAGATTTACATGGGAAGTCAAATTATTGATCATCAAACCTTATATAACAATTTTTACAACATTTTTGCTGTTGCTAAATATTGCCGGGAAGGCTTAGGCTTTGAGCTGGAATTTATTGATTTTGGCGGCGGATTTGGAATTCAATATCATCAAGATGATCCGGTACTGGATATTGAAAAAGCCGGGACGATGGTTCGGGAGCTTTTGATGATAGAAGAATTTAATGAACTTGCTGGTTTGCGGCTAATAATTGAAAGCGGGCGCTTTATTTGCGGGCCTGCAGGCGCTTATGTTGCCAAGGTCTTAGATACAAAGGAGTCTAGAGGGAAAAAATACGCTATTCTGGATGGGGGAATGAATACCTTTTTCCGTCCAATATTTATTAAAGAAAATAGGTATCCAATAGTTAAGGTCGGGCAGAAGCACGAAGCACCTCTAGAGGAGATTACACTTGGTGGAGTAATGTGCACACCTATTGATATTTTTGCGAGTGATGTGCTATTACCTCCCGTTAAAAAGGGTGATTTATTAGCATTTTTGAATGCCGGGGCCTATGGCTATACAATGAGCTTGACAAAGTTTATCAGTCAAAAAGAGGCAAAGGAACTATATCTTACAGCAGATAGCAGGGTGTTAGCTGCAGAATATAAAGGAGAGGCAAAAGAGAGTGATTTTACAACAAATTAGAGATTCAATTATTAATAAAAATTTAGCAGAAGAACAATTGGTAATCAGAGGATTATGGGCGGTTGATTGTCTCTTTAAGCCAAACGTTAACGAAAGAACCTTTAACTATAAATTTATCGTAGCACAAACAATTGGGCAGGGCAGTGCCTATAGTACTAATAAGCATTATGATGTGGAATATCTGCACAGCTTAATGGGAAAAAGCTATTTGGATTTAGCAATTACCGATACAGCGCTGGAGGTGGCGATACTAGACTCTATTTATTCAACCCTTCAGCGGCAGCCGGATCAGCAGATAGAATTAAGCGGAACTTCGGTGGCGAAAGCCGAGGAGCGGGCTAGAATTATTGCTGAGGAAGCGCTAAGATTAATTCCCAAAGGTGAGTTAAAGAATAAAACTCCGCTTGTCTGCAATGTCGGTGTCGTAGGGAATATTATCAAAAAACTGGTCGATCAAGATGTACAGGTTGTTGGTGCGGATTTTGACGGAAGAATAGTTGGTAAAAAACTGTTCGACGAGGTAGAAATATTTAATGGTGACAAAACATTAGAACTGATCAAACAAAGCGATGTGGCAGTCGTTACAGGAATGACACTCACAACAAGGACACTTGACGAGATAATAGCAACTGCCAAAAAACATCATACCCGTTTAGTTATCTTTGCCGAAACGGGTTCAAACCTTGGTGAAATTTATATAAATAATGGTGTTGACAGCGTAGTAGGCGAACCGTTCCCGTTTTATATTTATCAAGGCAAAAATACGATAAACATTTTCCGGAGAAGCGAAGAACTATTAGCGTAATCAGACTTCTATAATTAATAAAACCCTACAGAAGGTAAGTGGCAAGCTGCTTACATTCCTGTAGGGTTTTTCTTAGAAGAAAACTTAATCGGACCAGCTTCCGTTAAGCGTCTTGTTGCTGCCCGGTCATTGGTGCGAGCGGCTTAACAGTCCTCTTGTTTTTTCGGCCGGAAATGTAGACTCCAGAAAGAATTAAAGCTAGACCAAAGATCATTGACGGGTGAATGGCTTCTCCTAAGATAGCTGCTCCCCAAAAAAGCGCAGTTACAGGTACTAGATAAGTTACCAAGCTGGCGAATTCAGCGCTGCCCTTTTGAATCAAATAGTAATAGATAACCAAGGCTAGGCCGGAACCTAAGCTTCCTAAGCCTAAGAACGAAAACAGGGTAGCTGGTTCAGCGATGAACAGGCTCCACTTAAAGGAGTCAGTGACAGCAAGGATTGCTGCCGATATGCCGGTTGAAGCTGCTAAAGTAAAAAAAGTAATTTGGTATGCGGATAAGCTCTGAAAATATTTTCTTGATAGATGAGAAGAAACTCCATAAAAAATTGCCGCAATAATCATTCCCAAAAAACCAGATATATTATTTATTTGCAATTGAGAAAAATCAATATCCAGCAAAATAAAAATACCCGCAAAACCGGACACAATACCGACAATTTGCCAGCGGTTAAGCTTTGAAGAAAATAGCAGTATACCGATAATCAATGTCCAAATCGGTGTAGTAGCATTAAGAATTGAGGCTAATCCACTGCTAATGATCGTTTCACTGTAGCCAATTAAGCTCCAAGGAATTACCGAGTTAAGAAGGCCAATCAGAATTAAGATTTTCCAATCCTTTTTATTAGGCCAGATTTTTTTCCTCAGAAACAACATGAGAAGAAGGATAATAACTGTCCCGAATAAGGAACGGTAAAAAACGATTCCAATTGGAGTATAATGAACTAGCAGAGTCTTAATAAAGAAAAAAGAAGCTCCCCAAATCAAGCTTAAAATAAAAAGACCTAAATACAATATCGGTTTCAATTAATTGTCCACCTTTTGCTCATTAGTATTTACTCAAATTCGAGTAGAACCCCCAGCATTTAGTGCAGGAGAACTACATCCATCTCTCCCCCCACTTTTGGATAGAATCAATCACTAATTCTAAATCCTTTCCTTTTACAGTTAAATGGTACTCTATTCTTATCGGTGTTTCCGAATAGACCCTTCGTTCGACAATTCCAGAATCCTCTAATTCCTTCATTCTTTCAGAAAGCATACGGTCGCTCATCTCCGGGATTTGGATCTTAATATCCTTAAAGCGTTTTGGTCCCTCTAAAAGAACGTGAATAATTAAACCAGTCCATTTTTTCCCAAGCAACTCCACGGAAGCCTCGTATTTTGGGCAAATTTTTGATTGATCCATAACAACCAACATTCCTTTCGCGTTGCTCAAGGCACAAACTTCCCTCACAATATATTTTAGCATAATCACTTGACAAAAGTAAGTAGAGCATTTAATATAAAAATGTAAGTAACTAATAATAAGTAAGTAAGGAGAGGAGCAAATATGATGGATTTAGGACTTTTAATTATTCGTTTAATTGTAGGTTTTCTGTTTGCGGCCCATGGAGCGCAAAAGCTGTTTGGGTGGTTTGGCGGTTATGGACTAAAGGGTACAGCAGGCTGGCTGGAGTCAATCGGAATTAAGCCTGGAGTATTAATGGTGATCCTAGCTGGTGGAGCTGAATTTGTTGGCGGATTATTGTTCGCTGGAGGGATCTGGATTGAAATAGCTGCAGCAATGATTATTGTAACGATGCTAGTTGCAATATTTAAGGTTCATGGAGCAAATGGCCTGTGGGCAACAGATAATGGTTATGAATATAATCTTGTGCTAATTGCAGTAGCTTTAGGATTAGCTATGATTGGAGCAGGTGAATATTCCTTACAAGCCTTGTGGGGATGAATACTCCCCCACTTACAGCTATAGCTGTTGAAGTAGGGGTTTCTAACGTATCGTCCAGTATGGACGCTTAACGTCAGTGGAGTTGACACGGTGGTGTGTTTTTAACACCCAACCCCTCTATCCCATTGGTCGTGCCTTTGGGACTACTTTTGAGCCTACTGCATGATTCTTAAGAATCATGAGAGGTTTTCGGTGGCTTGAACATTTTACGTAGCAGAGCCTAGGTGTACCTGCTACAACCTCATATGTTCAGTTGTCAAAGAACAAACGTTCTTATTAAGATTATACCATGTTTGCCCATAAAATCAACACCTAATTTTTGAGCAAAGTCAAGAAGAGCCGATTCACCTCACCACTTTTAGTCAATAAGCAAGATTGGTAATGAAAAAGCTATATTCCACTATGGTAGAATATTAGAAAAAACATTTAGAGGCTATGTGCGTTGTAATAAATATGATGCATAATGATTTAAATACTACATTAGCATCCTTCCCATCAAAGATGCGGATTCTTTAATAATTGGTGCAATTTCCTCAAGTTTTTTTAGATTAAGGCGGTTAACTGGACCAGAAACGGATAGGGCAGCTATAAGCTCGTTGGAGCGACTGAGTATAGGTGTGGAGATTGCAGCTGCACCCAGCTCTCTTTCTTCAAAGCTGGTAGCATAGCCCTTTTCCCGCACCTTTACTAATAATTCTGAGAATGGCTCGAGCTCCAGTTGATAAGTATTTACGAGCTGCGCCAGCAAGGTCACTCGTAATTCGGGTTTGGAGAAGGCCAGCAGGACTTTACTGGATGCCCCAACAGACAGGGGCATTCTAACCCCAATTGGGGCAACGCGGCGAATCGCCTGGTTGCTTTCTACGGATTGAATTCTAATCCGTTCAATACCATCTCGCACATAAAGACTAATCGTTTCCCCGAGAGAGTCTCGCAAACGTTTCATTTCCGGTAGAAATAAGGTTGCCGGGTGATCCATACCAATTAAATTGGAGGAGAGCTCCCAGACTCGAAACCCTAGACGATACTTCTCAGTCTCGGGGTTTTTCATGAGAAATCCTCTTTGTTCTAAAGTGTTGAGCAGGCGAAAGACGGTGCTTTTATGCAGAGCTATCCTTTTGGCGATATCTGTTAGACTGAGCTCTCTCTCATTAATAAAGCAAACTAAGATATCTAGTGAGCGTTCAACTGCTCGAACAGTCAGTTTTTTTTCTCCTGAATTATGATCCTCCATCTTTTACTCCTCCTTTAATTTCGTACTATACTGCTTAAACATCCATTAGTTGGAATCTAATTGTTGTGCCTGTAAGGTGCCCTCTGAAAAAAGCTATTAGTAGCTAATATAAATAACTACTATTACACATGCTATATTAGAAGAAAAGAGTATTAGTTTCATACAGTAAAACTGCATTTCATTTACTAAAATTATACTGTAATAATTCAAAGAGGTAAAGGGAGTGGAAAATAAAATTAGAAATAATAAAAAAATTATGACAAAAGATATGTTGATGTTTTGAAAATAAATGTATAATAAAAGGGGAAGAGAAAAAAAGAAACTCGGTTTCATAGGATGAAACACTTCTGATGTTTAGAAAAAAATAAAATGAGGTGAGTCGGTATGGCAAGTAATGATTTATTTTCGGTACGCTCTACTTTACAGGTGGGAGACAAAAGTTATAATTATTATTCACTAGCCGCTTTAGAAAAGAAAGGTTTTGTAAACGTTTCCAAGCTGCCTTTTTCGATTAAAGTGCTATTAGAGGCAGCGATCCGAAATTTTGACGGTAAAGGAACTACTGAGGAGCATATCAGACAGCTGGCAAATTGGACTGAGGGTGCCGGGGCTGGCAAAGAGGTAGCATTTACACCGGCGCGGATTGTTTTGCAGGATTTTACCGGGGTTCCGGCAGTTGTCGACCTTGCGGCAATGCGTAAAGCAATGGCTGATGTTGGTGGCGATCCTGAAAAAATTAATCCACTTGTGCCTGTGGACTTAGTAATTGACCATTCCGTAATGGTCGATAAGGCTGGCACAGAGGACTCGTTATCTTATAACATGAATCTGGAATTTTCACGCAATGAGGAGCGCTATAAGTTTCTCCGTTGGGCGCAGGATTCCTTTAAAAACTTCCGAGCAGTTCCGCCGGCAACAGGAATAATTCACCAGGTAAATCTAGAGTACTTAGCAAATGTTGTTCAAACAAAAGAGGTAAACGGAGAGCTGGAAGCCTATCCGGACAGCCTAGTTGGCACAGATTCGCATACTACAATGATTGATGGACTTGGCGTAGTTGGCTGGGGTGTTGGTGGTATCGAAGCAGAAGCGGGGATGCTTGGGCAGCCTTTATACTTTGTAACACCTGATGTTATCGGTTTTAAGCTTACAGGTCAGCTTCCAGAGGGAGCAACAGCAACGGATTTAGCTCTAACAGTTGTGGAAATGCTGCGAAAGAAAGGTGTAGTTGGTAAGTTTGTAGAGTTTTATGGTGATGGATTAAGCAACATTAGTCTTGCTGACCGGGCAACTGTAGCCAATATGGCACCGGAATATGGAGCTACAATGGGCTTTTTCCCTGTAGATGAGGAAACCCTTAATTACTTAAGACTAACAGGTCGAGATGACGAGTTGGTGAGCCTTGTCGAAGCATATTGTCAGGAGCAAGGATTATTCCGGATGGATGGCATGGCGGCTCCGGTCTTTACTGATATGATTGAACTGGATATGAGTACAGTAAAGCCAAGTCTAGCCGGACCGAAGCGCCCGCAAGACAGAATCGAACTATCGAGGATGAAAGAAGCTTGGAATCAAGCTATTATTACTCCTATCGAAAAGGGTGGATTAGGGCTTTCAGAAGAAGCAGTTAATAAAGAGGTGGAGGTTAACCATCCAAACGGTGAAAAAACCAAGCTTAAAACAGGGTCTGTGGTAATCGCGGCGATTACCAGCTGTACAAATACCTCTAACCCCAGTGTCATGCTAGGGGCAGGACTTGTAGCCAAAAAAGCCTTTGAACTAGGCTTGAAAAAACCGGACTATGTAAAAAGCTCGCTAACTCCCGGTTCAAGGGTAGTTACCGACTACCTGATTAATGCCGGTTTACTGGATTCTCTGAATAAATTAGGTTTTAACGTTGCCGGTTATGGTTGTGCTACTTGTATCGGCAATAGCGGTCCGTTAGCAGATGAAGTCAGCAAGGCAATTGAACAAAACGATCTGACTGTAGCTTCTGTACTCTCGGGTAATCGGAACTTTGAGGGGCGGGTACATGCACAGGTAAAAGCTAACTATTTAGCTTCACCACCTCTAGTTGTCGCATATGCCCTTGCCGGTACTGTGAATATTGATTTAGCCAATGATCCTATCGGCTTTGGATACAATAATCAGCCTGTTTATCTAAAGGATATTTGGCCATCGAATCAAGAGATTAAAGAGGCAATTCAAACAAGTATGAATCCGGAAATTTTCCGCAATCAGTACAATGGAGTCTTTACCGCAAATGAGGAGTGGAATAGGATTGCAGCACCAAAAGGTGTACTGTATGACTGGGATGAAAAATCAACTTATATTCAAAACCCGCCATTCTTTGAAGGTTTAAGTCCGGAGTTGGATGATATAAAAGAAATAAAAGGCGCGAAGGTTCTAGCCTTATTAGGGGATTCAGTAACTACTGACCATATCTCCCCAGCAGGGAATATTAAGAAGGCTAGCCCAGGTGGAGAATACTTGCTCGACAATGGTGTTCAGCAGGTAGACTTTAACTCTTATGGCTCCCGTCGTGGTAACCATGAGGTAATGATGAGAGGAACATTTGCCAATATTCGGATTCGTAATCAGATCGCTCCGGGAACTGAGGGAGGAGTAACTAAATACCTGCCAACAGATGAAGTAATGCCAATCTATGATGCGGCAATGAAGTATCAAGCAGAGGGAACTCCGTTGGTAGTTATCGCTGGTAAAGAATACGGAACGGGTAGCTCCCGAGACTGGGCGGCTAAGGGGACAAACTTGCTAGGGGTTAAGGCAGTAATCGTCGAGAGCTTCGAAAGAATTCATCGTAGCAACCTTGTTGGTATGGGAGTTTTACCATTACAGTTTGCTGAAGGCTTAAATTGGAAATCCTTAAATATTGATGGGACAGAGGTTTATGATATCCTCGGTATCAATAACGATATTAAGCCGGGTCAGAAGCTGACAGTTAAAGCAACACGTCAGGATGGCTCAAGCTTTGAATTCGAGACTATCGCTCGTCTGGACAGCGTTGTGGATGTGGAATACTACCGCAACGGCGGAATCTTGCAAACAGTATTACGTCAATTGCGTAAATAATTAATTGTACGGATAAAAAGGAAGGATCTAATCCTTCCTTTTTTATTTTAGGATATTGACGAAAACAGAAATTAGACATATTATAAAAATAGCAAACTTAATTAAATTAATTAACAAAGGGGAGAGGTACGTGGAATTAAGATACAATCCATTACTAAGGGATTGGACAATTGTGGCTGCAAACAGGCAGCACCGTCCACATCTGCCAAAGGATTTTTGTCCGTTTTGTCCGGGATCTGGTAAGGTTCCTGAGGAATATGTGGTGCACAAATATGAGAATGATTTCCCAGTTTTAATGTCTGACCCGCCGGAACCGGATCCCGTAGGCAGTTCGCTCTATTTAGCGAAGAAGTCCTTTGGGAAATGTGAGGTAATCCTTTACTCCCCCGATCATCATCAAACACTTCCGGAGTTAGCTGTTGAACATATTGAACAATTGATTGAGCTATGGACTGAGCGCTTTACAGAGTTAGCGAAAAACCCTCAGCACAAATATATTTTAATATTTGAAAACCGTGGCGAAGAGGTAGGGGTTACGATGCCCCATCCACATGGGCAGATTTATGCCTATTCCGTAATGCCCTTAAAGTTGCAGCGTGAAATTGAGAGCTGTGAGATACATTATCAGGAAACCGGCAAATGTCTGATTTGTGAGATGAATCAGCAAGAGCAAGATTTTGCCAATAGAATTATTATAGAAAACGAGCACTTTCTAGCATATATTCCCTATTTCACGGATTACCCCTATGGTGTTTTTATAGTTAGCAAGAGCCACAAAACAGCTATAACTGATTTTACCAAGCAGGAGAAAAGAAACTTGGCCAGCATCCTGAAGGATATTACTGGAGCAATGGATCAGCTGTTTGATAAGCTGTTTCCCTATATGATGGTTATTCACCAACGTCCGGTAAATGGCGAAGATGTGGAGGAGTATTATCATTTTCATATTGAATTCTATACACCACTTCGAGAGAAAAACAAACTAAAGTATTACGCTTCTTCAGAAATGGGAGCATGGGCCGCTGCTAACCCCCAAGCGGTAGAAGATACTGCTCCCCAACTGAAGGAGGCCTATCGGCGCTTTTTGCAGAAGGAGGGACGGGGTTAATCATGCAGAATAATGATGGAATAAATTATTTCCAATTAACTGAACGTTTTTCTGACATTTTTGATAGAGAAGATAGTAATTTACGCGTTTTTTTTGCTCCGGGAAGGGTTAATCTAATCGGTGAGCACACAGATTACAACGGCGGCTATGTTTTCCCTGCGGCACTTTCTTATGGCACCTGGGCATTTGCCAGCCCGAGAGAGGACGGCATCTTTCGTTTTGCCTCAACTAACTTCAGTGGATTAGTAGAGGTAGGCAAAGGGGAAATAGTTTATAAAAAAGAGGACGGCTGGGGGAATTATCCCAAGGGAGTATTGCAGCAGCTGAGCAGATACACTGAGCTAAAGGGAGCAGATATTTTGTTTCACGGTAACGTACCTAATCGTTCAGGGCTTTCCTCGTCAGCCTCAATTGAACTGGTGACCGCTCTTTCGATTACCACCTTAGCTAAACTGGAGCTTCCGATGCTGGAGCTGGTAAAGCTGGCGCAGCGTGCCGAAAACCAGTTTGTCGGGGTTAATTGCGGGATTATGGATCAATTTGCTTCGGGAATGGGTAGGAAAGATCATGCTATGCTTCTAAAAGCCGATACTTTTGTCTTTGAGTATGTTCCCATTCAGCTGGCTAACTATAGCCTAGTAATTACCAACACTAATAAGGAGCGGGGATTGACCGACTCGAAGTATAATGTAAGACGTCAGGAGTGCGAATCTGGTTTGGCGCTAATAAAGTCGCATTATCCAATGATCAGCTCGTTGGGGGATTTAAGCTATGCTGAGTGGCAGGAGATAAACAGCGTAGTCCAAAAGCATGATCAGGTAATCTATAACCGTCTTGAGCATGTGATAAGTGAGAACGAAAGAGTCTTATTGGCAAAGCATAGCTTGGAGAAAAATGATTTAGCGACCTTCGGTGAGCTGATGAAGCAATCCCATATTTCCTTGCGGGATTTATATGAAGTTACTGGCAAAGAGCTGGATTCCCTCTATAATATCGCGGCGGAATTTAAGGGTTGTCTGGGAACGCGGATGACTGGCGCAGGTTTTGGCGGTTGTACAGTCAGTTTGGTTGCTCAAGAGGACGTGCCGGACTTTAAAGAGCTAGTGAAGAAAAACTATTATGCAGAAACAGGCTTGGTTCCATCTTTTTATGTATGTGACATCGGTGACGGCGCGAAAGAAATTACCGAGGAGGCACCCTCCGAGCACAACGATCATATTTCAACATAGAAGCAGAACCGACGTAGTAGAAATATTTTTAAAGGAGGCAGAAAAAATGGCGATATTAGTAACTGGTGGTGCCGGATATATTGGCAGTCATACTGTTGCAGAATTGTTATACCATCGGGAAGAGGTTGTGATTATTGACAACCTGCAAAAGGGACATCAGGGAGCAGTTTTAGGGGGTACCTTTTACCAAGGTGATATTAGAGATTCTGAGCTATTGCGGAAGGTATTTGCTAAGCATGATATTGAAGCGGTAATCCATTTTGCTGCCAGCTCCTTGGTAGGGGAAAGTGTCAACAAGCCCTTGGAGTATTACCAAAATAATCTGCTTAATTCTCATACTTTAGTTACAGAGCTGCTTAAATATGATATAAAAAAAATCGTCTTCTCTTCTACGGCAGCAGTTTATGGTGATCCTGTTCGGGTACCGATTGTTGAAGAGGATCCAACAGAACCGGGCAACCCTTACGGAGAGACTAAGTTGGCGATGGAAAGAATGTTTCGGGCTTGTGATCGAGCCGAAGGGCTAAAGTCTGTATCACTACGGTATTTTAATGCAGCCGGAGCTCATCCGGAAGGGATTATTGGCGAAGACCACAGTCCTGAAAGTCATTTAATACCTCTAATTCTGGAGGTTGCTTTAGGGAAACGGGGGCATATTGAGATATTTGGTGATGATTATCCTACAAAGGATGGGACTTGTATTCGTGATTATATTCATGTTATGGATTTAGCCAAGGCACATTGGTTGGCACTAGAGCAGTTAAGAAGAACTAATCAGAGTTCAGTTTATAATTTAGGCAATGGCAATGGCTTTTCAGTCCGAGAGGTAATCGAGAAGGCTCGACTAGTTACAGAACACCCAATTCCAGAAAAAATCAGTATGAGAAGATCCGGCGATCCGGCTGTTCTGATTGCTTCTTCTGAAAAGGCTAAGCAGGATCTTGCTTGGACACCGCGATATCCCGACTTAGAGCAAATTATTGCCAGTGCCTGGAATTGGCATAAAAAAAATCCCGGTGGTTTTAAGAGGTGAAGTATGACAAATAAATATATTGGCAGTTTTAAATTAATGAAATCCTTAAATAAATCCTTAATTCTAAATGTTATAAGAACCTCCGAACCCATTTCCCGAGCAATGATTGCTAAGGAAACTAAGCTTACACCGCCTACGGTGACCAATCTTGTTGCAGAGCTATTGGCGGATAAGCTGGTAATTGAAAGTGAATTTGGCGAATCGACAGGCGGCAGGAAACCAATAATGCTGCAAATTAATGCTGAGGGATTTCAAGTAATCGGTATTGATGTAGGGAACAGCAGTATAAAAATGCTTGCAACTAATCTAAATGCCGATATTATTGATTCAGCGCAGCTTAATTTGCCGGATAAGACAACAGAAAAAAGCTTCTTGGAATTATTAGAAGCAAGTATCGAGACTTTTATTGCCAAAAATCAGCTAAAGAAATCGCAAATTATTGGCATCGGTATAGGGATGCATGGTTTAGTTGACTCAGAGAGAGGTGTGGCGGTTTTCGCCCCGAACTATCAGTTGAGAAATGTTCCTTTACGCGATTATTTAGAGGAAAAAATAAATTTGCCAGTTGAGGTCGAGAATGATGTTCGCGCTTTTGCCTTAGGGGAAAGCTGGTTTGGTGATGGCAAAGGTGTAGAGAACTTTGTTTGTATTAATGTCGGTAGCGGGGTAGGAACGGGGATATTTTTAAATAAAAGATTATATCGGGGAGCGAGCTTTGCCGCTGGAGAGTGGGGACATACCACAATTTCCTTAGATGGTCCTCCTTGTACCTGCGGTAACAATGGTTGTTTGCAAGCTTTTATTTCCAGTTCGGCAATAACTGCAGAGGCCCAAGAGCTAATAAAGAAGGGCAGAGCTACTTTGATATCTGAGCTGGTTAACGATCAATTAGAAACAATTACCAGTGAAGATGTTTACCGGGCGGCACTGCAAGGGGATGCGTTAGCCAAGGAGCTGTATGCCGGTGTCGGCAGGAACTTAGGAATTGGTCTAGCCAATATTATGAATACCCTAAATCCCAGCAAAATCATTATTGGCGGGAGTGTATCGCGGGCTGGAGACTTCTTTATGAGTGAACTAAAGGAAACAGTAAAAAAGCGCGCATTAATGACCGCGGTAGAAAGAACAGAAATTGCTATTAGCAAATTGGGTAATTATGCAGCAGCAATTGGGGCAGTTGCCTTGGTTCTTAGCAAGCTGTTTTTGCCGGATTTGACCGAGCAAAAATATTAGAAAAAATAATATTAATTAAGGGATGAGTTGAGAGATGACGGCATATTTAGAAGAGATTAAATACCACGGGGAAGCGGCTCTTCGGGCTGGAAATGAGTTATTAGAGCTGTTGCTTGTTCCCTCTTGGGGCAGTAATTTGATTTCGATTACCGTTAAGGAGCAGGGTTTAGAGCTTTTAAGAACACCGGGGAGTGCTGAGGAATATTATCACAGACCGATTTTGTACGGTATTCCTTTATTATTCCCGCCGAATAGAATAGATCGCGGGAAATTTACCTTTAATGGACGTGAGTATCAATTCCCGATAAATGAACCAGCTGAGGACCTGCACAACCATGGATTTGTTTACGATAAGGAGTGGAAGCTGAGAAATACAGCAATTATTGGTGAGCAGATTATTATTGAGACAGAATTTAATTCACGGCTTTTTCCGGAGTTAAAAAGCTATTTCTCTCATGATTTTCTAATGCAGCTATCCTATACTTTAACTAAAGGAAGGATAAATAAAGAGGTGGCGATCAAAAATCTAGGTCGTGAAGCTTTTCCGCTAGGCTTTGGCTTCCATACGAGCTTTGCTTTCCCGCTAAAAAGTGCCGATTCAGGCCAACAGGCGACTTTTAGGGCATCAGTAGTCAAGCGTTGGCAGTTGGATGAACGTAATCTTCCTACAAAGTCCTTTGATCAGATGTATGTAGAAGAACTGGTTGCTGGAACAGACTTGTCAGGCTGGACTTTAGATGATGCTTTTCTGGCTGACACAGCTTTGCACGGGAAGAATCAGGTTCAGATTAATCATTATCAGGAAGGATTAAAAATCGTTTATAGCTGCGACGATAATTTTAAGCATTGGGTGATCTATAACGGAGACGGCAAGCAGGGTTTTGTTTGTCCGGAACCTTATACTTGGATTACCAATGCGCCAAATTTGGATTTGCCGGCAGAGCGTACAGGTCTGCAGGTCTTAGAACCTAATCAGAAGATTTTCTTTAAGAGTGTCATCGACATTACAAAATTCGATTGATTAAAGAAAAATTTTGCTAACCCTACATCGACAGTAGGGTTATTCTTTTACCGCATTTTTTTGCGAAAACTATTATTGTACATACAAGTTTTTTATATGATATAATCTTTTTATTGACAAAATCTTTGAGGTGGAAAATGAAACAATCGCAGTTACCGAAATACCTTCAATTAAAGCAGGAGATATTATCATGGCTGAAATCCGAGCAGTTAAAACCCGGAGATCAAATGCCTTCAGAAAATGAGATAGCCGGTAAATTTCAGATGAGTCGGCAAACCGTCCGCCAGACTTTTGGCGAGCTGGAGCAGGAGGGCTGGCTGTACCGGATGCAGGGCAAGGGAACCTTTGTTTCCACTCCGAAAGTTAATAAGGGCTTAGAAAAAAACACGATCGGGATGATTACTACATCAATTACAGATTATATTTTTCCTCATATCGTAAAGGGTGCGGAAGCCGCATTACGGGAGCAGGGATTTAGTATGCTGCTTTCCAGTACAGACAACAACAAGGAAAAAGAGGGTGAGAGCCTTAAGACAATGATTGGGCAACCTTTGAGTGGTCTGATTATTGAACCAACAAAAAGCTCGCAGGGGAATCCCAATCTTAATTTCTATTTATCCTTAGAAAACAAGCAGATCCCTTATCTAATGATAAACGCCCGTTATCCGGAGATTGATTGCCCGACTATAACAGTTGAAGATGAAGCAGGTACTTTTTTAGGTACCGAGCATTTAATTCAGTATGGCCATAAACGGATAGCCGGATTTTTTAAGACTGATGACATGCAAGGAGTAAAACGCTTGCGAGGCTTCCTGCGCGCTCATCAGCATTATAAGCTAGCGCTTATGCCTAATGCCGTAGTGCAATATATTACAGAAGAGAAAAAGGTTAAGCCTTTTGATATTGCTTTAGCAATGCTCAAGCTTCCGATTAATGAAAGACCAACCGCGTTTGTTTGTTATAACGATGAACTAGCTGTTTCTCTGCTTGAAGCGATCAGACAGGCGGGATTAAGCGTCCCTGCAGACGTTTCTGTTGTCGGCTTCGATGATTCTTCATTGGCGACCGCAACAGAAGTAAAATTAACAACCCTTTCTCACCCCAAAGCAGAGATGGGCAAAAAAGCGGCGGAAATGCTTTTAAAAATGATTGAGAGCAAGAATAAAAAAGTCGAAGACGTGGTTTACACAACTGAATTAATTATTCGAGAGTCGACACGAAAAATTTAATAGACATCTTGTACGTACAAGTTTATAATGGTAGTATAAAATGTTTTTGTAAGGAGTGATTCCGGTGTTAGAACAGTTAAAGGAAGCTGTTTTGGAAGCCAACCTTGCTCTGCCTAAGCATCAATTGGTTACGTTTACATGGGGAAACGTTAGCGGAATTGATCGCGAAAATGAACTTGTCGTAATAAAGCCTAGTGGAGTGGCTTACGAAGAGTTAAGACTTAACGACTTGGTAGTGCTGGATTTATCCGGTAGGGTGGTTGAAGGAAAGCTTAAGCCTTCTTCAGATACACCAACTCACTTAGTGCTTTACAAAAATTTTCCGCATATAGGGGGAGTTGTACATACCCATTCACCTTTTGCCACCGGATTCGCCCAAGCTTGTCGAGGAATCCTGGCACTAGGTACTACTCATGCGGATTATTTTTATGGGGAAATACCTTGTACCCGACAAATGACAGAAGAAGAGATTAACGGAGCCTACGAGAAGGAGACGGGTAACCTAATCGTGGAAACGTTTGCGCAGCTTGACCCAAGGCAAATGTCCGCTGTCTTGGTTAGTTGTCATGGGCCTTTTGCTTGGGGGGAGACTCCGTCAAGCGCCGTTCATAATGCAGCGGTGCTGGAAGAGGTAGCAAAAATTGCTGCCGCAACCTTAAGCCTAAACCCTCTTAGTCAACCGATTTCTAAGACTCTGCTGGATCGCCATTTCTTACGGAAGCATGGCAAGAATGCCTATTATGGACAGTAAAATTTAGGATGGGAGGACTGGACTAAGTATGAAGAAGAGGTATGCTATTGGTATTGATTACGGAACGGAATCCGGTCGTGCAGTACTGGTTGACCTAACTGACGGAACAGAAGTGGCTGACCATGTGACCCCTTATCGCAATTCAGTAATTGACGAAAGGCTGCCTGGCTCTAATATACTCTTAGAGCACGATTGGGCATTGCAGGATCCCAATGATTACCTTGAAGTATTGGCTAGCTCTGTTCCGGCTGTACTACAGCTTTCGGGGATTAAACCTGAAGATGTGATTGGGGTAGGAATTGATTTCACTGCTTGCACAATGCTGCCGATTGATTCAGCTGGAGAACCTCTTTGTTTAAACCCACAGCTTAGAGATAATCCACACAGTTGGATAAAGCTCTGGAAGCACCACGCCGCGCAGCCGGAAGCCAACAAGTTGAACGAGATAGGGAAACAAAGGGGAGAGAGATTCCTTTCGAGGTATGGAGGGAAAATTTCCTCGGAATGGATGGTTCCAAAAATTTGGCAAATTCTAAATGAGGCTCCGGAGATTTATGACCTCACTGATCGTTTCGTCGAAGCGACAGATTGGGTTATTTTCCAGCTAACCGGTAATTTACTGCGAAATAGTTGTACAGCCGGTTACAAAGCCATTTGGCATAAACAAGACGGATATCCCGATAAAGCATTTTTTAAAGCGCTTGATCCACGAATGGAGGATTTAACTACTACGAAGCTACGCGGAGAGATTGTCTCTTTAGGTACAAAGGCTGGAGAGCTTAATGAGAAGACAGCAAAAATGCTTGGATTAGTACCAGGGACAACTGTTGCGGTTGGTAATGTTGATGCCCATGCGGCTGTTCCCGGGCTAGGAGTCGTTACTCCGGGGAAATTAGTAATGGTAATGGGAACCTCGATTTGTCATATGCTGCTGGGAACGGAAGAAAAGCTAGTAGAGGGAATTGCTGGAGTAGTTGAAGATGGAATTATTCCCGGATACTTAGGTTATGAGGCGGGGCAATCTGCGGTAGGAGATATCTTTGCTTGGTTTGTTGAGCATTCCGTACCGGAATACGCAATGAACGAAGCGGAAAAAGCCGGTTTAGATATTCATCAGTGGCTAGAAAAAGAGGCTGCCAAATATCGACCCGGAGAAAGCGGCTTGCTCGCTCTCGATTGGTGGAACGGCAATCGCTCGGTACTGGTTGATACTGATTTGACAGGACTTATTCTGGGAATGACTTTGTTAACTAAGCCGGAAGAGATTTATCGAGCTTTGTTGGAAGCGACTGCCTTTGGGACGCGTAAAATTGTTGATGCTTTTCATAATAATGGTGTAGAGGTTAATGAGCTTTATGCCTGTGGCGGCTTACCGCAGAAAAACAAGCTGTTGATGCAAATATATGCTGATGTTACCAATCGGGAAATCAAGGTTGCCGCATCTAAACAAACTCCCGCTCTTGGGGCGGCGATGTTCGCAGCGGTTGCCGCGGGAAGTGAAAGGGGCGGTTATGATTCAATTGTCGCTGCTGCTGAGAAGATGGCTCGTGTAAAAGAAGAAACCTTTAAACCGATTGCTGAAAACGTTGTGATTTACGAACGCTTATATCA
>Ga0209346_1001055_pt1 | contig 17636 bp, 15 predicted proteins | sample AutmiccommunBRH9_FD_187381 | JGI IMG/M metagenome (GOLD analysis project Ga0209346, IMG submission 187381) | Deep subsurface microbial communities from Mt. Terri, Switzerland - Autotrophic microbial communities BRH/9 (SPAdes) (version 2) | ecosystem: Environmental > Aquatic > Deep subsurface >...
CCCGAAACGGGTGGTCGACAGCTTTCCCTATCTGTTCCGGCGTCCGATCACCCCCGATGTCATCGGCATGGCCAGCGGCGAGGCAATGGCGACCCTCCGCCATCTGCAATATACCGGCCGGGCAACACTGGAAATGAAGAATGGCACAGCCTGGTACAGCGCCAGCTAGTCGTACCCGCCAAAACTATCTGGGAAATCGCTCAATCCGCCACTGTCTGCGCATCCGGCGGCGGTTTCACGACATCGCCGGTACAGTGCAGCGCATAGCCGCGCAGGAATATCGTCAGCGCGAACAGCGAAATGATCCCCGCCAGCCCGAACGGGGCCCCGGGCAGATAATATAAGGCTCCCGCAACCGTGAAAGCGGCAAATACCGCAGTGAACAACGGCGGCCCGACAACCGAGGCAATGCTCTGCAGGCTGGCCACCGCTCCCTGCAATTCGCCCTGCGTATCTTCCGAGACCGCCTGGCTCATCAAGCCGTTGATCGAGGGCTGGAACAGCCCCTGAAGCGCCCCTATCGGAATGGCGATGAAGATCAGCCAGCCCTGGTCCGGCCCGGCGATCACATAGACCACGGTGCTTGCCGCCATGCTCAGCGCGCCGATGATGATGGAATTGCGTTCGCCGATCCGCGGAATCAGCACCCGGATCAGCAGCCCCTGGACGATCGCGGCACCAATGCCGACACAGGCCAGCGCCAGCCCGACGGTCAGCGCGCTCCAGCCAAAGGCCTCCATCGCGTAGAAGGCAAAGACGATCGGATAGACCACATGCGCCGTCATCCAGACGGTCAGCGCGGCGGCATACCAGATGACGACCTTGTTCTGGCCATGCAGTCCCCTCAAGGCGACCAGGGCATTGGCCCGGGCCATGTCGAACCGGCGCCTTTTTTCCGGGGGCAGACTCTCCTTGAGCATGAAAAAGCCGAACAGGAGGTTGAGCGCCGCCAGAAATCCCGCGGCGAAAAAGGGAAGGCGGGTGCCATATTCGCCCAATATCCCGCCAAGCGCCGGCCCGAAGATGAACCCCAGGCCAAAGGCAGCCCCGATCAACCCGAAATTCTGCGCGCGTTTTTCCGGCGCGGTGATGTCGGCGATATAGGCATAGGCGGTACTGAAACTTGCGCCCATGATCCCGGCAATGACCCGCGCGACAAACAGCCAGAACAGGGTCGGCGCAAATCCCATCAGCACATAGGCGATGGCATAGCCGCCGAGCGCGCCGAGCAGTACCGGTCGTCGGCCGAAACGGTCGGACAGGTTTCCGACAATCGGTCCGAAGACAAATTGCATCGCGGCATAGGCAAAGGCCAGCCAGCCGGCATAGACCGCAGCCCCCGACAAGGAACCGCCGGTGATATCGGTGATCAGTTGCGGCAGCACGGGCATGATGATGCCAAAGCCCAGCATGTCGATCAGCACGACCAGGAAAACGAAGACCAGGGAGGACTTGCTCGCGGGAGCGGAATCGGATGGGGCCATGGGATTTTGCCCTACACGCCCGGCGAAAATAATGGGAAGCAATTATCGCGCAATTTTCATTGTCAGTTCACACCGCTTCACTTACACAATTGTCAATGACTGAAACACATCCCGAGCAGCCGCCGATCTGGAAATCGCGTTACAATCACCCCACGCAGTGGGACCAGTTCTATCCGCCGCTGTCGATGCCCGGAATGTTCTTCCGTTCGGCGGGCCGGCGCGGCGATGCCAATCTGCTCGACTTCATGGGCCGCAAATATAGCTATGCCGAAGTCGCCTCCGGCGTCGTCCGCGTCGCCAAAGGGCTCCAGGATCTGGGCATCGGCAAGGGCGACCGGGTCGGCCTGTTCCTGCCCAATGTCCCTCATTATGTCAGCGCTTATTATGGCGCGATGGCCATCGGCGCGACCGTCGTGAACTTCTCGCCGCTCTATACGGTAGAGGAACTCAACCACCAGGTGGAGGACAGCGGCACAAGAATCCTGTTCACCCTCTCCGCCACCGCCCTGTTCCCGGCCGCCTATCAGGTGCTGGAAGAATCGAGCCTCGAACGACTCGTGGTTGGCAGCGTTGCTGGTGCGCTGCCGGCGGGAAAGGCGCTTCTCTACTCGCTGTTCCGACGCAAGGAAAACAGCCCGCAGCCCGAGGATGACCGGATCACGCCCTTCTCGGAACTGATCAACAACGACGGCAATTACAAGGCCCCCAATATCCGGCCCGACAGGGATATCGCGCTATTGCAATATACCGGCGGTACTACCGGCACGCCCAAGGGTGCGATGTGCAGCCACCAGAATCTGACCGCCAACGCCCGCCAGATCAACAGTATCGATCCCTATATCGACGAGGTCGACCGGCTGATGGGCGTGTTGCCCTTCTTCCATGTCTTCGCCAACAGCGCCGTGCTCAACCGCACCGTTGAACGGGGCGGCGAGATTGTCATGCTGCCGCGCTTCGATGCGAAGCAGACACTGAAGGCGATCACCCGCACAAAGATCACCGCCATGCCCGGGGTGCCCACCATGTACCAGGCCCTGCTCGACCATCCCGATATCGACAAGACCAATTTTTCCTCGCTCAAGGTCTGCGTCTCGGGCGGCGCGCCCTTGCCGATGGAACTGAAGAAGAGATTCGAGGCAAAGACCGGCGCCAAACTGGTGGAAGGCTATGGCCTGACCGAAAGCTGCGGCGTCGTCAGCGCCAATCCCTATGAAGGCCTGAACAAGGCCGGCACGATTGGTCAGCCGGTACCGGGAACCGTCGTCAAGCTGGTCGACAAGGGCGATCCGACAAAAGCGGCTCCTGACGGCCACCCGGGGGAACTCGTGTTCTCCGGTCCGCAGGTGATGCAGGGCTACTGGAACCTGCCGCAGGAAGACGAAACGGTTTTCGTCGGCGGATTCCTGCGCACCGGCGACGTCGCGACGATCGACGAGGACGGCTATATCAAGATCGTCGACCGGCTGAAGGACATGATCGCTGTTGGCGGTTTCAAGGTCTTCCCGAGCCAGGTCGAGGAAGTGCTCTACAGGCATGATGCGGTCAAGGAAGCGCTGGTGATCGGCGTCCCCGATGCCTATCGCGGAGAAAGCCCCAAGGCCTATGTGGCGCTGCAGCCGGATGCGACCGTCACTGGCGAGGAACTGAAAAGCTGGCTGAACCCGCAACTCGGCAAGCATGAACGGGTGGTGGACGTCGTGGTTCGTGACAGTCTGCCGAAAACCATGATCGGAAAGCTGGATCGCAAGGCCTTGCGGGAAGAGGAACTGGATTAGGACTCACGTTCCCTGATTCTGACTATCCTGCTCTGGATTGTCGGTCTCGCTGCTGGCTGGCGAGCCCTTCCTCAGATCGGGCGGCCTGGTTCTTGACCGCGTAGAGCCGTTTGTCGGCGGCTTCCAGCAGACTACCGGCAGTCGTTGCGTCCTTGGGCCAGATGGCCGTGCCGATACTTGCCTGTACACGAATGACATGATCCTGAATCACGCAGGGGGCGACCAGGGCGGCCAGCATATGGTCTGCACAGGCCGTACCGGATATGGCAGAATCCGGCGACAGAAGAACCGCGAATTCATCGCCGCCCATCCGGGCGACGATGCCATTGCTGCCGCAGGCCTGCTTGAGGCGTCCGGCCACTTCCACCAGCAATTGATCGCCGACGGCATGACCGAACCGGTCATTGATCGGCTTGAACTCGTCCAGATCGACCAATGCGACGGTGAATGTGCGCTCGTCATTCTGACCTGCAATCTGGCGCTCAAGATGTTCGGCCAATACCCGCCGATTGAACAGTCCGGTCAATGGATCGGTATGCGCCAGCTTGCGCATTTCATGCTGCAGGACGAGCAGGCGGATGAACTGGTCATTCTGCCGGGTAATCAGCCGGTAGAGAAAGGTGGTTACCATGATCAGGCTGGCTGCCGCCGACCAGCCCACCGGATCGCCCGACAATAGCAGGATGATGGTCATCGGCACGATCCCGATGATGATGTTGAGAATCGCTGCCAGCCGGATGGTGGCGAGCGTATAGATGGTCGTCAGCGAACCCATGGCCAGCGTGAACGGGTAGAACAGCTCCATATGGTCCGGAGCGTTGACGAAGCTCAGTACGCCCCAGATACTGACCAGAACGCAGATACTGGCTGAAAAGAAGGTCGCTTCGCCAATGAATTTGCGAGCGAGATCCGGGCTGCCTGACGCATTGCGGTCCTTGATCAGCGAAATATAGCCGATCAGGCAGCAGCCCGCCATCGCCAGCGGAATACCATAGCGAATCCAGGGTTCCGCGCCAACGCTGGACGCATAGAGCACGAAGGGGATGGTCAGGAACATTGCCAAAAACAGCGCCCGGGACTGGTTTTGCAGCCGTGTCGCGCTCAATATCGCGAATTCGTCCCGGACATTTATCGGGATCGGCGGGATCAGCCTTTGCAGGAAGGGTCGGATAGCGGACTGCATTGAAGGTAATTAGCAATCAATGGTAAACGCTGCGTTAAGCCTCCTGTCCCTTGCTGCAGGCGGCCGGCAGCCGATCCTACTGGCTGCCTTTACCCCAATTTAACCATGATCGGATTATGCATTCGGCTCTGAAATCCAGATCAGGAGCCATCATGTCCTTTGAAAATGCCCGGTCCATTGTCCCGCCACAGAATGGTGCCGGGAATAGTCCGAAGCACGGTGCCGCCCATCCCAGCCTGCCGCAGGATGACAGTGTCGAACAACGCGCGCAGCGCCTGGCCCAGATCAATGCCACTTCCACCGTCTATCAGTGGACCAGCGACGTCCCGGCCCTGCCGGGCGTGCCGCTGGCCACGCAGGTGCCCGGCGATGATCAGCCGTCGATCGAATGGTGGTGCAATGTGCTCGAAGTGGGCATGGGAATCCTGGAAAATATCGCCGCAGTCCGGCTGCACCCGATATTTGCCGGTCTCGACATGGCGGCGCAGCAAATTGTCAGTGATGCCCTGGCGGATGGGGAAGAACTGAAATCCGCGGTGCAGGCATTGCGCGAAAGGCATCGCGTCGACCGGGCCGGGCCGGGTCTCGAAAGCAGCATCGAACAAGCCGTCGAAGGGGCGGACATCGAGACGCTGAAGGCGCATGACAGCGCCCTGCGCGAGCTGGTTGCGGTGATCCTTGATGTTCTGAAGGCGGAGGAGGCAGGCGATACCCGCTCGATCGAGGCCTATCGCGATCTCTACCAGACCCTGCCGGTTCCGGGAATCGCCTATACCTTCCCGGATGACGAACAGTTCGCCCGGCTACGCGTTGCCGGGCCCAACCCGATGCTGATCCGGGGCATCGACAGAATTCCGGAAAAATTTGCCTTTAGCTCGGCTCAATATTCAGCCGCAACGGGCGGCGACACTCTTGCCGAAGCGCTCGCCGAGGGGCGGGTTTACCTGTGTGATTACAAGGATCTGGAAGTGCTTGTTGCCGGTGTATGGAAAGGCCGGGCCAAATATGTATATTGTCCGATGGCGCTCTTTGCCGTGCCTCCCGGCGGATCCTCGATCAAGCCCGTTGCGATCCAGTGCGGACAGGATGCCAGCCAATATCCGGTGATGATCCCGACCGTTTCCTCATCCGAAAAATGGGGCTGGGAAATGGCAAAATTTGTCGTTCAGGTCGCCGACTGCAATTATCACGAACTGTTTGTCCATCTCGCCGGCACCCATCTGGTCAGCGAGGCCATTGCCGTTGCAACCCGCCGCAATCTCGCTGAAATCCATCCGCTCTGGTCGCTGCTGGTGCCCCATTTCGAAGGCACCTTGTTCATCAACAATCTCGCCGTGGAGACATTGATCAACAAGGGTGGCCCGATCGACCATTTCTTCGGCGGTACCATCAGATCGAGCCAACTTGCCGCGGTCGAGGCGCGCCTCGCGTTCGATTTTTACCGGAAAATGCCGCCGGTTGACTTTGCCGAGCGAAAAATTGCCGAATCCGGTAGACTTTCGGACTATCCCTACCGAGACGACGCGTTGCTGGTCTGGGCCGCGATCCACGACTGGACCGAGCAATACGTCAATATCTATTATGCCGACGACAATGCCGTGACCGGCGATCGCGAACTGGCGCAATGGGCGGCATCCATAGCATCGGAAGGGCATATCGTGGGGTTCAGGCCGATCACTGGCCGCGCCCAGTTGATCGACGTCTGCACGATGATCATCTTCACCGCCAGCGCTCAGCATGCGGCGGTCAATTTCCCGCAGCGCACGATCATGACCTTTGCGCCGGCGGTGACCGGAGCAGGCTGGACCGCCGCACCGACCGAACAAAAGGGCCACAGCAAGGACGAGTGGCTGGGCTATCTGCCGCCTATGTCGCTGGGATTGCTGCAATTATCCTCGCTGGAACTGCTCGGCTCGGTCTATTATCGTCCGCTTGGCGATTATCGCACCAATCACTTTCCCTATGACAGCTGGTTCCGGGATCCGGTGATTACCGGCGATGAAGGCCCGCTGGCCCGCTTCCAGGCCGGGTTGCGAGCGGTGGAATCACGGATCATCGCGCGTAACCAGCGCCGCATGCATCCCTATGTCTATTTGCAGCCGAGCCAGATCCCGACCAGTACCAATATTTAGTGACGCCGCCGATCAGTCCGGACTGCGCGCCGCCAATATCCGCTTGTTGCGCGCCTCGACCGCTCGGAAAGCCGTGAACACGCCAAGATTCGGATCGGTCATGCCGCTCTGGCCCAGATTTTCCAGCTGCTCGTAAAACCAGTAGATCACGGCAAATCCGGCAACCGCCTTGATCATATGGTACCGCATCAGAAAACCCAGCCATGCGGGCAGCAGGCGAAGCTTGTCCTCGTACCGCGGCAATGCTTCCAGGCCTTCCAGCAATTGCTTCGGTGCATCAGTCATCACGCACATCGGGCGCCCGAGGCCAATCAGGTCGGCGGCCCCGCTGGAAAGCGCGACTTCCATTGCCGATCGCGTGCGAAAGCCGCCGGTCACCATCAGCGGTACCGTTACCGCTTCCTGCATCGCCTTGGCGAAATCGACAAAATAGGCTTCCCGCGCCTTGGTCGACGGGGCGACATTCTGCTCCTCCTTCTCCTCAAGCCCGTCCGATCCCATTAGCGCCGGCTGTTCATAGGTGCCGCCGGATATTTCGACCAGATCGACGCTGGCCTCCTCGAGCCACTGGACGACCTGCAGGCTGTCCTCGAAATTGAACCCGCCCTTCTGGAAATCGGCACTGTTCAGCTTGACCGAAATCGGAAAATCGGGACCGACTGCGGCCCGGGTCTTGGCGACCACGGCAAGCAGAAAGCGGGCCCGGTTTTCGAGGCTGCCGCCATATTTGTCGTCGCGCTGGTTGGCTCTCGGACTGAGAAAGCTACTCAGCAGATACCCATGGGCAGCATGGATCTGCACGCCGGTAAAACTGGCCGCCTGACAGGTCTTGGCCGCCAGGGCAAAGCCGTCGACCAGTTCCTCGATCTCGCCAATGGTCAGCGCCACCGGTTCGCCAAACTGGCCGCCAGGCAGGCCGAGCTTGACCGCCGACGGAGCCTTGGGATGGGGATTGACGTTGCTCTGCGTCTGCCGCCCGGCATGGCTTATCTGGGCCCAGAAATGATTGCCGTTGCGAGTGGCGGCTCGCGCCCAGCTGGTCAGCGCGGCCATCATGGCTTCGTCTGCCTTGTGATCTATCACCACATTGCCGGGGCGTTCGAGATGCTTCCGGTCGATCTGGATATTGCCGCTCAGCAGCATCCCCGCGCCACCATCGGACCAGAGTCCGTACAGGCGATCCAGTTCCGCCGTGGGCAAGCCGTCGGGGGTCGCCATGCCTTCGGTCATCGCGGCCTTGGCGATCCGGTTGGGCAGGGCGGCGCCGCAGGGAAGGGTCAACGGATCGCCAAGGGAGATGGTCATGGAAAAGCCCCGAATTTCAATTTCGAATAAAAAGCGATTCTGTCGCAAATTGCAATTTATGGCAAGCGGAAGCGCATTTTTCCGATATAAATTGCCAGACAACCCTTTATTTGGCTTTTCCGATAAATAGGGTATAGTGGTCGTCTGATCGCACGGGGGCAAACGTCCGGCGATCGTTGGAGATGATATTCTGAGGGGAATGAAAATGGTTGCAACAGCATCTCGAAAATCAGTTGGCAAACATCACGGTCGTCAGGACGTACAGCAGAACGGGATCCGCTGGGACAAGAAAATGAGCAACAATTGTGCGGCTGCGTTGCTGGCTTATACCATGATGCAGATTTTTTTCGTGCTCGGCTTCATTGAAACCCGGGGCATGTCGATCGCCCCCTATTTCGGTTTGATTCTTCTGGTTGCCGTGATCATTCCCTTTTGCCGCAATTTTGAAAAACGCTGGAGAACAATGGGCCATAGCGGCCTGTCCGAACAGAGCCTCGCGGCAAAATTCCGGGTCGACCAGATATTGCTCTGGGCCTTGGCTATCGGGCTGCCCTTTGTATTTGTCGGAGTTATCAAGATCGTCGCGGCAGTCGCCTGAAAGGCGGCCATCCTTTCTTCCTGAAATGACACCCGATCGTTGACCTTGCCGGGTACCGCACCTATGTCCGGCGCATGCTGAAACCTTCCGAAGCGCAGGATCGCGCCGACGCCCTCATATCCCAAGCCAAAAAGGCCGGCGCCGATGCCGCCGACGCCATCTATGTCTGCGATGCCGCAACCCAGGTGCAGATGCGCCTCGGCAATCTCGAGGACGTCGAGCGTTCGGAAGGCGAGGAAATCGGCCTCAGGGTTTTCGTCGGCAAGCGCTCGGCCACCGTCTCCTCTTCGGACATGGACCCGCAAATATTGTCCGCTCTCGTGGGGCGCGCGCTCGACATGGCCCGTGAAGCGCCCGAAGACCAATATGCCGGCCTCGCGCCGGAAGAACTGCTTCTGAAAACTGAGCCCCACCCGATCGAAGCGGACGACGGCCGGAATCCGGATCCGGAACTGCTGCGCGAGATGGCGCTGAAGGCCGAGGATGCAGCGCGATCAGTCAAGGGCGTCGCCAACAGCGAGGGCGGCGGCGCGAGCGCCGGCCGCTCCATCGTAGCCCTGGCCACCAGCCACGGCTTTTCCGGAGCCTATTCCACCAGCGGCTACAGCGTGTCCGCGAGTGTCATCGCCGGCGAGGGTGGCGGCATGGAGCGCGACTATGCCTATGACAGCGTGCGCTTTCTGGAGGACTTGGAATCGCCCGAGAATATTGGCCGTGAAGCGGGAGAGCGCGCCGTCTCCCGGCTCAATCCGGTTTCCTTCAAATCGGGTGCCATGCCCGTGGTTTACGATCCCCGTGTCGGCAACAGCCTGCTCGGCCATCTAGTCGGCGCCATTTCCGGCAGCGCGATCGCCCGCAAGACCAGTTTCCTGCTCGACGCGCTGGACACCGAGATATTCGACAGCGCCATCACCGTCATCGACTGCCCGCACCGAAAGCGCGGCCTCCGGTCCAAGGCATTTGACGGCGAAGGTCTGCCGACCACCAAGACCAGATTGATCGACAATGGCCGGCTGACCCAGTGGATCATGGAAAGCGCTTCGGCTCGCCAGTTGGGGCTGCAGCCCACCGGCCACGCCTCGCGCGGCGTCGGCGGAGCGCCCGGCGTCAGCGTGACCAACCTGCACATGGGCAACGGAACAATCAGCAAGACGGATCTGATCGGCAATGTCAGGCATGGCGTTTATATTACCGAGCTGATCGGCATGGGCGTCAATCCGGTTACCGGTGACTACAGCCGGGGTGCCAGCGGCTTCCTGATTACCGACGGAGTGATCGGGGCGCCGGTTTCGGAAATTACCATTGCCGGCAATCTGAAGGACATGTTCCGCAGTCTCGTCGCCGCCGATGATCTGGAATATCGCTACAGCGTCAACGTGCCGACATTGCGCACCGACAGCATGACGGTCGCAGGTGGTGAACAAATCCGTTAGTGGCGAGTTCGTCGAACAACGCCTAGCCGACTGTAAGCGTTCCGTCCCATGGCGGGACCAACGGAGAAACTCTTGGTTAATATCGATCTTGACCGCGTTATTGCGATTGCCGAAGCTGGCGGGGCGCTGGCCATGCGCCACTGGACACTGGGCAGGAAGGAAGCCAATATCTGGGAAAAGTCGCCCGGACAGATCGTCAGCGATGCCGATCTGGCGGTGGACCGCTTCTTGCGCGGCGAACTGGAAAAACTGGTGCCTGCCGCCGGCTGGCTGTCCGAAGAAACCCATATCGATCATAGCGGCGCCGGAGACGAACTGACCTGGGTTGTCGATCCGATCGACGGCACAAAGGATTATGTGGCGGGCAAGACCGGTTGGTGTGTGTCCGTGGCCCTGGTGCAGAACGAGTCACCGGTTTTCGGGGTGCTGGTTGCTCCGGCCATGCACGAAACCTGGGTGGGCAGGGCAGGCCAGTCTGCCACGGTCAACGGCAGAGCCCTCGTCGCTACCCAAAGGCAGCGATATGAAGGGTGCCGGATCCCGACGGAAAGCCTGCCGCCGGAAATGAAGCTTACGGCCGTGCCCAAGCCGAACAGCATTGCCCTCAGGATGGCGATGGTGGCAGATGACCGGGCCGATGTCGTCGCATCCACGCGCTGGGGTCATGAATGGGATATCGCTGCCGCCCATGTCATTGCGGCCGAAGCGGGGGCCAGTGTGACCAATGCGCTGGGGGAAACGTTGGTCTATAACGGTACCCACGGCAAGGCCCTCGGCGTGCTCTGCTGCTCGCCCAATCTATATGACGAGGCGGTGCAGCGGATCGGCAAATATGTCAACGAAAACGGCGCCAGCCACTAGGCGATCAAGCCGTACGCTCTCTGGTCCACAATCCCTGGCGGCTGCGCCGTGCCGGGTTGATCAGCGCCTGTCCAAAGGCTTTCACGATCCATCCCAATTTCTGGCTCTTGCTCGTGTAGATTCGCTCCTCCAGCGAAGCTCCGTTGCTTTGGCGGATCGCCCGGGCAATATCACCATAAATTCCCGCAGCGGCCAGCACCGCCCAGCGTGACCGGAACGGCAGGCTTGATGCGCCTACCCGCGCCGATGCTTCATATTCTTCGGCCAGATCACAGAGCCGGTTGACCAGTATGACCAGCACCTCCCGGTGGACCGGATCGAGCATCTGATCGGGATCGATGCCCGCGTCGGCGAGCCATGCTTGCGGCAGGTAGCATCGTCCTGCCTGAGCATCCTCGGCCACGTCGCGGGCCACATTGGCAAGCTGGAACGCCAGTCCGAGATCACAGGCGCGGTCCAGCACGTCGTGATCACGAGCCGAAACCCCCATCACGATCGCCATCATGCAGCCAACCGCGCCCGCGACATGATAGCAATATTGCAGCAGGTCATCTTCCGTTTCGGGGCGCCATCCGCGGGCATCGAGAGCAAAGCCGTCGATCATGTCATCCGCCAGTTTCCTGGGAATATGGCATTCCTGCGCGACCACCCCAAAGGCATCGAAGGGCGGGTTGCCGGTCTGCTCGCCGCCATGCGCGCGCGCGGTCATCATCCGCATCGCCGCGATGGTCTTTTCCGGATTGGCAATCGCCGACATGCCCTGTCCGTGATCCTGCCCATCAGCCAGATCGTCGCAGGTGCGGCACCAGTAATATAGCAGCCACGCCCGTTCCCGCGTCTGGCGGCCGAACAGCTTCGAGGCCCGGGAGAAGGATTTTGACCCCCGTATGATGCTGGTTCGCGCGTGAAGAACGAGATTGATGCGATTCATGATACCGCCGACTGGATATCCGCTGGTCCTGAGCCTGTCGAACGACAGCGACTGCTCACCAGATGCGTTCTTAAAGGAACAGGACAGGCAATCACCCCATATCCTCCAACATCAGTTCTGCCGTCGCCTTGGCGCTGCCCACGACGCCTGGAATCCCGGCCCCCGGATGGGTGCCTGCTCCGACGAAATAGAGATTGTTGATGATATCGTCCCGGTTGTGCACCCGGAACCATGCGCTTTGCGTCAGCAGCGGCTCGAGACTGAATGCGCTGCCCAGATGCGCGTTCAGGTCGCTGCCAAAATCCTGGGGCGTATAGTGAAAGCTGGTGACAATCCGGCTATGGATGTCAGGAATCAGCCGGTGGCCGATTTCATCAAGTATCCGCTTCTTGTAGATCGGACCCATTTCCTCCCAGTCGATCGGCAGCTTGCCTTGATGGGGCACCGGTGCCAGCACGTAGAAGGTGCTATGGCCCTCGGGTGCCATTTCCGGGTCGGTGACCGTCGGATGGTGCAGATAGAGAGAAAAGTCGCTGGGCAGCACGCCATTGTCGTAAATATCCTCCAGCAGACCCTTGTAGCGCGGGCCGAACAGGATCATGTGGTGCGGAATGCCGGGCCAGCTACCCTTCAGGCCGAAATGGACAACGAACAGCGACGGTGAAAATTTTTTCTTCAGCAGCTTGCTGCTCACCGTTTCGCTGCGATGCTTGTGGCCGAGCAGATCACGATAGCTGTGCACCACATCGGCATTGGAGGCGACCGCATCGAACTTCTCGCTCCAGCCGGACTTGCAGGTGACGCCAGAGGCCCGGTCGCCGATAGTGTTGATCTTGGTCACCGGATCGTTCAGCCGGATCACCCCGCCAAGCCTTTCAAAATGCTTGACCATCGCCGCCACCAGCATATTGGTTCCGCCCTTGGCAAACCAGACTCCGCCGAGCCGTTCCAGCTTGTGAATCAGACCATAGATGGCGCTGGTCTTCATCGGGTTGCCGCCGACCAGCAGCGACTGAAAAGAAAGAAATTCGCGCAATTTCTCGTTCTTCACAAAGCTTGATACCTTGGCGTAGACCGAACGATAGGCTTCATATTTCATCAGTGCCGGGGCCGCCTTGATCATTGACTTGAAATCGAGAAACGCCTTGGTGCCAAGCTTGACATAGCCCTCCTCGTACAACCCGCCGCTATATTCGAGGAATCTCTTGTAGCCCTCGACATCATCGGGCTCGATTGCCGCGATATTGGCGTAGAGTTCCTGCGGATCGTTGACATAATCGAAATTGGTGCCGTCAGGCCAGTTGAGCCGGTAGAACGGCGACACCGGCATCAGTTCGATGTCTTTTGCCATGTCGTGGCCGGTCAGTTCCCATAGCTGCGACAGGCAATCCGGGTCGGTAATGACGGTCGGCCCGCCGTCGAAGATAAAGCCCTCCTTTTCCCAGTAATAGGCGCGGCCGCCCGGCTTGTCGCGGCTCTCCAATATCGTCGTCTGGATGCCGGCCGATTGCAGGCGGATGGCGAGCGCCAGGCCGCCGAAGCCGGAACCGATCACCGCCGCTTTCTTGAACAGTTCACTCTGGAATTTTTGGGGATCACTCATGGGACAATCATACTCATTTATATTTCAGCAAAAGCGGGATGGCGCGGGAAATGGGAATGGGCGGTTTGCCGGTCAGCAGATTGATCTGGTCCATCCGGGTGGACTTTCCCGCATAGAAGCGGGCGAGAAGTTTTTCGTCCTTGCTATAGGTATGTTCCAGCGTCCTGTATCGTTGGTGCGGGTCTGTACCGAGAAAAAGGAATGCGCAAAGCATACGATAAAATTTTCCGCTCTTCCAATGTTTCTCAGCCAGATTGCGCAGCATCTTGTCCAGTGTGTCCTGGGTGATCACGGGCATTTCGGCAATCAGGATCGCGGTTTTGACCGCCATCGGTAGCGAGTAGCTGGTGATCGGCTGGATCAGCGCTGCCCTTGCCCCAGCCCGCGCGTCGACGCCCTTGTTGGCCTGCCAGAAAGCCTCGAAATCGCCGCCATAGATGACCGGCAGCTGGCCTTTTTCTTCGCTCAGCACCGCCTCGATGTTCCAGCCCTGTTCGGCAGCATAGTCAGCGATGAGGCCGTGGGATATTACGCTGTCGAGGTCAGCCGTATCCGCATAATAGGTGTCCTCAACGAAAATTTCGGTGGCACCGAACGGCAGGCAATAGACAAACCGGTAGCCGTCTATCTGTTCGACCGTGGCATCCATGATGACCGGACGCTCCAGCCCGTGCGGCTCTTTCAGCTTGAGCATCTGGCCGCAAAATTTCTGCCAGCCGATATCCAGCGCGGTCACGTCTCCGCCGCCGCGCACATCCAGCACCGCCCGCGCAGCGATCTCGGAACCGTCCGCCAGTTCGACCAGTTCCTCTTTGACCTTTCTCGCCTTCTGCCCGGCTTTCAGAGCGGCGAGCGGCAGCCGCTCGCGCAATTCCCGGTCAAGATTTTTGGATTCAATCGAGAAATATTCGTTGCGCAGGCGACGACTGTATTTGGGAAAATGCACGTCATAACTGTCCCACCGCCGCGAGATTAGCGGCTCGACCAGCCAGCGGTGCTCCGGTTCGATATCGCTCTCGAAAAAGGACCAGATATGATTGCCACCGAAATGATCCTCTGCCTCGATCAAGGCAATGTCCAGGTCGGGCCGCAATTTTGCAAGTGCCAGCGCGACCAGGCCCCCGGCCAGTCCGCCGCCAGCGATAGCCAGATCATACTGGTTTGAAGGACGGGATGGCTTCGGCATCGCCATGCCTTAGCCGATGGCGAGGGCAGGGGAAAGCCTGTCTGAAAGTATGTAGAGGGTTCCTGCATTACCGCTTGCTCCCCGGCGATCCGCACCATATTCCCCGGCCATGGAATATGTTCCCGCCATCCTATTGTCTGCGCTCGCCATGACCGGGATCGTCGGCGGACGCTATCTGCTGAGCAGCGGTTTTTTTGCCTGGCTGACCAACCGGGTGCGGCCGGGCCAATATGACCGGCTGAAACCGCAGATGAAGCGCGAAGTCCGTTGGTCGCTCCTGTCGGCCGCGATCTACGGCATTCCCGCCGGAATTGTGGCCTGGGGCTGGCAGAATGCCGGCTGGACAAAAATCTACACCGACCCGGTCCAATATCCCTGGTGGTATCTGCCCTTGTCGCTGTTCCTCTATCTTTTCCTGCATGATACATGGTTCTACTGGACCCATCGGCTGTTTCACCGGCCGCAATGGTTCCGGGTCGCGCATGCCGTCCACCATGACAGCCGGCCGCCAACGGCCTGGGCAGCGATGAGCTTTCATCCGGTCGAGGCGATCAGCGGTGCCGTCGTCATTCCGGCTCTGGTCATCGCAGTCCCGATTCATGTCGGCGTTTTGGGGCTGGTATTGCTGGTGATGACGGTTATGGGCGTTTCCAACCACATGGGGTGGGAGATGTTCCCGCGCTGGCTTGTTCAGGGCAGGTTAGGCCGTTGGCTCATAACGGCGACCCATCATGAAAAGCATCATGAATCATACAGGGGGAATTATGGCTTGTACTTTCGCTTTTGGGACCGGTTTTGCGGCACGGATATCGGGCTTGCGGATATTGGGCGCGGCTTCGGTGCTGCTGCTGGGCGCAAGCGCGTCCGCGAGTGAAGCGCCGGTGGCGGTCGCCCCGGCGGTCTCGGCCTCGATTGATCTGGCCATTACCGGCTTGCGTTCCGACAAGGGTGATGTGCTGGTCTGCCTGAGCGCCAGCCCTCGCCATTTCCCGGATTGCACCAAGGACGCGAAAGCCCGCAAGCTGAAAATATCCGCGGTACGGGCCGGCTCCATCCACATTGAAGGCGTCAGGCCTGGTACCTATGCCGTGGCGCTGGTCCATGACGAAAATGCCAATGGGAAAATGGACCTGCGGCTGTTCCTGCCGCGCGAAGGCTTTGGTTTCTCCCGCAATCCGAGAATCGGAATGGGGCCGCCCAAGTTCCAGGCGGCGCAATTCACCGTTGGAGTCGATAATGAACAATATACTGTGCACATGAAATATATCCTGTAGGCAGCGAGAGTCGGCGCTGCCTCAGCAGGCTTGTTGACGGGTATTTCGTGAATCAGGCACCAGGCCCGGTTCCGCGACGGAACCGAACCGCATGCCGGGCGTTCCATCAATGCCAATCAAATGGGGAATCCTCTTGAAAAATCCGAAAATAATCCGTCGTTCCGCTACTGTCGCCTTCGGCCTCCTCTTGTCACCGCCGCTTCTGGCCCAGCAAGTCGCGCCGCCCGTCGAGCCATCATCAGTGTTCGACGGCGATTATCTCACGGTCGGTGGTGGCATTGCGGTGGGCCCGAGTTACGAAGGGTCGGACGATTACACGGTTTCACCCTTGCCGGTGGTGCTTGGCAGCATCGGCGGCGTGGATTTTCAACCCCGCGGACCCGGTATTGCTTTTGACTTCATTCCCGACCGGAAAGACGCCAAGGTCGATTTCATTCTCGGACCAGTCGTGCGTGCGCGCTTTGATCGCCAAAATTCAATAAAGGACCCTGTCGTTCGCTCCCTCGGCAAGCTTGATTTTGCTCTGGAGGTCGGTCCATTCGCCGGCCTCCAGGTCAACCGGGTACTCAATCCCTATGATTCGCTGACTGCACAGATCGATGTGCGCTGGGATGTCGCCGGTGCGCATGACGGAATGGTCATCTACCCCAGCCTGACCTATTTTACGCCACTCAGCCGCAGCGTCGTCACCAGCCTCGCGGTCAGCGCCGAACATGTTGATAACGATTATGCCGACTATTATTTCAGCATTTCGCCCGCCGGATCCGCGGCCAGCGGCCTGCCGACCTTTACTGCTGGCAGCGGCTGGAAAAACGTCGGGGTGACGTCGCTGACCGCACTCGATCTGGACGGCGACGTCACCAACGGCGGCTTCAGCCTGATTTTCCTAGGCAGCTATTCCAGGATGCTCGGTGATCCAAAGCGATCCCCGATCACATCAGTCCGCGGCAGCGCCGATCAGTTTTTTGGAGCGGTGGGCGTAGGTTATACATTTTGACGAAGGCTGCTCTCGCTGGTATCCGAACGGAAAGACGGAGGTCCGGCTCTGCGGCAAGGCATAGGTCGCGGACCGGGCGGTAGGGTTCGGACCGATAGCAGCCCGGCACGACCCTCACCTCGGGTGGGGCGGGGCGATTCCCATCCACGCCCTCCGATGGCGACAGGCAATGACTGATCGAAGAAGCTCAATTGGATTCCATATGATCGGGACAGAGGGAGAAATATAATGGGCAATGCAGACAATATCACCGGATGGATCACCTTTTTCATCGGTCTCTATGCCGTTGCCGCTGGCGTGGGCGAATTTCGCCAACCCGGCTTCTGGGCAAAAATGATGCAGGAATTTCGCGACAGCAGGGCACTGCAGTTTCTGACCGGTATGATCACCTTGACGCTCGGAGCGACAATCTATCTCGTCAACCCGTGGGTGCCCGGCGACCTTCTGTCGATCTTGATTACCGTTCTTGGCGCATGGATATTCCTGGAAGGCGCGATCATTCTTGCCTTTGGCAACTGGTTTCTGAAATTCGCTGGCAAGTTGATGGGCGCTAGCAACCGCATCTGGGCGGGTCTTTCAGTCGTGATCGGACTGGCCGCCATTTTCGCCGCCCTGGTGCGGCTGCAAATGGGCTGATCGACCCCTTTTTTCCAGTCCGCTCAGGCCGACTCCACAACCTTGAAACAGTCGCGTAGCGCTGCAGCCGCTTCCTGCCGGGCACCGTTTGCGGTCGGAATTGCGCCGACGGCGGCGAAGGAGGTATGAATCTGTCCCGGATAATTGACATGGCGCACCGCCGTCCCCGCCACGGCCAGCGCGTCGGCATAGGCCTTGCCCTGGTCGCGCAGCGGATCGAATTCGGCGGTAATGACCA